>Ga0272442_10000157_pt1 | contig 112690 bp, 98 predicted proteins | sample SSMForm2O_FD_200262 | JGI IMG/M metagenome (GOLD analysis project Ga0272442, IMG submission 200262) | Marine sediment archaeal communities from Little Sippewissett salt marsh, Falmouth, MA, United States - SSM-Form-2O | ecosystem: Environmental > Aquatic > Marine > Wetlands > Sediment ...
CCTTCATTAAAGTGAAACGGCCTGTTTTGGAAAAGGAGGCAGAGGGAAGAGCAAACCAAAACAGGCCGTTCCTATGGGATAACCCGCGCCGGGAAAAAGGAGGCAGAGGACAAAACCCGGCATGCGGATTATCATGTCCTTATCGAGTCTTTGTAAATAACCAGACTATATCATCACCCCGTTTTACTTTATCTACATCTATGCCGTGTTCCTTAATATCAGAGAATGCCTCGGCTTGGGGAAGTCCCTCGTTAGCCGATACAACATCATCGGATAAGTCCATTCTAAGGATATCGGGCGCGAGTATGGTTACATGGATTACAGCACTCCTGCTATACCCGGCTGCAATCGCCAAATCGCAGGATATAAGAATTGCGAATACGAGTAAGATTGCGATTCGTTTCATGATTACCAGCCCCCTCTCGCTTTTTGAGGCGGCCAGAAGGTCGAAGCCAAATAAAAAACCTATTCTCTTGCTTCCGCAAAAGAATAGGCCTAATCAAGCTTCGGCAACTGACTGCCCTCTCGCTTTCGCGAATTAGGCTCTATAGTTTTGCGCCCCACCCTTTCGGATGGTTTGCCTTTCTCGGCTAAGTACTCTGATTCGATTGTCACCTCAAGTATATCACACCATCGCCAATAATTCAATAGCAAAAACATTAGGGTTTCAAATAGTTAGTTATGTTAAAATGCACATATTTGCACTAATGTATATGGCAAAAAATCTCTGCCCCGTCGGGAAGTTCATAGAATTTAAATATGATTTTCCGTGAATCGGCTATAAAAAAGAAAAAAACTTATTTATCCCGCTTGGACTCTTACGAAAAATATAGAACATGCCTTTCACAATATGAACCCTTTTAAGCTCTGTAATGAGGCTTGTGGCTAAAGTATTTTCCGGGAGTACGTGGAATGCTAAAAGGGGCTTTTAATCTCATTATTTATGGTGTGTTAGATAGTAAACAGCATTATTTAGCGTGTTACTTTTTATACGGTTAAAAAGTAATATGATTTTGAATTAATGGCAAAATTTTGCTAATGTTAATCACAAAAATAGTTAGTATTTTTCTTATTGACAAGCTGAATATTCTAATGTATAATATATGTATAGAAGACATAATGTATCTTAGTAAACTTGCTATAAAAAACATTAAAAAAGGGTTGAATTTGCGTGTGAGGAGCGGTTGCTTTTTTGATGATTAATAATTAGTTAGATTCATCTGGAACGAGCGTCTAATAGAATGAGGCAGGACCAAATTCTAAAAAGGGGCTGCTCTCAAATTACACTAAGGGGGGTTTTGAAAATGAAAAAGTTCATAGCAGTGGTAATTTTAATCTTTTTTTTAAGCTTTAGCGTAAGTTCGAAACTTTTTGCGGATGCGCTGTCAACGAGCAAGTATGTGAACGTATCGCTTAATGTAGGGGAGGTCTTCGGTTTCAAGCTTGCCGATGACGCTGAGTTTGACCAGACGCTCGACCTCTCAAACGATACGACATCAGACGACAGGGGCGAATTACACATGCTGGTCTCAACGAACCGCAATGAATACTGGGCCATAAGGGCGTCTAGCTCAGGACTTACGAGTGACCAGAGTGGATATGGCGTGCCTCTTGAGATGAGCACACTTTCAGGCGAAGGCACAATGGTCACCAATCAGGAATTAAGCGAGAGGCCTCTTCCAGTTTATCGATCAGCCGGTTCAGAGCTTTTGGTAAGCGATTATCTGATAGAGGCTGAATTCGGCGTAAAAGGAAACGTAGTGCCCCCGGCAGTGGGGGTTTACACAGGCCAGATACTCCTTGAGATGGAGACCGATGTAGCGCCGCGTTAATATAAGGAAACCCGACCTGAACAGGTCTTCTTAAAGAGCTGAGTCAGGCATCAGATAAATGGGGGCAGAATGAGACGCAATAATAAAAAAGTAAAATTTTCGAAAACTCTTGGAAGGAGGAGGATTAAGATGAGAAAGTCAATTGTACTGATAGGCCTTGTGGCGCTGGTTCTTGCGATTTCCCAGCAGGTGAGCGCCGAGGACGTTTTTGAGGACCCGAAGGTCATAAGCGTCACCGTCGTGACCCCTGCGCCTCCCGTAGGTATTAAGCTATGGGATGATCAATTGAGCCAGGAGATCAACGCCTATGACCTCGATGGCTTTGATGAGACTGAGACGCAAAAGAAGTTTGGCAAGATTAACGCATATTGCCAGACAGCCACAAATGACCCCTGGACGCTTACGGCATCAAGCCCCGGCTTTAATGACGGCCGAAGAAATCACAATTTCGAAGTTAGTACTTGGCCAGACCAGGAGAATGGTGTTGTTTCTGACGCCGCAGGTGTAGGCACGTATCATGAGAAAGTCAGACTTGCGAACGGCCCGGCCGTAATATATACTCCGGATTCAAGCGAATACTGCACTTGGGGCCATAAATCAATAACATGGGAAGATGACGGTAAAACCGGGACATACTACTTCAAAAATGTCCTAGTTGTCGGGCTCTTCTTAGTTGAAGATGAGGGTAACGGAGTAATGCCGACCGACGGTTCATATACCTCTACCATTACGCTTACTTTAGTGCAGTAAAACGCTAAGTGGATAGCGTATACCTTTTACATGGGCTGTAAAAAATACGGCCCATGTAAAGGGTATATGTTGCATGAGAAGCCGGTCACCGGCAGGTTGTGTTAAGCTTAAAAATACATTTCTAACCGGAGAGTGGCCATTTTTGTGTCTTAGTCTTTATTATGATATATTTAGCTTCATAGATAAAACATGTGACCGCCTTGACAAAGCCATATATTAGATGGTATACTTTGCTGTAACTCACAAATTCATATAGTGTTATAATAATGTGGGGAGATTATGAGAGGAGACTTAAGAAGCGGCCTCTTCATCTTTATTTTCTTTTTTTCTATAGGTACCTTGATTTGCACTCCTTCCGTATATCCTGCCGAATATCAGAGGGGCCTAAGGGCTGTGGTAGAGGTCTTAGGGGTGGAATCAGAGTCCGAGGGGTCAAGGATAGTCATTCTCGAAGATACAGGATACGGCGAGACCGGCTATGGTATCTCATTCTCCGCAAGGCCCACAAGCCTTGACTTTGGCTCCGTAGAGCCGGATTACGGCCTGGTGGCTTCTGATGAGGTAACGCTATCCTGCCAAAGTAACAACGACAATCCCTGGGAGTTATACCTCCAGTGCTTCGACCCCTTAAGTTCGGGAATCTATTCCATGCCCATAGAGAATATAAGGTGGAATACCACAACCGGTGATGGCAGCGGCTCGGTTACAAGCGAAGGGGCATTACAAACCACCCAAAGCACATTCTATGAGTGCAGTCCTTCGGAATGGATTATGTCCCATGCCATCTCTTTTAACCTCTCTTTCACATTAGACATACCACCTAACCAGGCTGCGGGTAACTATACGACAACTGTGGTGGTGGGCATGGTAGACAGGTATGCCCGGGACAGGGAGCTTGAATACATTACTCTCTCAATAGAGATACTGCCTAAGCTCACGATGGAGATATCCAAAGACACAATCGAATTCGGAGATCTTGATCCGGGCGACAAGACACCTACCAGGACTATCACTGTCTCGTGTTCGGCCAATAACAATACACCCTGGAGCGTAAGCCTTGAAGCCGCCTCCGAGCTTTCATCGGGCACCTATGTAATACCGTCCCCGAATTTCAGGTTAAAAGTGGAGGAATCAGGATACGGCAGTTCCGTAGGCACAAATCCGGTCACAGTTTACAGGGCCGCCTCAGATGAATATGTCACTCAAAGCCCCGCTCAGTTTGATATGTCCTTTTATGTTGATGTGCCGGAGGCGCAGCCAAAGGGCAATTACGAAACGGTGCTTATCTTCACCATGACAGAAGACGCCGAAAGGCGCTAGCGCGGCGTCGTCTTTTTTTAAAGGAGAAGAAGATGTCCAGAAGAAAGAGATTATTGACCTTTTCAATCATGGCGGCCTCTCTCACTATATTTTCACTTGGAGAGGCGCAGGCCTTAAGCATAGATTTTGTGAATCACTCTGCGCTCGATTTCGGAAAGATGAGGATGGGTGATGTCAAAAGGGAGGTGCCTTTTGACGGAGTCGATATATTATGCAGAGCGAGCGCAGGGACCCCCGGATGGACCCTTACCGTAAGGATGGACCACCCCATGACTCACGTTAATGACTTCTCGGCGATCATACCTCGGGAGAACCTAAGATGGTACGGCATAAGGACAACTGACGCGAATAACACCTCGTTAAATACCACTCTTACAAGCCTTCAACGCGAGACCACCGTTTATACCGGCGCTGCGGGTGAGGAAGAGACCACTATAACCTTAAAATTTGAGCTGAGGCTTCCCCAGGAGCTAAAGCAGGGAGTTTACGACACAAGTTTAAGCGATATAATCTTTACCTTGACCGAATAGCTGTTATATTTTGGATTACTTGAATTCGTATTTCAATTATCCGTAAGTCCGTTCTTCGGACCCCGGATAAGGGGAATACGACATCTTATATAAGGGGGCATGACTTTAAGGGGGAGACATTATGGGAAAAAGAACCGTTTTCTATGCAATAACACTGGTTTTATTGATTACGTTCATTCCTTCTACAACTTACGCATTCGCTTTGTATATTGCGCCTTCCAGTTTTAAGAAAAGCGCCAAGCCGGGCGATACCATAACGGGAAGTGTGACGGTGTATAATAAGGCCGATTATGCCATGGGTATCCGCGCGTATGAACAGGACTGGATATACGACGAAGACGGCACAAAGAAGTTCCTTCCGCCCGGCACAACGTCCCTTTCCTGCGCGGAATGGATAAACATATTTCCCCGTAAGTTTACCGTCGCCGCCCAAAGTGAGAAGAGCGTCCAGTTCACTATAACCTTGCCCGAGGACGCCGAAGGCGGATACTACGCCGTAATCTTCTTCGAATCTATAGACATGAGCGAAGGTGAGGGGGAAAGGGATATCACAGTCGGTTTCGCCGCGAGACTTGGGACTATTGTATATCTTGAGACAGAAGGTTCATCCGTTAAGGAGGGAGAGATTGAAGGCATATCCATCAGACCGCCTTCCGCCAACACCCCCTTTCTTTTAAAATTCACGTTCAAAAATAAAGGCAACACCTTTTTGAAGGCAGAAGGCATGCTCAACATAATGGACGATGACGGCAACCTTTACGGCAGGCAGAAGTTCGGTCCCATTATGACGCTTCCGGGAGATGAGAACGAGTCAAAGGTGGAGTGGTTCGGTGACCTGGAAAAGGGTGAATATAACGCCGTAATCACGCTTGATTTAGGAACAGATATGCCTATTGTGGAAGAGGAGAAGTTTCAGGTTAAATAGTAAAAGAATTCCTTCATTTCGTACTTCGATACCTTCCAAAAAAGAGGATTTTTGTTATTATTTCTTTGTTAAGCCCGTCTTACTTGATCTAAACGCATTGTAATATAATGTTTCGGCGATAAGAAGAATTAAGATGAAAAAACTCATTATCATAATTTTATTAGTGTCTATAGTTGATGTCTCCGCCACAACGGCCATAGCGGAAGAAAACGGTTCCGATGCCGGCGGCGAATATGCGGAGAGCCTGAAAGAGGTGGTAGATTTAATAGAAGAACTTGAGAGAGAGCTATATCTTACGGAGAAGCTCTTCGATATCAGGGAAGGCGGCGGGGAAGATACTATACGGGCGGAAGCGGAACCCGAAAAGCCGCTCCCGGATAAGGGCAAAGAAAGGGCGCTTATAGAGGAGAATCTCATACTCCGCTCAAAAGTGGAATCGCTTGAGAAGAGCGTAGAAGAGACCAGAAGCTCCTTGGATGAGGCCGCGAAAGATGCCAAAAAACCTCTTGAGGATAAAATCATTTCCCTAGAAAGAGAGCTTGAAAGAGCCGCAAAGGAGAGACCCGCCAAAGTAGTAAATTTCTCCGCGAAAGAGGAAAAAGAAGAAAAAATAGAGCGCCGGGCAGTCGATAAAGAGCCATCCTGGGGAAGGGATTTCTTCTCCAACTTTTTCCCCGTAAAAAGGACAGAGTCACTTGCCGGAGAAGAAGGAGCTTTAATTGAAGGCCCCAAAGCCGCGAGAGCGGAAGGTGAATCCATTACGGTGGAGAGAGAGGAAACGATATCTTATAAAGTGGATGGCCTTAAAAGGTTCCTTGTCCTTAAGCCTGATTACGTAGATGTCTCAAGGAGAAGAGACGCCTTAAGCATAACCGGCCTGAAGAGGGGCGAGACCTTTATCCATATATGGGATGAGGAGGGCTTGAGAAGCGTAAAGGTGGAGGTGCAGTATAAGAACTATAAAGAGATTGCCAAGATACGCGAGATAAGACGCAAAGAAAGACAGATGAGGTCCTTCAAGGTCAGGTATGGCCTCAGCGCAAATAGGATCATGTCAAAGTCCGAAACCGCATCAAGGGCATACCAGGACAATTTCTACACCCACAACCTCTATGTAGACGGAGAGACCCCCTGGGGAGATTTAAGTTCCGGCCTTGAATATTACATCGAGGAGGAAGGCGATGCCGAGATGGCGAGGGATCTTGCCAACTGGAACATCCGGTTAAACGGAGAGGACCTTGACATAGCAGTGGGGAACGTAGGGGGTTATTTCTCCGATGTAACGCTACCCGGAACGGGTTTCCAGGGCTTCACCTTTGGTAACCCGGATGATAAAAAGATAAGGTACAACGTACTTTGGGGTACCCGGGGTGCCAGGATGTGGGGATATAAAGTACATGATGTCACCGATGAGCCTTATTTCTGGGGAGGTAAATTGACGATAGATCCGCTCGATTACGTTACTATTTACTCTTCCTATGCAAAGACCGCCGAAAACACCGATGAGACAGCCGAATACGTTTATGGAAGCGGCATCACTTTTAAGCTATTAGACAACGCTCTTAGACTGCAGAGTGAAGTAGGCCGCGCAAGGCTTGAAGATACCAATACCAATAGTTTGGCGTATAATATATCGGGTACACTCAGCCTTAAGGATTACAATTTCCTCTTAAAAGGTATCTATAGAGACATAGAGACGGACTTTACCACAGTAACGGGTTCTGACATACCTTATGCGGGAAAGCAGGGTTATTATTTCGACGCGCGCTATAAGCCGCTGGATAATCTATCCTTAAGCGGCACCTACAATCTTTACCGCGACAGGGACAACTATAATCCTTCGGATGCCCACGCGTACAATTACGATTTTTATTACAACGCAAGTTACAATATAGGTAATACAGACCTCAGATATTCCAATTGGAATAGCAATTCAGAAGGCATCTCCTCACCCGGCAGGACAAGCGGCAGGAGTTACGGCGTAAGCCACTTCCTGGAGCTTCCGGATCCCCTGGGCATCACTACTTTCAGTCTCTCCTACAGACCGTTTCAGCATAAAAGCCTTCCCTCGCCGTCCTCTGATTACAAAAAGAAGGATTATAGGGCAAGCATGAGGATGAATTTCCTGAAAAATTTCTATTATGACCTAAGCCATGACTGGTTATATAAGAAATATCTTGAAAGCGGTGAAAGCGGCACTACGCGCGCCTTGGGGTCAAATCTCGGGTATTCGTGCAATCTAAGCGACATAGGCCTCTTTGGAAATTTCAGCGCGGGTTATCACAAAGAGATGGCCGTGATGGAGAATCTGCCTGTCTCAAGCGGGGAGAGTTATTTTTCGGGAAGGGCCAATTTGAGATACAGGCCATACCCGGAGGTGAACACGTACCTTTCGGTAACTTATAAAAAATATAGAGGAGAGCTTGACCATTCAAAGAACCGCCAGGAGACGCGTATATCGACCGGTGGCACATATAATTTTGACACCACCCTCCGCTGGGGCATGGGAGGTTCGGTTGCGGGGTACGTCTTTAAGGACGTTAACGGAAACGGCGTTATGGACGCTGATGAAATGGGGATGGGGGGTGTTACGGTATACGCTGGGAGGGACCGCTCCACGGTGACCAATGAGAGCGGCCGTTTCGCATTCGGAAAGATGCGCGATATGACAACTACGGTGATGTATGATTTTAAGGAATTGCCTCCTGGCTATACGGCCACATCACCCAATCCGGTAACCTTGGACGTAGAAAAGGATACCGTCGTAGAGGCCTATTTCGGAATAAAGGTGATATCCGAGATAAACGGCGTAGTTTATAATGACATCAATATGAATTCACAGTTCGACGAAGATGATGAGGGCGTAAAAGGGGCACTCGTCACTCTTGATGACGGTACGCTTGCAGGTACGGGCCCCAGCGGGTACTACACCATGCGCGAGGCAATACCCGGGAAGAGGACCATATCGCTTGACATTGCGTCCATACCCTTTAACCTTGCCGGCCTCGAGAAATTAAAACGGGATATTACATTGGAGGAGGGAGTAGAGAAAAGAATAGATTTCCCGCTTTACGCCTTAAGGACCGTAATTGGATATGTCTTTCTGGATTCGAACGGCAACAGGCGCTTCGACTCAGATGAGGAAGGTATAGAAGGAGTTGAGGTAGAATGCGCGGGCGTTACGGGTGCGACAGACAAAGACGGCCGTTTCTTCCTAAAGAAGCTGCCCGGCAGAAGACAGACGGTAAGAGTTAAAGAGAATACTATCCCAGAAGGGTATGGACTCTCCGTATCCCCCACACTAACCGTAAATCTCGCCACTGAAGGTGAAGTGAAAGAAGACGTCTACTTCCCGCTTAAAAAAGCCAGGTAATAATCCAGCCGCATAGCATAAATCCCAATGTATAATAAAGAAAGAAATAGTTAGATTATTGTATTGACATCCTCGATTCTTATGTGTTACACTAACGTGTGTAGTTAATAGTTTAGAAAGTGTGTATTTGCAGGAGAGTAATAATTATGTGACTTGCCTTAAAAAAAAGGGGGGCGTTATGGATAGAGGGAAAGTATTCAAGTCGATTACCTTTGGAGTATTTATTTTTTCAAGCGCGCTGTTTTTAAATAGCGCATTTTTCATTTTAGAGACCTTTGCCGATGAACTTACAACGGTACGGGTAAAGTACATGGATAACATAATACAGGGCGCTGAGGTAGATGTCTCTGCACCATTCGAAGATACTATACTTACCCAATATGGAAAGAATGTAACGGATGGAGACGGGAAGGTTACCTTTAATCTGCCCGTGGGCGGTTGTTTTAGATTCAGAATCACACTCCCCCAACTGCCGGAGGCCATTTATTACTCAAGGGCAATCATAGCTCCCGCAGAGCTTTTGTGCGATGCGTCAAATCTCACACCAGCTGTTCCGGTTTCATCGGCTCTGGTGATAAACGACTATAATGATGATTCCGTCCATACGAACAGCCTCGGCCATTTTGAGATATTTCGCACTGAATGGGAAAATAAGCCTGCTATACCTTCGGTTATTGTACGCTCTTGGGATACAAAAGCGGAACTTTCGGAAGGGTTCTACTTTATTGAATATCCGCGGCGTCCCAAGAACCCCTATAAGACTTTAACTATATCATATGAACCGCCGGGATATTACAGCAGATACTCTTCCGGACTCTCTTCTGAAGGTGCGTGCCGGGATATATCGCAGTATGATAGTTTGAGTTTTAAGGCAAAGCTTGGCGACGGGACAGAGGATTTCTTCATACGGTTGAATTACAAAAAGGAAGAGGCAGGGGAACTCATAACGTCTTTTTCCGAAGTCCATTCCGAGAAATACATACTACCGCACGATAATTACCAGGATATAAGCATTCCCTTGTCGGCTTTTGAGGGGCTCGATAAGAAAAAAGTGGTCTCGGTGGATTTTTATATAGACCATAGAGTCAATCCGGATTTAAATAATAACAAGGTTATAATAGATGACCTGCGCTTAGTCCGGAGGAGGCCTCTTACCGAAGAGAGTAAGGATGAGCTTATTACTATTCTTTCACCCACCAGCCGCTTTGTGATAGCGAATAAACCTTTAGTCATAGAAGGGTTCGCTTTAAGTAGATACGGTCATTTCAATACTGTTGACGTCTCATTGGATTGCGTCAATAATGCACACCAAGAATATAATAATATACCGGTCGTAAGTGGTAGATTTGCCAAAGAGATACCGCTGGCCGAGAACGAAACGCAGGTCGTTACGGCGCGGGGTGTGGACAGCCGGGGAAATTTTGCCTCAGACAGTCTGAGTTTCACAGTGGATGCATGTCCCAAAATAGAAATTGAGTCTCCGGTGGAAGGTGGATTCTATTTTGAGGACGTGTCCGTAGAAGGAAAAGTCGTTCTTGCCGAAGGCAGGGCGGTTGTAAGCGTTGAGGTAAACGGAGCTCCGGCTCAGGTTACAGTAGATGGATTTACGTGTACGCTTACAGATCTGGAAAAAGGGGAGAACGAGGTAGGCGTAATTGCGCAGGACGACTCCGGAGGAAAGACTCTTTCCACAGTAAGGTTTATATATGATAGTACCGTTACCGCCTTAAGACTTCTTTATGAAGGAGATATAGTCGAGGGGGCTGATGTTTCGGTGTGTGATACGGCAAGCGGCGCGGTTATGGAGGAATTAGGCTCACGCGTGACCGACGAAAGAGGTGAAGTTTATTTTGATCTGCCGCAGGACCGCGTGTATATATTTAAGGTGACGCTGCCGGCATTACCCGGTGATGTGTATTATACCTCTTTTCTTTCTTCCTCGGATCATATAGAATTCGATATTGCAGAAAATACACCCTGTATCCCTTCCGATGATGCTCTCTTGATAAATGACTATGAGGACGATGATCCGCATAAAAATAGTCTGGGGCTCCGGGAAAGGTGCAGGACTTGGTTTGAGATTTCACCTGCCTATTATGATTATCAACGCTGGGATGAAATGGTTGAAGAATCGGAAGAAGAAGGGGTTAAAATATTAGATTTTACATATCCTTCAGAAGGAAAGTACGTACGTTATGAGTCACTTTTGACGGATTTGAGTTCCGGATTAGAGCGCGATATATCTCATTATGACCGTTTATCTTTTAGGGTAAGAAAGCAATGGGAAGAGCAGGAGTTTATTATATTTATTTTGGGTAAGGACGAAAAAGTCGATATTTGTGGATATCCGGAAAGATATGTATGGTCTTATGACTATTTGGAGCCGACAACCGAATGGCAGGATGTAAGTATCCCCCTCACCGATTTATTCGAGTCGGAGGAAGGAATGAAGAAAGCTTGTTGCGTCTCGTTTTCCTTTTTTAATAACGGCGAGGGGGTAGCGGGTTCCGTATACATAGACGACCTGCGGCTTGAGCGCATTACGGGCGTGGTGGGCGCACTTTCAAACCACCCGTCCAACCAGTTGGTGCCCGACGTATACGGAGACAGGGTTGTCTGGATGGATTTCCGTAGAGGGAGGTGGGATATTCACGCGTACGATTTTCTTACGGAAGAGGAAGAGTGCCTGACAGAAGAAAAGCACCCGCCAAGCGACCATTACCACAGTTACCATCCTATAATATACGGCAATAAAGTAATTTGGTTCGATTCTTCAGGCTCCGCTTATATGTATGACTTTATTACAGGAGAGGAAAAGCCGATTTCGAAATATGGCCCTATGCATGGGGATAACATCGTGGTGATGAAAAGCGAGGATATCTATGTCTATAATCTTTCCGCGGAAACGGAAATCCCTGTCCTGGTGGGGCAGGCAGGCCTTCGCTCGGATGCGGCAATTTATGGTGACAGGGTGGTATGGCAGGACGGCCGTAACGGTAATTGGGATATCTATATGTACGATTTGTCAACTGGGAAAGAGACCAGGGTTACCGACGATCCGGGGGACCAAAAGGAACCCCAGATTTATGGGGGTAAGATAGTCTGGCATGATGACCGTAACGGCAACTGGGATATCTACATGTACGACGTTGAAACAGGCGAGGAGACACAAATCACCGATAACTCAGCGCCACAGCTTGAACCCGATGTCTACGGTAATATAATAGTGTGGCAGGGTAAAGGGAGCACCGGCTCAGGTATTTACATGTACAATCTATCCACCGGTGAAACTATACAGATTACGGATGCCCCCGGAACCCAAAGAAACCCGGAAATCCACGGAAGGAGGATTGTTTGGGAGGGCAGCTGCGGAGGATATTTGAATATTTACGCGTATGAGATTCCATCGGGAGTTTTCTTAAACTCATCGTCCTCGGAAGATATTTCACTTTCGACCGGAGAAGAAACGGCCGGAATAACCCTTGCCTCGGGCCCGGAGGAAGCATCCCTATCTCTTACAAATGACGCCTGCGTGGGACTGCCGGAGGGCGAGGCCGGCCGGCCGGCCGTGCGCCTGCCTGTAGTGAGACCCCGCGCTGCCGCTGCGGCAACTGAGGACTCAGCCGACAGTAACACCGGTTACGGTAACGCCTCCGAAGAAGCGGAAGGCGGCTCGGAGGATGAAGTGGTGAGGCCTCAGCCGAATAGAGCGCCCGTACTGTCCATTTTATCGTACCCCGAGAGACTCGAGATGGCAAGGAGCATTAGGGCGGAGGCCGGAGAGGCCGTCTATTTTATAGTGCAGCCCCAAGACCCCGACGGGGACATTGTGAGTGTCTCTATGAGCGAGGGGTCTAAGGAGCTGGGAGCCTTTCTGCACCCAAGGTATCACCTTTTTTACTGGAAACCGGCGGAGGCGCATACGGGAAGACATATCCTTGCATTCATAGGGACAGACGGTAAGGATACAACGACGAAAAGGTTTTTGGTTTACGTTAAGACGCCTGCCCCTCTTTTTGATCCGGTTCCGAAGCCTCAGGCGCCGACGGCTTTACTTAAAGCCTCAAGCTTAGAAGGTGAAATACCTTTGATACTTGCCTTTGCCGATCTCTCAAGCGGTGAGATTACCGGAAGGAAATTTACCACGGGAGACGGCAGATACGAATGCGGCTACGGCGCTTTTAGGATAAGACATACCTATACATCCGCCGGGTTGTATACGGCGCGGCTTAAAGTGATGGGCCCCGGCGGAATAAGCGAGGATTCGCTCAGTATAGAGGTAAAGGAAAAAGAAGAGAAGCCGGCGACGTTTAATGAGATAAGGCGCTCCATACAAGGCGGCGCGGGTTTCGTTGAGATACCTAAAGGGACGTATCACTTTACTGATAACCTCGTCATCAAGGAAGGCCTTACATTAGAAGGGGAGGATGCGGTCTTTGAGCTGGGCCCCTATTCTATCATAATAGATGCCTCACCCCGCGACAGCGTAATCTTTCAAGGTATCACCATAACCGGCCACGAGACGCAGTCGGGTTACGGCGGCGTACCGCCCATAACGAATAAAAGAGGTATACTCACATTAGAGGGCTGCAGCGTTGTGAGGAATAGGGCAAAGGCAATCTCCGCGGTATACGTAGGGCCGAAGGCCGCCCTTAATCTTGATGATGCTTTGATTGCCCAAAATATTACCAGGACCAGATACGCGGACGAGATCCCCCAGCATAGAATAGGCGACGGGGGTAAGGTCTATTTCGCCGCCATAGCTTTAGCCGAGAAAGCCGCCCTTGGTATGAAAAGATCCACCATAGCCGATAATACCGACGAATCAAGAAGGGTTATCCTTCAAAGCGGCTATGGCGCCAGGTATATACATTCGGCAATAGAGGCAGGCGGCTCAAACGACATAGCCATAGAGACATCCGTTATCCATGGGAACCGAAACTCCTCGGGATATGTTACCTATCGCGATGTTACCTTAAGAAAGACCGCCGCGCCCGATATCTATATCCATAATACCGTCTTACAGGATAAAGATCTGCCCAGGCACAGGTTTATACGCCTCATATCTTTGAGTGGGAAAACACCGAGTTTCAAGGCCCCGGACAGACTGGATTATACTACGCCGCTCGATATTGGGGTGCGCTGACGACTACGGAGACGGCAGGAGGGTGCCTGATCTAAAAGGTGAGTCAATATGAAAAAAAGCGCGCATAAAGTAATGCGCGCTTTTTTAAAAATGAGCCAAAGCGGCTTAGTGGTTCGGGCGCTTTCCGCGGTTTGCCTTCTTTATCCTTTTGCCTTTTCTCGCTCTCTTCCTGTGACCTTTTGCCATTTGATATTTCCTCCTTGCTTATTATGGAATGATATAATATAATAATATCCCTTGAATGTCAAGAAACAAGATTTCGGCCGTTTCGGACTCAAAAAATAAGATATTGTAAATCATTAATACTCTATGCGCGAATATATATTGACATCACCCTACAACCTCCTTCTGACCACATTGATCTCCTGGTTCATAGCCCAAAGCTTAAAGGTTGCGATAGGCATATTGAAGGAGAAGAGGTTCAACTTCGCCTGGTTCGTGGGGACAGGCGGCATGCCGAGCTCGCACGCGGCCACTGTAACGGCCCTTACAACGGCGGTGGGTCTGCGTAGCGGTGTTACCTCTGCCGCATTCGCAGTGGCCCTCTTTTTTACCATAGTGGTTCTGTTCGACGCCCAGGGCGTCAGGCGCGCAAGCGGAAAGCAGGCAGAGGCGCTGAATAAGATATTGGACGACATATATTGGAGGAAAAGGATCAAGGAAGACAGGCTGAAAGAGCTTCTGGGCCACACGCCCACCGAGGTGCTTGCGGGGGTATTTCTTGGAATAGTCATCGCCTTTTATTTCAGTGCGAAAGGGCCTTTTTAGACGGGGACAGCTTCCGGCGGGGCAGGCGGCGGCCGATGAGTGGTAACCGGTTTTCTGTAAATAAGAGATGAATAAAAAAAGACTTATTATAATATGCGTCGTGGCCCTTGCGGTCATAGTGCCGTCGGCCGTTTATATCTTTAAAGGGGATGAGAGACCCGGTAATCGTGTCTATGAGGTCGATCCGTCCCTCATACCCGGCGCTATGTATGAAGACGCCGGGAAGATGAGCCGTCAGGGAGAATACGGGAAGGCCAGGAGATTATACAAAAAAATCATATCCAGATACCCCGAAACCGAATTCGCCCCGAAGGCAAAAGAGGCGATGGATAAGCTTAGCATGGAGATGCTCTTCTCCGCGGAAGGCGATTACGGCAAGACCGCATATACCGTTCAGCCCGGGGACTCGCTGAGTAAAATCGCAAAGAGATTCGGTGTCACGGTAGAGCTTATCAAGGTGTGTAACGGCCTCACCGGCGACCTCATAAGGCCCGGCATGAGCCTTAAGATAGTGGATGCGGAGTTCAGCATCCTGGTGGACAAATCGCAGAATATCCTCATGCTTAAGGCCGACGGAGAGGTGATTAAGACCTATGAGGTCTCGACGGGCGCCGACGGTTGCACCCCCGAGGGCACCTTTAAGATTATAAACAAACTCGCAGATCCCACCTGGTTTTCCGCGGGGGCGGTCGTGCCGCCCGGAAGCCAGGATAATCTCCTCGGCTCGAGGTGGCTCGGCATAGACGTGCCCGGCTACGGCATACACGGAACCAATGATGAATCCACCATCGGCATGCATATAACGCAGGGCTGCGTGAGGATGAGGAACTCCGAAGTCGAAGAGCTCTATTCTATTATTCCGGTAAAGACGCTCGTGACCATTATCGATTGAACGGATGACCCGACTGCGCTTTTAGGGGTCGCCAAGGTTATTTTATGGCGTTAAGGACGCTTGATTTCGAAAAACCTATAGTGGAGCTTGAGACCAAGATAGAGGAGCTCAGGAAGCTCTCCGGCGAAGGCAACGTGAATCTTTCCTCGGAGGTGAAGAAGCTCGAGGACAAGCTCGAGAAGCTCAAGAAATCCACATATGAAAATCTCACTCCCTGGCAGCGCGTCCAGCTTGCCCGCCATCCTTTAAGGCCGTACACCCTCGATTATATCAATCTTACGATGTCGGATTTCGTGGAGATACACGGAGACAGATGCTTTGGCGACGACAAGGCGCTTGTAGGCGGATTTGCCAGAATCGACAAGCGTAAGATATGCGTCATCGGCCATCAGAAGGGCAGGGACACCAAGGAGAACCTGGCGAGGTCTTTCGGCAGCGCCCATCCGGAGGGTTACAGAAAGGCCATCAGGATAATGAAGCTGGCCGAGAAGTTCGGCCTGCCGATAGTATGCCTTGTCGATACCCCGGGTGCCTACCCCGGTATAGGGGCGGAGGAGAGGGGTCAGGCCGGTGCCATAGCGTACAATCTGATGGAGATGGCCGCCTTGAGAGTCCCCATCGTAGTGATAGTGATAGGGGAAGGCGGTTCGGGCGGCGCCCTTGGGATAGGCGTGGGAAACAAGGTCTCGGTTATGGAGAATGCCTACTATTCGGTGATATCCCCGGAGGGCTGCGCCTCCATATTATGGAGAGACAGGCTGAAGGCGCCCGAGGCGGCCAAGGTGCTGAAGATGACCGCCGAGGAGCTTTACGAGCTTGGCATAATAGATGACGTCATAGAAGAACCTCTGGGCGGGGCGCACAGGGAGACGGAGGCGGCGGCCCGGATAGTAAGGGAGAGGATAATTAAATATCTGGATGAGCTCGAGAAGCTTACCCCGGATGAACTGGTCGGCCAAAGATACGAGAAATTCAGAAATATCGGCATTTATGATGAGGGTAAATAGATGGCGCGTCTTGAAGAGAGCAAGGAGAAAAGAGGCGGCAATAAGCCTGTAAATAAAAAGATTGAAATCCCCAGTGATATAGGGTATATTAAGAAAGTCAGCATGGAAATCATCGGTCGCCTTGAAAGCCTCGGTGTGGAGAAGGCCGTCCAGTTCGATATAAGGCTTGCGGTGGAAGAGGCGCTGAGGAATGCGATCGAACACGGAAATAGGTTCGAAAGGGACATCCCGGTAAAGATCTCCTACGAGATAGACGATAACGCCTTCCGGATAGAAGTCGAGGACCAGGGGAAAGGGTTCAACGCAGCTAAAATCCCGGACCCCCGAAAGAAGGAGAATCTCGTAAAGGAAGGCGGCAGAGGGGTCCTGCTTATTCGCAAACTGATGGATAAGGTGGAATACCGGGGCAAAGGCAACAAGGTCTCCATAGTGAAGTACTTGAAATAACGATCCGGCGGATTGCGCTATGGCGATATCAGCGGGAGGATGTAATGCAGATAGCTATTGAGGAGAAAGACGGTATAAAGGTTTGTAGGCCTGACGGCGATATTGACATCAATACATCTCCGCAGGTGAAGAAGGCCTTCGACAAGTTTGTTCAGCAGAAGAGCGAGAAGGTGGTAGTGGACCTCGAGAAGGTCGACTACATAGACTCTTCCGGCCTCGCTACGCTTGTGGAGATACTGAAGAATTTCAGGGGTTTCGGTGGTAAGCTCAGGATATGCAATCTCTCAAGCAAGGTGAAGAGCCTTTTCGAGATAACAAAGCTTGAGAAGCTGTTCGACATAAAGGATTCACTCATCGAGGCCGTAACAGGTTTTTAACGCGCGGATAGGCAGCTTTAGAGTGCGGCGAAACGTTTTAATCGTGGTTTAGAAAAGCGGAAAAAGAACTTGAGAGAGGACAATGAAGAGATTCCTTGAGGCGATAGGTTCGATGATTTTGAATACCGGCCGGCACACCAAAGAGGTGCTGGCCCTTTTTGTTGATACCATGTACTGGCTCTTTGTGGGCCCCTTTAAAAAGAAGGCCGCCAAAAGAGAGGGTATCTTCGAGCAGATGTGCTTTGTGGGCGTAAAGTCGCTTATTATCGTTATATTCGTGGCCCTCTTCACAGGTATAGTCATAGCCATGCAGACGGCACCTCAGCTTTCGAGCCTCGGGGCCGTCATATATGTGGCCGGCCTTGTGGCGGTCTCCATCACAAGAGAGCTCGGGCCGGTTCTGACGGGTCTCGTTATTGCCGGCAGGTCAGGTGCCGCCATGGCCGCGGAACTCGGCACGATGAGCGTTACCGAGCAGGTGGAGGCGCTCGAAAGCATGGCGCTAAATCCCATAAGGTTTTTGGTAGTGCCGCGTTTTCTGGCGCTTGTAATAATGCTTCCCTGCCTTACCATACTGGCCGATGTCATGGGCATAATAGGCGGATGGCTGATAGGCGTCTTTAATCTCGGGATCAACTCTTCCCTCTATATGGATACCACCTTCCGTTTCTTGACTACGAAGGACGTTATGACGGGCATCGTAAAGAGTTTTGTCTTTGGCGCCATCATCGCGCTTATAGGATGTTATTACGGCTTGCATACCTCCGGCGGCGCCGAAGGTGTCGGTAAAGCAACCACGACAAGCATCGTAACAAGTTTTATTCTCATAATACTGGCGGATTGTATTCTCACGGCTGTTTTTTTCTTCACTAATATTTGATCTCTTTTACCCAAAGGTGACCTGATGGAAGAGAAGAAAGAGATAATTATAGAACTGAGGGACATACATAAGTCTTTCGGGGAGCGAAAGGTCTTAAACGGCGTGAGCCTCAATGTATACAGGGGCGAGACGCTTGTCATAATGGGCGGCTCCGGCTGCGGCAAGAGTACCTGCCTGCGCCATATGACCGGCGCGATAACTCCCGATACGGGAGAGGTCTTCATGAAGGGCAAGAACCTGGCGGAGCTCACGGAGGACGGCATGGATGCCCTGAGAAAGAAATTCGGCCTTCTCTTTCAGTCGGGGGCGCTTCTGGACTCTTTGGACGTCAAGGAGAATGTCTGTATGCCGCTCAGGGAGCACACCAAGCTTGACGAGAATATCATAAATATCATGGTGAAGATGAAGCTTGAGCTGGTGGGATTAAGGGGTTTTGAGCATCTGATGCCTGCGCAGCTTTCAGGGGGAATGAAGAAGAGAGTAGGTCTTGCCAGGGCCATAGCGATGGATCCCGAGATAATCTTTTATGACGAGCCGACAGCCGGCCTTGACCCTATAGTGGCGGGTGTCATCGACAAGCTTATCCTCGATCTAAGCAAAAAGCTCAACATAACCAGTGTGGTTGTCACCCACGACATGAACAGCGTATTCCGCATAGCAGACAGAATTGCCATGCTCCACGAGGGAAGGATACTTCAGGTCGGCACCAGAGAAGAGTTCCGGAGTGCCAAAAACGATATGGTGAAACAGTTTGTAAACGGTGAGCCGGAGGGGCCGATAAACTTCTTCAAGAGCGGCTCAGGCTACCTCGAAGAACTGACTAAATAAAGGGGACGTTTCACTTTCACCCAAGTCCAACAAATATAAAAGGTTACGAGCTGCGTTGGACCATTTTAGACGCCGGCGCAGTAACATAAATATTACTCTAAAAAATTTTATTCGGGAAAATATATCGTTAAAGAGAGGGCACTTGGTCCAACGCGAGTTGCAACCTATTGTAGCGAAAGCAGTTGCGGCAAAGTGAAACGTCCCCTTTATTGGAGGTGAGAAATGGCGAAGAAGAAGTTTTCGGATGAACTAAAAGTAGGAGCGTTGGTCGTCATATGCGTATTGGTGCTGGGCGGCCTCCTTTATAAGACCGGAGCACTCGATTTCAACAAGGAAGGCTACGAAATAAACGTGGTATTCAGCATTGTGGCAGGGGTGCAGGAAAACGCTCCGGTGAGGCTGGCGGGGGTCGAAATAGGCAAGGTGAAGGAGATAAACCTTGCTTACGAAGAAGGCACTAAGGTGCTTGTCACTTTGTGGCTTCGGGAAAACGCTAAGTTGAGAAAAGACTCCACCGCATACATCACGGCACTGGGTCTTATGGGGGAGAAATACATAGAGGTGACTGCCGGATCGGCCGGGGCCGAGTTTCTGAGCGAATGCGATACCATAATAGGGGAAGACCCGATGCAGTTCGACGCACTGGCGAAAAAAGGCGAGACCATAGCGGAGGCGCTGGAGGATACGCTTGAGCAGATAAAGAGGCTCGCCATGAATTCCAATATAGTCCTGGCCGATAACAAGGAAAAGGTGGACGCCATCTTCGACAACCTGGAGATGACCACCGCCAACTTCAAGGAATTTTCCGAAGACGTCAAGAAGAATCCCTGGAAGTTGATGAGTAAGCCTAAATAAGACCGGAAAATGACTGAGATCAAATGCCCCCATTGCGGCAGGCCTATCTACGACGAGGATGCCCTTCTGTGCCTCTACTGCGGTAAGAGTCTCAAACGTAATATCGGTTTCATAGGAGGGATGAAGAACGCCTTCCCGAGAATAGTCTTTGCGGTTTTTGTGATAGTGGTGCTTTTATCTTTTATTTTGTTGTTCATATTCTAAGCGGTTCAAGCGGGAGAACCCCATGAACAGACGCTCCTTTACTATTACCGAACTCATGGTTATCTGCGTCATACTGCTTATCATATTCGGTTTTATGACACCTGTGGTGAGGAAGGCCAGGGAGGCGGGGCGGAGGGTAGATTGCGCCAACAACTTAAGGCAGATAGGGCTTGCCGTCCATCTCTATTGCGATGACAATGACGGCGTTTTTCCCGGATTTTCAAGCGAGAAGTGGTTTGAGGAACTGGCTTCATATCTGGAGGTGACGGGCGATCCTTTTTACGCAGATATCTATGAATGCCCTACGCCTTCCGATTTTTGGGCTCAGGCGCCTGTCGGCTTCGCGAAAGCGCACGCTGTGGCGCTTGCAAGAAGGAGAAGGGGGGCCAAGGGCGTGTCATACAACATAAATATGCTTCTTCGGCGGGCAAGTTTTAACGATGTTGAGAATCCCCAGGTTAAAGTTCTCATGTATGACGCCAAAGACCATCAGGTGGATGAGATGGAAGAATGGGGAAACGATTATCAAACGTCCGAAGGCGCGCGCTTTGTCTCGGACCGCCATTCCGGCGGCACGAACGTGTTGTGGCTGGACACCCATGTGAGCTGGGAGGATAAAGAGGAAGTTATAAGTACCAGGGACTGGTGGAATCCGTAGCAATGACGGCGCTGTCCCCGTTATAGCGTTCTCGCATATAGACTCATCCACTTATTCAGGACATTGAAATCCCTCACATTCGAGAAGCCCATATCCTTCAAGATGCCTCTTACGCGTTCGTTGGCACTTACAACCGTTACCTTCACCTTTTCTACGCCTCGCCGTTTCATTTCCCCAAGGCATTTTTCTATCAGCCGTTTAGCGAAACCCATTTTGCGGTATTCGGGTAGTATCGATATAAAAAGAAGTTCAGCCGCTACCCCTTCCACTTGAGAGCGTCCCGGATAAGCCGTAAGTCCCAGCGTCTTAAGGGTTCTTCCGGGCCTTTTTAAAAGAGACCTAAGCCACGCATACAGTATCCCGGGTTCCTTTACAAGCGTGAACCTGAGATCTCTCCCGTTTAAGGTGGCCATGATGAATCCGGCAACATGGCCGTTATCGTCTATGACGAAGGCAAGGGAGTCTTCCCGGCGAATAATGAGGCCGAGGTAATTTTTGATAAAGGTCCCACCCAGCGCGGCGAGTTCGGAATCGTACATATACCTATCGTAGAGTTTCGTGATAGCGTTTAAATCGTCCGGCCGCGCCTCTCTTATGAAAACTTCTCTTTTATCCATGAGATAGCCATAAAAAGAATAAGTTTTGCCCCTTCTATATATTTGTTGATATCCGATAAACGCCTGATCTTTTTTAGATGCCAATATATCAAGGATGGCCTTAAATAGAAGACAAGATAAAACAACCGCTGATAACGGAGCAGCTCTTGCCTTGTCATGCCGTATGGCACGAATACGGGCTCGAATAACGTATAGTCAGACCTGTCCCGGCGGTTTCTGACGGTTCCGTATTTCTCTGCCAGTTTACTCTGCGGCGTATTCGCCAGGGGTGTGTTGATCTGAACCGTCACGTCTTTAAACGGGAGAGAGCGGGCAAAACTTATGGTCTCTCTTATTGTTCTTTTCGTGTCAGTCAAATGGCCTACCATAAAGAACCCTTTAGGTTCCAGGTCAAGTTCGTACGCCCACCTCGCCACACGGCGTACCTGCTCCTTAGTGATGCCTTTTTTGATAAACTTAAGCACCTCCTCGTTTCCCGATTCCACGCCTATTCTCACCCGCCAGCATCCGGCCTCCTTCATGTCTTTAAGGGTCTCTCTGTCAAGGACATCCGCCCGCACCGAACATGTCCAGGTGATGCCGAGATCCGCAATTTTTATGGCTTCCGTTATGCCCAGCACCCTCTCTTTGCTCGGGGTGAACGTGGAATCGACGAAAGCTATATCCCTGGCGTTATATTCATCCTTCAGTTGTCTCATCTCTTTGGCAATGTAGGAAGGCGTGAAGGAGCGGTACATCGAGCGAAAGACGGATTTGTCGCAGAAGATACAGGAATAAGGACAGCCTCTTGAGGTGATCATTGACAATTTGGGTAAGGTCTTCTGGTCGTTTGGCTGGGGTCTGTACCGCCTGATAGGCACCAAATCCCTGGCGGGAAAGGGGAGGCTGTCGAGATCCGTTATATACTCTCTTTGAAGGGTGCGGATTAGCCTGCCGTCCCTGACAAAGGCGAGACCTTTAACGCTGTCCGGGCTCTTGCCCTTCTCCAGAGATTCCAGCAGTTCCGAAAACGTGATCTCCCCTTCTCCTATGACGGCGGCCTCGATTACACGGTGTTTAAGCATGTCTTCGGGATGACTCGTCACATGCGGACCTCCCGCGATGAGCCTTACCGCCGGAAACGCTCTTTTTATATCTCTTGCAAGCCGGTATGCCGAGACGGCCGATACCGTGAGAGTGGTGATGCCCACAACAGAAGGCTTTAAAGGTTCCAGGCGTTTTATTATATTCCCCGCCGAAAGCCCCTCGGCGGCGGCATCTATTACGGAAACCTTGTGACCTTTTTTCCTGATGAAAGATGCGATATACAACAGCCCCAAAGGCGCGGAATTATAAAATAGATTCCACGCGACCGGCCCCAGGCCCCTTTTTGTGGTATCCAATAACGGAGGATTGATCAGTACGACGTTCATTGTATGAGGAACCTTCTCGGCAGGCCGTATTCCCTGAGTTTCGAAAGACCAAGTGAGCCTTCGCGCAACATCCTGAAAGCCACCGAAACCAGTTTCACGCTGTTGCAGAGATCAGCCGGCCATTTAAGAAGCAGCGGATGACGTTTGAGGTACCGGCTTCCAAGAAGAAAGAGAATGAGTTTTCTGGGTATGAAAGGCTTTGACGTCAGCGATACAAGACAGGCTATGAAGAGCTCTTCTGCGGCCCTGGGGTACGACAGGCTCAGCCTGAACTGCCTGAACGATTTTTGGGCGTTACCTTCTATGTCGTTTTCCGAGATTACGCCTGCTTCAAGGAGGTCATCCGCCAGCTTTGTGCCCGGAAAGACGGTTAGCGAGTACATGAAGATGTCAAAAGGCCTCGGCAGTTCAAGGAGGAGGGAGAGGAGATTCTCTTTGTCCCCGTAATCGGAGAGGGGGTTATCGAGTATGACGTCGTAGACCACGTTTAGCCCGAGCTCTTTGGCCAGTGAGGAGAATTCCCTGATCTTTGCCACGGAGAGATTTCTGTTATAGCTCGTTTGACATTCCTTTTCGGAACCCGTCTGTATGCCCACCTGGACCCTGCTCAATCCCGCTTTCATGAGGGATCTCAATGCCCCGGCGTCAAGGCAATCGGCGTTATAGAGGATCTCGAAGGGAAGCCCTATGCGTTTGCTGTATTCGGCCGAGAATTCATTTATCCAGTCTTTGGGAAAGACAAAGGTGTCATCGTCGAATTTTATCTTCTTTATACCCTTAAAATGGCGCAGGGCTTCTTCGATATCCTCTATTACAGTGGAAACCTTTTTCTGCCTGAAATACCTCTGGTCCGGATACATGCCGCGGAGGATGCTGTTATAACAGTAACTGCAGCTGTAAGGACATCCCCTTGAAGCAAAGACCCTGAGCTCCCGGGTCCGGTTCAGCGGGTCCCGCCTTATGAGACCGGTTTCTATGTAAAACTTGTTTCCGCCCCCGTAATCCTGAACGGGCAGGTTATCGAGATCCTGGATAAGGGGTCTAAGCGGGTTAGACCGCATCTTTCCGCCTTCGATATAAGATATGTTTTTCACCTCTTTCATATTTCCGCCGCTACCAAGTGCCTTGGCTAATTCCAGCATAGCCTCTTCTCCTTCGCCCCTCAAGACGAAGTCGGACCACCTGAGACATTCTTCCGGTTTTACCGTCGCGTGGATTCCTCCCGCTATTATGGTAGGATTGAGCCGCGTCTTTATCCTCAAGGCGATCTCTTCAGCTATGGAGGAGAAGGGGGAAGTTAAGCTTATGCCCACTATGTCGGTCTTGAGCTCCGCGAGCAGTCTGACGAGGATTTCCTTCTCCTTTTCGCTCGGCGGGCGTATATCGTTATTGACCCACTTCTTGAAGAATATGAGGGATGTCTTTATTCCCGCCTGCTTGAGCGCCGCCGACATAGAGCGGATACCCGTATTCTCAGGTCCGTATAACGATATGAATGTTATCATGGCGAATTTATTTGATTCCTTTCGAGGCCCACTGTCGTGCCTAACACCGCGGGCAGGAATCTCATAAAAGAGAACACATCCCGCGAGGCTTTTTTTGCCCGAAGATCCGTTAGAATATTTTTTATTATACTACGCCGCATATAAAATTCGATATAGGCTTTTCTCTTGAGCCCGGCCACCTCTTTTAGGCTCATCCCTTCGGGCCTGAAATAAGGCGTATCCGCAAGGGTGTTCATCCGCGTGAATTCCTTCCAGTAATCATTCGTGAAATACCCGGACCTCAGGGCCTCAAGGTATATATCGGTGTGCGGCAGCCCTATGGTTACAGTAAAACTGGCCCAGTCCAGAGGCAGGGATTTGGAGAATTCTATCGTTTTAAGCATGGTTTCCCTGGTCTCCCCGGGATATGCCAGCATAAAATATCCCCTTACTTCAAGGCCGGCATCCTTGGCTAATCTTACCTTTCTCTCTATCTCGCAGAGCGATATATCCTTTTTCATCCTGTCCAGGACGGCCTGGTCGCCGGATTCTATACCAATGTGTATGCGGGAACACCCGGTTTTCTTCATGGCTTTTATGGTTTCGGCATCTATTAGATCCACGCGCGTCCTGATATCCCAGCTGAACTCAAGGCCTCTTTGTGAGATCATATCGCAGATAGAAAGCGTGCGCTCCTTATCGATACAAAACGTCTCATCGAAGAAGAGAATCTCTTTTATGCCGTGTTTTTTTACCAGAAGCGTTATCTCCTCCGCCACGTTTTCGGCGCTTCTGGCCCTGTAATTTCCCAGGTAGCCCTGATGGCAAAATCCGCATTTAAAGGGACATCCGCGCGATGAAATCATGGTGAAAAAAGGTGACCGCACCGATAATGCCCTGTAGCGCTCATAGGGCAGTTTTTCTATTGCGGGGAATGCCAGACTGTCCAGTTCTTTAACCGTTTCTCTCGGCGGGTTCACCCTTACCTTGCCGCCCTCAGTGAATGCCACCCCCGATATATCCGCCAGCCCCTTCTTTTCTTCTAGGGAGCGCGCGACTTCGTTTATCGTGATTTCACCTTCCCCGTATACGCCGAAATCGATGGAAGGTTCGGCTACGGATTCGCCCGGATATGCCGATATTTGGGCCCCACCTACGCCGATAGGTATATGGGGGAATGCCTCTTTGAGCGCGCGGCATGCCCGGACCGCTTGATGCCAGGAAGGGGTCATGGAGCTTATTAGCATGAGCTCCGGCGCGGATTCCGCAATGACGCCTTTTAGCCTCGCGGGTCTCATTCCGAGGATCTGGTTATCTATGATTGTCGTGTCGTGGCCGCGAGAGTCCAGCGCAGAGGCTAAATACGCGAGTCCGAGTGGAGGGTAGATGCCGGTGATATTGGTTTCTGTGGACGGGTCAAGGGAATTGCTTCTGAGTAATAATATCTTCATTTTAATAGATTTTACTCCCGCAGCGCGGGAAAGTCAAGTTACAGGGACAGCCTCCGGTGGGAAGCGATGACGGAGACAGCCTCCGGTGGAGGCTCGCCCGGTACATTATCAATTGAATTCAGCCGCTGTAACGGCTATAATAAAATCAGGAAGTAAATATGAGCAAGAAGGTATATTCTGTATATTTAATCCTCATTATTCTACTTGCGGGGATCCTTTCGGGGTATTTTATTCTCGTCCATTTTCGTCTGCCTGCTTACACGGGTTCGGATATAGCCACCGCAAAGACGGGAAATGTATCCTTCCTCGATTTCAAGATTTGGCTTGATGGAAAGGGTATCCACCACTCCGTCCTGTACGACGAAGAAAGAGCGAAGAATATGCTTGGCGCGATGCTTGAGGAGGCAATCCTTCAAAATGAGAACCGGCAGGCCGGTTTTTCCCTATTTTCATCCGATGGATCAAAGACCTTGGGCGATATCAAGAAGGATGTAACCGAAAACTGCGATACTACCGTTTCCCGCTCCGCCGCAAGGGCATATTACGGTAGACACAGAGATTTTTTCCATAGAGAAGAGCAGCTGAGATTTTGCCATTTGAGATTTGACGGCAAAAAAGAGCTTAAAGAGACTGTCGAAACGCTCGAATCCCGTTCCTCCGAAACAGGAAGCCCCCGACAGATTATGCTTGATTTAAGCCGGGAACTCCGAAGCAGGCAAAAAGGTAAGAAGGTGTGGGGGGATTTGGGCTGGCTTGTTCCGAGAGAATTGCCGGCATGGTTTCGCAGAGAGGCCGAAGGACTGAAGAATGCAGGCGACTATGCGGCCTTCTCTTCGCCGGCCGGCCACCATATTGTGATGTTGATGCACGTAAGGCCCGCTAAGACATTCGATACCGAAGAGGTGACACCTTACATTACCTCTCAAATAATATTCTCCAGAAAAGAGGATCTTTGGCGTGACCATATTGACTCGCTTTTCAAATTATACGGGGTCTGCATAATCGGGGCGAATTTGAAGGAGAGGTTATTGGCATTCAAGGCCAAGGATATGGTCCGCCTGGATGGAGGGTCTTTCCGCGCGGGATTTACGGATGCCGAGATAGAAGAGCGCTATTATATCTGGCGGGAATACGTGCAGCCGCATGTCGCTCAGGAAGAGCCGGGGTGGGCCGGCTACGCGCCGAACAGCTCGAGAATACTCCGCGTCCAACCCTTTTTTATAGATAGATACGAGGTCTCTTATGATGATTATAAGAGATTCATCGAGGAAACAGGATACGCTCCTCTGCCCGAATGGGTGGAAAAATTTTTACCTGCCGGAGACCACCCTGTGGTGGGAGTGAACTGGTATGACGCCAAGGCATATTGCGAATGGAGGGGAAAGCGGCTTCCCGCCCCCGAGGAATGGGAATTTGCGGCAAAGGGTACGGAGAACCGTCTTTACCCCTGGGGTAACAGGCAGCCCGACGGCAGACTTGGCAACACCGCCGATAGAAACTCTGAGGTGCCCTGGAGGAACGCCTACATCGATGACGGTTTCATATTTACGGCCCCCGTAGAGAGTTTTCCGGAAGGGGTCACCCCGGAAGGTGTCTACAATATGGGCGGCAACGTAAAGGAATGGACGGACACCCTTGCCCCCGGCGACGAAAAAGCGGCCGCGAAGGGAGGCTCCTTTAATAATTCATTCGACGACATGATGGCCGCGGATCAAAGGATGACTAATAAACTGATAAGGACCAAAACCATAGGATTCCGCTGTGCGTGCGACGCCCGATAAAACCGGATATATAATGGGGCTCTTTTTGACAGCCTGCGCCCTCGTTCTATCTTTCTGCGGCAACGCCTTTGCTGAAATAGATAGCCTGCCCGGCGATTTCATCGAAATCGTCTCGTCCAAATACGGGGCGACCGAAGAGTTCTTTATCTCTGCGGGGGGAGGAGCCAAGAGAAACCCTAATCCGCTTGAACATTATCCGGTTATCATGATTCCCGGAAACGGACGCGGGCGGCGGGACTGGCTGGGCGCAAATTGCGGTAATGCCGAAGGGGATACTAACGTTTACGCTAAGATGATAAAATACGGTTTCAATCCGGCCGAGCTTTGGCTCTATCAGTATACACCCGAAGGTAAGGAGATGATGAACATCGAATCCCTTACCGACGGCCTGAAGAAATTCATATATGCCGTTAGCTGGTATACGGGTTCTAACAAGGTACAGTTTCTTGCACACGGGGAAGGTGCCGTCCTGGCTCACGCCACTCTTAAGAAGTACCGGCTTTATAGCATGGTCCATAAGGCCGTCTATATAGCTGCGCCCTTTCACGGCAGTTTTAGATATACCTATGCGTTGGCCCTTGAGGGCTCGCCCGTATGCGCCAATCTTACTGCCGGTTCCGCCTTTTTAAAGGACATTGCCTTGCCGGATGAGACGCCTTTTAACGCGAATGAAGGCGAAGAGGCGGGTGTCCGCAAAATAGAATACCTCTGTATCTATAACCGCCTGCCGGGAGGGGACGAGTTCTTTTTTGATAATCCGCTGTCCGCCGCTTTGTCAGGCGCACTGAATTACGAATTTAATGCATATAACCATGACGGGCTTCGCACGGCAAAAAAGACAAGCGATATCTTCATACCTTTTTTGGCTGCCGGGGTTCCCCAATATCAAATAGGCACGGACGCCGATAAGGACGGATATGTCAGTGTAACCGCAGGCGGGACCGATTGCGACGATAATGACAGCGCCGTATATCCCGGCGCTTCCGAAATCCCCGAAGACGGCGCGGACCAGGACTGTAACGGTGCGGACCTTTTGAGAATAGACGGGAAGGATTGTCTTATTCCGGTTAAGGGCCGGTGAACCTCAGGAGCCATGTACACGCACGTTGAACGGTTCTATTCGGTTATGGCCCCGCGGGGGTCGTAGACGTTTTCCGGCCCGCCGTATGAAGTGGATTCCAGCTTTATCTTAGGAAATGCGGTGCCGAAAGCCATTGAATTGCCGTTTTGTGCTTCATTGTTTTGAATAGTGCAGCCTCTTATAAAAATTTCACGCCCGTTTGGTTTGTCACCAAAAGACGAACCGTATATACCGCCTCCCTTATAGCCGGCCTTGTTGTATTTTATGATATTATTTTCCAGAAGCGGATAAGAACCAGCCCGCCAGTATATGCCCCCGCCCAGGATGTGCGCTTCGTTATTGGATATGTCATTTTTCTCTATTTTGGGAGATGAATAGAGCGAACAACGGATGCCACCTCCTTTCTCTGCCTTATTATAGATGACGCGATTTTTTACTATAAGAGGAGAGGAGTGGTCCACACAGCATATACCCCCGCCGTTTTCGGCTTCGTTCCCTTCTATAATATTATTTCTTATGACCGGCGACGATTTAACGCAACATATACCGCCTCCGTTGGTTTTTATTTCTCTGGTAGGTAAATGACAGGGTAAGGGAGTTCCGTTTCCGCCGGTTATGCGAAAACCGTCTATAACGGAATTTTTGTCTTCCGCAGACATGAATGTGACGGTGCTTTTTTTCTTACCTCCGTCAATGGTGGTGAAAAAGGGCCCTGTCATGCTCTTAAGGACAACTGCCTTGCCAAAAAAGCCCACGTTTTCGAAATAGTGACCCGGCCGCACAAGAATGGTCTGCCCCTCCCGGACGTTTTTTATCGCTTCATTTATGGAAACTGCATCGTCTGGAACGAGTACGGCATCTTCTTCTGTGAGTTCCTTGAACTCCGGGACGAGATAGACGAAGATGCGATCGGCGGGATAATAGGCGGTTTCGCAGTATTCCTCAAGCCACGACAGCTGCCTGTAAAACGTATCTTTCTTATAGGTGCCGAGGAAGTCTTCATGCACCAGGATATATCCCACGCGATGGGCGGCCAGCATTCTTAAAAGCTTCTTCATCTCCTCGGCCGTATCGCGGTTTTTGAGCAAAAAGATAAAGTCATTTTTTTTCTGGTAAGAATTTACCATCCTTTTTTTGCTTAACGCGGCGAAGAGACCGTAAAGATTGATTGCCCTTCTATACTCGAGTTCATATTCCGGAATCGGGAGATTTATAATGGCATTGCAATCGGATTTAGCTACCTCCTCATACACCTTAGGGATACGGAATGTGTTTACTCTGACCGGAAAGATCTCCGGATAGAGCATAGATGTTTCCAGGACGTAAAGAGCCGCGGCGAGCGCCAGGATACCCCACAACAGTCTTTTCCGGCCGGGCGCGCAGAGATTTTTTAAACCATATCCGGCCGAGAGCCCGAGACATACGTTTACAAACGGCAGGAGCCTGACGGGAAATTTGATGCCCCAGGCATAAGGTATGTAATTTGCCAGAAGATAAAAAGGCATCAGGATCCGTTTTCCGCATAAGAGGACGGGCTTTCCTCCACTTATAAGCCATGGCCCCGCAGCCAGTATTATAAAGAGGATAAAGACCGCAAGGAGGAACCTGGGCAAACCCCTCTCCCTAACCCATCCTACTACGGCAAGGGCTAAAGCCATAAATGAGATACCGAGCGGGAGACCGGAGGTAAAATAGCCTTTTGGAAAGGGGAGAAACCTGAAAGGTGAAGTTATATCAAAACTCATCCGGGAGGTAGCCCCGATGCCTCTGGAATAGAGCTTTGGGTATGGAATGCCCAGCCCCATTATAAAATACAAAAGAGACGTGCATAAAATAAGTAAGATCGCAATCGCCACAAGATTCGAAAAGGCAAAGACGGCTTCTTTTTGTGACCCGATCGAGTACAAGGACAAAATAAGCGTTAGGATGATGGCGTAAAACGCATACGGAGGATAGAAGAGCTGCATAGCGCATAGCGTCAGTACGGACACAAGCAGGAATTTAAGGCTTCTTTCTTCATAAAGCCTTAAAAGCATAAATATGTATAACGGTATCCAGAAGACGGCTATTTTTTGCAGAAAGCCGAGGTGCAACTTTAGAAGGATGTACGGGTTAAGGGCAAAGATAAGCGATGAAAATACCGCCGCCGGTTTTGATTTAAGCACGTGAACCGACAGAAGATAAGCAGACAGGAAATTGAGTATCATTAAAAAACCGAGAAGCGCGTTGTAGCACTCCACCGGGTCCAGCAGGGTTCTTAACGGCAGATAAAAGAAGAGATGGAAAGAATTGGCAAGCGCGAAAGAGAGGTTTTCTCCCCAGGGATAACTGAAGAAATCCGTATCGAAAGACCTAAAAAGATTTCCCTTTTCGGCGTTATATACGAAGTTTTCCTGAAAGAGTATCTCGCCCCGGAAACCGGAGGACCGGACATCCCCCATAATCGTATTATCGCCAAGCATGGATGATGCGCCTATTGAGAGGGCGAACGCCATAAGGACTATAAAAAGGACGCGTGCAATCTTCATACTTTCCGGCTTTCTTCCTTCAGGATTTCCGTGATATATTCTATCCCGCATTCGTTCAAACCTTCATAAAGGGGCAGGTAGAGGACTTCGTCTTCCGCGCGCCCTGCCATGGGGCAGTCTTTACTGCCTTCCCCGAAGATGCCGGGTTTCGAGCAGTCTCTCATGTATCCCAACGATGTGTCTATGCCTTTCTTGAGAAGATTATATCTTATCCGTCTTTTGTCTTTTGCCAGGACGGGGCAGCTCGAGAAGATGTTTTTGGTCTTTTCATTGAGCCTGGGCACGATTATTCCCTCGGCATAACGAAGACGGCTATAGATGGCTTCACCGGCGCGAGCGCGGGCGGCGCATCTGGAGTCCAGTGTTTCCAGCTGCCGGCAGGCCAGATATGCCTGGGCGGCGGTCCAGCCCCTTGCCTCAGGCTCTCTTCCCAGGGCGCGTTCCTTTTCGCGGAATATAAGGTCTATTATATCCACGTTCATCTCGGCAAAGGCGCGCGTGGTCAGAGAGACGGAAGGAAAGAGAGGTCCTGAGGTGACTAGTTTCATAATGAGGCTTTTAAGTAGCAGGATGAAGGCCCCCGGTCGCCCGGATGGCCTGAGACCTTCCGCGCCCTTTCGCACTTTGGAAGCCAGTTCTTTATCGCCTATTGCGGCGAGCCCGCCTCCCAGCGCGGTGAAATGCTTTGTAGCCCCAAAGGTGAAGTAGGATACCAGGCCCAGAGAGCCGGTTTTCCGTCCATTATATTCCGAGCCGATTGACTGGGCGGAGTCTTCGATAATTTTGATGTCTCTTGCGCCTATCGCTGCCTTGACGCCATCCATATCACACGGAAACCCGCAAAGATGGGTAGGTATGACCGCGCGGGTCCTCGCGGTGATACGCGCTTCAATCGAAGAGGCGTCGATGTTTAGCGAATCCTTCTCTATGTCGGCGTAGACCGGTTTAAGTCCCAGCGCGGCAACGGCTGCGGGAACGGCAAAATAGGTAAAGGCGGGAATGATTACCTCGTCGCCTTTTTTAAATCCCATTGCCTTCAGAATGAAATAGAGCGCCCATCTTCCCGAAGGCACGCAGACCGCGTCTTCTGTCCCCAAATAAAGGGCAGCCCGTCTCTCGAAGGTCTCAAGAGCGCCGCCGTCCATTCCGCGGATAAGACGCGCCACTGTCTTCGCCAGAAGCGGGTAGGTGATCGCCGGTTTAAAGCTCGGTATAAATGGCATAACCGGTTACCTTTTCGAAAGTTTCGGTATAAACATCGGCACCCTTCTGCGGTATTCTATATAGTCTTTGCCGAACCTTTCTACGCAGCCTTTTTCCTGTATGAACCTGTTGTAAAAGACCGACCACGCCGAAAGTGCGGGTATTACCATAAAGGTAAAGGTCACCGAGCCCGACAAGAGTCCGAGAGCCAATATGCCGAAGAATTTGCCCACTACCGACGGATGTCTTACTACCGAATAAGGTCCTGTAGTGACGAGTTTTTTGGTCCCGCCCATCTGCGGGCAGGGGCTTCCCTCTCCCGCGAATACGAGATAGGCATAGGCGCGCCATATTATAAAGGCTCCGGAGGTCGCGAAGAAAAGAGAAAACAGCACATCCCATGGATGGCCTATGAAGGGGCTGAATCCCAGGTGACTGTCGAGTTTCACTGAAAGAAAGAGGATCACGAAGACCGAAGCCATGCAGACGAAGACGAATACGGCCATGTCTATATAGAACTCCCTTTTAAAAAGGACCTGCCACATCTTTCTTGCGTCTATGCGGTTTTGTTCCATATCAAATCTTACCCTCGCCGGTTTTTAAGAATTCAAGTTTCACAAGGGAGATCCCGCCCATAAAGAGCCTCTTCAGCTCTTTTACGCTGTGGATATCCGAAAGCGACCGCAAAACGGTGAGAGGTCTGTAATAAAAACTTCTGTGCGCCCTCTTCAGGAACCCGATGAGTTCATCCTTTGCGAAGTGCTCTTCCCAGGAAGTCGGAAGCGCGCTCTGCCTGCAGGGGTCTTTGATGAAATCCTGCCAGGGCCTGGGGTCTATTATGTCGTCCCGCACCGCTTCCCGGTAGAATTCGGTATCGGGATATGGAGAGAGGAGGGAGAAGACCGCGTAATCGGCTGCGAGCTTTCCGGCAAAACGTATAGTCTCGAAGATCTGCGAGACCTCTTTTTCATGCGGGCATCCTATGATGAAATACGCCACCGTCCTTATGCCCGTCTTCCTGGATTCCGAAAATGCCCTTTCTATCGTTTGGAGAGTAGTCCTTTTGTCTATGGACTCAAGCCCCGCGGCGGCCCCTGTTTCGACCCCGTAGTGAATCCTTATGCATCCGGCCGCCTTAGCCGCGCGAAGCGTCTCCTCGTCTATCTGATCGCATCTGGCTTTGCATCCCCATTTTATGCGTACGCCCCTTCCTATGATCTCCTCCGATATTTCCTTTACCCTCTCTTTGGTGATGTTGAATGTATCGTCTATGAAGAATATCTCGGTGAAGCCCATCCTTTGGCAAGCCTCTATTTCATCCACAATGTTAGAACAGGATCTCGCGCGGTATCTCCTCTGGACGTTACAGAATTTACAGTTATAGGGGCAGCCCCTGCTTGTTATCATGGTAGTCATCTTGCCGCCGTGGGAGGCAGGCGTATAGTAAGACTCTATGGCGGGGATATCCCTTGAAGGAAAGGGCAGCGAATCAAGCTCTTCGCGGTATATTACGCCTCCTTGTCTCTTTATCTGTCCGTCGCACCTTTTGTAGATTATCCCGTTTACGCCTTCGGGCTCACGCCCCTCTTCCAGGGCGTCCAAAAGCCCGGCCAGCGCTTCTTCTCCGTCGCCAAGTATGACCGAGTCGGCAAGACCGCTTTCGACCAGGTGAATCGACTCATCCGGGAAATTATAGGTGTGGGGTCCCCCTACTACGACATGTATATCATCCCCGAGACCTTTTATGGCTTTGGCGCATCCCGCGACGTCCGCCAGGCTGTGCGTGAATGCCGATATGCCGGCAACGGCTGCGCCCGAGTTCTTCACATATCGGGCCGCCTCTTCGTAATCCGCCCTTTTTACCAGGCAGTCGTATATGAGGGCCTCGTGGCCTCTTGATTCCGCGTAGGACTTAAGCTGCATTATGCCAAGCGGCGGAAAGAGAAATATTCCGTCGTTGAAGAAGCGGGGGATGCCTACCCACACCCTTTTAGTTTCAGACGGTCTTATAAGGACGATTCTCATCTTTTTCCTGACTCTTCTGGTTGAGGGACATTTTCTCTTATGAACGAATGCGCGCTTTCTTCGATAGAACTTCTGAGTCTTATGGCGGTGTCTTCCGAAAGGCCGAATCTTTTTACTATCGGCAGTTTCCTGAGATCCGAGGTAAAAAGAAATGCTACGGGCGCGCGCATGCAGAAAGGCTGTGTGAAAAATTGTGTCGTTATACCGAGGTATTTCAGCCATCTTATACCGGTGTCGAACCCGGCTTCGCGCAGCACGTTGCTCGTATCCCCGCGCCTTTTCAGGATCTCGTAATTTCGCCAGGGTTTGATACCGTAATGCCGGAAGAATCTATCCGTTTCTTCTATATAACGCCTCTGCTGGATGAACATCTGTCCCTGCGTTTCGGGGTTGGCGCCGTCGCTTATATAACGTATATGATTCTTCAGGCAGTAGACTACGGCGCCACTCTCCATTGAAAACCTGCAGCAGAGGTCGAAAAAAAGGGGGGAGCCGCAAGCGGACCTCTTTTGCCTTATGTCTTCTTTGAGTCTTTTGAATATACCCTTTATGTCTATTATGGTGTGGACAAATCTCGTTTTTCCGTATTTTGCTTTGAGTATCCGCACGTGCTTTTCGGAGGCAAGGGGATTAAGGCAAAAACCGTTATCGAATGTAAGAAGATGTATTTTTTCGAAACTCTTCTCCAGGCAGATCGCCGAATACGTAGTGTCGAGACCGCCCGAATATAAAAGCGCTATTTCCTTTTCCTTCACCAAATTCAGCTCCCTGTAAGGATATCGATTCCCGCCCGAAAGCCCCTTTTTAAAAGACCGGCTCCGGAGGCCTTCTTCACGTTTCTTAATATGCAGCCGGGTCTTAAGTAAAAAGACCTGTAGGCCTCCTTTAAAAGTGAGGTAAGCATCTCTATATCCAGATTGACCGCATATGCCGGCGGGCGGAACCCCTGTTTCGGGTTTCGGGCAAATTCCCTCCAGTAATCGGTCTTTATATCGCCGGTCTTAAGGGCTTCTTCGTATAAAGGCGTGCCGGGGTAAGGCGTAAGTATGTTGAACAGCGCGTAATCGCATCCCAGTTCTTTTGCGAATCTTACCGTTTTAAGAGTATCTTTTTTGCTCTTTTCATGCGGGCACCCAAGCATGAAATAGGCTACTGTGCGGATGTCTGCCTGCCGCGCCCAGCGAAAGGCGTTACGAACCTGGCTTAATGTTATGCCCTTGCCGAGAGCCTCAAGGCCTTCATCGGAGGCCGTCTCCACCCCGAAATGTATCCTTTCGCAGCCGGCCCTCCTTAAAAGAAGAAGCATCCCGGGTGTTACTTTATCTACCCTGCCCCTGAAGCTCCACTCTATTTCCAGGCCCCTTTCAAGTATCTCCCCGCATATGTCCGTAACGCGCTCCCTATCCGCGTTGAAGACATCGTCTATAAAGTGCACCTCTTCTATTTCCATACGGAGACATTCCTCCATCTCGTCCACTATGTTTTTGGGCGAGCGCATCCTGTAGGTGCCCTTGGGCGTGCTGCAGAAGGTGCAATTGAAGGGGCAGCCGCGGCTCGATACAGCAGTGGTCAGCCGGCGCCCCTTTCCCAGGATTGAAGAGTAGTCATCCGTGTTCACTTTAGAGCGGGCCGGGAACGGCAGGGAGTCGAGGTCGGCCGTTATTTCGCCGTCTTCGGCCGGCAGGATTTGCCCTTTCTTTTTACGGATGACGCCCTTTGCATCTTCCGGCCTGTTGCGTTCAAGCGCTTCCAGAAGCAGGCTCAAAGCTATTTCGCCCTCACCCGGGATTACCGTATCTACCGATTCTATAGCGATTGCTTCATAGGGATAGATCCTTACGTGAGGCCCCCCCAGCGAGACGTGTATGGCCGGGTTTACCTTTTTTACGATATCAGAGGTGCGTATGACATCTATCAGGTTATGGGTGTGGGCGGTAATCCCGGCGACATCCGGATCAAATTCCCTTATGCCCGACTCGATCGCACCGTAATCGGCGCCGGATGCCACGGTGTCCAGTATTTTGACTTCGGCGGTGTTATGCTTTTCCAGATAAGAGGCCAGATACATAAGACCCAGGGGAGGGAAGCGGCCTTCGTTCCTTCTTACAAAAGCCGGAAGTTCGAGTTCCGCGGTATTCTTCGCAGGCGGATTTATCAAAAGGACTTTCATGCCGTCTTTTATTCCTTTCCGGATAGAAGTTGAATCCTCGCCATCTCCGCAAGGCTCCTTCTGTCCCCGGAGACGAAGCTTAACTCCGCCCAGCAGGGTCTCATGCACCCTTTGCAGCTGTCCGTGAGCGACTTGCATCGCTCCATCGCTGCCTTTAAAATATCGGTATTCTCCGCTTCCATCTCCGGCAGGGAGAGGATGGCAGGATAGTTGTGGCACGCGGAGAGATGTCCGGCGGGGTCGAGGGAGTAGTAAAGCCTTCCGGCGTCGCATTTCCAGTTTCGCCTGCCTGTCCTCATGTACTCAGCCGATTTTCGCAGGAAAAGTGATGAATTGAAGATGCGGCTCTTCCCCGAAGATTTGAGTCTTTCCAGATAGCCATAGATCCTTTCCAGCTTTCCGAGGGCCTTTCCCCTGAAGGAGAATTCCGAGGAGGAAGCGGCCTCTATCGGAACGAAAGATATGAAGTACCCGTTTGCCTTTGCGAATTCGTGCAGCATCGGAAGTTCGTCTATGTTAAGCGGCGAGACTACCGTGTTTATTAGAAGTAGCCTTCTCTTTCCTTTCAGGGCTCGGGAGAAGAGCTTTATGGTTTCGACCGATCTTTTAAGGGCATCTTTATCGCCCGTTATATAACTTTGGGTTTCGTTATCAAGGGAGTCCAGGGAGACCGACACCTCCTTTAATCCGGCCGATATAAGGCGCGCCGTAAATTCCCCGTCGATAATAGTACCGTTGGTAAGAACACGCACGCGCATGTCCTTGGCTATAAGCATCCTCACTACCTCCGGAAGGTCTTTTCTCAGGAAAGGCTCGCCGCCTCCTATGCTTGCGTATATTACGCCGAGCTTTTTTAATATGCCAAAAGACCTGCCTATTTCATCCAGCGAAAGCTCGTCTTTAGGATGGTCCCGGCGGATATTACACATCCTGCAGCGCAGGTTACACCTGTGGGTTATGCCGAAGTGGACGTATATGGGGCCCCGTCTGAAAAGTATGGAATTGATTATCCTTAATGCCTTTTCCATTATATCCTTCTACATGGGTAGACCGTCTTCTGAGACTATCCTGTCAATATTTAGGTCCTCGAGCCTTTTCGGCAGCGTCTCCGTCTTTATGAACTGCGTGTTTCCCTTCAGATAGAGCGTGGCGGGCATCGTGCCGTGTTTTAAGGTGAAGGAACACATCCTGCATTCCTTGTTGCAATATGTTATGTTCCTTGAGAAGGTTCTGCCGTTTACCGCCTGCGATGTCACGCATATACGTGAGGTCGTCACATAGGAGAACGGCGTATATATGCTGGCTTTAAGCGCCTGCCTGTCCCTTGAGATGCCCTGGAGAAGGTTATCCAGCTCAAGCCTTTTTATGCCCCTTTCCGATAAATAGGCGGTCATGGCCGGCGAATCCGCGCAGGCCCTCCTGAAGTGGTCCAGCATGGCCCCAGGGGTTTTATCCAATATGTTTAAAAGCCGCGGGCCCCTTTTCTGCTTGGTAAGCAGCCTGCCCAGTACCGGTTCGACAGCCGGCATCCCATTGATCTTTCTAAAGAGGCCCCAGTCGTTTATCACGACTTCGAATTTCTCACAAGATTTCTTCGCGCGTCCGATGAGTGCCATTATACGCGTTACCGCTTTATCCGTAGCGTATGGGGTTACCAGAGTAAATTCCATGCCCCTTTCTTCGGCATAATCGAGGGCCTCATCGAGCTCCTTGAGAGAGGGCAGGAGGTGTTCGCAGAATTCATTCCCGAAATACAATCTCGAGAAACCCTTTTTTTCATCTTTAAGTTTCTCTATGTCGGATACGAAAAGCGCCCGTTCCATCACGCTGTCTCCTCGGGGTAATAGCACAGGTTCCTGCATGGCAGGCCGTATATCTTTCCGAAGGCCTTTCTCACCCGCCGGCTGAACTCGCGCGCGTCCCGGCAGGCATCTACGAGGGAAAGGGCCTCCCTTATAAAACGGACATCCTTTACCTTTTTTGATGTGGAGTAATTCCTGCCCACTATCTTAAGCGCATATATGCCCATCTGCGCAAACTCGGGTATCCTGCAGCCGCCGCAGGTATCTATGCCCGAGGTCAGCCCAAATGCTGAGGATAGGGCCCCGGTTATGGAGCGCCTTTTTATGCGGTCGAAGTTCTTTGACCCCTGGTGGAAACCGATGCTATAGTTGAGAAGGCAGGCCGAGTCCACTCCGAATACAGTACTGGATATGTTGCGGGATACGGAAGGCGGCAATAGGCGTACGGCGTTCAGTATATGGCGGTCCAGGTTCATCTTTTTCGGGATGTTCCAAAGCCCCTTGTGCATTACCTCATTCACTCCGTGCTGGAAGGTGCAGAGACCGTCCACGTTCTTACAGCCTGAATTCAGTATGAAGACGTCGAATTTCATATCCGGATTCTCTTTTACGATAGAAGCGATTTCACTCACCCGCAAATGGCGCGGCAGGTTTATCCTTTTTATGCCCATGTCTTTGAAAAAACGGGCGCTTTCGCTGTTGAAGACGGTGCAGCCGGTGCTTGCATGGATATCCGTCTTTATGGCTTCGTCCTTAAGCATCTTTATCAGCCCGATGTCTGCCGCTATCACCCCGTCTATACCTGCTTGCGAGGACTTACGGCTTATATTGCGAAGTTGGCGGAATTGCCCTTCCGTGTATAGGCCGTTTAACGCCAGATAAACCGGCGCGCCTAATCTGTGGGATTCCTTTACAACATCCTCCAGTTCGCCGAAACCTGTGAGATTGGCGGTCTTCCATTCCCGCCTGTTGCAGGAGGCCACATTGGAGTATCCGGCCGTCCACTCCGGCGTCAAGATGCCGCAATAGAGCTCATCCGCTCCCGCGCCTACAATCTTTTTTACTTCTTCCGATTTATTTACCGGCGCCAGTATCTTCATTGTTTCGAATATATCTTATCCCTCAGAATGTTATCGATGGCACCCGTGTCCTGTATGCCCAGTTCGCAGGATATCGCGCCCTTACCGCAGTTCTTGGCTATTTCGTAATCGAATGAGTAGGCGTCGCAGGCGGAGATATAGCCTATAAGTATGTTTGATCCGGAAAGCCTTGAAAGGTTGAATCCGCGCAGGAAGGGCAGGGCCATAGAGAGAAGACTTCCCATGTGACGGAAGGTTCTCCTGTCAAACAGGGCCCGGGCCAGAGATGCCACCAGGTAGGGTACCGCGAGGCGGTTTCCCGATAACTTCATCTCCTTGAACCTCTCCAGATTCCGCTCGATACTGTCCAGATTGTATATTTCATCGAGTGTCAGATAGGTATCATTCTTCCGCGAGATGAGGTAGTGGTTTATGTAAAAGCATTTCCTGACGGAAAATGCGGCCAGAAGGGCGAAGTACAGCTTCTGGAATTTCAACACATTCCCTCTCGATATGCGCCCGTCCGTAGCGCTTTCCAGCACATCTATCAGTTCATCCGGCATCATGCAGTTTTCTAAGGGTAATTCCTTTGCGCCGCCCAAAAACCTGCATCCCAGTAAAAAGACCTCCTTAACAAAGGTGTGCCCAACGGCGTAGTCGAAGGCCGTCTTCGCCTCCTTTTCGTTTACGCCCCGCACTATGGTTACTACGAGATCTGTTGCGATTCCGAGTTCTTCCAGATTCCCGAGGGCCTTCTTCTTGGTCTCGCCGAGCGCCTTTCCGCGTATCAGCTTGTATGCCGCGTCATCGAAGCCGTCGAACTGAAGGTGAACTTCGTCAAGCCCTGCTTTTTTAAGTTCCGCCAGGTAGCGCCGGTCCGCTATCTTTACGCCGTTTGTATGCAGTGCGGATATGTTGCCGGATCTCTTGACCGCCTCGATTATTTGCGGAAGGTCCTCTCTCATGGCGGGCTCGGCGCCCATAAGGTCTATCTTATAGCCGGTCTTACCCTTCAGAAATTCCTTAAGGTCCGCCAGGGGGTAGTCCGGTACGTCGCGCTGATTGGCGCGGGCAAGGCAGATGGGGCAGTCGAGGTCGCATCTGTTGGTGAGATGCGCGATGTAATCCTTTTGCGTGAGGCTTTTTGCCATCAGCGGGAAATAGTAATCGCTTAAAGATCTGTAGTACGCGGCGTCGCTCGAGATTAGGAGACTCGAATCGCCGTGGGCGGGGCAGGCCTTATCCATGTAGACCTTCCCGTCCCTTTCCACGATTGAGGCGTCTACGCCTTTCAGGCAGACCGGACAGACGCTCTTTGTCCTTCTTATCAGTCTGCGGTCCGGCATACGCCTCCTTTAGCCGCTTCCAGGGAACCTTTCCAGTCCATTATCGTAGGGATGTCCAGCGAGTAGAGTAGATTATATTCCGTGAAGCAGGACGCAATGCAGGAGGAACAGCCGCGGGGATCAAGCGATTCGAAGGCCGCCTTGAACCCGGTTTTCAGGAAATTCGGAGCGCTTATCATATCCACCAGAAGGGAGCAGGGATAGACGGCTCCGTCCGTATCTATATTACAGTAGAGTCTCCCGGCCTGGCATCTGAGATTGGGGACCGGTTTTGAACAGAAGGGTTTTGCATAATCCGGCCACCGCAGAAGATGTTCGAGATATTTATAGCTCGATACGATGGGCCCGCCCTTCCTTTTTAACGAGATTATTTTTTTTATGGCTTTTCTGTAGTCTTCTCCTGAGGCGATGAGAGAGGCGTGATTCCGCGAGAGTTTCTCGTTGTGATGCAGAAGCTGGAAGGTGACCAGGAAGCCGTTGCTCTCCGCCGTATGGAGTATATATTCTATTGAGCCGAGATTATGCCTGGTGAGGACCGTGATTGTCCAGAAAGGCATTCTTCCCTTGAGGCACTTTATGGCTCTTAGGGCCTTCCGGTGGCTTCCTATTTCCCTGTTCGCGTCGTGGGCCTTTTCGTCGCCGTCAAAGGCAAGCACCAGGTGGTCGGCGGCTTCGATGTCACCGAGTTTTTCGGGAAGAAGATAACCGTTGGTATCCAGCGTAACGAAGAGACCTTTGGACTTCGCGTAGTCTATTATCTCTTTTATGTCTTCCCTTATAAGCGGTTCGCCGCCCCACAGCCCGAGACGCTGACAGCCCAGAGAGCCGAGTTCGTTCAAAAGGGCGCGTATCTGGGCGTAAGAAAGCTCCTTCCGGCCTCTTTGCGGGATGTTACAGTAAGCGCAGCGGGAATTGCACCTGTCGGTGACAGAAAGCATTACGTTCAGCGGGATCCTTCTGCCGAATAACCTGCCTTTCAGGGCCCCGAGCCCCATGCCTATGAAATTTTTTGAATCCATGACGACCTTGTAAGCCTATTTTGAAGCAAAAATCTCTTCACTACTCTTTAAGGCGAGCTCATCCGACAGCGCAAGGCCGTTTGCTACGGAATCGTCCATGTTGTTATACCAGTAAAGACCGGTTCTGCCGGCCATCCTGAGGTTTTCGAAGCTATCGAGCCTTGCCATGGTCTTCTTAAGTTCCTCTTCATACCCTATCTTGTAGATCGGGTAGGCCTCTTCCACTATCTCCGCATGGATAGCCCTTATGTCGCTTGCTTTCTCCAGAAGTCGTGTCCTGATTAGATCCCTTTCGACGTCTTTTATGTATTGCCGGGGCTCCTTCAATATCGGGTCTCCGGCGCGGCATGTTACCTCTGCCGTCAGGCTTCCTTTGTCTTTCGGGACCAACCTTTTACTGAAAGCCGGCGGCGCCGATACGCGGCTGAAAATTATCTTTTTGCTGCCGTAATAGCACCACTGAAAATCCCTTTTCGGCGCGGAATCGAGCTCTATATTGTATATGACCGTGGAGAGATATTCAATGCCGCCTGGGGGTATGCCGAGAAGCCTTCCCAGCGAATCCAGACTGCCGCTCCATATCAGATATTCGGGCTCCACCAATTTTTCTCCGACGTATATTTTGTCTATGGCATTCCCGACGGTTTTTATCTTTTCTATGCGCGTGTCTGTGAGGATACGGCCGCCGTATTCTATGATATCGGCCGCAAGTCTTTTGCAGAAGGCGTCTATGCCGGCGGCGGGATATATAAATTCGGTCTTAAGGGCCCTGAAGTTGAAGAAGAGTTTAAGTATATCGAAAAGGTTGCGCGAGGCTATGCGTTCGTCTATTATGGTTCTCCTCATCCCCTCCTTGGCCCAGCGCCTGTGGATGGAATTTGCGGGACATCCCAAAAATTTCTCCGTGTACTCCTTAAAGAATATGTTGTACAGGCTCGGTCCGTAGTGGGTGAGGATGTAGTCCTCGAAGGTCTCGTTTTTTCCGGCATCCTTCCTCATCCCCATAAGGATAAGGTCCCAGGCCGATTTCATTGCCGTGCCAATCGGCAGATTCAAAAGAAGAGAGGGCTTAAGCGGCCAGCTGTAATATTTACCCAGGAAGAAGACCTCGCTGTGCCTTGGGATAGTGTAGAAGTCATTTCCGAGGATATCTTTTATGAAATAAAGGACCCGTTCGTCACGCGTGAAGAACCTGTGCGGACCGATGTCGAAGCCATAATCGCCGTATCGGTAGGTGGCGGCAAGTCCTCCTACGAAGGGTTTCTTCTCTACAAGTATTACCTCACGGCCTTGCCTGGCAAGTTCCCGTGCCGTCACGCATCCTGCGATGCCGGCCCCTACTATTACTACTGGGTTCATAAGCTATTCCTCAAATTAGATTATACCGCAGAAGGAACGAAAGCCCAAGCATAAAAGCCGCGGGGGAAGGGGAGGGTCCGGATAATGTAACATATTGTGTGCACTTTCAGTACGTCATTGCGAGGCCGCCAAAGGCGGACGAAGCAATCTCAATGGTTCCTTATGAAAACGTGCAATATCCTTGACATTACTAGGGTCCGACTTTTATTGCCTGCCTTCCAATATAATGATATAATATTCCCAAAAAGGCGCGATAGATTTATGAAGTTAAGAGAACGCATCAGAAGTATTCCTTACTATGTAAGGTATATACTAATATTATTCCTGGCCACAAGAGTCATCCTTTCGATTATAGGCGTCCGCTCCCGGCAGTTGATGGAGCCCTATGTCCCGTATTACCGCCACTGGATCTTTACCGATAATAAATGGTTGGATATATGGGGGATATTCGATTCAGCCTGGTATATGAAGATAGCCTCCGTTTGGTATCCCGATGTCTTTATCCCGGGAAGAAGCCAGCACGCCTTTTTTCCGCTCTATCCTATTCTGGTAAAATGGGCGGGAAAAATTTTTGACAGCCATTTCCTCGGCGGTATAATTGTATCGAACATCTTTTTGATTGTAACCGGCATTTTCCTCTATAAGCTGGTGCGAATGGAGCACGACGAGGAGAAGGCGTTGCGTTCCGTAAAGTACCTCTTTGTCTTTCCTTCGGCCTTCATCCTTTCGGCGTTTTTTCCTCAATCGCTTTTATTGGCCCTTGTTATCATGTGCATTTATTTCGCAAAGAGAAGAAGATGGCTGTACTGCGGTGCAACGGGTTTTCTGTCTTCCCTCGCGCACCCGGTAGGGGCCGTCATAGTCCTGCCGGCACTTTACGAATATCTGAAATTGGAGAACCATAAGGTAAAAAGGAGCGTTTTGCATCTATTTCTGATTCCGCTGGGTCCGCTGATATTCTGTATATATAACTATGTGTACACGGGTAATTTCTTTGCTTACGTAGATGCCCAGGTTACGGGCTGGGGCGCCAGGGTAATAAATCCTTTGATATTGCTAAGGGCTGCGTTTTCCGTCTTTGACGCCTATTTAACGTTCTTCATTGTGGTGACGACGGTCCTTCTTCTCTTTTCTTCGAGGAGGGTGGGTTTTTCTCTGTGGCTTTCGGGCCTCCTTTTCATGGCTGCGGCCCTTGTGTGCGGAAACATAAGAAGCATTATGCGTTATATGCTTCAGGTCTTTCCCATTTACATAGTTTTGGCGGACATCGGAAGAAACCGTTATTTAGACCAGGCCATCACCTTCGCGTTCATACTGCTGCAGGGCGCCTTGATGGTTTTTTGGAGCTCGGGGTTTTTCTATCTGATGTGATTCCGGCGGAGTACGCATTACGGGTGAAAAGATATTTTATAAAAACGTATACTGTGCGTTATCACGATTGTAATCTATGAATGCAATGAGGCAGTATGTAAAATATGTCGCGGTCTTTCTGATATATACCTCTATTCTGCTCTCTTTCTCGGTTCCGCTGGGGGAAAATCTTCGGGCACGCCTCATCGGCGGCAAAAGCATCGACGTAAGCGGCGCCCAGTGGTCTTTTTGGTTTGCCGCCGGATGTGTTCCTAATCTTGATTTGGGCCGGCTTATCTATACGGACTTGGTAGCCTATCCCTCGGGAAAAGAAATTTTTATTAATAAGAATTTCCCGTTGATGGAGTTGTTGGCGGCGCCTCTTCAGATATTCTTCGATTCCCCCCTCGATTATAATTTGTACCTTTTCACAATAATGGCCTTAAACGGGTTGTCCTGTTTTTTGCTTATCCGTTATCTCAGTAAAAATTCCCTCATTGCTTTTATAGGGGGCCTTATATTCGCAGTAAATCCATACGTCTTCTATCAGATAAACGGGGGGCGGCCGGAACTCGGCGCTATTTTTTGGATATCCTTTTTTGCGCTTTCCCTTTTTGTGATTAGAGACGGAGGCGGTCCGAAGCACATAATTATAGGGGCGTTATTGCTTTTATCGGTCTCTTTCGTCTACTGGTTTTATGCGGTATTTCTTGTTCTTTTCGCGGTTTTATTTACCGTGTATTACACGATTGCCGACAGGAATCTTCTTCTTCTGAAGAAGGTATCGGCGCTTGCTTTATTATACGGTTTTTTTATGATGTTACTGCTTTTTCACATGGTTGTGGTAGAAGGAGCGAAACCCATCGGGTACGAGGTTGTCAGGCCATTTCCTTCTTATGCGGACATAACCGGCGGGGAGAGCGCCTCCTATTTCAAGAACATGCTTGAGAGGAATTCCCTGAACGTGATAACCGTTAAATTTACCGTAATAGCCGCCGCACTCGGTATTCTGGCGTTTTTGAACTCGAAGGCATTCAAAAGAAACCTCTTTTGCCTGATAGCGGCAGTTTTTTTCTATATCCTTTCTTTCGGCCCCTACCTGGGCGTTTCGGATCATGCCATATCCCTGCCTTATATATTTTTTTATTGTTCCGTGCCTTTCTTTTCAAGACTATGGTGGCCGGTTAACCTATTCGTAATTCCGCTTTTATGCGTAGCGGTACTGGCTTCGTCTTTCATGGCGTGGCTCCGCACGAAATTTTCTGCCGGTATTTATACAACTGCCTGCGTTGTCTTTATCGGCGCATGGCTCTTTCCTTATTATAACTGGCATTATGAGATTGTGAAGAAGCCCGCACATCTGAATATGAGAGGGCTCGATTATGCCCCGCCCGCGAGAAGGCAGGAGGTCTATGCTTATCTCGGGAAGCAGAAGGATTGTGTTGTGCTTGAGGTGCCGTTCAATCTCTTTCACTTTGATTTTTTGGACAACCAGAGGATCCACCGTAAAAAGCTTGTTAATTGTTCCGGATACGCCATGAAGGATTATCTGTGGCCGAAAGCGCATCTTGAATTTCTCAAATCGAACCTTTTCCTGAGCCAATTAGACGTTTTATTCAACCATGATTTTTCGAAAGGGAATTTTTCCGCTTCCCATGACCAAAAATCCTTAAACGCCGGCTTAAAAGAGTTATATAATATAGGGGTGGAGTATATCGTGATGAATCCTCGGTACCTGGCTAATTACAGGCATAAAAAAGAGGTCTTTGAATGTCTTTTGCGGATGCTAAAAGAGCCTTACAGGGAATTTCCGGACGGAGTGAGGCTGTATAATGTGGCCGAAATGATTGACGGATAAAATGGTACGGAGACAGGCCTAAAAAAGATAACGTATATGAGATTATCCGATTACGCGAAGAGAGTGCCGCCCGAGATAAGATATCTGTTTCTGGTCTTTGTCTCTTCAAGGATCATACTTACCATAGTGGGCGTGGGCGCCCGCCGGCTGCTGGATAGTTTCTGTATCTATCGGCAGGGATGGGTCTTATCCGGGCACGTTTGGCTCGATATATGGGGCATACACGACTCCGGCTGGTATGCGAAGATAGCCAATGACTGGTATCCGGCCTTATCGGGGCAGGTAACTTCGGAATATGGTTTCTTTCCGCTTTATCCGCTTTTGATGAGACTCTCCGCCTTTTTTACCCATGATGTCTTTTTAGGCGGTATTATAGTTTCGAATATATGTCTGGTAATATCGGGTATCGTCCTCTACAGATTGGTCCTTTTGCGATCGGACCGGGAAACGGCGTCAAGAAGCCTGAAGTATCTGTTTGTATTTCCTTCCGCGTTTATTCTTTCGGCGGTCTTTTCGGAATCTTTATTTCTGATGCTTTTGCTTCTGTCTTTCTATTTCGCAAGGAGAGAAAAGTGGCTTGTGGCGGGCATGAGCGGTTTCCTGCTTTCTCTCGCCAAACCCATAGGCATACTCGTAATCTTGCCGCTTTTCTATGAATATCTCGCGCGTAAAGGTTTTAAATGGAAGGATGTGCGCCGGGACGCCCTATATCTTATGCTGCTGCCTGCCGGCCTCTTTGTCTTTGCCGCCTATTCGCATTACATGACAGGCCGTTTCGACGCCTACCTTCTGGCCCAGAGAAACGGCTGGGGGATCGAATTGTCGAACCCGGTTTACGTGCTGTGGGACGGCTTTTCCAGGGATCCGTATCCGGCTATATTCGTAACAGGTCTGATTATTGCCCTGTGCGTCTTTGCCAAAAGGATAGGATTTTCGTATTGGATGCTTGGTATGCTGCTGATCGCGGTTCCTCTGATGAGCGGGGAGAGTTCCCTTACAAGCGCAGGCAGGTATGCCGTGGCCGCCTTTCCCTTATATATCGCCTTTGCCGAAGCGGGAAGGGCAAGGCACCTGGACGGCGCTCTCACGATCTTCTTCGCGATCGCCCAGGGGTGCCTTATGGCGTTCTGGTGCTCCGGATTCAATCTAATTGTATGACCTTTCTTGCGCCGGATCTTTCTAATTCCTTAAAGATGCGCAACGAAACCGGTGCATGCGCAAAAGATGGTATGTCTATAGCCCCCGGAAGAAAAGTCAAACCCGAAGAATCGGTTTTTAAATTTACTTAGCCGTTTTCGGAAAGCAAATCAAGCAGGTACCTTTCAGAGCCGGCCGTTTCGTCCCTGAAGCATCTTAGACAGGCCCTCGGGACATTAAACAAAAGGCTTATTAAGCACGAAGGCTGCCTAAGTCTGTATTGGCTTGCGAATCCTTCTCCCATGTCTATTAGATTATTTCATTCTAACTACCTTGCCGCCCGGGTAGACGGCCGGCGAAAAAGAAAGGATCGTGTGCATCCAATGGCTTTGAGTTAAAACATGCATATAGGCATTAAATATATTTTTCTTCGTCACTAAGAAAGAAAACGTAATGTCTGCGGTAGTGCAGTGGTTAGGAATTCCGTATCGCGGCGAAGAATCCGGCGATGTGGCCGGCGAGTCCTATACCGTGGTGCAGAAATAGGAAGGCGGCACAGAGAAGCGCAAACGCAATTCCCTCACGCCGTTGTGTATAGATGAGGAATCCCGGGCCAACTATCGGGAAAGCCTTGTGTATCTTCTGCAATCTCTTCCGATAGATGAAGTAGTACATAGTTCGATAATATCTGTGTTTCAAGTTCCAGCGAACATAACTGGAAAAGTTCATATGCTTGTCATGAACGGCGTTTATGCCGGGAAGATATGCGAATTTGCATTTCTGGTCGGAGAGCTTCCACCCTAGGATTTCATCGTCTGCGTAGGGCAGATCATTTTGTTCGTCAAAGCCGCCGGCTTTGCGATATATTCGAGATTTGATTATGCAAAAAGCAGTAAATAGTTCTTGAGAACCCTTTCTCTTGATGGTGTAACTGAAATAGAGGTTGATGAATCTGGAGATGAAATCCCGGTAGAGGCATCGCGGTGAAAGTGAACAATTGAGAACATTGACATCTTGATGTTTGTCCAAGAAAAAGTCTATTTGGCGAAATGTACCTTCCGGTATGTAAACGTCCGAGTCGAGAAAGACCAGATGGTCGAATTGGGCTGCCGAAGCACCGGAATTTCTTGCCGCAGACGGTCCGCGTCGAAATGGATGATTGATTAACTTGGCTCCGTATGCGCTTGCGAGAGTATCTAGCTGGAGATTCGTGCCGTCGTTGACTATGATGATTTCTTTTGAACGGTAATCAGTCCTCTGTATATGAAGGAGAGTTTTCTCTAATACCTCTTTCGTTCCATAAAACGGGATGATTATCGAATAGGAATGTGCCATAGTCATCTATTGGTTATCATCTCCTTGGCTACCTGCGCGTATACCTTAGGAGCGAAGGATATATTAGTTATTGTGTTGGATTCATGGGTGCACCGACACCCTTCCGTAAAGACTTTCTTCCGAAACATTCGGGCCGTTTTGCTCTGCCAGAGCGCGTTAAAATCGTAGTCTACCGTTCTTAAATTACCGAAGCATGTCTTTGACGGTTCGCAAGGGAAGAGATTGCCGGATTCGTCAATAACCGCGGTTAACCTCCCGGCAGTGCATTTAAATCTATAAGATTTGTCCTCAACAACTCTTTTTATTATCTCCATCTGATGTCTTCTGCGGAGAGCAAACAATTTTTCAAAGATTTGCACATCCCTTCTAAGAGTGTCCTGGATGGAGTGCTTGTTCCAAGTTTCATACTTACTAAAATCGTAACGGAGAAGTTCGTCATTTTTCACAGGCTTTCTTACCAGAATGAGGTGAAAGCTGTGATTTCCCAAATTGGCTATATATTCGGACACCTCTTTTATGTAGTTTTCATTAAGAGATGAGAAACAGAAACAAAAATTGATTTCAAGATTCTTATCAATTTCTTCTATTTCTTTTAAAAGCCGAAATGTTTCAATAGTTTTGTGAAACGCCTCTCCATTATTGCGTATGCGGTTGTGGACTGCTTCCGGGCCGTCAAGAGCGAGCTGTATCTGCAGATGTGCCTCAGGACAATCATCCAAGATCTTTTCGGTTTTGGCGCGAATACGTTCACTTAAAATACCATTAGTGGGAATAGTGATTTGACGAACTTGATTATTCCGGTAGAATACCCTGCAGATATCATTGACATCTTCACGCAAAAACGGTTCCCCGCCGCTTAAGAGCAGCTTGGGAAAATTCCCGAGCGATTGAGATATCCTGGATATCTCGTCTATGCTTAGCTCTTCGGAGGCTGTGTTCAGTTTATTCCAATAGAGGCAATGCTCACAAGAGGCATTGCATCGGGATGTGATAAAGAAGGTTATAAAAATGGGGGTCTTGGGGAAGAGGAGTTCTTTCCAGCCGCCGAAGAAATATCTGAGATAAAAATCCAACCCGATGTCTCTGTTCATATAAACGGATTTTCTATTACTTCAATACGGTCGGCATTTGGCCACCCGCTCGCTTTCGGCCGGTCCTTTCGGACTTACGGCCTTTTCGCTCCTTCTCGTCGCGCGCTCGCTCCCTTCGACTCCCTGCTTGGCACTGCTTTGCGTAATGCTGGTGCCAGAGGGGGTCTCCTACGCTTCTGCATATAATCTAATTTTTACTATAGAAGCTTCGGAGACTAAAGGAGATGCTTTTTCAGAAAGGCTCCTCCTGATCCTGATTTAAAGTATCTCTCAAGATACAAGGCTTTATCTTTTTGTCCAACCGCTATATATGTTGACAACTTGAACGGTCTATAGTTTTTCGTTGAAATACACAAACCTTTATTGTGCTCTTCTAATCTACGTTTCACATTATTAGTCGAGCCAACGTATTTAAAATCGGATTTCATGCTGTTAATCACATATACATACCACATAGATTAGCCTATTAAGCCCAAGGCAATTGGCTTGCCATACGTAGCATGCTTCGTAAGAATCACATACACAATTGCGAAGTATGGTGCCAGAGGGGGGAGTCGGCGCCTCCGCCTTCGCGGGAGCTCAGGCTCCGGTCGGCCACCCGCTCGCTTTCGGCCGGTCCTTTCGGACTTACGGCCTTTTCGCTCCTTCTCGTCGCGCGCTCGCTCCCTTCGACTCCCTGCTTGGCACTGCTTTGTGTAATGCTGGTGCCAGAGGGGGGAGTCGAACCCCCATGATGTTTCCATCAACGGTTTTTGAGACCGTCGTGTCTGCCAATTCCACCACTCTGGCGGCATAGAAAACAAAAGGCCGTTTTTTGAAAACAGCCTTTGAAAAGATGGTGGAGCTGATGGGGATCGAACCCACGGCCTCCTGAATGCCATTCAGACGCTCTCCCAGCTGAGCTACAGCCCCATAGGAAGAAAATATACCACTTTGACCATCTTTTGTCAACTCGATATTACCCGCGCATCCTAAGCCTATTGACCTCCTTTATCACAATATGATAAAATAATCTCCATTTAAGGTTCAATTATGAGGTAAAATGAGGCTCGGATTTCATATATCAATCGCAGGCGGGATCCAGGAGTCGGTTCCCCGCGCTAAAATGGCGGGGTGCGGCACTATGCAGATCTTTTCCCGCAACCCGCGCGGCTGGAAGGCTCTTAAGCTTGACAGGGAAGACGCCGTAGTATTCAGGAGGGCACGTAAGGAGGCGGGGATACATCCGGTTCTGGTGCATATACCTTACCTCATAAATCTGGCCTCGCCCGATAATGAGCTCTATAAGCGCTCTATCGATTCCTACAAAAGCGATATCGCCCGCGCCGACCTGCTGGGAGCCGAATACTTCGTTACGCATATGGGCAGCCATAGGGGCAGCGGAGAGAAAGCGGGCCTTGAAAGGTTCGCGAATGCCATAATCAGGGTAATAAGAGAAGTGCAGCCGGCAGCTATGATACTTCTCGAAACCACCGCAGGGACGGGTTCCTCTCTGGGCTATAAGTTTGAGCACATAGCCTATGTGATAAAGCGGTCAGGGAAGGCCGCGAAAGAAGGTAAGGTGGGCGTCTGCCTCGACACCCAGCATGTCTTTGCCGCCGGATACGATATATCGGGCGCTTTGGAGGAGACTTTAAAGGAATTTGATGATATAATAAGTCTGGATAAACTCAAGGCCGTGCACCTGAACGACTCCAAAAGCGGGTTGGGCTCGCGCGTGGATAGACACGAAAATATAGGCAAGGGCCTCATAGGTCCGACCGCGCTTGGGCGCGTTCTCAATCATCCCAAGTTAAGGCATCTTCCTTTTGTGATGGAGACGCCCGCGAGATCCCCAAAAGACGATATCGACGACATGAAGGCGGCCAGAAGGCTTTGCAAGAAGGAGTATTATGAAGACTGAGTATGACCATAAGGCCATAGAATCGAAATGGCAGAGATATTGGGAAAAGACAGGTCTCTTTAAGGCCGATCTTGCGAAGACCCGTAACAAGTATTATTGCCTTATGATGTTTCCTTATCCATCGGCTTCGCTGCACGTGGGCCACGGCCGCAATTACATCATAGGCGACGCTGTCGCGCGCTACAAGATGATGGAAGGCAAAAACGTCCTTACTCCGATGGGCTGGGATGCCTTCGGCCTGCCCGCGGAGAATGCCGCGATAAAAAGAAACATCCATCCCAAGGAATCCACGGAGACAAATATAGCCACCATGAAACGCCAGCTGGCGCAGTGGGGTGTGGGGTACGACTGGGACAAGGAGGTCAATTCCTCAAGGCCCGGATACTATAAATGGACACAGTGGCTTTTTCTCAAACTTTACGAAAAGGACCTTGCCTATAAGAAAAAGGCCTCGGTCAACTGGTGTCCGTCGTGCAATACTGTCCTTGCGAACGAACAGGTGGTGGACGGCGCCTGCGAGAGGTGCGAGACCGAGGTCATCCAGAAGGACCTTGAGCAGTGGTTCTTTAAGATAACCGATTACGCCCAGCGCCTTCTCGAGGATATCGACAAGCTCGATAGCTGGCCCGAGCGCGTCAGGACCATGCAGAGGAACTGGATAGGCAGAAGCGAAGGCGTGCGTATAGATTTTCCTGTGGCGGGCCGTGATACCGTATTGTCGTGTTTCACAACGCGCGTCGATACGATTTACGGCGCGACATACATGGTGATGGCACCCGAACATCCCATGCTCGAGAAGCTGGTGGCGGGTTCGGAAACCGAGGGTCAGGTCCTTTCGTTCGTTCGCAAGGTCCGCGCCCAGGGCCCCGCCAAACGGGGCGAAGAAGAGACTGAAAAGGAAGGCGTCTTCTCCGGCCTGTATGTGATAAATCCTATGACCGAAGAATCTATACCTCTGTGGATAGCCAATTATGTCCTTATGGAATACGGTACGGGCGCGGTTATGGCGGTACCCACCCACGACCAGAGAGACTTCGAGTTCGCCAAAAAGTATTCACTTCCTATGCGCGTGGTGATAGACCGTCCCGGATCTCCGCTTGATGCCGGAGGTATGAGCGAGGCTTACGTGGAAGACGGCGTCATGGTGAATTCCGGCCCCTTTGACGGCCTTGGAAACCGGGAGGCAATGGGAAAAATTGCCGATAGCATGGAAGACAGGAATATAGGCAGGAGAACCGTACATTACAAGTTACGCGACTGGCTGATCTCGAGACAGAGATACTGGGGGGCGCCGATACCGATAGTCTATTGCGACAAATGCGGCGTGCAGCCGGTTAAAGAAGGGGACTTGCCCGTGCCCCTTCCCGACGACGTGGAATTCCGGCCCCACGGCGAAAGCCCGCTTAAGGGGGTAAGCTCTTTCGTAAATACAAAATGCCCCAAGTGCGGCGGGCCGGCCAGAAGAGAGATAGACACTATGGATACCTTTGTCGATTCAAGCTGGTACTATTTGAGGTATCTGTCCTCGAATGACGGCGAAAGGGCATTCGATTCGGCCGTTGCGGACAAGTGGCTGCCCGTAGACCAGTATATAGGCGGGGTAGAACACGCCATACTCCATCTGCTATATTCAAGGTTTGTGACAAAGGTTCTCTACGATCTCAAGCTCATCGGATTCGACGAGCCCTTCAAGCGGCTCTTCACGCAGGGGATGATAGTGAAAAACGGGGCGAAGATGTCTAAGTCCAAGGGTAACGTCGTAAGCCCCGACGAACTTATAGAAAAGTACGGAGCGGATACCGTGAGGCTGTACACTCTTTTTATCGGGCCGCCCGAAAAGGACGCCGAATGGAGCGACAGGGGGGTGGAAGGCGCCTACAGGTTCATAAAGAGGCTTTACAGGCTGGTTTTGACTGTTACCTCGGAAGACGTGCCCGGGCAGCCCGCCGCCGGCGGCAATGAGGAAAAAGATATCGTCCGCGAAACCCACGCCACAATCAAAAAAGTTACTCTGGATATGCAGAGGGATTTCCATTTCAATACGGCCATATCCAGCGTGATGGAACTTGTGAACAGTCTGTATTTAATTTTATCCGGTAAGACAGGCAGTGTTTCGAAAGCCGTAAAAGACGCAGCGAAGACGGCGGTGATACTGATGTCACCTTTCATACCTCATGTGGCCGAGGAGCTATGGCGGATGTTTCAGGAAAAGGAGTCCATCTTTAGGGCCAGCTGGCCGTCCTATGAAGAATCCATGCTGAAGACCGAAACGGTTACAGTTGTCGCGCAGGTGAACGGGAAGGTGCGGGGGCGCTTTGATGTGCCCGCCGATGCCACCGAAGAACTTTTGAGAGATTTGGTCTTAACCGACGCCGGCGTAAAGAAATGGATAGACGGAAAACCCCTTAAGAAATTCATTGTAATACCGAATAAACTAATCAACATCGTAGTTTGAATGAAGGGGACGTTTCACTTTACTGCAACCGCTTTCTCGGTAATGGGTTACAACGGGCGTTGGGCCAATGACAAGAAGACAATAGGAAATTTAACTTTTTACATATTTAGATATTTTAGAATATATATTTAAAAGAGACACGCAAAATTTACAATATTGGTATATCGGTCCAACAGCTGTTGTAAGTCATTGAAAAATATAGTCTTGTGTTAAAGTGAAACGTCCCCTTTATTACCGGGAGGTGGGTATGATGATATTGGCCAGGTTGATAGGGCTTGCGGTACTCCTGATAGGAGTTACTGTAATGATAAATCCGGTTACCATGAGGAATATGCTAAATTTTTGGAGCAAGGGCAAGAGGATATATACAGCAGCGGTTTTGCGTATAATATTCGCTGTCGTCTTTTTTCTGGTGGCTTCACATAGCAGGATTCCCATGGTCTCTTTTGCGGCGGGCCTGCTTTTCCTTGTAGGCGGGGTAACGATCTTCTCGCTCGGAGAAAAGAAGGCAAAGGCCATCCTCGATAGATGGAAAGAAAGAGGGCTCAAAAGCTACAGGCTCATCTCCGTTATTCCCGCAATAATAGGGATGGCAGTACTCTATTCGCTTTAAGCGAACCGCAGAAGTCAAACCGCTTTTTAGGACAGTATAATTATGTCTTTTCTGGGAAAGCAGGAGAAATCCGTCCTGATCTTTCTAGTGGTGGGGGTAGCCATAGGCTTCGCCCACTCCTATTACAAGAAATACCATCCTCCCATAGATATACGGTTCAAAGAACCCCTGCCCGAGGACTCCGAGGAAATCAGACCCATCGAAGATATCCTGAAGGAAGAGAAGTCGGTGAATATCAACACCGCCGGCATAAAGGATCTTATCAAACTTAAAGGAATCGGCCCGGCGCTGGCAGGCAGGATATTGGAATATCGCCGTCTCCGCGGAGAATTTACGAAAGCGGAGGAGATAAAAGAGGTCCGCGGCATAGGCCCGAAAAAATTCCGGGCGATAAAGGATTTCATAAAGCTGGAATGAATAGACCTTTTTTCTATCTTGCCATAGTGCTTTCTTTCGCCATCCTTGCGTTTACGAAATTCTCGGAGCCTGAATTCGCGCAGGGCCATATTACCCGTTTTATATCGGATGAATTCAGGAATTTTACTTTGAAAGGCAAGATTGTCGACGACCCCTCCACCGGATACCGTTTCTATAGCCCCTTTTCCACTTTTGTACTCAGGCCCGAGCTGATAAAGTTTTCCGGGACCTGGTATCCGGTTTTTGGCGATATGAAGGTTACATACCACGGCAGAAAAAGACTGCGGTACGGCGACCGGATAGTCATTGAGGCCAAGGTGAAGGAAGCGGCCGGTTTCAGCGGCTCCACCTTCGATTATAAGAGTTATCTTGAATCAAAGGGCATCTACGCCCTGGCGCGGGTCTCCCGGAAAGACGCTGTCGTTGTCCTGGAAAGCGAACCCGCGCTTGTCAAAAAAATGGCTTATGCCGCCAAAGAGGTGCTGGAGAGAAAGATAAAACTATTTTTTCACAATCCGGAATCCCACTTTGTGTCGGCCGTGCTGATAGGAGAGCGCAGCGGCATACCACATGAGTGGAGGGATATATTTGCCAAGACCCAGACGATGCATCTTTTGGCCATCAGCGGTCTCCACGTAGGCATAATAATTTACATCTTCATCTTTATAGTCACTCTCATCAATCTGCCGAGAAAAGCCAGGTATATCACCACCATAATCCTGGCCGTCTTCTATGCTTTCGTTGCGGGCGCCCGACCTTCGGTGATAAGGGCCACTGTGATGGGAGTGGTTTTTCTCGGGTCCTATTTAGCGGGACGCCGGTCGGACATCCTTAATTCACTCGGCCTTGCGGCCACTCTCATACTGGCGTACAGGATGGACGAGCTTTACCAGCCGGGATTCATATTCTCTTTTGCCTCGGTCATATCTATAGTGTATGTAACCCCCGCGGTCATGCAGAGCTTTCCCGTACGAAAGGCATATAACTCCGGCCCCGGGACAAAGTTTTTGTATTACTTCTTAGGGATTGCGTCGGCTTCCTGCGCGGTATGGATAGGGCTTTTGCCCCTTAACATAAATTTCTTTAACATAGTCTCTCCGGTTTCACTCTTAGTGAATATCGTGGCTATACCGGTTTTGTTTGTAATATTGGCGCTTTCGATTGCCGCTATATCTATTGGTTTCATATTACCCGTCTTAGGTTATATGCTGGCCGAGGCATCGGAACTCTTTATAGACTTGCTTTTGGTATTCTTGAAATTCTTTCGGGACCTCCCGTTTTCTTATATCGAGACAGGGAAGGTCCATGTTGCTTATATCGTACTTTATTACTTATGCATAGGGTTGATATGCCGTAAATATGCAATTAAGAGTAAAAAACATTAGAAAAGTCGGGTCGTCAATTTTGATGAGAACTTCTATTGACAAGGATTTTACGCTGTGGTATACTTAACTTAAATTTAAGGGGGCAAAAAGGATGCTTGAGCAATCCGGTGAAAGACGTAAGTATAACCGCGTAAACTCCATGTTACCGTTGCAATATAAGAAGCTGAAAGAAGTTGCGGACGGCACCATAGGCGCCATAACGCGGGATGTCGGCGAAGGAGGGGCGAAATTCGTTTCCAATGAATTCCTGCCTCTTGCTACCCGGTTGGTTGTAGAGCTCTTTCTGCCGGCCCAGCCAAAGCCGGTCAAGGCCATATCAAAGGTTGCCTGGATCAAAAAAGCCTCCTCGGGGGACCAGTATGAAATAGGTAACCAGTTTTTGGAATTGGGAAAGGGCGACAGAGGCCAGCTCGCTGAGTTCATTTCCAGAAATACCGCAGCAGCTACACAATTTTAAGGGTTTCATTATTATATTCAAAGGGGGTTCCGCTTGAGAGGAACCCCCTAATTTTTTTGAATGGGTGAACCGCAATAAAGCTGATCCGCCTTTCCGGGGCCTCTATTGACTGAATACATATAAGTATTGCCGTCCGGCGCCGGAAGAATCCGTCTAACGCCCGTTGTAACCTTCTGCAAGTAAAGAAGTTTGGTGAAAGAGCCTCCCTCCTTCGCCAAGGCTACGGAGGGCAGGCCCTCCTTCGCCAAGGCTACGGAGGGCAGGCCCTCCTTCGCCAAGGCTACGGAGGGCAGGCCCTCCTTCGCCAAGGCTACGGAGGGCAGGCCCTCTTTCGCCAAGGCTACGGAGGGCAGGCCCTCCTTCGCCAAGGCTACGGAGGGCAGGCCCTCTTTCGTCAAGGCTACGGAGGGCAGGCCCTCCTTCGCCAAGGCTACGGAGGGCAAGCCCCCCTATTTATTAAGGGGCTTTTTTATTTGCTAAAACCGGAACGCGTGATATAATATTGCGGATATGCAAATCTTTCAGTCGGTTATCTTGGGTATAATACAGGGCGTAACGGAATTTCTTCCGATAAGCAGCTCCGCCCATCTATTTATCGCGCCTTGGCTTTTAAATTGGAAGGAAAACCCGCTTGTCTTCGACATCATACTGCATGCCGGTACACTGAGTGCCATAATAGTGTATTTCAGAAGAGAATGGACAGGCCTTTTCCGCAGTTTCTTTTTGGGCGGGGGCGAAGGTAAACCCGGGCGCGCGCAAGGTAACAGACGAATTCTGACAGGCCTCGTAATTGCCAGCCTTCCCATACTCGCCGTAGGCTTCTTCTTCGGGGAGCGCGTAGAAGAGATCTTCCGAAGTCCTCAACATATAGCGTCTGCTCTCGGGATATTCGGCGTAGCGCTTTTCTTTGCGGATTATCTCGGCAAAAAGGCGCACTCTTTAGACGAAGTTACGACTAAGGCGGCGTTTATCATAGGCCTGGCGCAGGTCCTTGCTCTCATGCCCGGGGCGTCTCGTTCGGGCGTAACCATAAGCGCGGCGCTTTTATTAGGGTTCAAGAAGGAGGACGCCGTCCGGTTTTCCTTTATGATGGGAGGACCCGTCATATTGGCCGCCACCGTCTATGGAGTGATTAAGATGGGAGGTCTCCTCTATTCGATAGGCATAGGCACGGTGCTTTTGGGATTCGCCTCGTCTTTTTTAAGCAGCATCTTAGCTATCCATATACTAATAACATACATACGAAGACGCGGTTTTGCCGTCTTCGCGCTCTACAGAGTAGCTTTGTCGGCGGTCATACTTACGCTGGTCTTTTTCAGGTACTGATATGCCTTTAAAGAGAGCCGGCAAGCGCGCCGTAGGCACATAGACGGTCCGGGTGTTACATTAAATACGGAGGTATAATATGGAAGAGCAGATCAGCGGCAGGGAGATACTGGAGCTGGCCATTCAGGCCGAGGAAAAGGGGCTCGGCCTTTATAGGACTCTTGCCGGAAAAAGCAAGAATTTCCACGTGCAGAAGACATTCAGGGAACTCGCGCGCGAAGAGGAGAAGCATCTGGAGGAACTTAAAAAACTGGAAGAAAAGTTCACACCGTATAAGCCGATGGAAGCCTATCCGGGAGAGTACATCCTCTATTTAAAGGCGATGGCGGATGAGAGCGTCTTTAAATGCAACAAGGCCTGCGAGACCTTCCTCGAGAAGGACATAAACGAGGAGGACGCCCTCCAGGCTGGAATCACTTTCGAGAAAGACTTCATGCTTTTTCTTCATAATATGAAGAAACACGTCAACAGAGAAGACGCAAAGCTTGTGGATATGGTGATAGAGGGCGAAGAGGGCCACTTGAAGAGACTTTATTCCCATAAGTACGGGAAGGCCTAAAGGGGCCTCGACGCAGGAAGAGCTTTCCGGTTTCTCCGCACTAAAATGCGATCCTCGTAAAAAAGATATTCCGCTTATATCCGATGAGAAGGTTATGACAATTAAAGAACGGTTTTTGTCTGCGATAAACAGAGAAAAGAAGATTACCTCGGGCAATATTCCGAAGAACGTCTTTGCCCTTGCTATGCCTCTGATGATAGGGGCGGTACTCCAGACATCGCAGAGTCTCATAGACCTTTTCTGGGTGGGCAAACTGGGCACCGAAGCGATAAGCGCGGTGGCGATGAGCGGGACGATAATAATGTTCGTCTTCACTATATCGCTGGGTCTCAGTATAGGCACCCTCTCGCTTGTAGCCAGGGATATAGGAGCCGGGAGGAAGGATGAAGCCAACGTCACCGCATCCCATTCGGTTATAGTGGGTTTGGCGCTGGGTGTTGCCGCAGCCCTTACGGGTTTACTATTCTCTGATATTTTCCTGAGGCTTTTGGGGGCCGATACCGATGTTATAGCCGCAGGCAACCACTACCTTAGAATTATGCTGATGGGAAGCTTCACGATGATAGTCTTATTTACATGCAATTATGTCCTGCAGGCCGCCGGCGATACCTTTCATCCAATGCTTTTTTTGGGACTTGCAAATATATTCAACATAGTGCTTGACCCGATTTTCATATTCGGAATAGGGGTCCCTAAGATGGGCACCTCCGGCGCCGCGCTGGCCACGGTATTAGGGCAGGCCATCTCCATGGTCCTGGTTCTCAACCTCCTTCTGAGGAAGGACGCGCTTGTAAAATTGACATACAGGGGCTTCAGATTTCGGCCCGACATACTGAAGGATATAGTAAAGATAGGGGTTCCGGCCTCACTCCAGATGTTTTTAAGGACTACCATGTATATAGTACTGGTGAGCCTTGTAGCGGGTTTCGGCATGAAGGCCGTTGCGGCATACGGGATCATTATGAGACTTCAGGTCGTGATGCTGATGCCCAGCTTCGCGCTCGGCGGGGCAGCGGCCACGTTCATGGGGCAGAATGTAGGGGCCTGTAAGCCCGGCCGGGCGAGGACCAGCGTCTGGACGGCCACCTTTTTTGATTCCGCTATAATGCTTTTTTTGGGCGTTGTCTTTTTTATCTTTCCGCGCGCCATACTATCGGTCTTCAACCAGGATGTCCGCCTGCTCGATATCGGGGTGGAGTTCTTGAGGATATCGGCTTTCTTCTATTCTTTTATGGGTTTCGGCATTGTCCTTAACAGGGGACTGAGAGGCGCCGGAGATACATTCATGCCTATGCTCATAACCGCTTTTACGCTGTGGGCGTATACCGTGCCGCTTGCCTTCTACCTGTCGCAGAATACGGTATTGGGCCTAAAAGGCATATGGTGGGCGATGGCTACTTCCCATCTCGTTCAGGCCATACTTACGATTATATGGTTCGAGAGCGGTATGTGGAAAAGGAGTATGCTCAGGGTCTGCCATGAAGGGGCCCCTCATTTTTGATTAATTTGCAAAACCTCGTTGCTTGGCCGCCCGCAATATCCCGCCGCGCCGCCCGCTTATAGCTTAAGGCTTGCTGCTTCTCATAACTTGCAAGAAAAATTCAAAGGAAGACTTACTCCATATTCCCCGTAAGTGGATAAGATTTCGCTTGGGGATTTCTCTTCTTTATTATATAATAAGTCGTAATTTTACTAATTATGTTTTGGTAATAGCTTTGGGTGGAAACCGATGGCTAAGAATATATTTGTTAAAAAGAGATTGAAGAAGGTCCTTGGTTTTTGGGATATATTCTGCCTTGCGGCCGGAGCCATGATAAGCTCCGGTCTTTTTGTTCTTCCGGGTATAGCATATGCCAAGAGCGGCCCCGCAGTGATATTCGCTTATATCCTGGGAGGTGTCCTGGTTATACCCAGTATCTTTTCCAAGACGGAACTTGCCACTGCCATGCCCAGCGCCGGCGGTACGTATTTTTACATCGAGAGAGCTATGGGGCCCGCCGTCGGCACTTTCGGCGGTCTTGCCAACTGGTTTTCCCTAAGTTTCAAAAGCGCTTTTGCTCTTCTTGGTCTGGGCGTCTTTACCGCCTGCATCTTCCCGGACTGCCCCGGTAATCAGCTGAAGATCATGGCGGTTCTCTTCTGCCTTTTGTTCATGGCGCTCAATATAATGAGCGTCAAAGTGACCTCCAATCTCCAGATAGTCCTTGTTTTCTATATTCTGGCTGCCCTTGCATACTATGCGGTGAGGGGATTTATGAATATAGACGTGCATAATTACGTGCCTTTCGCGCCGTACGGGATAAGGCCCGTTATTACCACCGCGGGTCTTGTTTTCATCTCATTCGGCGGGCTTACCAAGATAACCAGCGTGGCGGAAGAGATAAAAGACCCTTCCAGAAACATACCATACGGCATGATGGCAGCCTTTTTCGTGGTCACCTTTTTCTATGCGCTTACGGTCTTTGTCACGGTCGGCATTGCGGGAGGCCGCGGCCTGGCGGGGTCTTTCAACCCCATCGTCTTGGCTTCGGGCATCATAGGCGGCCGCCATTTGAACGTCATTATCATTCTGGCCGCCTTAGCGGCCTTTATCACTACTGCCAACGCGGGCATTCTTTCGGCGTCGCGTTCCCCGATGGCTATGAGCAGGGACAATCTTCTCCCGCCTTTCGTGCGGAAGGTGAACCGGCGGTTTAACACGCCTCATTTCTCCATCATAGTTACGGGGCTGTTTATGATATCCGTAATACTCTTTTTGGATCTGGAGAATCTTGTAAAGACTGCCTCTACGCTGATGCTCATTCTCTTTATGTTCGCTAATATCGCAGTAATCATAATGAGGGAGAGCAAGATTCAGAATTACCGCCCCAGCTTCTTGTCTCCGTTCTATCCCGTAATTCAGTTGCTGGCCATAGTGACATACGGATTCCTTATATTCGAGATGGGCAGGGTGCCTCTTATGATAACCGGCATCTTTGTGGCGGTATGCTGCCTTTGGTACATCATATACGTGAGTCCTCGGGCCGTATTGAGGCGCTCCGCCATAATGCATCTGGTGGAAAGGATAACCGCAAGAGAGCTTGCTACCGGCTCTCTCGGGTGCGAACTAAAGGAGATACTGCGCCATCGAGACGACATCGTCGAAGACAGGTTCGACAGATTGATAAAAGAGGCGGCCATTATCGACATAGAGCATTCCGTTAGCGTGCACGAGGCATTCAGGATGGTATCGAAGAGGCTGTCCGAGAGGCTGGGTATCACCGCAGACGATCTTATGCAACGGCTCAGGGCCAGGGAGGAGGCCTCAAGCACCGTTATTAATCCCGGTCTTGCGATACCTCACATAATAGTGGAGGGGAAACATAAGTTTGATATTCTGATTGTGAGGTGCAAGGACGGCATAAGATTTCCGGATACCAAAGAGCCTGTAAAGGCTATGTTCGTGTTGGTCGGCAGTATGGATGAGCGTAACTACCACCTGCGCGCGCTTATGGCGATTGCGCAGATTGCCCAAGAAGAGGATATCGAAAAGAACTGGATGAGAGCAAGAAATATTGAGGAGATAAGGGACGTAATCCTCCTCTCCAATCGCAAACGCGGATAAGTGAAACGTCCCCTTTATTAGGAGATAGGATGGAGAGAATCACAGAGATTATGGATCTATTAATACCTTTCGGCATTATCGTGGCCTCTTTTATGCTGGGCCTTATAGCGAGAAAATTCGTATTCTCGGGCCTTGATAAATGGGCCAAGAAGACAAATACTCAGGCCGACGACATCATATTGAGTGAGTTGAGGAGACCCTTTATTCTGTGGGCGCTTCTTTTGGGGCTCTTCTTCGCCGTGCAGATATCCGGCCTTAAGGAGGAATGGCTGGGCATAGCCGAGAAATTCATCGCAGTGCTGGCCATATTCTCCGTGACGATGTTTGTGGCAAGGCTCACTATCCGCATCCTGAATATGCCGGGCGGCAGACTGAGGCAGGCGCTCCCGGAGTCCACCCTTACGCAGTCACTCGCCAGGATTTTCATCTACGTCTTCGGTTTTCTCATGATAATGAACACACTCGGCATATCGATAACGCCCATCCTCACCGCCTTCGGCCTGGGCGGCCTGGCCGTGGCCCTGGCGCTTCAGGATACGCTGTCGAACCTCTTCGCGGGTTTTTATATAACGCTGTCAAAGCAGCTCAGGATCGGCGATTTCGTAAAACTGGAATCGGGCGAGGAAGGATACGTCCAGGACGTAGGGTGGCGCGCCGCCAGAGTGAGGAGACTGCCGAACAATGTAGTCATAATACCTAACGCAAAACTTGCGCAATCGGTAATAACAAACTACTACTTCCCGGAGAAGGAGATGTCTGTTTTGGTGCAGGTCGGCGTCCACTACGAAAGCGACCTCGAGATGGTGGAAAGGGTCACAATCGAGGTGGCGAAAGAGGTGATGAAGGAGGTGAAAGGCGCGGTACCCTCGTTTATTCCTTTCATACGTTACCATACCTTCGATGACTTCAGCATAAATTTCACCGTGATACTAAGGGCCCGTGAATTCGTGGATAGCTATATGGTGAAACACGAGTTCATAAAGAGGCTGCACAAACGCTACGCCGCAGAGGGCATAAACATACCTTATCCGATAAATGCCATAAACCTGTCTCAGGAGAAGGCCCAGTTCCAAATAGACGCGCGCGCCGGCACTAAAGCCGGAAGAGATTGATTCCGCCATCCCGCGCGCCTAGAAGGCCGAGCGAGACGGCAAAGAGAGGTTTCCATGTTTACCGAGTTCGACAGAAGAATGTATAAAAGGATATTTCTTCCGCTTTTGATGCTCTTGGCCGCGATGATCGCGTACACCAGATATTATTATCACCTCAATTTCGGCATGTTGAGTTTTCAAATCGAGCGTATAAACAAGTGGATCTTCGCCTTCTTTGCGTTCTTCGTAGGGTGCCTCATCCAGGGCGTGATTGACGCGGCCCTGGATTGGTACGGCGCGAACATCTCGAAGAAAACCGTCACCGAGCTCGACGACGAATTCCTGCCGCTGGGCAAGAAGGTTCTGGATTTTCTTTTGTGGATCATGGTGATGCTGGTAATACTTGCCCGTTTCGGCATAGACACCAAGGGCATAATAGCCGCGCTCGGGGTGGGCTCCATCGCCATAGCGCTGGCGGCGCAGGACACGATATCGAACATAATAGCGGGGTTCCTTCTGGTTGTAGACAGGCCCTTCAGGATATCCGACAGAATACAGCTGCCTTCGGGCGAAAAGGTGAAGGTGATTGCCATAGGCCTTAGGCGCTCGAAATTCTTGAACGATGACGGCTCTATCGTAATAGTGCCCAACCTCGACCTGAGCAGGAGCAAGATAGTCAATTATACATACGGCGAAAAGAGAAATAAAGGAAATGGAGGATGAGCCTTAAGGGGCCGTCTTCTATTAAGCGGAGTGCCGGCAAATAAAGAGCCCCTCCGCCTGAGGGTCCCTGAAGAGACGTTCGCAGGATAACCAAGCGGTTTAATGGATTACAAAAATAGATTTTTGCGAAGGAGTAAAAGTTGTGGCAATAAGAAATAGCAGGTTTAAAGAGTATCTTTCTAAAGAGAGTTGGCTCATAAGGGAAAGCGGATGGGACAGGGACAGGCAGAATGTCCGGGAGACGCAGATGACACTCGGCAACGGTTATCTCTCTTCGCGCGGCATACTGGAAGAGATACCCTATGACTGCCAGCCGGGTACCTTCATAGCGGGGCTTTACGACGAGATAGGCAGCCAGGTTACCGAGATCGTAAATCTGCCCAATCCGGTCAATTTCAGGCTTGTGGTCCAGGGCGAGAAGATAGACGCGGTGGCTATGGACGTAATAAGCCACGAACGGATCCTGGATATGAAAAAGGGGCTTTTAGTGAGGAGGACGGTATATCAGACGGCCGTCAAGGAGAGGTTCGACTACCAGTCCGCGCGTTTCTTCTCGATGGTAGACCCGCATATCGGGGTTATGAAGATACGCCTCACTCCGCTGGATGCCGACACGGATATAATCGCGGAGACCTTTCTCGACACTTCTATAACGAACAGGGGTATCTTGAGCGAAGGCAGGAAGAGGCATTTCGAGGTAACCGCTTTCCATTCTTCGGAGAAGGTAAACTACACCTCGATAAAGACCTTCCAAAAGAAGATCTCCGTGGGCTTTGCGAGTCTTCTTAAGGTGGAGCGCGAGAAGAGTAACACAATATATGCCACCAACGATAAATTCTTGAGGCTCTACGTGAAGAAAGGCGAGACCATCACCTTTACGAAATTCTTCTCCATCCATTCCACAATGGACCTCGGTTTCAAAGGCGATCTCAAGAACGGGACCGTCAGGTCCCTGAAGAGGGCCGCGGCAAAAGGCTTTGAGGCGCTTCTCTCCGGACACGAGAAGGCCTGGGCGGGGAAATGGGAGCGAGCGGATATAGACATCAGGCCGGACAAGAACCTGCAGACGGCTCTTCGCTTCAACATGTACCATCTGATTATATCGGCCTCAGGGGATCCGAGGACCAGCGTGCCGGCCAGGACGTACAGCGGGGAGGGTTACAGGGGCCACATCTTCTGGGACACCGATATCTTCATACTGCCCTTCTTCGTCTATATCTTTCCCGAGATAGCCAGAAACCTGCTGCTTTATCGCCACAGGATGCTTCCCGCGGCGCGCAGAAATGCCGGGAGCATGGGGTATAAAGGCGCGCTCTTCGCGTGGGAATCCGCGGATACGGGAGAGGACGAGACCCCGTCCTGGCACCGCGATCTCGATGGCAAAGTGATAAGGATACACACGGGCGAGCTGGAGCACCATATCTCCGCAGACATCGCCTTTGCCGTCAATAATTACTATCTGGTGACCAAAGACACCAAATTTATGCTTGAGGCGGGCCTTGAGATAATCTTCGAGACCGCCAGGTTCTGGGCAAGCAGGGTCACCTACAATAAGAGCCGCGACGCCTACAGCATAAGGCATGTAATAGGCCCCGATGAATTCCACATAAACGTCCACGATAACGCTTTTACAAGTTATATGGCCAGATGGAATCTCGTACGCGCGGTCCAGCTGTACAGGATATTCGAGGCTAAGAACAATAAACGCTTCAAAAAGATGGTAAGGCGCATAAAGCTGAAGGAGGCCGACCTAAGAAAATGGGCCAGGATCTCAAACAGGATGACCATAAAGACCAACCGCAACGGCATCATAGAGGCCTTCAGGGGCTATTTCAAAAGGAGGTACAGACACATAGCCCTTTACGATGACAATATGATGCCCCTGATTCCGCGGAAGATCACGCCGCGCGAGCTCAAAGGAACGCAGTTCGCCAAGCAGGCCGACGCGATAATGCTTTTTGCCCTTTTCCCGGACAGCTATCCCACGATTCAGAAGAGGCGCAATTTTGTATATTATGATCTGAGGACGCTTCACAAGTCCTCTCTTAGCGCTTCTATGTCGGCGCTGGTAGGATGGGAGGTGGGCATTCATGCCAAGGCCTACCATTATTTTGTCTACTCCCTCTATTCGGATATCGAAAACAAGCACGGTAACACGGCGGAAGGGATACATGCGGCGGCTGCGGGAGGCAACTGGCAGGTCGTCTTTCACGGTTTCGCCGGCGTCAGAATAATAGACGGCAAACTCTACATTATCCCGTCTCTGGCGGCCGGGATGAACATGGTGAAGTTTAAATTCGGATTCAGGGGATGGGACATAGGCGTTACCGTATCGAAGAAGATGGTCAAAATCCTTGCGGTATCCAAAAGGGAGAAGGAACTGGGTATATGCGTTGAAGGGGAACCAAGAAAAATAGTCAGCGGCAGGGAGTCGGCGTTCAAGTTAAAGAAACGTATCGTAAACAGATGCGGCCTTTCAGGCTAGGGGGGGTTGTCATGCTCGAGGCGAAAGACATTATGACAAAGAGGTTTTATTCCGTAACCAAAAATACGGACGTCAGAAAGATCTGCTCTATGCTTATAAAGAACAAGATAAGCGGTCTTCCGGTGCTGAACGACGGCGGAAAGAAGCTGGTGGGATTTGTTTCCGAGAGGGATATCATAGCATCGGCCTCGAAGAGCGAATTGTCCCACCTGAAGGCAAAGGACATAATGGTGAAGAAGGTCATATCGGTAAAGGATAACACGCCCGTGGAGAGGATATCGAGGATCTTCACGGAGAAGCCCTTAAGATATGTGCCCGTCACCAAAAAAGGCGCGTTGATAGGCATGATCGCGAGGCACCAGGTAATAAACAAACTTATGGGATATTACTATTAGGCCTGGGTTCGGGCGGCCTGTTTTTAATTGGGGTCAAATCATAAGGTTTCATAACATATTATTACAGAGGAGAGGATAAATGGGAAGAAACGGAAAGATGAATATAGCGCATATGCACTGGGGTTTTCCGCCCATCGTAGGAGGCGTGGAGACTCACCTGGCCATGATGCTTCCCGAGATGGTGAGGATGGGTCACAAGGTAAGTCTGCTTACGGGTTCGGCCGAGGGCGTAAAGACGAATTATAATTACAAGGGGGTGCAGGTCAGAAGGTCCCCGCTTATGGACCTGAACTGGCTTTACGAGAGGGGCCTGAGGGGCCTTAAGAAAGATATAGTGTCTATGTTTGAGGATTTCATATATGAGTTCGACCCGAAGGTGATACACTGCCATAATATGCACTATTTCAGTGAAGTGCACATAAGGGTCCTGCAGCAGCTTACGCGCGAAAGGGGGATACCCCTGGTTTTAACCGCGCATAACGTTTGGGACGACCTCCTTTTTCTCGACCTGACATTGAAGATAAAATGGGCCCATATCATAGCGGTCAGCCATTTCATAAAGAAAGAGCTTATAGGCGCCGGCTGCAACGACAGGAAAATTACCACCGTCCACCACGGCATAGACGTGGAGGCCTTCAGGCCGAAGCTCAATACGCGCGCCCTTCGCAATAAATATCCGCAGCTCAAGAACAAGCGCGTCATATTTCATCCGGCCAGGATAGGGCTGGCGAAGGGTTGCGATGTCAGCCTTAAGGCCCTAAGGCTGGTGAAGGAGCGTTTTCCTAATGTGCTTCTGGTAATGGCCGGCACCAAGAATATAATCGACTGGGGGGCCTCGCAGCAGAAGGATATAGCCTACCTTGTAGGGCTTATCAAGATCTTTAAACTTGAAAATCATGTGCTTTTGGATTCGTTCACCCTGCCGGAGATGGCGCAGATATATGGCGTTTCGGAAGTCTGCATGTATCCTTCATCCGTAGGAGAGCCTTTCGGTCTCACTATGCTGGAATCGCTTTCCTCCAGCACACCCATGATAGTGACGGATGCCGGAGGCATGCCCGAGATAATACAGGACGGGATAAACGGATATGTGGTTCCCGTAAGGGACTTCGAAAGCCTCGCCTCAAGGATTATACAGCTTCTTGCGAACGACAGGCTCAGGGAGAGGTTCGGGTATACCGGAAGGCAGATGGTCCTGGCGCATTATACGGGAAAGATAGTCACCAAAAACAATATCGAGATCTACCGCAAGGTAATATAAACGGACTCACCGTCCCCTTTATTTTGACAAGGAGGAGATATGAAGAGAGCAAGCTTAACCATTGCCGTTATTTTTCTATTTTCGTTTTTATTATTTTACGCCCCGCAAAACGTAGACGCCCAGAAAGGACCTTCTTCTATATCCGAAAGGGCGCAGGCGGAGGCGCAGACGGCAAAGTCCGAACCGGCCGGCAATGCGGATCCCCAAAAGGCGGGTCTCGGAACCGGCCTGCCGGGCGCGGGTCTTATACGTAAGATCACGGATATGGGCAGCATGACGGCGGGCGGAAACGACGATATAAATATGGAGGTCTATAATGTAAGGACCGAGGATAACTGGAACATAGCTATAGACAGATATTACGCAAAGGGTCAAAAAGAACGTAAGGGCGCGGTCATACTGTGCCATGGATTCAATTTCAATTCGACCTTCTGGAACCTGGACAGGAGATGCTCCCCGGCCCGTTATTTCGCCATACACGGCTACGATGTTTTCGTTCCGTCATTGAGGGGTTCGGGCCAGAGCTCAAAACCCATCCTTTCGCGCCTTAGAAGCATGGCCAAGTTCGACATAAAAAGCGTACCGGAGATGTTCATAAAGGGTCCATTAGACATAGCAAAGTTCGGCTGGACGATAGACGACCACATATTAAAGGACGTGCCGGCCATAATAAAATTCGCGAAGACAAAATCGGGTTTCGATAAGGTCTTCTGGATAGGCCACAGCATGGGCGGCATAATAGCATTCGGGTATCTGGAGAGGGTCTCGCAGGACGATATCGCCGGTTTCATGCCCGTGGGTTCCATGATAATAATCCCGGAGCCGCTCACAGACCATCTTAAGCATATCGCCAACCAGAAGCAGCTTCTTACCGCCTCGCTCATAGTGAATACCACTGTGGCTTCACAGGTGAGAAACTATACAATGGGCGCGGTAAAAAATCCCATAGAGGAGCTTCTCTTCGAAAGGAAGAACATGTACAATGATGTCATATTCAAGCTCTTCAGGCAGAGTATAGACGATACATCGGCCGGAGTGGTAAGCCAATTCTCGGATTCCATAAAGAAGGGGGCTATAATATCAAGCAACCATTCGTATAATTACACCGAGCACCTCGGGGAGATAAAGACTCCTGTCATGATAATAGGAGGGGCCGCCGACGGTTTCGTTACGAAAAAGGTGATGAGGGATACATACGATAGAATTGGTTCAGGCGACAAATCCATATTTATATTTTCGGAAGGCTACGGCTTTTCCACAAACTACGGCCACTGCGACCTACTTTTGGGGAAGAATTCGGAGAAGGAAGTCTATCCTATAATGCTTGAGTGGGTGGAGAAGCGCGCGGCAAAGAATTAACCGGGACAGCCTCCGGCGCCGTTCACATTTACAAGTAGAGAGGGAAGAAGAGGAAGAGAAGGAAGACGAAGACCAGCGTTATTGCGGCCACGATTATCCCTATCCTGAACCAGTCCAGAAATGAAATAGAGATCCCCTTTATCTTTTCAAGCTGGCCTATGGCTATCATGTTGGCGGTAGATCCGATGATGGTTATGTTGCCTCCGAAGCAGGCCCCGAATAGAAGCGCCCACCATAATGCTTTGTAAACAGGATTTATTGCTATAAGCTCCTTTACTATGGGTATGAACCCCGCTACAACCACCACGTTGTCAAGCATGCTTGAGATGAACGCCCCCGCGAATAGGGTGATGGCCATGAGCACTTCCTTGCTCCCTTCCACTAAAACCGTAAGCTTGTCCGCAAAGAAACCCGCTATGCCCACATGGGTTAGAGTGCCAGACTGCGCAAAGAGAAAGAGGAAGAAAAGCAGAGTCCACCACTCTACGTCTCTTTCTACATAACTCCTGGCCTTATCTCGCCGCCAGATCATCACGCAGCTGGCGGAGATGAGAGGCGTTATCAAAAGTATCGTGTTCGGCTCTAATCCCAGAAGTACCTCAAGGCGGTGGTGGCTTGCCAAAAGCGCTATAGTGGCGCCGAATATGAAAAATCCTTTCTTCAGATTCTTTTCCACGGGCACTCTCAAAAGCTGTATCAGGAAGTCGTTCGGCCCGAATTCTTTTATTTTTTTGTCCAGCTCCCTGAGAGACCTTCTGAAAATCAGCATCATCGGCCCCAAAACCACAAGAAGACTCAAAACCATTATCGGAAAAGCGTGCGTCATGAAATCCTCAAAGGTAAGGTTGGCCTTGGCCGCTATCAGAAGACCTATGGGGTTTCCTATTACGGTGCCGGAGGAGCCTATGTTGGTGGCGAAGACGCTTGCGATAATAAAGGGGACGGGGTCCACCTCGTAGTAGTCGCTGAACTCGAAGATGAGCATCACCATGAACATGATGGATGTTACCTCGTCCAGTATGCAGGCGAGAAAAGCCGAGGTAAAGGTGAGCCCCAGCATGAATTTCCTTGCGGTGAGGCGCGGTATCACTATGGTCTTGCTGAGAAGCCAGGAGAAGAAGCCCAGCTCTTTCAGGCATCCCACAAGGACCATCATCCCTACCAGAAAGAGTATGACATCCATCGAGGAGAGAGCTATGAACTCGTCGAATTTTATTACGCGTGTGAGCAAAAGGAGGCTTGAGCCGAAGAAGGCGAAGCTCACCCGGAACTGCCAGAAGATAAGAGCGCCCAGTATGGAGAGGGAGAAGACGGTGAGGGTGGTCACCTGTTTTCTGTCGAAACCTATGGCGGCGGAGATTGCCGCTACCAAAAGCGCCAGCGTAATGAGCACGCCTATCTTAACTATAAAGTGGTTTTTCATAATCGGGATACCGAAATATCTTTTATCTGCTAAAGAATCCGCGCCGCCGGCCCTGTTAGCGGCCCGGTCTCCTTCCGTATATGTACCAGCCTTCCAGCCCCTTCACCTCCACTACTTCGGGAAATCCGGGTAGATATTCATTCATAAAGGATTCGCCTACCTGGTGGGGGTTTTTAGAGAAGGCCACGTAACGGGCTCTCGGCGGCATATGGGCGTGGATGCATTCTCTGCTTATCTCCATATTCGCCCAGTCCCTTTCCCGCACCCCGCTTAGCGTGTGGTATAACTTGCCGTCCGCCAGAATACACGCCAGCGGAAAGTGCACGAAATAGAACTCGCCGGGATGTTCCAGCATGAATTCATAAGCCGTCTTCTCCTTGTCGCTACGCAGGTATTCTCCTGTTTTATACAGCCTCCATAACTTGGGTGTGACAGCCACGACAAGCACAGCGAGGAAGATAAAGCATACCTTTTTTACTGCGCGGCCACCATGGATGTTTCCCAACGACGGCCTTCCGTTAAGTAACCTCGTGAGCAAAAGGGCGAGAGATAAGACTATAAAATATATGCCGTACGAGTAGACGTTGAAACTGCTCCCTATCTTTCTGACGTTTATGAAGGACATCGGAGCCATGCAGATACCGGCCAGCGCGAAGATAAGCCAGCGGTTCTCCCTGAAAAACGGCGCCGGGCGAAACGGAGATTTCGCCTTCTTCGCCAGGATGCCGCACAGCGCGCCAAGCAGCATCAGGGGAAAGACGAAATTCATCGCCAAAAAAATTAGATGACTTCCCGGCGAGTCAAAAAGAAGGCTGCCGCCGGCCAAAGGATGTCTTGAGGGTATAAGGATGATATTCAGCGCCAGATTCTTAAATCCGGCCAGCCATATAAAGAATGCGGATATGCACGCGCCTGATATGATGAAACCGAAAAAGAAGCGGCCCAATGCGCGAATGCCGTCGGAGACAAGCAAATACAAGGCCAACGCCGCAACAATGGGCAAGGCGGTCTGTTTTGTCCATATGGCCAGTACGGCGAATATGGAGGATGCTATTATTAAACCCTTGCCTTCTTCGCCATCTTTTCTCATATAAAGCATGAGGCAGGCGGCCGCCGAGAGGCCCAGCATAGGGCCGTCGGCATCTACGCGGTATGCGGATATGACGAGAGGGGCGGATAAGGCGGTATACAAAGCAAAGAAGGCCAGGCCGTAAAATCCGAGAATGCCTCTCTTTCCTTTTTCGCGAGATTCATGAAGAAAAAGTAATGCGACCGGCAGAAAATAAAAGAGCGAGCTTATAGCGGAACCTGCGAGTTTTGCCGTTACCGGTGCAGCGAAGGCGGCTGCGGGCAGATAAACGAGGGGCGCCAACGGCGGATATATCCTGTATATAAAAGGACCGCACCCCCCTCCGTAATATAAAGGATAACCCCTTACTAAAGAGACCGTCCATGACAGAAAATGACTGGTATATTCGCTTTTTAAATTGAAGATGATGAATACAACTGAAGAGACCGCCGCCAGGGCCCCGGCGCAGTATATCAGGGAAGCGAGCGCGGTGTCGGGAAGATCGGCTTTGGGCTTTGACGAAAAGACAAAGAGCAATACTGCGAAGACAATGACGGATAAAAAGAAGATATTCCCGGACCAAAACACCTTCTTTTGATATTCCGCCGCCGGGGCGCCGTCTTCGCCGGATATATGTCCGCAGGCCGGTAATACGCGGATCTTCGAAGAGACCTCGGCAGGTACACCGTCCTTCAAAAGGGTATTCAGCATGACCAAAGCCGTTATCCCGATGATAAATAGGCTTATGGAAAAAACCGGTCCGGATTTACGAAAAGGATGACCCATATTACGATAATCTCTTCAGTAAATATAACAGTCTTTGGCGGGCGCCCTTAGTGTGCGTTGTGCCCGTCGCCTTGTCGAGCTCTTCTTTATTCTCCGTGTACCAGGCGTAAGCCTCCTTGAGCATTTCCGTATTGCCGATTTCGGCAGACCATCCCAGAAGTCTTCGCGCTTTAGCGGTATCGCAATAGACGGACTTATGGCCCGTTTTATAATGCAGCGCGCTCAAGGGGGATAGGTTCAGCTTGTCCAAAAGAGACAGAGCGCATTCCGCGAACCCGGGCGGAATATGCCTGATTTTGGACGGTGATCCCGCGTACTCTATAAGCTCTTTAAGGTCCTCTCCTATCTCACCGAAATCGGCTGATCCCAGATTAAAATCGGTATTTGAATTCTCGGAGTCCATGGCGCGGATGCAGGCGTCGATCAGATCCTTTTGGCTTAGAAACTGGATTCTGTTTTTTCCGTCGCCGATTATATATATATTTTTACGGTCCGAGATCCAGTTGAAGAGTATGTGAAAAATGCCGAGTCTCTTTTTCCCCACTATGGTGCGCGGTCTTATTACGGTGATTTGGAGGCCTTTTTGCCTGTATTTATTACAGATACCCTCCGCGGCTACCTTGGAGCGGCTGTATTCGCAGACAGGCGCGAAGGGCGAGGATTCGGTGATGGGTAATTCCTTCGGTATGCCGTAAACAGAGGAGGATGAGATAAAGATAAACCTTTTTACGCCACCTGCATCCGCGGCCCTGAGGATATTCTCCGTTCCTCCCGCGTTCACTTCGAAATATTCGTTTTTCGTGGCCCTCGCGGCAGGCACTATGGCGGCATTGTGGAAGATGTAATCTACGCCCTCCGCCGCCTTAGCCGCGGCGTCCTTATCGCGTATGTCACCTTTTACGAAGCCGGCCGTTGCCCTTAGGCGGCGGTCTTCGATTTCGTTTCTGTCGAGAATGGTTACGCCTAGGCCTTTATTCAGAAGGGCGCCCGCCAGATGGGTGCCGAAGAACCCGGCGCCCCCCGTTATTAAAACGCGGGGTCCGGTCATATCTTTATTCCGTTCTGCCTCAGCCAGTCTATGGATCTCCGCATTCCCTCCTCGAGATCTACCTTAGGCTCGTAACCAAGCTCTTTTTCCGCCTTCTCTATGCTGCAGGCGATATTCTTGTTCATCTCGCCGGCGACGTGAATCTCTTTTATATATACCCCCATTCCCTGGAGGACCGTGTCGGCGAGCTCGCACATGTTTGAAACGGCGCCGGGCACGAATCTCGGCCTGAAATTCTTTACATCAAGGAGGCGCGCTATGGTTTCGTATATCTTTATGGTCTTATAAGGTCTCTTATCCGCTATCCAGTAGGTCTGGCCTGCGGCTGCATCGGACCCTTCGGCCAGAAGAAGGCCGTCTATGACGTTGTCTATATAAGAAAGGCTCCTTTTGTTTTCCCCGTTACCGAATATTATGGGGTTGCCCTTCTTTATCATCCTGAAAAAACTGGTCTGTCTCTCGGGCTGGCGTATGCCGTAATACCAGCATGGCCGTATTATGGTGCATTTCGGCTTTCCTTGTTGGCAGAGATCTCTTAAGGTTTCCTCGGCTTTAACCTTACTCCTTCCGTAGTTCTTGTATGGCCTGGGCGGGTCGGTCTCTTTCATTAGGAGCTCGGCGCGAGTATTGTATCCGGCGGGGGAATTGGAAGAGACATAAATAAAGTTCTTCACTCCGGCCCTGGCCGCTTCGTTTAGTATGTTTTCGGTACCCAGGGAGTTTACCTTATAGAACTGATCCACGCTTTTGGGATGAACCACGCCCGCGCAGTGGAAGACCGTTTCGATGCCGTCGCAGGCGCCCCGCACGCTTGAGGCATCGGCTATGTCTCCTTCGATGACCTCCGCGCCCAGCCTTTCAAGGAGGGAATAGTCGCTTCCGGCGAGGACCAGGCACCTGATATCCCGTTTTTTCTCTCTAAGTATTTCTACAAGTCGCGTTCCGAGCCAGCCCGGGGCTCCGGTTACAAGAGTCTTCATATGTTTTTCTCCATTGGTTTTACAGATAGATAATGACAGCGCAGACAAGTATCCATAGGACGATATTTAAAGCCATAATCTTATCTTTAAACAGTATTTTCGTAGGGTCTTCCATGGCGCCGATCTTATGTATCATATATAGATAACGGAAGATACCGTAATAGACGAACGGCACCGTATATATGAGTTTTGTAGAGCCGAATAAGGCTACGGTCCTGTCGCTGACGGTATAAAGCATATACACCACAACGATGGATGAAGTGAGTACCGCCACCATCTGGTCTATAAAATAGAGGTTATACTTTGCGAGCACGGAACGGCTTACGCGCGCGTCTTCCTTAAGGAGTTTTAAGTCCATGCGCCTTTTGCTGAAACCGAGGAAGAGCGCCAAAAGCGCTATCATGAAGATCATCCAGTAGGAGAATTCGACCGTAGCCGTTAATGTACCGGCCATGATTCGCAGGACGAAGAATCCGGCCAGGCAGAAGACATCTATTATGACGATAGTCTTGAGGTATCTGCTGTAGAGGATGTTTCCGGCCAGATAAGCAAGCATCAAAAGAGATAACTGCGGATTAAGCGCAAAGGAGCCGATAGCCGATACGGCCGCAAGAATGCAGGAGAGGATCAAGGCAGTCTTTACCATGATCTTGCCGGAAGCGAGCATCCTGAGGCGCTTGACGGGGTGAAACCTGTCCTTCTCGAGGTCAATGATGTCGTTTATCAGATATGAGGAGCTTGAGGCCATGGAAAAGAGAAAGAAGGCGAAGAGGGTATTTATATTTTCCGGAAAGACGAATAGCTTCTTGCCGAATATAAGAGGCAGAAAGATAAAGAGGTTCTTTACCCATTGCCTTGGGCGCATTGCCAGAAATAAATTGCGCATCCGACCTCCGGGTTTAAGGCGCGGGCTTACTCAGTCTTTTTTTATCCATCGGCTATAGACCATCGGCTGTTTATAAATAAGTATACTTAAATAACCCTCTCTTCGCAAGGTAAAAAGAACAGGTCAGCATTTATCGGTTACCGGATGCCCGGCTTCTACAGATGATATTCACTCATAAAGATAAAGCCGTGCCAAAAGCGGTCTTATCGAACGATGCGCCACGCCGCCGGGGATCTAGGGGTAAATTTACCATTGATAAAATCGCCCTATGATGATAAAATAACGGACTTAAGGAGGGACCAATGTATATACTGGTGATAAATTCCGGCAGTTCTTCCGTGAAATACAAACTCTTCGACGTGAAGGATAAAAGGGAGCTTGCCAAGGGTATAGTGGAGCGTATAGGGCTTGATAAATCCGGCCTTTCTCATATCACGCACGGCAGGAAAGAGGCCGCGGTCACGTGCGACATACCCACTCACAAAGCTGCCGTAAAACTGGCGCTGGAATACCTTACGGACAAACAGCACGGCGCCATAGAAGATACCTCCGAAATAGCCGCCTGCGGCCACAGGGTGGTGCACGGGGGAGAGGAATTTTCGGGTTCCGTAGTGATAACGGAGAAGGTGACGAAGGCCATAAGAATGCACTTCGATATAGCGCCTCTCCACAATCCGCCCAACCTTTTAGGCATAGAGGTGGCAATGAAACTTCTGCCGGATATAAAGCACATCGCGGTCTTCGATACGGCTTTTCATCAGACCATACCTGCCAGCGCCTATCTGTATGGCCTGCCTTATGAATTTTACCGTCGCGATAAGATAAGGCGGTACGGTTTTCACGGCACCTCGCACAAATACGTGGCGCTGCGCGCGGCCGCCGTCCTGAAAAAACCCGTCGGAAAACTGAAACTCATAACCGTTCACCTGGGTAACGGCTGCAGCATTACGGCCGTCAAGAACGGCAGATCCGTCAATACCAGTATGGGCTTTACGCCGCTTGAAGGACTTTTGATGGGTACCCGCTCAGGCGACATAGACCCGGCGGTGGTCTTTTACCTTATGCACAAGAAGAACCTTTCATATACCGAGATAGACAGGCTTTTGAACAAGGAAAGCGGGCTTTTGGGTATGTCTGGCATATCAAGCGACATGAGGGATGTGTACAGCGCCCTGAAGAAAGGCCACAGGGAGTCGCGCCTTGCCTTTGAGGTCTTTGTGGAGAGGATACAGAAGTATATAGGCGCTTACGCGGTGAGTATGAACGGGGTGGACGCCATTGTCTTCACCGCGGGTATCGGCGAGAATCACCCGCCCACAAGAAAGGCCGTCTTGGCGAAACTGGGTTTTTTGGGGGTCAGGCTTGACGGTGAGAAGAATAATTCCCCGGCAAAGGAGAAGGTTATCACATCGAACAAAAGAGGCACCAGGGCTGTGGTGATACCTACGAATGAAGAACTCATGATAGCCGAGGATACCCGCCGCCTAGTGAGATAACCTAACCGGGACAGCCTCCGGCGGGACAGCCTCGGGTGTTCCACCCTAGGCAGTGCCCTTTAGGCCCACCCGAGGCAGTCCCCGTAAGAACGCAATTTTTCGCTTTCCTGCACAAGAGATTATGCTATCATATTACTATGCGGCCCGATATCGTAAAAAAGATTGACAGGGACTACAAAGGCACTTTGAAGGCGTTTTTCAAAGCGTTACGCCTTCCGTTCATCCTCGCGAGCGTCCTTCCGTTTATAGCAGGTTCCACACTGATTTCTCAACATTTTTATCTTACCGGCTTTCTTTTGGGGCTCTTCGCCGTAGCGGCAACTCATCTGGGAGCAAATCTAATAAACGATTACGCCGATTCCAAATCCGGCCTGGACTGGACCGACCAGAAAAGCTATGGTTTCTTCGGCGGCTCAAAGATGATACAGCAAAACATCTTCAGAGAGGCATTTTACCTGGAGGCCTCCTCATGGTTTTTTGTTACCGCCTTTATCGCCGTAGTTTTTTTGTCCATTCTATTGGAGGATATCGCAATAATAGGTTTTTACCTGCCCGTTATGATATTGGGCATCTTCTATTCCCAGAGGCCGCTCCAGCTTTCTTATAACAAACTGGGTGAGCCCGTCATATTTCTTCTTTTCGGCCCGGTTCTGGTGATGGGGGCCCACTATATCCAGGGAGGGGAACTCCGGGATCCGGCAAGCATATTGCTTTCGCTTCCGTTCGGCTTACTTACCATGAGCATCCTTATAGCCAACGAGATACCGGATTATCAGGACGACCGGAAGTACGGAAAGGAGACCTGGATATCTTTTTTGGGACCGCGGAGATCCTACCTTCTTTATATCCTGTTTCCGGTACTGGCGCTTCTCTCGGTGGGCCTTTCGATCTTCCTGGAATACCTGAGCGAAATTTCGTTTCTCGCTTTTCTGGGCCTTTTGCCTGCGGGGGGAGCCGCTTTTTTGCTTAGGAGAGACTTTTCCGATAAAGATAAACTGGTCCTCGCTTCCAAACTTGCTATTTTATCTCACGCCTTAATATCTCTTGTCATAACATTGGACTGCGTATGCCTAAGGTTCTTGTAATAGGCGGCGGTTTTGCCGGTCTCTCTGCCGTGAGGGAACTCAGGCGCCATGGCATAAAGCTTGAGGTCTCCCTCATAGACGGCAAGGAGAACTCCGAATTTCTTCCCCTGCTTCCGGATGTCATAGGAAGAGGCGTAGAGAGTAAATACCTCTGCTATCCCATCAAAGACCTAAGCCTGAAGTACGACTTTTACCACATAAACGGACAAGTGTTAGAGCTTTTTCCGGATGAAAATAAAGCCGCGTATTCCTATGGGATGCTCTATTACGACTATCTTCTCTTAGCGGGCGGCTCGGAGACGGCTTTCTATTCGAAGGAAAATCTTAAGGAGAGTGCCTTCAGGCTTGACAACGTGGAAGATGCCGAAAAGATCAAGGCTGCCGTCGGCGCAGGAGAGTATTCCTCATACGTAGTAGCGGGCGGCGGTTACACGGGAATCGAGATAGCCACCAATATTAGGCTATTACTTAAAAAAACGGGGAATGCAGGGCGCGTGGTCGTAGTGGAAAAAGCGGAGAAGATATTGGGGCAGCTTCCCGAATGGATGAAGAAGTACGCCGGAAGGAACCTTTCGAAGATGGGGATAGAGGTAATTACTGACGCCTCCGTTGAAGATTTTACCGGCAGTACGGTTACGCTTTCGGACTCAAGCGTATTTAAGGAAGCCATGCTCATCTGGAGCGCCGGAGTGAAGACGCCGGAGTTCGTGCAGAAGCTGAACGTGGCCAAGGGGAAACAGGGCAGGATAATGGTGGATGAGCATCTCAGGTTTGCCGAGGGCGCCTTCGCCGCCGGCGACACAGCCGAATTCCGTACCAATAAAGGGCCGATAAGGATGGCTGTCCAGTTCTCGCTTGCCGAGGGCAGGCTTGCGGCCAGAAATATTATAAGGGCTATTGAAGGTAGGCCGCTTCTCAAGTACAGGCCTGTCGATTTGGGTTTTATATTGCCTATGGCTAATAATTCTTCGTGTGGAACGGTCCTGGGGCTTGATGTAACCGGCCCCATTGCCACGTTCCTCCATTATTTAATGTGTTTATATCGCTTGACGGGGATGGAAAATAAACTCGCCCTCCTAAACCGGAAATGAAGGGGACGCTTGCCCTCCGAAGCCTTGGCGAAGGAGGGGCCTGCCCTCCGAAGCCTTGGCGAAGGAAGGGCCTGCCCTCCGTAGCCTTGGCGAAGGAGGGGCCTGCCCTCCGAAGCCTTGGCGAAGGAAGGGCCACTTTGCTGTAAACGCTTGTGCGGTAATAGGTTGCAACGCACGCTGGATGAAAGACCGCATTTCCTTGCGACAAAAAAAGGCGTTTCGCTTGGATAATATTGCGATATAGAAGTTTTTATCTATCTGAATTTGAATTGCTGGAAACTCTTTGCAATTAAATCCGAAAGGGGAGACGTCATGGATTTAAGAGACTTGGCAAGTGTTCCTTTGAGATTTGGCTTGGGCATTATGTTTCTCTTTCACGGACTCCAAAAGGCCTTCGGTCTTTTCGGAGGATCCGGCATTCAGAAATTTTCTGACATGTTGATGGGATTGGGTTTTCCTAATACTATGTTCTGGGCTTATTTTGTTGCCTATCTCGAGATTACAGGCGGTATCCTTTTGATTGTAGGTCTTTTAACGAGATTTTCCGCTTTCGCGCTTGCGGTTTTAATGGTAGTGGCAGCCGTGAAAGTGCATTTGCCTAACGGTTTTTCCTTCATGAAGGGCGGCTTTGAATATAACTTCATAATAGTCTGCGCCTGTTTGGCACTTTCATTGCTTGGAGGAGGGGAATTCAGCATGAACCGCGATCTTTAAATAAAGGACAAGTGTCCCCTTTATTTCTTTCGGCGGAGGTGGGTGGGGAGGATCTTTAGGGAGTCTCTGTATTTTGCCACTGTTCTTCTCTTTATAAGTATACCTCTATCGGAAAGAGCCCTGCATACGGCGGAATCACTCAGCGGTTTTGTCTTATCCTCGTTATTCACAAGCTCCCTTATGGCATTTTTAACCGAGGCTTTGGAGGTAGATTCTCCGTTCTCTTTTTTGACCGCATGACTTAAGAGCTTTTTAAGCGGCACTACGCTACTGTTTATATCTATATATTTATTCGAGACAGCCCTGTTGATGGTGGAAGGGTGCATATCCAGGGCCTCGGCTACCTTTTTTATGGTGAGGCTCTTTATGTTGTTCACATCCCTGCCGATCTCCTCCCTGTGGAATTTTATTATATAATCGGTCACCTTATACATAGTATCTTCGCGCCGCTTCAATCCGTCTATAAGCCCCTTGGCGGATTTCAGGTTTTCCTTTACGAACTTCTCGGCCTCTTTATCGCCGGATACTTCCTCGTTTTCCCTGTAGGGATTGTAAAGGTTGAGGGCAGGCAGCCATCTCTTGTTGGGTTCAAGCATTACGCTTCTTTTTTTAACCCTTGCAATGAAATCGGGTATTACGGGCTCGGCTCTCTTGCCCATCATGGTGCTCGCCGGCTTGGGATTGAGACCCTTTATTATCTTTAACGCCTCTTTTACTTCGGCTTCACCGGCGCCGAGGGACTTTGATATCTTTTCTGTGTCGTTTCGCGCCACATCCGCCAGATGGTGACACACTATTTTACATTCAAGCGACTCCTCGCCCTTGCCCCTGCGTCTAAGCTGTATATTTAAACACTCACCTATATCGCGCGCCCCTATTCCGGCCGGCTCAAGGTTCTGTATGAGCGTTACCGTCTCCTCGACATCCTCAGCCGGCACCATGAGACGGTCCGCTATCTCTTCAGAGCCGGATTTTATGTAGCCGTTATCGTCGATATCGGAGATGAGATGCTCGGCTATCTCGATGGATTTCTCGTTTAAATTCAACATCCTCAACTGGGAGAGGAGGCCCTGCCTGGGATCCTCCTGATGGGCGTTATTCTCATAGCTCCTTGCGAAATACGATTCACGGTCGAAATTCCTTGAGAAGTCGGGGCCCCTGAAATCCTCTTTATGTTCGTATTTCTTTTCAAGGAAGGGGTTTTCTTCAACGGCGGAGTCTATGTAGTCGTTTATGTCCTTTGTTGACATTCCGAGGAGCTTAATGGAGTGCCTCATCTGCGGGGTGAGGACCATCTTCTGCATGAATTTTTGATGATGTTTGAATTTAAAAGCCATTATCTTTTTCTAAATGCAAACGAACGGTTGAAATTCCACATACTGACTGTGTATGACAGTTGTGTATTAACGCATATTATTATACATTGTACTGTTAAACCAATAAAAAGCAACTGTTTTCTTAAAATTCCTAACTAAATAAAAAAGAGGGTCGGAAACAAAAGAGAACCAAAAATGGAAGAGAAAGGGAAATGAAAGGATTAGCTTTTAGTTTGCCTGAAGAAAAATCACGTCAATGGCGTCCGGAAAAATGAAGAGAGTAAGATTCCCCCGAAGAAAAAAAGAGGGGCGTTTAAAACGCCCCTCTTTGATCACGGGAGAGCAAAGGGGGAAACCGCACTCATCCCGCTTGAGAATACAACTCTTTCATCGCGCTTATCGGCGCGAAAGACGGCGGCGCCTAAGACTGTCGCCCGCCAATCCCGCGAGGCCTCCCAACATAAGAAGACAGGTAGCCGGCTCGGGTACCGGCTGAGGCGGGTCGAAATCCACGTTGTCCGAATAAAGCACCTCATTGTGCCAGGTGCCTGTATAGTCATGTATGGTCCATGAGCGGGCGTCCTTCACAATGAAGCGGGTGTAGTACCAGCCCGGGTCCATCTCGCCGAGGGCGTTAAAGAAGAAACGGCCGTTGTAGTTACCGGAATCATCGGTCTCGATCAGCTTAAAGTCGCAGTAAGCCACCTCCATCCCCGCATATTCGCCGTAGTCCCCGGATGCGGATTCCGGCCAGACGCCGCCGCCTGTAGTAAGGCGGCCTCCGTCATTGTAATATATGCCGTATGAAGCAAGCTCGGCCGAGCTCATCGGAATATTCTCCGCCACGCCTTCGAAGGAAAGCAGATAATCGTGCTCCGGCAATAGCCCCAAAAGCTCTATTTCGCCTATAAAGCCCTCGGCGTCCGTGTCCTTCGAATACGTAAGCTCGCCGCTCCAACCCGCCGGAGGCGTGAAATACTCGATATTTCCCTGCGTAAGGCTTACCGTGGATTTACTCACCGCGGATAGATACATGGAATCGGCCACGCCGTCCATGAGTACGCTTACGGTGCTTTCATCGGACGGGTAATATACGCCGAATTTATCATAATCGGGATAGGTGTCGTGGTATAGAATCCAGAAATTGGAGCCGGCGGCTTCGTTATCATACATCTTGTCGAGGAACCCCTCATAAAAGTTGTCGCGCGTGGTGGTAGAGACGCCGTCACCATCCCTATACTTGCCGTATTCGCCCAGGACGACAGGCTTACCAAGTGTGGTATGGGCATCATCCGTGTGTTCCTGCACCCATGCCATGCTATTATTGTAATTTAGGCCCCAGTAATCGCTATATATGTGATAGGTGGCGTAATCTATATCATCATGGTCGTGATTACGCACGAAATCCGTGCCTTGAGAACCGTTATATCGCCAGCCGGAGCCGCCATCATAAAAGCCTTCCATGCCGGTTGTTAGTAAATGGTTCGCGTCGAGGTCCTTTACGTAATCGCCCATCTCTGCTACCCAGTCATCCAGGGTGTCGCCTGATGTGTCGCTTGTACACCTGGGCTCATTAGCCAGCTCCCATGCCATGATGGCGGGGTCGTTCTTATATTGCGTGCCGGTAATGGTATTGGTCCTGTTCAAAAGGGTGGAGATATGGTTCTTGTAATTTGTCTTACAGGCGGTATCCGTATAAAAGTCATCATGGCTTGAGGCTGTCCCCGACCAGTCCACATACTGGTTCATCCCGCCGTAGTCGTCCCAGTTGTTCACGAAAGGCACAATAAGCTTTATGCCTGTCTCTCCGGCCTTACTCACCGCGTAATCCAGCTTCTCAAAAAGCGACTCATTATACACGCCCGGCGAGGTCTGGAGTCTTGGGTCCCCGTCAGTATAATAGCCGTCGCTGAATCCCCAGGTTCTAATAACGGAGAGGCCCATCTTCTTGGCATCTTCGAATACCTCGTCAACCTCCGCCTGGGTTCTGTACGGGTCTATCCCCAGGTAGTAGTTATTGGTGCCGGTGTAATGAAAAGGGCGGCTGTCCAGCATAAATTTGGTGCCGTCTACTGTGACGAATCCGTCCCTTGCCCCCGCGGCATAGACGGAGCCCGAAAAGGGAAGAAGAAGACCCGCCGTCAATGCGGCAAAAAATACAACTTTGTAACTCTTTAACTTAATCATTTTCTGCATCTATATTTCCCCCTATATAAATTTTTTCGCGCTCTTTTAATTATTTGCACATTATAATAAAGCATAATTTATGCCAGAATTGGGACAGCCTCCGGCGGGACAGCTTCCGGTGGGACAGCCTCCACTGGGAAGCAATGGCGGGGGCACCCCCGGATGGACCACCCGAGGTAGTTCTCAACAATGCTTCCCGGCGGAGGTCTTCCCCAACAAGGCCCATTGGAGTCCATTTCCAACAAGTGTCTATCCCATTAGACACATACGTAACCTTTTGTAAACAAAACACTAAATCGATACGCTAAATTTTAGTTTCTCTAACATGTTTAATTTCAAACACTTCCACACATAAAAATATGCAGTTTCCCAATACAAAAGACTCTGGCATGGATAATGCTTAATTAAGTAAGTGTATGTCAGTCATAGTTGTACATAGTTAGTAATAAAAAGTTAGTGTTTATAGTTGTGAAAAATTAATAATTTAGGAGGACGCCTTTCGGAAGATTGCGAAAAACGGAGGCTGTCCCACCGGAGGCTGTCCCGGAAGGAAGAGGAGGAGAAAAGTGGGAATTAAAGAGAGGATGACAATTACAGACGTAGCTAAGATTCTGGGGGTTACACCCCGCACCATTATGCGCTGGGAGAAGGCAGGAAAGATCTCCAAATCCAGGCGTGACTGGAGAGGCTGGCGCTTCTACCACAAGGAAGACCTTGAGGAGATAAAGCGCTTCTTTGAGGGCGCCTACGAGGTTAACGGTGACGGCAAGACCCTGGTAGAGGTATCTAAGGTGATGGGCGCCATCATGCTTGCCATATCAATAGGGCTCTTTTCCTATATAATGGGGGCCTCTTTACTTAACGGCGAGGCTGTCGCGAGCGCGCAGTCTAATTTCACTACATCGGACGCCGTGCCTAATAACGCCGTCCAGGAGACGGATACCCAGGTGAATATACACCTTGATTCGCTTCCGCCCGTAAACGCCGCCGCCGGCGCCATCACGGAAGACATAAAATACACCCTTGGCCCGAACGACATCGTGGAGATCACCGTAAGGCGCCATCCGGAATTCAGCGGCGAATACGCCATCAATTCAGAAGGCAAAATCGAGTATAAATTCGTGGGCGACGTCGTTGTGGAGGGACTCACCAAAGCCAATCTTGTAGAAAGGCTCACAGAGATCCTCGAAGAGTACATCATAGAGCCCGAAGTGGATGTCACCATAATGGCGTACTTAAGCAAGGTCTTCTATGTAGTGGGAGAGGTGGGCAGGCCCGGCAAGTTCTATATGAGGGGCAATACCATCACAACCAGAGAAGCCCTTGTGCAGGCAGGGCTCCCCATGCAGACGGCTGCCCTTAAAGGATGCCGTCTCATAAAGCCCAGCCAGAAAGGCGGCAACAACTATGAGACCTTTAACGCGCTTAAGCTTCTTTACGAAGGAGACCTCTCGGAGAATCTCGTTATGCAGCCGGGTGATGTGCTTTACGTACCTTCCACCGTCATGGCAAAGATAATAAGGGTGATTTCGCCTGTCACAAACATCACAGGACAGGCTGCGGGCGCCGCCGCAAGAGGAGCGGTTCTCATTCCATAAAAACAGCGTATAGCGACTAGCGTTTAGTATATGAGTCTTATTTATAAAAGCAGCATATAGAGACTAGCGGCCAGCGATTAGTAAAAACCATGGATTTTTTCTAAACGCTAGACGCTAACCGCTAAACGCTCACAAAAAGGAGACCCAAATGTTCGAAGAAGAGAAAAACCAGAAGAAACCCGTAGATTACTTAAAAATCGTGTTCCGCCGCAAATGGCTTATTGTTATTCCCACGATAATCGGCATAATCGGCGGTATCGTAGCGGCAAACATCCTTCCTAAGGTGTACAGGGCATCCACCCTTATATTAGTAGAGGAAGGCCGCATCATAAACCCCCTCGTCCAGGACCTTGCCGTATCCACCAGCACGGCCCAGAGGCTTCAGGTGCTCAGGGAGCAGATTCTCGGCTGGGACAGGATAAATCAGCTCATATCAACTCTGAACCTGGCCAAGGACGTCGAAACCCAGCTTCAGTTCGAGGACCTCGTAAAAGCGCTCAGGGAAAATATTATAGTAGGTCTCAAGAGCCACAATATCGTAAGTATCTCCTATGAAGGCCAGGACCCCAAACAGGCCAAGGACATAGTAAAGACCATAACGGACATCTTCATAGCAGAGAACCTGAGACAGCAGAACAAGGAGACCGAAAACGCCATAACCTTCCTGAACGATCAGCTTGAACTATATCAGAAGAAGGTGAAACAGGCAGAAGTGGCGCAGATGGAAGAGCAGCTGAACGATCTCCTTGTGGACTCAACCGATAAGCACCCCATGGTAATAGACCTGAAAAAAAAGATAGATGCCGCTAAAGTGGAGATAGAGAAGGGCGATTACACCATAGCCGAGAACTCCAACCGGCAGACCGGCAAAGAAATGGAGGAATTAAAGGAAGAGCTTAAAAGCATAAAGGAAGAGCTCACTACAGCGAGCCTCGACACCTCACAGGGCGGGGCCAACAGGGCTAGGATGGCTTCCACCACAAACGACAAACTCTATAAGCTTCTCCTTCTCGATAAACTCAACAATATGGCGTCGGCCGAGGATAGAGGCGTAAGCCAGGAGCTCTACGACAAACTCCTTGAGCGTCTTGAGACCGCGAAGATAACCCAAAGCCTTGAGGCCTCGAAGGAAGGCACCAGGTACACCGTGCTTGACCCCGCCCGCATGCCCTTAAGGGCGGTAAAGCCCAAGAAGATGCTCGTACTTTTGATGGGCATGTTTCTCGGTATGTGCGGCGGAGGCGGCCTCGTCTTCGGGGTGGAGATGCTGGATCATTCGTTCCTCGGGGTGGAGGAGGCAAAGGAGTTCTTCGAGATGCCGCTTTTAGGCTCTATCTCGAAGATAATAACCAGGGAAGACCTCCGCATCCAGAGGATAAGAAACATAAGACTGGGGGTGTTATCAACCATAACTGGTGTCGCGCTCCTTATAATAATCATCTTTAGTATCATATTAAATCCGTAAATAATGGTGGATGGTTACCGGTTTACGGTTTATGGTAAAAACCGGATTGATAAAAATGGGAACAATAAATAATTACAGAGATTTGGACGTTTGGCATAAAGCAATAGAGCTGGTCAAGGAAATATACATAATCACAAAAAGTTTTCCAAAAGATGAGATGTATGGTCTTGTCAACCAAATGAGAAGAGCGGCTGTTTCAATACCGTCAAATATAGCGGAAGGAAAGACCAGGCAGACGATAAATGAATATACACAGTTTCTCTATATAGCACTAGGATCAATAGCAGAAGTTGAAACTCAGATTACTATATCCAGGGAACTAAAGTATATAAATGGGGAGACCGAGAAAAGGTTTTTGGCCGTTACTAATCATATAATGCGAATGACAAGGAGTCTAATAAAAAACCTGAAATCCGCAAAGGTTTTTGACCGTCAACCATCAACCGTCAACCAATAACCTGATACAGAATTACAGACAGTCGACCAAAGGGAGACTAAATATGTACGAAAAATTCTACGGCTTCAAGGAACGGCCCTTCAACATGACTCCGGATTCCCGGTTCTTCTTCAAAAGCGAGAAGCACGAGGAGGCGCTGTCTCATCTTCTGGTGGCCATAAGCCAGAGGAACGGCTTTGCCGTCATAACCGGCGAGGTAGGCTCGGGCAAGACCACAGTCACAAGGACCCTATTAAGGAGGCTCGACGAAGAGACTAAGGTGGCCCTCATCCTGAACACGCACCTCTCCCAGAAGGAGCTATTAACCTCCATACTGGAGGACTTCGGCGTTCAATACAAAAACACCTCAAAGACGGCATTGCTTTCGGCGCTCAATGCATTCCTTCTTGAACAGGCGGAAGACGAAAAGAACGTAGTCATAATAATAGATGAAGCCCAGAACCTGAAACCCAGTGTCTTAGAAGAGGTGCGGATGCTCTCAAACCTCGAAACAGAGGAGGAGAAGCTCCTGCAAATTATACTCATAGGTCAGCCGGAATTGAGGAAGAAGCTCCGGGACCCAAAGCTAAGGCAGTTCACCCAAAGGATAGTCTTCTATTATCACCTTGAACCCTTAAACCACGATGAGACCGTAAAATACATAAACCACAGGATAAAGACGGCCGGTTGCGCCAAAGAGAGCCTCTTTACGCCCATGGCCTTAGAGCTGATCCATAAGTATTCATCCGGCATCCCAAGGATGATAAACCTGCTCTGCCACAACGCGCTTATAAACGGCCTTGTGGCCGACACGTCCATAATAAACGCCGGCCAGGTGGAAAGCGCGGCGAAACAATTGATGCACAATATCTATCTCACCTCGTCTCAACAGGCCGAGGAGAAGATAATAGATTTCGAAAACACAATTGTGAATAGCTGATTCACAGTCGATACCCGATTGGAAAACCAGCGTTTAGCGGTTAGCGTCTAGCGTATAGACAGACAAAAATGAAAATAACCAGTTATAAAGAACTAACGGCATATAACAAAGGATTTGATTTAGTGAAAGGCATATACAAAATTACAGCTGTTTTTCCCAAGGAAGAGATGTACGGACTCACAAGCCAGATAAGGCGTGCAGCAGTTTCGATACCGGCCAATATCGCCGAAGGATATATGAGAGGCTCTAAGGAATATGTGCAGTTCTTGAAAATAGCTATGGGTTCCGCCGCTGAATTAGAGACGTTACTAACCTTAAGTAGAGACTTGAAAATATGTAGTGATTCCGCTTTTGGGAAACTTAATGGACTGATAGATGAAATAATGAAGTTGTTGAGAGCTTATATAAGAAAAATGACGAATAAACTAGACGCTAGCCGCTAGACGCTAGACGCTAATAAAAGGAGAACCAAGATGGGAAGAATTACAGAAGCACTAAAAAAAGTATCGGATGAGAGAATAGAGCGCATCCAAAGGAAACCCGAGGCGCAGTATATAGTGAGAAAAATTGCCGATACCAGCATAGAGGATCATGTGGTGTCATTTCACGACCCCTCGAGCCCAATAGGAGAGCAGTATAAGATACTCCGCACCAATATGGAGACCTTAAGGAAGGAGAAAGGTTATAAGTCCTTCGTCATAACAAGTTCCATAAACGGGGAAGGCAAGACCGTCACCTCTATAAACCTGGCTATCTCCATGGCTCAGGGGTTCACCTCCAAGTCCGTTCTCTTAATAGACGCCGATATGAGGAAGAGCAAGGTTGCCAAATACCTGGGCCTTGAGAATTCCCCCGGCCTATCGGACATCCTAAGAGGGAAAGTCACTGTTCAGGATGTTATAGTAAGCCCCGATATAGAGAATCTCACGGTTATACCCGCGGGCAAATCGCTCAAAAATGCCGCTGAACTTCTCGATTCAAAGAAGATGGAATCATTTCTTAAAGAGGCCAAGGCCAAGTACGACTATATCTTCATAGACACGCCTCCCATTATGCCCTTAACGGACGCCTGTATTATAGGACCCAAAATAGACGGTGTCATAATGGTGGTGCAGGCCGGAAGGACCCAAAGAGACATAGTGAAGAGCGCAAAGCTTAGGCTGTATCAGTCAAGGGCTAATACGGTAGGTTTCGTTATGACGGGCGTAGAATACCACCTGCCGCATTATTTACATAGATACGTCCACAAGTATTCGGACTACGGTTACTACAAGGAAAAAGAGAAGGCAAAGGAGCCGGAAGCAGCCCTAGCGGCTAAATAACACTGGCTCCAAAAGGGGAAGCGGTTCCCGCACCGTCATTACGCTTGTCCGCCGAAGCCTTGGCGTAGGCGGAAGGAACGTAATAACGAAGCGACCGAGCGCGAAATGTGCGAGGAAATGCCGAAACCATCAGCGTTTCGGCCAATCCCCAAAAGGGGAAACGGTTCCCGCACCGTCATTACGCTTGTCCGCCGAAGCCTTGGCGTAGGCGGAAGGAACGTAATAACGAAGCGACCGAGCGCGAAATGTGCGAGGAAATGCCGAAACCATCAGCGTTTCGGCCAATCCCCAAAAGGGGAAACGGTTCCCGCACCGTCATTGCGAGGAGTCAAGCTGATTGTCGGGGCAGACGACGAAGCAATCTCAGCTTAATGCAATGACCAATCCCAAAAGGAGGAAGAAATGCGCAAGAAGCTACTCATTCTCACATACTGTTTCATGCTTTCAGTGGCAGTAGCGGGTTGTAAAGGAAGCGGCAGCGCCGGCGGCGCGGGCGGCTTCGACATCGGCGACATTTACGCCGGCGGCGGAGACATCGGCGGCGGAGACATCGGCGGCGGCGGCGGAGACATCGGCGGCGGCGGAGACCTGCCCATAAACCCCAACCCGGAACCGGCCACAGTACTTCTTCTTGGCGGCGGCCTCGCCGGCTACGCCTTCCTGCACAACAGGAAAAAAAAGAAGAAGTAAGAGGGAAAGACATACTGGATGAACCAGAAATTATTTAACAGAATTGTCATATGGTTTATTATCTTAATAAGCCTCCTTAACATAGTGGACAAACTCGGATATCTGCCGTCATGGCAGATCAGGCGTCTGATTCATTTTGGATACGAGGGCAATATCCCTACCTGGTTTTCCAGCATCCTGCTTTTTATGGCGTCTTTTTTATCATATAAATGCGCAACAGTAAAAAATATCCGGAAGGACGCCAAGGAGATATTTATTATTTTATTTCTGCTCTTCCTTTTTATGTCATGCGATGAAGTTGCTCAGATGCACGAATCTTTAGGAAAGTTTATCAGCAAATATCTCTTTGACGGAGTACATCTAAATGCCGCTTGGGTCGTATATTTAGGAGCCCCGCTTTTGGTGTCTCTATTTTTTCTTTTGGCGCAGTTAAACAGAGCTTTGGCTGATTCAAGAAGGGTAAAATCATTTATAATATCGGGATTTATCGTTTATATAACCGGGGCTTTTTTACTTGAAATGACCACAAATTTTTTACATTGGGGTACACTCCATTGGGTTTGGCAGCTGGAGAATGTAACGGAAGAATTATTCGAGCTTGCCGGCGTCTTTCTTATAATCAGGGGATTAGAGATTTACTATAACTTTAGTGCAGGATTTTTGCATGATGGTGAAGACCTGAAAAGGTTGTATGCTTATAAAGGGTGAGAGAGGATTTGTGAAAAATCCAATTCAAAATAAAAATTATAAAAAATGCGGCGACGATGGCATAACAGCCGGTAGGGGCGGCTACCAGACGGGGTGGTATGGATTTATCAGCCGTTTTTGCCATAAAATGGATGTACTTGACGTAGGATGCGGTACGGGTGTAGGCATTGATATATTGTCAAAAACCGCCCGGAAAGTAAACGGAATAGATGTTGATTATAAACTGCAAAAAGAGAATATCGAAATAAAAAACATCGCAGAGGTAAACTCGAAGAGTTATGACATAGTGACAGCAGTGGACGTTATAGAGCATATAGAGGAAGATATAAATTTCATTAAAGATTTAATAAGGGTGGCGCGGCATAAAATTTTTATAACAACGCCAAATTACACAGCGAGCCGATGTAGCTGGCCGTATCATGTAAGGGAGTATATGCCTCATCAATTAGTACAGCTTTTTCAAGAAAAAGGTTCGTATAGATTATATAAAGGGAGCTGCAAAGGGGATGAAGTATATAAGGTTCAGAATATGAAATTATATTATTTTTTCAATAAAAGCAGAGTCTTCCCTTTGACTGCCATATTTGCAAAATGCATAAACAATGTTGTTCCCAGAAATTTAAGAATTCACAGCAGCCTTTGCCTAGAGTTCTTTCTGACGTAACAAAGAAAAAAATAAGAAAAAACATTAAATACTAAGGGTAGAATATTGTGCGTTTCCTCTAATCTCATAAATCAAGAGCGGTATTTCTACCCGTTTTTTTCAATTTAATAAGTATATATTTTAAAAAATAGATATGCTAACTAAACTCAAGCAAAAAATTAATAAAGGCCGATTCGAAAGTATAGCCAAAACTATACTTTCGACCTGTGAATTAAAGGTGAAAAACGGAAACCTTGTGATTACAAGTATGCTTGGTCATCGATATATTATTATGTATTTATTAGCTATCAAATCCTTATTTAGATATATTCAAAAAGGCAATATCATAATTATAGACGATGGCACGTTGACTTCACAAGACAAAGATCTGCTGCATAAACATATTAGAGGCGTAAAACTAACAGATATAATCGGAATAGACACCGGAAGCTGCCCGCGCGGTGGCACTTGGGAAAGGCTTTTTTATATTGCCGATTTAGTAAAAAATAGTTACGTTGTTCAACTCGATGCAGACACGATTACTTTAAATGACATAGTTGAAGTAAAGACTTGCATTGATGAAAATACAAGTTTTATATTAGGCACAGATCATTCTCTTGGAAAAAAGAGTGAGTCACTTCAGAATATTTACGAATCAAGCAGGCATATTAAAAGCGAATTTATTCAAATACTTGCTGAGAAAAATTTCAATAAGCTAAAAAATTATCCGAACCTGCAATATATAAGGGGTAGTTCAGGCTTTACGGGTTTTGCCAAGAATTCATTTTCAGGGAAAGGTATAGAAAAATTTTCTATGGAAATGCAAGAAATATTAGGACGCAAAAAGTGGTGTGAGTGGGGTAGCGAGCAGATAACCACAAATTTTATCATAGCTAATTCACCTAAACCAAAAGTTCTTCCCTATCCAAAATATAGCGTATATTATCCTCATCATAATTGTGATTACGATAGCAGCGTTTTTTTGCATTTTATAGGTACTCACCGCTTTACTAATGGATATTATACACAGAAAGCGGCAAGCATCATAGACTATCTGAAAAATAAAGTAGCGTTTAGTAACTATTCATGGCAGGAGGCATCAGTTGAAAAAGTATAATAAATCCATTGTTGTGAGTTTGCTTATAGGTATAGCTTTTGGACTTACGCTAGCCAAAGTTTTGGAAATCAAAATCACCTTGCACCCGAAGTTTGTATGGTTTTTAGATAGGATGTCTTATCAGCCATTAAAGAGAAGCCATGAGGATGAAGGGTCGCTTGAAATATGCTATTTCGAAGAGAAATCAGACCTGAAAAAAATACAGAAGTCAGACTGCGAAAAGACACTTTCGCGGGACAGGGTTTCTGAGGGTAACTTTGCCTTAAAATGTCTCTTTCCAGACGGCGGCAGCAATATCAGTTTCTACGGAACCGTGCCCCGGAACTGGAAGGAATATAAGTATTTAAAATTCGATGTTTTCAGCGTAGATAATAATATCCCTCTTCAACTCTCCATATCGGACACGCATAATAAGTCTTATCACGACAGGTATAGTAATCCTGAAATCCGCCTGAGCTCGGGATGGAACCATATTAATATCCCCGTCAGCGATATAGACAGGAAGCTTATTATAAATGACATCAATCATATTAATATTTATCTCTGGAAGGTAGACGGCGAGCATACGCTTTACCTTGACAATATGCATCTTACAAAGAATGAAGAGAATAAGGAAGAAGCCGCACCGAATGAAGTGACCGCCATGGAAGGCGATATCACTATAACGATAGACCCTTCGAAGGAGATTGGCAAGGTAAGCCGCCTTCTTTACGGAAGCAACTTAAGCCCCAAATGCGAAAGCGATCACAGAATCTGGAACTTCGTCAAGGATAGAGGCGTTACCTGTTTCCGCTTTCCGGGCGGCGGGTCTCCCGGATGGAACTGGGAAACCGGCGAAGCCGATTTTCAGGAGAAGGTAAAGAATATGCCCCTCGGGAAAATTGATTATCTCGTTAAATTCTGCGAAAAATGCGAGGCGGAGCTTATTATGCAGGTCAATCTGGAATCGGGTACAGCGGCCGAAGCCGCCGGATTGGTAAAGTACTTAAACAAAGAGACAGGCTTTAGGGTTGATTACTGGGAATTGGGCAATGAGGTGCCCGGCGACTGGGATAACGCGCATACCACGCCGCAGAATTACTCCAGGATTATCGAGACCTATTCCAAGGCGATGAAGTCCGTAGATCCCACCATTAAAATAGGGACAAATTGGACCAGCTCAGACCATAATCCCGCCAACTGGGACAGAACTGTCATGAAGCTTGCGGGTGAATATATAGATTTTATCTCCATCCACTGGTATCCAAACCACATTAACGCAACCCATAAGTATGAAGGGCGTATTCATCCGACGGCCGAAGAGATTATGAGCAATTACCTCGTTATACCGGATATCATTGAACGCGCTCATGAAATCATTGCAAAAGAAGCCCCCGGAAGAAAGGGGAAGATAGAGATAACCTTTCTTGAGTGGGACGGTTCCTGGGATGCCCCGCCCAGCGCGCCTCTGCCATATACGGAGACAGCGGGCATCTGGTCCTTGGCAAACGCGATCTTTTATGCCGACGCATTGGGGCAGTTTGCGGAAAATAATGTTACGGTCTCGGCTCAATTTAACCTCCAGGAATGCATGTTTGGCTTAATAAGAGGCTGGGACCCCGGCGAGGGTTGGGGCGGCCAGAAATGGGACACCGTCACCATAAGGCCCAAGGCTTTCACCATCGAGATGTATTCCCGGCATTTTGGCGATATTGCCGTTGAGTCAGAGGTAAAAAATTCTCCTTTCTATGTGAAAAAAAGAGACTGGTGGCCCGTTACATACGCCGGCGCGGTTCCTTATATATCCTGTTACGCAAGCAAGTTCTCCCGGGATAACAAATTGGGCCTTATTCTGACAAACAAAGACAATAATGAAAGCCACCAGGCCCATATCGATATAAAGGCCGAGTTTGACGGCCGGAAAAAATGCGACTTGTGGATATTAACAGGCCCTGACCTCATGGCCCATAACGACAGCAAGCCGCGTAATATTGAACTGAAAGAGTTACCGGCGCAGGAAGTGGAAAGCACCTTTACGTATGAAATCCCCCCGCGTTCTGTGGTTGCCATGGAGATAGGATTATAAGCCATGATTAAAGAGATGTTATATTTTAAAGACGATCTGAAGCGATGGGAGATAAAATCCTTCAAGGCCTTTTTCTATGCCTTGTTCGAAGCCGGTTTGTGGGCGACATTTCTGTATAGAGTAAGAAGGACGCTGAGAAAGGTAAAACTGCCGATATTGAATATTGTAGCAAGGATAATAAATTTTATTATCTTCCGTATAACAGAAGGATTATTAGGTGCAACTATTAGCACAGAAACAGAAATAGGTCCTGGTTTATATATAGGTCATACCGGTATTTTAATAATACACCCGAAGGTTAAGGCGGGCAAAAACTTAAGCATAGGTCAGGGTGTCACTATAGGACAGAGAGGTCCGGGGTATAGTGAGGCGGTTCCTGTAATAGGGGATGATGTGTTTATTGGTACAGGCGCTAAGGTATTGGGAAATATAAAGATAGGAAACCACGCAAAGATAGGCGCCAATGCGGTTGTTTTAAAAGATATTCCGGATCACGCCACAGCGGTAGGGGTTCCGGCAAAGATAGTAAGAATAAAGGAGAAAAAAACCGGTGAAGACAGTGTTAGCTGAAAAAGAGCATAAGGAGAAGAGCCTAAAGAGGTGTAATAAGTGCATATTGCCGGAGACGTATCCGGATATCACTTTCGATAAGAACGGCGTCTGCGATATTTGCAGGGGCACTGAAGCCAAGGCCGCCAAGAGAGACCAAAGAAAACTAGACAGAGAGCTGATGCGAATAGTTCAGTGGGCAAAGGCTCAGAAGAAAAGATACGATTGCATAGTTCCTTTCAGCGGGGGGAAAGACAGTTCATATACCATCTATTATTGCAAAGAGAAACTTGGTTTGAACGTTTTAGCAGTCAATTTTAATAATGGCCTGCGCACCGTCGCCGCGCTGAAGAATATAGAGAAGATAGTAAAAAGACTAGGCGTAGGATATGCCTGCTACGGCCCCGGCTGGGATATAATGAAGAAGCTTTACAGGGCATTTGTGCTTAAAGCAGGCAAATTCTGCTTTGCCTGCGATATGGGGATATGGGCTACCGTGTATAGAGTAGCGGAGCAGTATGATGTGCCCCTTATTGTATCGGGTTTTTCTGCGCAGATAGAATCACTAAGCCCCAAGATTTATTCTTATAACAATAAGCTTTTTAAAACAATAGCCCAAGGCGCGCTTGCTAAAGCCGAAATGAAGGATTTCCTGGGATATACCACCTTACAAAAAATATTGCGCCGCCTGAAACACTTCAGGCTAACCCGTTATAGAAGGCAGATATCCCTGCCCGATTACATCATTTGGGACGACAAGGAAATAAAGAGGGTTATTGCGGAAGAGCTTAATTGGGAAAAGAGGGATGACGGCTCAAGCGACCACATAGACTGCCTTTTTGCCCCTATGAAAAACTATTTTATTGTTCAAAAATGGGGTTTCGGGGAAAAGACGACAAAATACGCTGCAATGGTTCGCTCGGGAGAGGTAAAGAGAGAGGAGGCAATAAAGGAATCTTCCGCGCTTGAAGGTATTGACATTTCAGAGCATAAGCAGAGATTTAAGAGCCTTTTAGACCTAAGTGACTCAGATATCAGAGCCGCGAAGGATAAAACGCACCTTGTATATTTATAAAAGGTATAGCCGCCATGAAAATAGCCAAAAAAATCGACAATGCAAAAGACAGGGTTTCCAGGTTTTGGTTTGATCTTAATACCAAAAACATTTTACTGACGCCACCCCTCAAATCAAAAGGGAGCAGCCCTACTATAGTTAGTTTGGTTCGCCATAAAGATGTGATGATGTATCTTCTTGCCGTAAAGTCATTCTATTCCCGATTACAGAAAGGGAAAATAATAGTATTGGACGACGGCTCACTGACAAGAAAAGATAAAAACAGAATTAAATCTCACGTATCCCCTTCGGATATAATCAGTGTTAATGATATTAACAATAACGACTGCCCTAGCTATGCTTGCTGGGAAAGGCTTTTGTTTATAGCTGATTACGTAAATAAAGACTACATCATACAGCTTGATTCAGACACAATCACACTGGGGCCGGTCGAGGAAATCGGGCGTTTTGTTAACGCCAATAAGAGTTTTATATTGGGTGAATGCATCAAAGACCAAAAAATAAAGCATATGACGAGTTTTGCAGATAAATACAAAGAAAACAATAGTACTTTTGTCCAAATTCTGGCCGAAAAAAGATTCTACAAAATACGGGACTGCGAAAAATACAGATATGTCCGCGGTTCCGCAGGCTTTACCGGGTACGCAAAGGAATCTTTTACCAGAAAAGACATAGAGCATTTCTCCGGAAGGATGCAGGAGATTTTGGGCAAGGAGAAGTGGTCCGAATGGGGAAGTGAGCAGGTAACAACGAATTTTATCATCGCCAACGCACAAAACGCCGAGATATTGCCTTATCCCAGATACGCGCTTTATTATCCCCGCTTTTCGGAAGACTATAAAAAGACAACATTCTTTCATTTTATCGGGACGCATCGCTTTGCGGGGGGAATGTATTTATCTAAAGCGAAGGACATATTATCGTGTTTGTCCCAAACAAACGCTAAAGGAAAACCATAGCCGATGTCAGCCAAAGCGAATAAGTTAATCAAAGGTTCAGCGATGAGAAGCGCCCAGTTCATAGCGGGAATGGCGGTGACCTTCTTTTTAACCCCTTTTGTCATACATTCCCTCGGCGACAGGATGTACGGCCTGTGGGTACTGGTCGGCTCCGCCATGGGTTTTTACTGGCTCTTTGACCTCGGCCTTATGTCGGCGGTCCAGCGCTTTGTATCACAGGCCATAGGCAGGGGGGAGAAGGCAGCACAGAGTAAAATAGTCAGTACTTCGTTTTTCCTTTTTACCGCTCTCGGCATTATAGCGTTTCTGATATCGCTGCTTATCATCATCCTTGCCCCCCGGTTCGTAAAAAGCGCGGATGATCTCCTTCTTTTCAGAGCCGTCATATTTGTCTTGGCAGCCAGCTTTGCGATAGGCCTGCCGATGCGCGTCTTTTACGGCATCTTGAGCTCGTATTTACGGTACGATATAAACGCCGTTATTTCAATATCAGGTCTGACGCTTAGAACCGTTCTCGTAGTTACTTTTTTGAACGCAGGTCACGGGATACTGGCCCTTGCCCTTATTACGTTGCTTACCGAGACATTGAGCTATTGTGCTGCGTACATCGCTTCGAAGCGGATAGCGCCGTTTATAGGAATTTCCTTGAGGCATCTGGATAGAAATACTGTGCGGCTGCTTTTTAATTACAGCAGTCTCTCCTTTATCAGCCAGATAGCCCATAGGATCAAATTCAACCTTGACAGTTTCGTTATCGTTCTATTTTTAAGCCTAAGCCAGGTTACTGTATATTCCATTGCCGCGCGGCTCATCCGATACTTTATGGAATTTGTATTATATACAACCGGGCTGATGACACCCGTGTTCAGCGAGTATGAATCGAAGAATAACTATGAGGCGATAAGAGAGAAATTCATCTTTACCACGAAAATCTCGGGCTATCTTTCATTTTTCATCGGAGGGGCGCTTATTATCATAGGGAAGCCCTTTATCCAGATGTGGGTAGGCAAAGACTATCTACCCGCTTACCCGGCGCTTGTGATATTGACGGTTCCCGTCATTATATCTTTGATGCAGGCTCCTTCAAGCCAGATTTTATACGGCACCTCACGCCATAAATTCTGCGCTGTCACAAATAGCATCGAAGCTGTCTGCAACCTGGCGCTCAGCCTTATCCTCGTGAGGAGATACGGCATATACGGCGTGGCATTGGGAACGGCCATTCCTATGCTTATATTAAACGTGGCGGTATTGCCTATTTATGTGTGCGGGGTAGTAGGTCTTGACATAAAAACCTACTACCTGAAGGTTATAGCGCCGATTGCCGTCAAGGCGCTTGGGACCATCTTTGCGTTTTGGCTGATTTTTAAGACCTTGATTCAACCCGATATTTATATACTGGTTTTGATATCGGGTCTTTTATTAGGGTTGTTTTCCATGGTTGTTCTTTTTATCGGATTCACATCAGGGGAACGCCGATACTTTAAAAATTTCATATTTGGCAGACTAAACTACGGCTCATGAACACTTAAGTAAAGATTTATCAGGGTACCATATGAAGATATTATTCTTAACTTACGATTTCCCGTTACCGTGTAATCACGGAAACAGGATGCGTACCTGGAATTTCATAAATTCATTGAAAGATGAAAATGAATTGAGCTTACTCTGTTTTGATAGAGACGATATAAGCAATGAACAGATGAGGGAGGCAAAGAAGGTATTTTCGAATATATGGCTCGTGAAAAGAGAGTCTGAAGCGCGAAACAAATGCCGTTCATTCGTTGGAAAAGCGAAAAAACTGTTGAGTTTTTTAAGACTTCAGCCATGGGAGATTCAGAATACCTTTTTGCCGGAATATGAAAAAAGATTTTTGGAATTACTGAAAAATAATGATTTCGACATCCTCTTCGCCCGTTATATCTATATGGGGCAGTATCTCATAAAGAACCGCAGGGCCATAAGCTCACTGAAAATTTTAGACGTGGATGATATGGAGTTCGTGAAGAGACAGGAAATTCGTAATAAATGCAAAGATACTTTGTATGGCAGGCATAGAACGCGGGTGAATAATACTTTCCTTAAGTACTATTATAAAAAAGGCGCGCTTTTAGACAAAGCTCTATTGTGTTCAGACAGCGACAAAAACGTATTACGACTGCATAATGCTGTAGTTGTGCCAAATGCGCTGGATGAAGAAATAGGAATGAAAGTTCCGGCTTTTACCAAAGAGAATATAGACAATAAGACTATATTATTCTGCGGCCACTTAAGCTACGATGCCAATGTAGACGGCATATTGTGGTTTGTAACCAGCGTATTTAAAAGACTTCAGTCATTAGATAATTCGGTCAAGTTGCATATCGTAGGATTGCAGCCTGAGAAGTGCCTTTTAGAATGCGCGGACGGGAAATCCATATATGTATTCAAAGACGTCGAGAGCGTAATGCCCTTTTATAACAATTGCTCATTGGTAATAGCCCCCTTGCGCTTCGGAGGAGGGACGCGCATCAAGCTTCTCGAAGCCATGGCGTACAAAAGACCTATTGTTACAACGCATAAGGGAGCCGAAGGCCTTGATTTGGTAAATGGCAGACATTGCCTTTTTGTCGACGGCCCTGAGGATTTTTCCAAAGCCTGTTACTCTATATTGACCGGCTACGACAAAGCGAAACTTATGACCGAAGAAGCTTACACCTTGTTTAAAAGCAAATACTCGTTTGAAAAAGTTAAGAATAGAATAAACGGAGCGTTCAGATATGCCTAAAGTAAGCGTGATAATCCCGACATATAATCGTGCCGGATTCCTGCCGGAGGCTGTTGAAAGCGTATTAAACCAGACATATAGGGATTTTGAAATAATCATCGTTGACGACGGCTCAACCGACAGAACAAAAGATATCCTTCGCGGATATGTTAAGGATACGCCTTCTGTAATAAGGTATTTCTATCAGGAAAACAGGGGCGAATATCACGCGCGGAATACAGGTTTAAGGAATGCGGCAGGCGAATATATCTCTTTCCTCGATTCGGATGATATTATGCTGCCGCGGAACCTGGAGATAAAGGTAAAGACGGCGGAGGAAGAAGGATTAAAATTTATCACATCCGACTATTATGAAATAAGTAACCCCGCCGGCAATATAACACAGAATACGGAGACGGCCCTTCAGAAATTAGGTTTTCTTTCAATTTTAGAAAAACTGTCTTCAGATTACGTAAAAAATGGAAATGTGTATATAATACCAAAAATCGATTTTTTACGAATGTCACTAAAACGCTTATATCTTACGACAAATACCGTATTTATTGAAAAAAACTTTCTTTTTACCTATGTTCGCGGATTATTTGATACAAAACTGGAAGTAGCTGGGGACGAGGATATGTGGTACCGGATATTGCTAAATCCGCGTCTTATGGAGGTTGGATATATAGAGAAGCCTCTTTCTGTATACAGGTCGTACAATTCCAGTTGGCGGATGCACCCGAGGCTGGAGGAATGTAACTTTTTGAAAGTTTCAAGATTGATTAATAACGCTTTTAAATACCGCAAGGATATCGGTAACAGATATTTCGCCGAGTCTTTATGGGAGACTTTGTGGATATTTAAGAGAAACAAGGCGTTCAGATTCTATTTTTATAATTTGATATTCAAAACATACCCCTGGCGGATAAAATATTGGAGGAGTTTTTTAAAATACATTCTTATCCAGGTAATCAGTAACAGCAAGAGACTAATATGCCGAAAATCAGTGTAATAATGCCAACTTATAATCGAAGCGCTTATCTATGTCGGGCACTCGATAGTGTGAAGAATCAAACTTATCAAGACGTAGAAGTTATTATTGTTGACGATGGTTCTACAGACAATACAAAAAATATTGTAATTAACTATATCAAGAGTGTGCCTCAATCCTGGATAGCACGTAAAATAAAATATATATATCAAACCAATAAAGGTGTCGCTTGTGCTAGGAATACAGGCATAAAGCATGCGGAAGGATTTTATGTTACTTTTTTAGATTCAGATGATATTTGGTTCGCAAATAAACTTGAGATTCAAAAAAGTTTTTTTGATAATAATCCACACATTGATTTTTTATACGGAAAACAAGAAATTAGAAATGAAAACAATGAAAAAATTGGCGAGAAATCTATAGAACATCAATGTCACAACTTTGAGGACTTGATATTCAACTGGGGGCATTTTGGCACATCTACAGTTATGATGAAAAAAAAATGTTTTGACAAAATAGGATACTTTGATGAAGGGTTGTTTATTATGGAAGATATTGATTTATGGATAAGATTATCTAGACATTTTAAAATAGGCAAACTAGATTCCCCGAGTGGTGCATATTACAGGCACAGCCAAAACATAACTCTGGATAAAGAACTAGTTTACTTCTCCACAGCAAGGGTTTATGAAAAAATTCTAAATGAATACCCAAACGATATTCCTAAGCGGCGCTTGATGCAAAGGATATCTCAATATAGATACCAATTAGGAAGATTGCAATTTTCAAAAAAGAAATATGACAAAGCTACTCAAAATATTTGGCTTGCTCTTCAAGCGTCTCCTTATGTTTGGCGGGAAACTGTACAAAAAAAGGATTCCTTTATAAGAAGGTCAATTCTTTTTCTAAAGCCACTTATTGCTATGCTTGCTAGTTTTTTATTAATGATATTTTACAAAAGAAAATGTGCAACTGGAGAATATATTAAGATATGAGAAAAAACATCTTATTCGTAGAAACAGGTTACGGGTTCGGGGGCGCGGTTACCTGCTTGTCTGCTTTGTTGCGGCAGCTGGATAAGAAAAAATATAACCCCGCATTAGTCTTTTCACAGACGGATTCTGCCACAAAAAACTTCCTAGTCAGCAAGGACTGGAAAACAATTCATTTAGCCAGATACAGAGGCGGAAAAAAGCTTAAACAACTTGTAGAAAACTCGTCAAAATACGGTTGTATTCTGAAAAAAACTCTGGTTTCGATATCTTTCTTAATAAAAAAGTTATATTCAATACCTTTTTTCATCAGGCTGTATAAAGCCGCGAAGAGCCATAAAGCGGATTTAATTCATATTAACAATTGCTTTAACGCGAATATCGAAGCCCTGCTTGTGGCGCTTTTCTTAAACATACCTTGTATCGCGCACGTAAGGGGAGGCGTATATAACTCTTTCGAGGCAAGGTTTATAGCCAGGCGCATCGCACATTTTATAGCCGTGTCCGGATACATCAGGGACGAATTAATAAGATTCGGTATTCCCGCTGGAAAGATCACCGTTGTCTATGACGGGCTCGATTTTGAGGCGGTGGAACTGAAAAAAACCGAAGCGGGCAAACTCAAGGCCTTTAACGGCGCTTTTAAAAGATGCAATGTGGGTATCTTTTCCTGCCTGGTCGGCTGGAAAGGCCATGAAATATTTATAAAGGCTGTTGATTGTTTAATCAAAGAAAAGAAAATCAGAGATTGTAGTTTTTTTATAGTTGGTTCCGCTGATTCCGCCAATCAAGGTTTAGACGAAAAGTTAAGAGTGCAAGTACAGGAGCTCGGCCTCGGGGATTATATAGTATTTACAGGGTATCAGAGCAATGTATACCCTTTTGTCCAGAAGATGGATATCATTGTCCATACGTCAACAATGCCTGAACCCCTTGGGATGGTTATAATTGAGGCCATGGCCCTTGGAAAGCCTGTAATAGCCTCGGCTATAGGAGGGCCTATAGAAATTATCAAAGACGGCCTTGATGGTTTTTTGGTGTCTCCATCCGATCCGCGGGCGCTGGCTGAAAAGATATATGAATTATTGCGTAATAAGGAAACGCTTCGGGAAATCAGCAAGAACGCGAAACTGAAAGCGCGAGGGCAATTTTCTCTAGATTTCCATGCAGAGCAGATAGAAAACATTTATGGGCAGGGCATCACAAAATACAGAGAGCCTAAGCTATGTACTTCATGATTTTGGTTGGAATTGTTTTATTTATCGTAAGCATAATCAATCCCTTTGCCGGTCTTATAAATTATATGGCGGTCCTTTATATGCGGCCGATGGAGGTTATGCCGTATCTTCACGCACTACCAATAGCCAAAATATACGCCTTTGCCACCATATTGGGGTTTATTGTTCATTATAGCGGAAAACAGAAACTATTTCTGAATTATAAGCAGGATAAACTCCTACTATATTTTCTCGGGGTTATAGTGCTGTCTTTTACGGTCGGATGGATCCCGAGGTGCCTTGAGGTCTTTGAACAGATGCTAAAGAATGTGATTGTTTATGGGCTTATCGTAGGCATGGTTAAATCCGAGAAAAGGCTTAAGATATTTATATGGACTCTCTTAATTATGAGCGGGATTATGGCCTATGGCACGTTCAGGGAATTTGTGGCGGCAAACATAATCTATTCATCGGATTTAAATGTAGGGCGCATAGCCGGATTCCAAAGCTCTTATTTTGGAGACCCTAACGACTTTGGCGTTATGATGAATGTCGTTATTCCTCTTGCGTTTCTTTTGGGGGTATATGGAAGACCCAGGCTCCTGCGCCCGGTATCACTGTTTCTTATGGTTCTCTTTGTCACGGGGATTGTGGCCGCCCGAACCCGCGGCGGCATAATAACATTCGGGATTGTCACTTTAGGACTTGCGTATTTTGGCGCGAAGTCACCTAAAGTGTGGCAAAAAGCGCTGAGCATTATATTGATAGTCCTGGTGATTGCCGGCATGGCCGCATATGCACCAAAGATATTTAAAGAACGCGCTTCCACGATTTTGAACTATCAGAATGAAGCCACGGCAAATGAGCGCATAGAGAACTGGAAACTCGGAATAAAGATGTTTTTAAAAAGTCCCATAATAGGAGTTGGCGCGGGAAATTATAAATTCCGTTACCATGAAATAAAGGGTTCTCCCACGGCCTGGATGGTCTCCCACAGCATGTATGTGGATGTCTTATCAGAGTTAGGGATGCTTGGAGCACTTTGTTTCTTCTTTTTGATTTATTTTACGTTCACGGGTTACTACAAAATATATACATTGCTAAGGAAATATAAAGGCGAAAATTCCTTTCTTTATGTTGTAAATCAGGGCGGCATATTAAGCTTAACAGCCTATTGCGTGGGCGGGATATTTCTCTCAATTTTGACATATCCGATGCTCTATATAATTCTCGGCATAAACGTGGCTACGCAGAATTTGGCGTATGCAAAAATAAAAAAATATGAAGAACAAATAACCACGGCAAAAAGAAAGGCTTAGAGACAGGATGAAGGTCTTATCGTTTAGCATAGACAATAGTCCATTACTTGATATAGAAGGCCACGCAAAGAGATGGCATTCAAGGATGGGCAAGTACGTTGATAGAATGGACGTTATTGTGGAGATGAAGGAGAAAAGCAATATACGGCAAAGATATATTGCGGATAACGTAAGGATCCTCCCTGTATATGCGCCTCATCCCGCGCTATATTCTATTATCGCGTACAAGAGGGCTTTAGATGAGCATAAAAGGAATAAATACGATCTTATTACCACCGAAGACCCCTTTAGGGCCGGTTTTGCCGCGTGGCTATTCAAAAGAAAGACAGGGGCTGCCGTTAATATCGAATACCACAACGACACCTTTTTTAATATCGACTGGATAAACGAACGGCCGGTCAGCCACAGGGTTTATATATTGGCGGGAAAGATGGCCGTAAGAATGGCGGACTCCATAAGGTGCGTAAACCGGAAACACGAAACAGAGCTTAGAAAATTATGCAGTAAAGACAGAGAAAAGCCCATAGAGATAATTCCTGTACCTACTAAATTTTATGATAAGGAAATCCACGGCGGAAAAGCCCGGGAAATCCGCCGGAAGATATGCAAAAAGGAGGATGACGTAATAATTCTATTCGCGGGCAGGCTAGTCCCTGTTAAGAAAGTAAATGAGCTTATCGGGGTTTTCGCTGAAATCAGAAAAAAATATATGAATACGCATCTTTTAATAGTAGGAGACGGAAAAGAAAAAAAGCCGCTTATGGAACTTGCGGAAAAGCTCGGGAGCGGGGGAATAAGGTTTACGGGTTTCGTTTCCGAGGATGAGGTTTTCGCCTATTACGGCGCGTGTGATATCTTTGTGAATCCCGCGCATATCGAACCTTATGGACGTGTATACGGCGAGGTAATGTCCGCCTTCAAGCCGATTGTGGCTACCACGGGCAACGGTGCCGTGGAGGATAAATTTTGCGTGCACGAAAAGAATTCTTTGATTATCACCCCGGGAAATTTGGATGAATTAAGAGATTCTTTAATACGTTTGATCAAAGACAGAAATTTGCGGGGGCGATTGGGTAAAGACGGGCTAACCACCGTAAGGGAGAAGTTTGATTACGATACAAGTTTAAAGATTGTAAGAGATCTTTGGGCTAAAACCGTGGAAAGGTCTTTGATAACGCCGGTTACTTAATATATTAATATGAAAATACTATTCCTCATAAGCCAACTGCCATATCCGCCTGATACAGGCGCCAAGATAAGAAGCTATAATCTGATAAAAAGATTATCCGGCCGGCATAATATAACCATGCTTACATTTGGAGAGAAACGGGCGGAGCGGAATAAGCTGGACCATTTAAAGGCGATTTGCACAGATGTTGTATTGATTGAGAGGAAGGACCGGAACAAATATTTGCATCTTTTAATGAACCTTTTTTCGGTAGCCCCTTATGTGGTGAAGAAATACTACTCCGAGGACCTGCGCGATAAGGTGCGCGCGTTAGCCGGAGAGAGCGATTTTGACATTATACACTGCGACTCTCTTCAGATGAGCCTCAATCTTAAAGGTGTAGGGGGTCTGCCGAAAGTATTAACAGAACATAATGTGGAGACCCGCATATGGCAAAGATACGCGGAGACGGAGAGGAATCCTTTAAAGAAGGCATATATCAATATCCAGTCTAGGAAGATGCGTGATTATGAAGTTAAGACCTGCGGCTCATTCGATAGGTGTGTAGCGGTATCTGAGGTAGATAAAGATATCTTAACCGAAAACGGCAGCGCGAAGGACGTGGCAGTGGTAACCAACGGGGTCGACTGCGAGTACTTTAAGCCGCAGGATACGGAGGTTAAACAGCATAGACTGGTCTTTACAGGTTCGCTTGACTGGATTCCCAATGAAGACGGGATGCTTTATTTTCTTAAGGAGATCTATCCGTTTGTAAAAAAAGAAATCCCTGATGTAGGCATTACCATTGTGGGCCGAAGTCCAGGCGGGCGTCTTAAAGAACTGGCAGCGAAGGACAGCTCCGTAAACCTGACCGGCAGAGTGGAGGATGTGCGGCCGCACGTTGCGGAGGGCGAAGTATTTATAGCGCCGCTGCGCATAGGCGGAGGGACAAGGCTTAAGATACTGGAGGCTATGGCTATGGGGAAGGCCGTTGTCTCTACTTCGGTTGGGGCTGAGGGTATAGACGCCGAAAACGGGAAAGAGATAATGATAGCCGATAAGCCGGAGGAATTCGCTCAAAGCGTAATACGATTATTTACAGATGATACCTTGAAGAATAACCTGGGTAGAGCCGGTTTGGATAAGGCTAAAAGTAAGTATGACTGGAATATAATAGCAGAAGAGCTTGATAAAGTATGGCAGGAAGCAAAGATTTTAAAAAAGGGGTCAGCATGAAACTACCAATCCTTTTATACCACGACATAAGAAAGAATAATTTCGATGTAAGTTCATTGAAGCCCGGGATGAGGCCGTATGTGCTTACAGAGAGTACCTTTGCCGCTCAGATGAAGTGGCTTAGCGTGAATGGTTACAGGACCGCGGAGCTGGAAGACTTAAGAAAATCCAAATATAAAAGCGTAATCCTTGCCTTTGATGACGGCTGGGAGAGTAATTTTGATATAGCTTTTCCCTTATTAAAACACTATGGGTTTCAGGCCATCTTCTTTGTGACGGTGAATGACATAGGCAGGAATGAGATGATGAACTGGAGCCATTTGAGAGTACTCTTAGACAATGGCATGAAGATAGGGTCCCACAGCCTGAACCATGTTGTCTTGACGCGTCTTTCAAAGGAAAGGCTCAAAAAAGAGCTCGAAGACTCCAAATATTTATTGGAGAAGAATCTGGATACTTCAATCGATTACTTCTCGCTTCCCACAGGTTTCTATGACAGGCGCGTCAAGAGACTTGCCGGAAAAGCAGGCTACAAAGGAATATGTTATTCTGAAGTGGGGTATGGCGCAGTGAGGAATAACACAGATATGGCGATATTTAAGAAGATAGGCATAAAGAGAAGCTACAGCCTTGAGACATTTAAAAGCATAGTTGAAGGAGAAGGAAGGATAATATCCCGCTTAAGGAGGAGACAGCGCATAAGGAACGTGGCAAAGAAGGTTATGGGGGCCGAAAATTACCTTAGGATAAGGGAAGCATTGCTGAAGAATGCATTGTGAGAGGATGGGATTGGCCGAAGCACGGATGGCTTCGGCACTTCCTCGGACATTTCGTCCTCGGGCGCTTCGCCCTGTACCGTACGGTACAGGGCTCGCAATGACGTGAGAAAAATAATATGAAACCACTATTCTGGACATCACTAATACTTTTAATCTACACATACTTTGGCTATCTGATATTGCTAAGTGTTATATCGGGTTTTAAAAAGCAGAAGATTGCTGTGTACGGCAAGCATACGCCAAGGGCTTCCTTTATTATAGCCGCCTACAATGAAGAGAGGACAATAAAAGAGAAGATAGAGGCTACACTTAGGCTTGACTACCCGAAGGATAAGCTTGAGATAATAGTGGCATCGGATGCCTCTAGCGATAAGACGGATGAGATAGTAAGAGATTATGCCGGACAAGGTGTAAAACTCATCCGAAATGACACAAGAGGCGGGAAGACCGTTGCCCAGAACCTTGCTGTGAAGGAAGCCGAAGGAGAAGTATTAATATTCTCAGATGCCACTACTGTATATAAGAAGGATGCCCTAAGGAAACTTGTGAGGCATTTTTCTGATGAGCTGGTAGGATGCGTTGGCGGGGAAGAGGTCTTTAAAAGATCGGTTTACGGTGGACGGTTGACGGTGGACGGAAAAGAAAAAAGTTCGGTTGACGAAAAAGACATTACTGAAGAAGCGAGCTTTTTCTGGACATACGAGACGCTGCTGCGCCGGAAGGAAAGTGAAATAAGCACGATGATAGGCGTGAGCGGGTGCATATTCGCTATAAGAAAAGAGCTTTACGAAGAGCTTGATGACGGCCTTATAGAGGACTTTACATTACCTTTAAAGGTAATATCAAAGGGATATAAGGTAGTGTGCGAGGAAGAGGCTATAGCCTATGAAAGATCCGCTGATGACACCGGGACTGAGCTTGCCAGAAAGACCAGGATTGTTACAGGCGGGATGAACGTTGTGCTGAATATGAAGCATCTCTTAAACCCATTCAAATATCCGTTTACAAGTTTTGCGCTTGTATCGCATAAGATACTGAGATGGCTGAGCCCGTTTTTTATGATTGCTCTATTCTTAAGCAGTCTTTACCTCATGGAGGAGAATAGGCTCTATTTTGCGGCGTATGTTCTGCAGCTTATCTTTTACTTAACAGGTTTACTAGGCAATTTTACAAAAGAAAGCAGCGTGAACCCAAAGCCGGTGAGGATAATATACCACTTCTGCGTGATGAACCTTGCTGCGATATTCGGCCTTGTAAAGTTCCTCCAGGGCGAGAGGAAGACCATCTGGGAGACCGTAAGATGAAATTTACAACAACTAGCGTTAGGAGAAAGCTTGGGATTGCTTCGCCCCGAGGTTTCGGGGCTCGCAATGACGGAAGAAAGATGAAAAAATATTTTTTTGAGTTAATAAGATATAGTTTGTCTTTCACAGCCGTAAAAGAGGCCGTGGCCAGATGGGCGTGGTATATACACGACCATGTGGCGCCCGTTGCAATGATGAAAAAAGGAAGGAACGTAAGGATACATCCTACGGCTTCACTGCGTTCGGGAGAGAACATAAGCCTGGGCGAGAATTCGCACATAAACCAATACTGCTGTATATGGGCAAGCCCCAATTCTAAGATAACCCTTGGCGATAACCTGCTTATGGGGCCTGGGGTGAGGATATTCTCATCTAACCATGGCACAAAAGCAGGCGAGATCATGAACCGGCAGGAGTGGATAGAAAAGGACATAACAGTAGGCAATGATGTCTGGATAGGGGCAAACTCCGTAATAGTGCAGGGTGTAACAATAGGAGACGGAAGCATTATTGCAGCAGGGGCAGTGGTAACAAAGGATGTACCATCAAACGCGATAGCGGGCGGCATACCGGCAAAAGTGATTAAGGAAAGAAAATAGATTGAGCAAACGCGAAGAGAGAAGCTCTTCGGGAGGCGATATGGAGATAACACACAGACTTGAAGGAGACATCCTTGTTGTAGATCTTAAGGGCAACCTTAGGAACAAGGTTATGTACAAAATGAAACCCTTGATACTGGATATCGTGAACAAGAACTTCAAGAAGGTGATACTTGATATGCAGGATGTGGAAAGCGTTGATGAGAGCTGGTGCGCGTATCTTTGCAAGATGTATAAGGTGATGAACGGTTATGGAAGGAATCTTGTTATTACACGGTGCCCGGAGGATATATCGGCTTGCGATTATACTAAGCCGGTTAAGACGCTATTTCCGTTGTTTGCCACCCTTGAAGAAGCCGAGAAGCACTTTAATCCGGATAAGGGAAAGGATGAGATTGCTTCGCCCCGAAGTTCCGGGGCTCGCAGTGACGGGGGAACTAAAAGTGCCTTGAAGGACAAGTGCGATGGCGCTGGAGAAGTAAAATAAAATGAAAAAAACGGAACCGAAATTAAATAGACCTTTAAACGTAGCACATATCTTCACGACACTTGGTACCGGCGGCATGGAAAAGGTTGCCACCGATGTCATAAAGAATTTCAATCCCCGTAAAGTGCAGCCGTATGTGTATTGCATAGCTCAAGAAGGGAAATACGCAGATGAGCTTAAGGCAAGGGGCATTATTGTCCGAACATTGGAACGTTACCACATGCCGTTTATTGATATATATTATCTTTTGAGGGTATTCAAAAAAGACAAGATAGATATTGTGCATAGCCACAGTGGTGTTTATAGAGATGCCGTTATCAGCGGAAAATTGGCCGGAGTCAAGGTCATTGTGCATACCGACCATGGCAGGTTTTATCCTGATTTAAAATGGACGCGGTTCAACTACAGATTTTTCTCGCGCTTCAGGGACAGGATAATCACGGTTTCTGACGAACTCAGGGAATTTTTCATAAGGGATTTAGGGATAAACCCTAATATAATTAATCGTATATACAACGGCGTTGATTTAAAAAAGTATTCTACTGCGATGGATATCGAAGTAAAGAAGAAAGAGCTGGGTATTCCCGGAGATTATAAGGTACTAGGCATAGTAGCGCGTCTCACCGATGTAAAAAACCATGTCTACCTTATTAACGCGTTTAAGGAGATAAAAAAGAGACATCAAAATGTAGTCTTACTGGTTATAGGAGATGGTCCATTGGGTGCGTATTTGAGGGAAACAACCGAGGCCCTTAGCTTAACAGAGGATGTATGGTTTCTCGGTGACCGCCGGGATGTGCCTGAGTTACTGCAGATTATAGATATCGCCTGTTTATCATCCAAGCACGAAGGGCTTTCCATTACGCTATTGGAAGCCATGGCTGCCGGAAGACCGGTTGTCGCAACTTCAGTCGGGGGTAATCCCGAATTGGTGCGAGACGGCGTAAACGGATTTCTTGTGCCGTTAAATAACCATAAAAAGATGGCAGAACGCGTAATTAGGCTGCTAGACGACGAAATCCTAAGAAAAAATATGGGTTCTGCGGGGCGGAAACGGGTAAAAGAAGAATTTAGCATAAAGGATAATGCACTCAAGTACGAAGATTTGTATTTCGAGATAGCATCACTGAAAGGCGTGGCATGAAAGTGCTTCATTTAATATCAAGTTCCGGGTTTTATGGCGCTGAGAGTGTGGTATTGAACCTGCTTTCCGGGTTGAAAAAAGACGGGGAAGAACCATATCTTGTGTGTCTCAAAAATACGGAGAAAGATAACCCCGAACTTCATAATCGGGCGAAAGAGGCGGGAATAAGCGCTTATGTTTACGGTTGCAGGATGAAGTTTGACATGGGCGCGATAATGCGCCTTGCGGCATTTGTTAAAAGAGAGAAGATAGAGCTTCTTCACGCCCACGGCTATAAAGGCGACATATACGGATTTATTGCGGCGAGGCTGGCGGGGGTCCCTGTAGTTTCAACCTTGCATCTATGGACGGGGGAGGATGCTAAGGTAAGCCTGTATGAAAAGATAGACAGATACATTGTAAGAAAAATGGATAAGTTGATCCCGGTGTCTCCGGCGTTAGAAACTGAATTAAAAAAGATGGGAATAGGCGAACACAAAATAAAACTGATTTTAAACGGAGTGGATACAGGTAGATACGCTCCAGAGAACATTAAACGTGTTGATAAGAGCGAAATTGTAATTGGAAACGCTGGCCGCTTATTTGAACAAAAAGGCCAGACATTTTTACTGAAGGCCATGAAAAAGGTGCTGGAAGTATATCCATCTGCCAGGCTTGTTATTTGGGGGGAAGGGCCTTTGCGGGAGCAGCTTGAAAAAGAGGCGAAGGAATTAGGCATTAAGGAAGCATTGGGATTCAAGGGTTTTGAATCGGATATGCGCGCGGTCTATGCAAGCATGGATATCTTTGTTATGCCGTCTTTAGACGAAGGTGTTCCCATGGCGTTACTTGAGGCGATGAGTATGGGGCTTCCGGTTGTGGCGACGGAGGTCGGCGGTGTGCCGCATGTGTTAGGCGATGGGGGCGTTCTGGTGAAACCCGGTGATGTGGAAGGCCTGGCGGAGGGGATTTTGCGTGTTATTAGCGGTGTTAGGGACAGCCGCCGTAGCAGTGCGGGGGACAGTCCCCATCCGGGGACAGTTTCCATAGCAGGCAGTCCCCTTAGGCAGAGGGTGAAGGCGCATTTTTCACTGGATGCCTGCTATGGGAAGTACAAAGAAGTGTATA
>Ga0272442_10000159_pt1 | contig 112496 bp, 115 predicted proteins | sample SSMForm2O_FD_200262 | JGI IMG/M metagenome (GOLD analysis project Ga0272442, IMG submission 200262) | Marine sediment archaeal communities from Little Sippewissett salt marsh, Falmouth, MA, United States - SSM-Form-2O | ecosystem: Environmental > Aquatic > Marine > Wetlands > Sediment ...
ATGGAAATTCTGATCAGATATAGCACCAATGTAAAATTGACCATCGATTTCATCATAGGATGTGACATCGATTTTGCCTCCAGGAACCAGTTCGGCTACTTTATCTGCAATGTACTGGTAGATGTTGGAGTCCATGGGCATATCTACAAGTTCCATCGCTGTCCGGGCAAGAAACTCCATATTCCAGTAATTTTGTTTCTCCGCTGTGATGTCATCCAGTACGATGGTGCAGCCGTTCCTGCCGTCCTCGAATACCGTAGGGATCACCTGCATGCGGTAATCTGCACCATGGCTCATCTCCGTGCAATGTATATTTTTTATGACCTGTTCGTCCCCGGAACCTGTGATGACTTCCAGAGCCTCCGGTGTAGAGATGATTGGAAGTGAGGACTCCCTGATAGTCTTCCCAATTACATCTCCTTTCGCAATCCCGGCTTGTTCCAGGAACCGGTCATTAATCTGGGCGATCCTCCCGGAATTGTCAAGGACTACGATTAAATCCCTGGAAAAATGGAGAAATGAAGAGAGAGGCACACGCTGGGCAAAGGAGAATACTTTTGCGGTTCCAATCACCCGGCATTCGACTTTTCCTGAAATACGCAGCATTTCGAGGTATTTCGCAGCAGTATTCCGTTTAATCCGAGTCTGTTTTGCGATCTCGGTGATTGTCATTCCACGCGGCCTGAACCGGAGCACCTGCAGTATCCTGGAAGCCGGATCACCCCCCTGATCCATAGTAAAGCATGTTATCAGGCTCTATATAATCATAATGAAGTGATCGCGTCCATCATCTTTTCAGTGCGTTAAATATCGTCCATCCGTTCTCCGTTGCATCTTCCGGGTGCGTATTCGAAATTTTCTCTTCGCCTCTGACCGTCCACCGGATGAAATTGAGGCATTAAAATAGGATAAAGTCCGAGACTCATTCAGGCAGGTGTATGATGAAGCGCATCAACGTAGTGATCATTCTTGGCATTATAGTCCTTACGTGCCTTGCCACGGGCTGCATATCTCCATCCACCCCTGAAGCAGACGCAGAGGAAGAGGTTCAACGGGACGATCACGGAAAAGATCAGCTCCCGGCAATCAGGGAGGAACTGTTCTTTGTCACCGAGGAATATCCACCCTACAATTATGTGGAGAACGGGACTATACGGGGAATAGCGGTGGATCTCCTCCTCGGTGTATTCCGGCAGATGGACAGCACGATATCGTCCGATCATATCAGGGTCCTCCCCTGGTCAAGGGCATACGGGATTGCACTTACACAGGATAATACCGCGATCTTCTCAACCGTACGGCTCCCGGAGAGGGAGGATCTCTTCAAGTGGGCAGGCCCGCTGGGCTCTGATCGGAAGGTGATCTTTGCGGACCGTGAAAGCACCATCGAGATCACCGATCCCGGGGACCTGAACCAGTACCGCATCGGGGTCGTAAGAGACGATGCTGCTTTCACCCAGCTCCAGGCGCTTGGGATCGAGACGTCGAATATCGTCGAGATGGGCACTGTTCCAGCCCTCATATCTCTCATGGAGGAGGGAACAATCGATCTATGGTGTTATGGAGATCTCGCCGGCGGATACTTTACTGAGAAGGAAACGGGCGATCGCTCGTATTTCAAAGTCGTATATACGCTTGATTCCGAGGATCTCTACTATGCATTCAACAGGAATACCTCGGACCAGACCGTCGATGCCTTCCAGGAGGCCCTGGATACACTCTGGTACGAAGCAGATTCGACAGGCGTCACCGAATACCAGCGAATCATATATCAATATGTCGGAGTCTCGTGCATGCCCGATCCACCGGTTACCGTCGACGAGGTGATCGGGCTTGTGGACCTGACTGCCGGAAATATCGAAAAAGACGCCCCCGGGACTCTCGCCCTGATAAATTCCGGGCAGCATCCCTTCTGGGACAGGGATAATAAGGCGCTCTATGTCTTTGTATATGATACCGATGTGACCATCGTTGCCGAGGCTGATAACCCGCGGCTCGTCGGTGTTAATATGAAGGGAAAGACCGATATTGCCGGGAAACCCTTCCGTGACCTGGTAACGGAAAAGGCCCTTTCAGAGGGGTACGGCTGGGTGGATTATGTCTGGATGATCCCTGAGAGGAATGGTATCTATTACAAGTCGGCGTACTGCCAGCTGGTCGAGGGGAGTGACGGGGAGAGGTACATCGTGGTGAGCGGGATGTACACCCCCTGCAATGGCGAGGGTCACTTGTAACGAAGTGTCAGGCCTACCCCGACCTCACATACCTTCACAACCCTGGACAGTGCTATCTTTGATTCGAGATCGGTGCAATGACATGGATGAATGGCCGCAGGTGCAGCTTTTTCAAAGAACCGGCAGATCCTGAAGAGCACTCCCGGATCCGGACCGAGCAGGTGGAAACCGCCGATGACATCGCAGATCCTCTCTTCCCCGCAGATTTTTTTGGCATATTCTATGATATTGCAGATACCGGAATGTGAACACCCGGTGAGGATGACCAGTCCGTCCTCTGACCGGTATGCCAGTGCCGAATCGTCCTGCAGCGTGTCCGGCAGTTCCCCCTCCGGGGTTACTATCCTCCCCCCGGGTACCGGGCATTCGAACTCGTTCACTCTCTCTATCTCGCCAAGGAAGACCAGTTCTTCTGTCAGCCAGAGGGGTTTGTCTGTCAGGCGGAGTGGAAAGAACCTCCCAGCCACCTCCTGGCAGACAGGTGAACCAACATCGGGAAGGTCCCCCAGCGGCCGCGGGTAGAAGCAGGATGGATGTGCGACAAGGACGGGATCCCTCGGTGAAAAACCCTCGATACGGGCTTCAAGGGCGGCCTGCATCAGGTGGAAGAGACCTCCGGTATGGTCGATATGCCCATGGGAAAGGACTACGAAATCGAGATCCAGCAGGTCTATCTTCATTTTGGCTGCATTGTTCAGGAAGAGATCTGAATATCCCGTATCAAAGAGAATCTTTAGCGGGCCGGTCTCGATGTACAGGGAAAGGCCAGGTTCTCCGGTGAAGTAGCGATCGATGAAAGTATTGTTATCGACAAGAACCGACACGGTCATCTCGGACATACCGGAAATATAGGTTGCTGCATGCATAATACTGCGCAACAGTCAGGAATTGGAGGGAATCTTAGATGAATGAATTAAAAGAATCGAAAGATCCATCGGATTCCCACAGCCCCTGTTAAACATCCGACATGGTCGCCGAAGCGCGATCCGTGTTCCTGCCGTCCCCTGTCATCCAGACACCCCTGGGAACACGAATCTCGAAACGAGCACCTTCCGCAGGTACTCCTACTTCAAGGATCTCGATCCTGGTAATGGAGAGGATCTCGCGGGACAGGAATAGTCCGAGTCCGGTGTTCTTATAAAATTCACGCTTGAATATCCGTTCTTTCTCATCCTCGGGGATTCCTATACCATCATCCTCACAAAAGATCGACACCTCCCCATTATGTTCATGGTAAAAGAACCTGATGCCGGTGATCGGCCCTGCATGACGGATTGCATTTTCAATCAGGTTATAAAACACCTTCTGGAGGAGCGGGTCGGCATAGATCCAGACATTTTCGAACTCGATATCGAGTGGGATATCCCCAAGCGGGAGTGAAGCGGATCCTGCCCTGATCACGTCGGCGACATTCTGCCATGCCGGGGATTCGACCCCGATCTCCTGGTAGAATTTCATGAATTCGACGTGCTTCTGAATATTGAAAGCGATCTTCTCCATTGCTTCGAGGGATTTCTGCAACTCCGGATCGTCGGCATCCTCGAGGGCCAGCTCCAGGCGCATGAAGAGCGGGGTGAGCTGGTTGATGATGTCGTGCCTGGTGAGGGAGTTTAAGATCGCCATCTTCTCGTTGGTCTTCTGCACGGCCTCTTCGGCCCTCTTTCTCTCAGTAATATCCATAATTGAGACGATTATCTGCCCGCTCCCGGGGAACAGGCCCACGCTTATAGAGATGTCACGGATCTGGCCTGCCCTGTTGATGACTTTGGACTCATAATAATGGGGGACGTCTCTCTCTCCTGCGAGCCGACGGGAATGGTAGCGGATCATCCGATCCCGCATGGTCTCATCTACGAGCTGTGGAAACCTCATCCTGTTTTCCACTTCTTTGCGGGTGTAGCCGAAAAACTTTTCAAAATAGGAGTTCACAAGCGAGATGGTCCCGTCCCGCTCAATGACTGCCATGGCAGTTCCCGAATATTCGAATATGGTCTGGTAGCGCTGGATGAGATCTTCTGATGTCTTCTTAAGAAGTGAATGCACTGCGGCCCTGTCGCGGATGGTACGATGGTATTTCAGTTCGAGATGTTCGATCTCATCACCGAGGCGTGTGAGGGAGAGACCAATCTTATCTCTCTCTTCTTTTCCAAGCCCTGACAGGAGTGGAGCCAGTTCCTCCCTGAATGAGTTAAACTTCTTCATGAACCATCAGGCGAAAAGGTGATGAGAGCGAGGCTTAAGCTCTCGTTATAGAAGTCGCATGTGCCTTGCGTATTATGCCCGATCTCTCCATAGGTGAAAAACCCGATGAGGGGAGGTTTCCACAGGTCGAGGGCTGCCTTTATCTCGTCATTCACTAGCATTCCCGCAGCCAGGTGCCTGGCCATGCAGGAGAAGACGAGCACCATGTCTGCCGAGGGATGCAGGGCATGGAACTGCGTGATGTCCCGTATGGACTCTTCGATCGTCTCGTACCCGAAGGAACTGGAGAAACGGACACCGGCTCCCTGCGGCACGGTTCCGGCGAACGTGATTGAGCCGGTTGAGAAGTTGGCGGAGAGGCCGGTGCGGAGAACCTCAGTCCCGTCAGGCCGCCTGATCAGGAGCGGGAAGGTGACCGCGACCTCGATGAGCTGATCGTCAGGGACATTGAGGTATTCTCCCACTACCTCCGTGGCCGGCCGCCCATTGATCGAATGGACAACGTTACCCTCAGACGAAGTGACCGTCATCTCTGCACCGACACCTGTCCATCCGCTTGTGACGACGTTTTGAATGGTAACCCGGGAATAGTCGAAGATGAGCACAACCGCCCCATTGGTGGTATACCCTTCATGGCAGAAGACATACGTGTCCTTAAAGAGGGAGTCGTCACCTGCAAGCCCGCCGATGACCGGCGTGCCTGGCGGAACCGCCGACCTGATTCCGCTCACTATCGCATCTCCATCATTGGAGAGGCCCGAGACCGCGATTATGAAGGCCGGCCGTTCAAAAAGTCTCGTTCCCTCTTCGCCGATCGATGCACCAAATTCAAAACAGGAGTTCTCTCCTCGTTCAAACAACCGAATGGAGAAGAGTGAGGGATCGATATCAAGAAAGCAGCAGACGGAAGAGCGCTCATGCACGGGTGCTTCGCCTTCCAGGCCGAGTATCTCCCCTGCTGTTGATGCCCCGAAGACGGGTATATTAAAGGATGCTGCCATATCCGCCAGTTTTGGGATGCCGACCGCCACAGAGCTGAAAATAAAACCGAATGCGGGGGAAAAATCGCCCTTTTCCTTCAATTTATTCTCAATGTCTTCTGCTGAAAGTGCGGAAAAACACAGGTGGCATGGCATCATTTATACTAACACAGGAATTAATCTTCCCGCTAATATTTATAAGGAAATGATCTGTGATCTGCCTCTTATCTGCATCCGGCGCAGAAGATGGGCCGGGAACAGGAAAATTCGTGAATGTCGCCCGTTTTTATGAAAAGCGCCCCTGCGACTTCATACAGTCTTTCTCATTTTTTCATGCATATACCGCCTGCCAGCCCGTAAGGATCTTCCCTGCAGTAAAAGGAAAGTAAACCCAACGCTTGCCGGATCATATCTTTCAGCCGGTTCTGCACGATTTAATAGTTGTATCTTACTCCCCGGAAGATATTCGAAAGATAGATTGGGGTTTATCTATCTCTTCTCATAGCTATGAGAACCGCTCCGAAGAGAAGACCAGCGAGCCCAATCCACGGGGAGAGTGGGGCTTTTTTGGTTGGTTCGGCAGGAACTTCCATCCCTGGCGCGGTCTCTGTACCGGTTACGGCTGCAGCTGTGGTCGCGAGGGTAACCGCTGTCTCCTCAGCCGGTGGCTGAGTGGAACTACCATCAAGCTCAGCCTGGGCCGCAGCCTTTCCTGCCTGTGCTCTCGCATCGGCTGGATCCAGGGCCAGGCCTTTGTCAAATGCATCAATTGCAGCTCCATAATCACCCGTTGCGGAAAGGGCCTCGCCGAGTTTTGTATAGCCCGGAGCATAGTCCGGCTTAAGGGTCAACGCTTTCTCGTACAGGGGGATCGCCTCCGGATAATTCTCCATGGCAAAGTATGCATTGGCCTTCGAGTAATAGAGGACGTACCCGTACTCGGGATAGATCTCGAGAGCCCTGTCAAAGGCTGCTATCGAGTCCTCGTACTGTCCAAGGCCGTATAAGGCGACGCCTTTGCCATACCATGCCTTGGCATAGCCCGGACTGATAGAGATAGCCATCTCGAAGGCATCCAGTGCGTCACTGTACTCTTCCAGGCCGTTGTGGGCCAGGCCTTTCCCGACCCAGGCCATGGCGAGATTTGGTTCAAGAGCAATGGCCTGGTCGTATTTTCCGATGGCCTCCTCGTACTCCCCCTGGTCAAGGAGTTCGTCACCCTCGACTCTCAAGGTGCTTGCACTCTGGGCGTCCGCGCCAGGAACTGCAAGCAGAATACACACAAAAAGAGCCAGAGCAATGGCTCTTCTCCTCCATGATGACTTTGGATACGTCATATAAACACCCGGCACCCGAAGATACCTGGTCTCCAATTCTGAAATGAGGATATAAAAAATGCTCGCCTTTCGCCTGAACATCTTTCTGAAAAAAGTGAGGTGGGTGAGTATGGTGTGGGTGAAGCGGGCTGAACAGATATGTCATAAGAGGTAGCCCGGTCCTCGCATGCAGTTCGGGCACTTCAATTTGGACCACTCTCTACCGGAGAATCCAGTATCTGTGAATATTCCACGGGCGACAATACTTTTGGTTCATATATCTCGCCCTGTTGGGCCAGGACTTTTACAAATGCTCGCAGGTGGTTTCTCGATCCCCTGGCCAGGTTCTCATACACTGTTATGATATCCGGCTTTTCGGTCCGGCCTATGGCTTCCCTGAGGTCTACCAAATCGACTTCTTCGATATATGCCCCCACATTAAGAGCGCTGGTCGGTGACGCCGATCCTTCACTGACAAGTTGAGTATACATCTCCTGCAGCGTGGCATTTGAAAAAACACCCTCGCTATCAGTCATGGAGCTGTCCAGGTTATAACGAGATACAAGAAGGGTCAGACTTTCCACATGGGTCTGTTCGGCATCACCGATATTGGCAAAGACCGGATTCTTCCATTTCTCGTACAGTGCTGTATATACGTCCCTTGCCAACTTCTCCTCCTCCTGAATGTACAGGATATCGTCTGCCTCTGCAGGAGTGAGGACTCCTATGGGATATGTATCAAGTTGCATTCCAAGACCGGCCTGGTCCAGGGGTGTAAGGTATTCGGCAGCATCAGTATCGGACAATTCATCTTCCGGTATTGTAGAACAACCTGCACAGAGTGAAATCAGAATGACGAACAGAATCAAATATTGAATAAGAGATCGCATAATGTTTGAGTATACTTCGAAGGATCTTATAGTATTTTCCGGCAAGATCTTTTTGCAGCGGAATAATCCCTGCTTCGAATCGGGAAATACCGTTAGAGTAAAGCAAAATTACTTACAATAAGGAAGGAATAAAATGGACGAAGAGGCCACTCCATTCAAAAGAATCATCCTTATCGCAGTCATTATCGGGATAATCTCGGGTTTCGGGTCTCTTCTCTTCTTCGAGGGTCTGGAGATCGCCATACGTTTTTTCGCGGAAATGGTCCTTGGATACAATCTCCCTCTTGAGGGTATGAATGCACAGGAGATAGCAACCTGGGCACCTCCTGTACATATATGGCTGATCCTTCCAGTTATCACCCTTGGCGGACTGCTATCCGGTGTCCTTGTCTACTCTCTGGCTCCGGAGGCGGCCGGACACGGGACCGATGCGGCGATAAAAGCGTTTCATGGGGACGGGAAGGTGCGATGGAGGATACCCCTGATCAAGGCAGTGACCTCGATTATTACCATATCCACAGGAGGAAGCGCGGGAAGGGAGGGACCAACAGCCCAGATAGCGGCAGGTTTCGGATCCATAGCTGCGGACCTCCTCCACATGGGTCCACGTGAAAGGAGAATGGCCATTGCGACGGGGATTGGAGCCGGCATAGGAACCATATTCATGGCCCCCCTTGGAGGAGCAATCCTCGCCGCAGAGATCTTATATACAAGAGATTTCGAATCGGATGCAATAATCCCCGCTTTCCTCGCATCGATCATAGGGTATTCCATATTCGGCTCATTCAAGGGATTCGAGCCGGTTTTTTCCACGGAGGATATAGTATGGAACGTCGGACAGATCCCGTTCTTCCTCCTTCTGGGAGGGGTATGCGCAGTGATAGGGATGCTCTATATCTGGTCATTTTACCGGACGACCTCATTCTTTACAGACCTCTTCGCACGCCATAACGTACCTCCCCATTTCAAGCCCATGACCGGGGCATTCCTGGTGGGTCTCACCGTCATCCTGCTTGCCTATGTGTCGCCCCAGGGCCTCCTGCTCGGACTTGGATCGATGGGCACCGGTTATGGGTTCGTCCAGCTCGGCATATATGCCATGATGCCGCTCTCCGTCCTCATCGTCCTGCCTATTGCAAAGATCCTGACCACCTCGCTGACGATTGGTTCGGGCGGAAGCGGAGGTGTCTTCGCACCAGGTCTGGTGGTGGGCGGGGCACTGGGCGGCGCGGTGGGAACGATCCTTCATCTGCTGCTACCTGATATGGTGCCTATGGCCTCGGTCCCGGCTTTCGTGGTGGTGGGGATGATCGCCCTGTTCGGCGCTGTCTCCAATGCTCCCATCGCGGTTATGATAATGGTGGTGGAGATGACCGGCAATTTCTCTCTTCTCGTCCCGGCTATGGGGGCGGTCGCCATTTCGTCGATACTCACCGGAGAACGCACTATTTATCCCGAGCAGGTCAGCACAAAGGCCCATTCGGGAGCTCACCGCGGTGAATATATCGTGGAGATCCTTCAGGAGATTAATGTAGGGGAAGTGATGGTGCAAAAAGACAAAATAATATGCGTGGCACCGGATGACCCATGTAAAAAAGTATTATCCCTCATTCACTGTACAGAACACACGGGTTTTCCCGTAATAGAGAACGGATTGCTTGTCGGGATAGTGACCATAAACGATATTCGAAATGCGAGGAAGAACGGAAAGCCGGCCGTCCGTGACTGCATGACACAGAGACTCATCACCATCACGCCAGCGCAAAACCTCGAAGAGGCCCTGGACCTGATGATCGATAACGATATTCATCACCTCCCGGTCGTCGACTACAACTCACGAAAAACGACGGTGGGCTACCTCACCACCACCGATATCATGAAGGCCTACAGCAGGCGCATGCAGGAAACCGGCGCAATGTGATGGGTATGCCCTGCGGCGGGAATCTTATTTTTCTTGCTTCTTCTCCCCGATCCCTGTCTGCCGGGGAAGGAAGAGTGCAGCCGCAAACGCGATACAGAGTATCAACGATATGGCATCGAATGAATATTTCATCCCGTTGCTGATAGCGGAATCGACGATGAGGGTTATCTTTTCGACGAGTTCCGGCGGTAAATGGACCGGGATTTCCATAGTCTCCATCTTCTCAACCCATGCCTGTAGTCCTGATGCGATAACTTCGTTTTCCAGGTCATGGCCCGGGTTCGCCTGGGTTACTCCGGAGAAGAGACCCGACAGGATAAAGATAAGCAGTATCACTCCAATGAGGGCGGTGCCGAGTGATGTCCCGAGCTGCCTGAAGGTATTCAACACACCTGCCGCATCAGTCGACTGTCCGTCAGGGACCGCGGAAAGGGTGAGATTGCTCACCTGTGAGAGGATTAACCCGATACCGGTTCCAAAAACTACCGATGGAAGGATGATATCGGGAATGGTTGTGGAGAGGCCGAAGACATCCCGGAGCATCACTGATCCGGCCAGGGAGATGCCGATACCAGCGAGCATTATGTATTTGGGACTGACATATGTGCTGAAGCGTGTGGCCCCGATTGAGACGACAAAGACGACGACTGACATGGGCAGCAGCGCCAGGCCGGTCTCAAATGCAGTCGCACCTGTCACGTTCTGAAGAAATACAGGGATGATGAAGAGAAAACCGGCTATAACAACTCCCTGCATGGTGCCCACTACATTTCCAAGCATAAATGCCCTGTTCTTAAAGATCCCGACATCTACGAGAGGGATCTTCCCTCCGACCTTCCTCCGTCTCTGCCAGATGTAGAAGATACCCATGAGTACGATACCGAGGCCGATAATGATCAGCAGGTAGTCCCATGCAGCCCGGTTCCGCATCAAAAGGATCCCGATGACAATGGCCCCGAGGCCTGCAAAAGAGAGGATGGTTCCGATTATGTCCATGTCCCTCCATTTAAAGATGGGTTTTGAGTCTGAGAGAAGGTGGGAAAGGAGAAGAATTATCACGACAACCAGGAGTTCCAGCCGGAATGCCCACCTCCAGCTGAAATATGTGGTCAAATAACCTCCGATGATGGGACCGAACGCAGCACCCGCAGCTCCTATTCCCCCCCACATTCCGAATGCAAACGCCCTGTCCCTTCCCTGGTACGCGCTGGTGATGAAGGTGGTGGTGGCCGGCATCATGAACACCGCTCCGAGTCCTTCGAGGATTGACCATCCAACAAGCAAAACCGTGGCGTTCCAGCTGATCGAGGCGGTAAATGTGCCGACACCGTAGAGGACTATCCCGAAGAGAAAAGCTCTCTTCCGCCCCAGTACGTCCTGAAGCTTGCCGCCTATAAGCATGAAAGAGGCCATAATAAGAGCATAAATAGCGATTATAGCCTGTATTGTCGGCAACGTGGTATTCAGTTCTTCCACGAGGGCGGTAATGGAGACATTCATGATCGTCGTGTCGATGACCATAATGAATACCGCAAGGCAGACAATCATGAGTACCCCCCACTCAAACCCTTTTTTACCCTTTTGTGCCATTATCCCGAGAAAAAAATCTCTTCAGACAGATATAACAGTATCCACTTTTTCCTGACGTGGAATTGGCCCGGCCATAGGAAATTATGCCGTGAATATAGCGTGTCCTCCGGCGAGAGGCAGCCAGGATCAGGTGGCTTATAAGTATGGCACGATATAGTGTGTGGTAATGCGGACCAACAGGCATCAATACTTCCTTGACCTGGCGCTGCGATGTGCGCACCAGGGTACCTGCCTCCGGCGCAACTTTGGAGCAATCATCGTAGACGAGTACAACACTATCGTCTCCACGGGGTATACCGGGGCTCCCCGCAAGCAGATGGACTGCACCGAACTCGGGACATGCTGGCGAAAGGAGCATAACATTCCCTCGGGGTCGAATTATGAGCGATGCAGGAGTGTGCACGCCGAGATGAATGCGCTCATCCAGGCCGGTAAACAGGCACGGGGATGCACCCTGTACCTGGCCGGGTTCGAGGTGGATACAGGTGAACTGACACAGATCTGGCCCTGTTTCCTCTGTTCAAAGATGATCGTAAACAGCGGCCTTGAAAAGGTAATCATGCGTACCGGAGACGAGACCTACAGGGAGATGGACCCGATGGTCCTGTACCAGATGCGAAGCCGGGAAGCGCTGGGCGAGGATGCAAAGTAATTCCCATGGGTGCATCGAGGAGCGGAGGCATAACCCCCGGATCTAATGGTTCCTGCGTGGGGCACGCAAAAAAGTTGTGCGGTTGACTGGCGCTCATCTATATGCAGCATGAAATGAGTCTCCCGCAATTTTTCCCTCTCACTCCATCGAAAGAAAGGCTTACATGTTTACAGGTCTCCGTATCTCATTATAGAGGATAACGAGCGAGAGGCTTACAAGGTTTAGCGTCGTGGCCGCATACCATAACCAGGATTCAAACAACGTGAGTTTCGTTATCCAGCCGGACCAAAGCATCGCACAGATGATGCAGAACGTGAGCAGCGTATCGAATGCTAAAAACACCAGTGATCTCTTGAACAGCCGTCCGAACTGTGCGAGTGTGCAGTATTCAAACTGAGCCTCCATGCCCAGGATATCGAGAATCGCACGGCCGGTATTCATCACAAGGTCAACACCAGCCCAGAGAATGACCGCCCACCCGATGATATCGAGAGCTGTCCCCGGTATCACGCGCACCGCAGTCACACCAAAGAGCAGCTTGAATATGCAGAAAGGAATCCCGATAGTCGCGCTCAGGAAGTATGGTCTTAAAAACATCTCCTGGAGTGCATCAGCCTCCTGATCGATTGCGTTATCTGAATCCATAGCGTGATCTCTCCGGATACACGGGTTTTTTCGAGTTTATCCCGCAGGAGTAATTGATCGAGCTGGTATAAGAAAATATAAAAAAACTATCAATAGTATTCAGGAATATCTTTCCGAAAAAAAGGGCCATGAAAGGCAGGTGTGCCTTAAAAAGAGAACAGAATAGCTGTTACACCGACGAACATGCAGGTTTAATCGTATACGCAGCGGAAGATTAAGATTGATGGGAACGTTCCGACGGGGAGATGTCGTGATTGCAGCAGTCACCCTCGGCAAAAGAGATGTAAAAAAGACCCGTCCGGTTGTTATGGTCGCCGACCAGGGTAACTCCAGCTGGCTGGCATGTCCCATATCAAGCACGCCTCCGTATGACAACACCCCTTCAATACCGCTCGACCTCCAGGATTTCGAGGAGGGGGGTCTTGATATCATGCTGGCGAGCTATGTGCTGGCCGGACATCCTCTAAATATTCGGGCATCAGATGTTATGGCAAAGAAAGGGACGCTCTCGGGTGAGGTGCTTGAAGCAATAATCTCCCTCGTCTCCGGATCCACGGATATGTGAGTGCATTGTGATGGCCGTACAGTACCGCCCGCAGAGCGATGACGAACAAACGCATTAAAAAAAGAGCTGACGAATATCAGAGACAGGGGGATTATCCCTCAATCGAATTTGAGGCGATCGGACTAAATCCGCTCATGAACCCGGGTGAGAGTGATGGGATACAAGCAGATGCTCCGTGAAGTCGTTCCCGGTTCCGTGCTTGAACTGATCCCAAACGGTTTCCGGGTAATCGGCGACATTGCAATAATAGAACTTCCCCGGTCCTGTCTCAAGTACGGCTCCCTCGTCGGAGACGCAATTCGTTCCTGCCAAAAAAACATCAAAACAGTCCTTGCCAAGGTCGCAAGGGTGAATGGTATGGCGAGGACGGCCGGCTACGAGATACTTTCCGAGTCCGGTACAGTGACCGTCCATACGGAGTTTCGCTACCGGTACAAGCTTGATGTATCCCGGGTATTTTTTAATCCGACGCTGGCCACAGAGAGGATACGGGTCGCTGGACAGGTAACGGCAGGGGAGCGGGTCTTGCTGCCGTATGCAGGAGTGGGCCCGTTCGTGGTTCCGGCTGCCGCAAGGGGTGCGCAGGTAACCGCTATCGAGACGAACATGGAGGCGTGCCAGTGGCTGGCAGCGAATGCAAGAAGGAACCGCGTGGAAAAAAATGTCCTTCTGATCTGGGGCGATCTCCTCCGCATCATCGATCACCTCGATCGGCCTTTTGACAGGGCAATAGTGCCTGCACCTTACGGCAAAGAGCTGATCCTTGAGAAGATCACTCCCATTATCAAACCCGGGGGGTGGGTCCATCTCTACCTCTTCAAAAAACCATACCAGCTTGACTCACTGCGCGAATGGTCCCGGGAATCCGGATATGTGACCCTGTCAGTGCAAAGATGCGGCAATGTGGCACCAGGTGTGAGCCGCTTTGTATTTGACATGCAAAAAGAGGCTGGCTCCTGATACCAGGTTCAGGTGGCTGTGGCCTCACTGAAAGCAGATATTTTTCAGGTGAAAACAGCATGGATTCCAAAGAAAAAAATTCCATGGCCATGATCTTTCTATCTGTCATCAATACCATTATTTTCTCCCGGGATTAGTGAAAACGTATGAAACAACCAAATCCAATACAGGCAGCACTGTTTCTCCTGCTCTTCGCTCTTGGCCTTCTGGGTTCATGGACGCTTTACCCGCTCTCGGGCGGGATCTTCTTTTTTGCAGGCGGGATCGCAGCCCTGATTATCGCCCTTGCGATCTCTGCCGCCATCCAGCTTGCAAACGAGTGGGAGAAAGCCGTGGTTCTCAGGCTCGGGAAGTTCAAGGGTCTCTATGGCCCGGGAATCTTTCTCATATCGCCACTGGTTGAATCGGTTGTCTACTGGATAGACACGAGGATCATCACCACGTCGTTCACCGCTGAAAAGACGCTTACGAAGGATACCGTCCCTGTGGACGTGGAGGCGGTGCTCTTCTGGAAGGTTGTGGACGCCCGGAGGGCGGCACTTGAGGTCGAGGATTACCAGTCGGCGGTGAGCTGGGCGGCACAGACAGCGCTTCGGGAAGTCATCGGGCGTTCCAACCTCGCAGAGATGCTCGAAGGAAGGGAAAAACTGGACCTCGAGCTTCAGAGGATCATAGAACACCGGGCTGAGCACTGGGGAATCCATGTCTCATCCGTAGAGATCAGGGATGTACTCATACCAAATGAACTCCAGGATGCCATGTCAATGCAGGCCCAGGCAGAACGTGAACGCCAGGCACGGGTCATCCTGGGGGATTCGGAACGCCAGGTAGCGCAGAAATTCGAGGAAGCAGCACGAACCTACCAGGACAACCCGACGGCACTCCACCTCCGTGCCATGAATATGCTCTACGAAGGTTTAAAAGAGAAAGCGACGCTGGTCATCGTACCTGCGACCGTGCTCGACACCATGACACTTGGAGACACATCTGGTATGTTTGCCCTCTCTAAACTGGTCGGCAAACAGCCCGAAACGGAAAATACCGGTAAAAAGGGGAAGAAAGAGGACTAATACGGAAAATTCGTGGAAAGGATCTGAATTTTCCGACCTATTTTTCGATTATTTATCCCCTGCTCCACAATCAATAAATAGTTGATTTTTCATTGGTAGATTAAGAATAAGGTGTAGAAAATGGATGAAATCTATGAAGTAACCATCAGTGATGTGAAATGGGGTGGATTTGTCTTCCTGGGACTCTTATCACTTCTCTTTGGCATTCTCATCATGCTATTTCCCAACATCACGGCCACCATACTGGTCATCCTCTTCAGTCTCCTCATCATCCTCCTCGCATTCATGGCCATTATCATGGCCCTCCTGACTCCTGTGGGTGAGACTCGGTCCTCCCTGCTCCTGATAGCCGGTATTATCGGTTTTCTCGTGGGAGTGGCCGGAATCGTTTATCCCGTCATATTCGGGGCCATATTGGTCGAGATCATCGCTGTTGTTCTTTTCGTGATCGGCCTGATGAATATTGCGTTTGCAGTGAGTGAAAAGACATTCCCACACCGTTGGCTCCTCGGGCTCGCAGGAGTCATGGCTATCATTTTCGGGTTCCTTTTCATGGTATATCCGCTGATCGGGGCAATGATATTATTTGGTTATCTGGTAGGCGCTTTCTTTGTCATCTACGGCATAATCGCTATAGTTATCGGGTTTGCGCTGCGCGGGAAAAAAGAGGTCCTGATTACAGAGACAGGATGATAATAACCATTTTTTTGTTTTATTCCGGCCATTGCCGATAGTCCGGTTCGAGAGCGCGAAGAGTCGCCTTCCTGAAAAGAATCTCGGAAGCCTCCTGGCATATCGTCCCGCCGGGGCCAGGTACCACCTGCCGCGATTCCTCGACAGAATCCCATTTTGTGGAATGACAATAGGTCTGGCTCTGTGCGGCCTCGTCGAGGAGTTCTTCAAGAAGCCTTCCATTTAGAAAGATCCCGCTGCCTTCCCTGTCCGCGGTCGTCTTCTCTGATATCACCACCCTGATCCCATCCGATTCAAGAATCGGGGTGATCTCTTCGAGCAGTTCGAAAAAGTTTCTGTCGGTATCGGTGCAGTGGTAGGAGGGGGGGGTTTGGCCTTCCCCGTGTCTCCATTCCACCTCAAGGGAATGCATGATCTCCATGGACGGTCAATCAACCTATTTTCATGGACACGCATATAGGTATCGGGACAAGACGAATTTATCGTTCGATGAGCGCGATATGTTCCCCTGCCGAGTTCTCAAGGTGCGGCATATCTTTCAGGACGGCGATGTCCCGGATGGCCTCCAGTACATGCACGGTCTCTTCGAGAAAGCTGAGTATGTCAGCGGGATATATATCAATTCCATATTCATCCAGGAGATATTCAGATATCTGGCGGTGATTAAGCCCGTTCTCGCGGAGGGCAATCACCTCCCGGGAGAACATGCGCTCGGGACATCCGCACATCGGGACATCACGGCAGTTACAGCGGAGAAAACTATCAAAAAAAGAAAGGATCTGCTCTTTTAATATGTGGTCAAGCCTGTCAAAGTCTAGGTGGGAGTAGATGGCATCGAGCATTGTGCCGGAGAATGCCTGGTCCGGAAGGCGGTATCCGACAGCGCGCTCAATCTTTCTGGAATATCTGAATCGTGCCCGTTCTGCAATCAAGTCTCTCCGGCCACCTCATCGAAGTTTTTGAGGGAAGACATGGCCTCGTTCATGCTCTCGATCTCGATCAACCATTCGTCGAAGAGACTTGGAGACTCGATATTATCTTTTACATATTTCCCACAGCAGGAAGCTCCGTTGATGACGCTTGCTCCAATATCGGCGGCAATTCCGAGGGCTTTCTCCATGTCTTCCTCGACTGCTTTTCTCCCCTCTTTTACGAGTGACTTGATATCTGTTTTATAATCCCCCTCAAGATATGTCCTGCATGAGGCAAAGAGCGCCAGCAGGGAGAGCTGCAGTGACTCCACATACTCCTCGACATCAGGGTAGGGAACATCGCACATCACGATGGACTCCACCTCGTTCAACTTCTCAAGCGCTTCATCTTTCGTGAAACGTTCATTCTGGAAGAGCTTGATGATCTTCAATACCGAAAGCGTGATATCCATGCTGAAATTGTACAGGGTACGGAAACCTTCGGGCATTTCATCTGATTCGGTTTTAATCTCAAAATCAGACTCTATCAGGGTATTGATCCAGTTGTCCCACCTCTCCTGGTTATAGAAGATATAGAACAGTTTCATTGGCTCTTCTACTTTGGCAGATTTTCCCTTCTTTTTTGCCATTAACAAAAAGTGTTCTCTGAAATCTTAAAGATTTTTGGACATCACCCGGATTTAGCCGATTTAATTGGATAATTTTATATAGAGCCATGGCGCCCGCGGTTCCGTTCCGCGACCCTCGGGTGAAAGGAACGATCAATTGCTTAATACTATGCCGTTCTATCCATTACCTGGGAGTAATGCACAAAATATGGAGATAGTGTTGATACGCTACGGCGAGTTGTTCCTGAAGAGTGAACCAGTCAAGAGGCATTTTATCGGGCACCTCTTGAGAAACCTGAAAAAGGCGCTCGACTCGAAGGGCCTGGTACATAAATTCGACGTTCAAAGGGGTCGGATACTGGTTTTTGGGGATGATCCTCCTGCCATTTCCAGGACTGCCTGCAGGATTTTCGGGGTGATCGATGCGGCGGTCTCGCTATGCACCGACCCTGATTTTGACCGGATATGCGAGTCCGCACTCTCCCTAGCCCGCGAATCTTTGAAACCCGGGATGTCTTTTGCTGTGAGGGCAAAACGGCAGGGTGTACCCGGTATCACAAGCCAGGAGCTTGCAGCCCGTATCGGGGCTGCAGTTATGGATGTAGTTCCCGGGGCGGTAGTCGACCTCTCCGGGCCTGACTACGAGATATTTGTCGAGATGAGGGATTTCGGAGGTTTCGTGTACGATTCCCGGGTTCCAGGACCCGGAGGTCTTCCGTGGGGGACGCAGGGCAGGGTTCTCTCGCTACTCTCCGCTGGAATAGACTCCCCTGTTGCCTCGTGGCTGATGATGAAGAGGGGATGCGAAGTCACGCACCTGCATCTGGACGCGGGTTCATTTTCAGGATCTGATGTAGAGGATACGATGTTTCGCCATCATTGCACCCTCTCAACCTGGATATCCGGATTCCCGCTCGACTTGATTGTGCTCGATGCAGAATATTTCTATAAAGCCCTCACATCGCGGGTAAAACCCCGGTACCGCTGCGTGCTCTGCAAGAGATACATGATGAGTGCTGGAAGCGCAATCGTAAAGGAGGAGGGAATGGAGGCGTTGCTCACCGGCGACAACCTGGGGCAGGTTGCATCCCAGACACTTCCAAACCTGGCCACAATCTCCGAAGCGGCTTCTGTTGCGGTGTTGCGCCCGCTCATTGCATTTGAAAAAGAGAAGATAGTTGATCTGGCCAGAAAAATCGGTACATTCGACCAGGTCCATGGGGACATCGGCTGCCGTGCGGTCCCGAAACTTCCCGCGACACAGGCAGGGCTTGAAGAGATCCGCCGGTTCGAGGAGATCCTGGATATGCAGGAGCTGATCGATGATGCCTGCAATCATATCAGACGATACACCGCACAGGACGGAGAACTGGTAGAATCCTGAAACCGCCGGTTATAAGACCGAAGGCGGGGTGACATTTATCACCGGGGCCGCGGTCTGGTTCTCTTCGAAGGCGTTTATTCCGATGAACGAACAATAACCTCCCGAGCATGCGACTGCGCACGACGAATAGTTGAGCATGAGGCGGTTGTTGTTGCCCAAGTCAGAGACCCAGGAATCGATTGCCAGCCGTTCAATTCCGTAGCTATAACCGTTCCACTGTCCATATGCGCTCTCCGTGACTGTCTCGTTCTCCGGTATTCCGAAACGCGTTTTAAGTGTCTCTGCAGATATGCCCGTCACCGGATTGGAATAATTCAGGTATCCATATTGGGACATGTCAGCGGATCGCGCAATAGCCAGGTGATAGGCGCGATCATCGAAGATGACGGGTGTTCTTCCGTTGTTTTCCCTGATTTTGTTCAGGTAAATGACGGCCTGCCTGGAGTCGTACTCTGATGTATTGTCCTTTAAAACGTCCTTGGACGCACTCTGAATAGCTCCTCCCGTAAGGGCCAGGATCCCCTGGATTCCATTGATGACGACCACCCTGGCTCCAGGAAAGAATATCAGTACCGCAAAAAACGCAATCAGTACAAGGACTATCACAAGTGCCGCCACCACCGATCTCTTCCCAAGAAATCCCTCCCTCGGAGGATTCGAAACCGGGACGAGGGTGAGGTCGCTCTCGAACGAATACTCCTCCAGGCGGAAACCTTCAACGATTGCATCCATGTCCTGTATCCGGAGGGTATAGCCGGATTCGGTAAATCTCATCTTCTCGAGGAGAGTATCGGCAGTGACTATGCGGAACCATTTCACCCGGCGGAAATCGATCTGCCCGTCCGGATATGTACTCCCCTTGCAGAAATAGAGCCAGGAACCTATCTTTCTGAGGTTATTCTCCCCAATATGGGGAAAGTTCTCCCTGCAGACGGGGATCATCCGATCGATGAAGTCCTGTCGGTGCATCTTGGCCTGGATGAAGAGATTCGGGAGCGGGATAGGGCCGTCCTTTGTCTCAACTTCCCAGGAGCCGTTCTCGATTCCTCTTATCTCTCCCCGGAATGCCTTCAGGTCTATAATGAGGGGGCCGTTTTTAGTAAGGATAATGCAGTCGATCTGGCCGTTTGCCACGAGCACGTTGGTGAGAAGATACACCGGCTCCTTCTGGTATGCCTTGCGGAGAATCTTTACTATCTCCTTCAACTGCCGGTGTTCATGCTCGAAGCGGATCTTCTGGCCACGAAAAAATCTGATTCCCATTACGTCTCACTGTAAAGATTGGTATTCTCCATATTGGGTTTTATTTTTGATATACTTAACCGGAAGACGTAATCCGGACGGGTTTGCAGGAAGATTTCCAGGGGAAATGAGAGTTCTTCTCAAAAATGTATTGGATTTGAATGTCCGTTTTCATCTCATGCCGAAGCATTGGATGCAGGCAGGTAGGTTCCCGCCCCTATCCAGTAGGTATCGTCAACATTCTGCACATAACTCATCTTCGGCTCAACGGTAAAATTACTGGCCGGATTTGGATACAGGTAATAGACGAAACCACCGCCTTTTCGTGCGATCTCGATCTCAACTTGTGTGAAGGGCTGGCCTGTTGCATCTCTGACATTGAGCATGCTGGTGCCTACCCGCTCGGGCTGGAAGGGCAGTGCGAGCACGTTCCCCTGGAAATCAAGCGCATATATATAGAGATCGCCTTCCACAAAGGGACCCGTTTTATTCTGGAATGCCTCGATAGCGGTCTCCCTGTCGGTCTGACGGGCAAAATTGACCGCAGATTCCACGAATTTCCTGACCTGCTCCTTGGTCATGGGAGCCATGCCGATTGCCCCGGTTTTATTCGCTCGTGCAAGATATATGCCGGAACCGAGCCACCATGTATCATCGACTGCAGTGACATAGCTGAGTTTCGGCTCATATGCATATCCTCCGGCAGGGTTGGTATAGACATACTGGATAAAGCCTGAGCCGTTTGCGGCAATCTCTGCCATGTCGCGGATATATGGGCGACCATTGATATCCATGATCTCCAGCCTGTTTGTGCCGATCAGTTCGGGCTGGAAAGGCAGTGCGAGCACATCGCCCTGGTAATCGTAGGCAAAGATGTACAGGTCGTCCCTCACGAACGAACCGCCTGGATCATTGAATTCCTCAAGCGCCGCCACCTGTCCATATTCCAGCGCATATGTCCGGGCTTCGTCCACGAATTCGACCAGTTCCGCCGTATCGGTAGATGGTGTCGGTGACGGTGTGGCCAGAGAATGTTCTTTTTGGGCCGGTGAGTCATTCTCCTGGACACAGCCTGCAGCAAGGACTATGAATACTGCGAGTACGAGCGGCAGGAGAGAATGGGTATATCTCATAAGGAACTTTTTTCACTCTCAGATTATTTATATTCAGGCTATATTTGCCGGATAGCTCTCCGGCATCTTCAGTGACAGAACAATGAGATGGAAGGGCTGGGAGAAGGTACGAATCGAGAGGGACCGGCGGGCGGGCACAGTGGAAGGGATAGCCCCTGTTATCGTATCAGCCAGCCGGTCAACCGATATCCCTGCATTCTATGGCTCCTGGTTCATGGACCGGCTCGAGAAGGGATATGCAAAATGGATCAACCCCTTCAACGGTTATCCGCAGTATGTCTCCTTTGAAAAGACACGTCTCTTTGTCTTCTGGTCCAAGAACCCCGGACCGTTCCTCGATCAGCTCGAAAAGATCAGGGAGATGGGATATTCATATTACGTGCTGTTCACGCTGAACGATTATGAAAAAGAGCGGCTCGAGCCGAATATCCCATCACTTGACAGGCGTGTTGATATCTTTGGGGAGGTTTCTGATAGAGTCGGAAGAGGCCGGTTGATCTGGAGGTTTGATCCCCTCATCCTTTCTGATTCCCTGACACCCGAACGCCTGCTGGAAAGGATAGAGCATGTTGGAGAGGCCATCCACAAAAAGACGCGGCGCCTGATCATCTCCTTTGTAGACATCGAAAAATATGCCCGGGTTAAGAAAAACCTCATGAACTCTCCCTGCCCTGATGCAAGGCAGTTCTCGCATTCTGAGATGGAGCGGCTTGCAGCCGGCCTTCAGGACCTCAACAGGCGCTGGGGCCTCGATATCTCCACGTGCGGTGAGAAGACAGATCTATCGCATTTCGGAATACGGCGGGGCCAGTGCATCGGTTACGATTACATAACAGAGGAATTTGACCACGACGAGGAGTTGATGGGATTCCTGCGACCGGGCCCGGATACGGACAGGGAGTCCCTGAAGCGCTCACTGAAGGACCCGGGCCAGCGGGGCCAGTGCGGCTGTATCGTAAGCAAGGATATCGGGCGGTACAATACCTGCATGCACCTGTGCAGTTACTGCTATGCCAACGCATCACCCCGGCAGGTGACCCGGAATTATGCCAGGCACCTGGAGGAGAGCAGGGAGACCGGGTTTGGCGAAGCTATACTGGACTGATAGTTCTCACATACGCCCGTTTCGCTTTTCCAATAGTTTTTCTTTTCGTGCCTCCCAACACTCACCTGATCATCCATGCAGCCAACCCATCCTGTCCCAGATGACATGAAATGGCAGATCGCCGCCAGCATGGTTTCTGCCCTCCCGCTCTTGTACGATATCTGTTTTCGTGATGTTGTCGGCGAGGAATATGACAAGCTTGAGCAGCAGATATGGATCACCATGGCCGAGGAGGCAGCAAAAGTGGCGCAATCCTTCATGCTGCCGACCGGGAATGCAGAAGAGCTGGCGCAGACCCTGGACCATGTCTCAACCATATTCTTCGGACCTGACATGCGTTCCGAGCGGGTGAGGCTCTCTCCCGAGCGTTCCGTCCTCGTGAAGAAAAGGTGCCCCTTCGAGACGGTTGCCACCAGGATGCAGATGGAAGGCGAACATCTCTTTCACCGGTGCATGGCGTTCTCAATTGCCGCCGTGGAGGCTATGAACCCGGAATATACCCTGCGCTTCGTACGTAGCATGTGTATAGGGGATGGCCACTGCGAGATGAAGGTTATGAGAGTGGAGGAAGCCCGGGATGTGGAAAAGGGATGATAATGACTGCCAATCCCAACAAACAGCCCCTCTCCCTTAACCGGAAATGCGGTCGTTTGCCACACTATTGGCGCCGGGTCATGCTCCGCGTACCTATTTGACCGGTAAATGAAGAGATTTTCGTCTCTTCGTCTGCCTGCAAGAGATAAAATGATCTCGTCGTGGCATTTCTCTATCCTTCCTGAGGTCTTCTCATTCTTCCTCTTATAAGGGATGCAAATATTCCCATACAACAGAGGATTGAAAAGATGGTGAATGCCACGCGGAGGCTGTGCATAAATTCGGGCAGGTTTTCCACGGAGATAACAACCCTCCCAATCAGGACGGCAAAAATCGTCATGGCGACGCCCATTGAAAACATCTGGCCGAGCAGGCGCATCGTCCCTACCATCCCGGAGGCGATCCCAAGATATCGTTTCTCCACCGAACTCATGATTGCGTTCGTATTTGGAGAAGAGAAGAGACCGAATCCGACTCCCAGCAGGAGCAGGCTTGCTGCGATATAGTAAAAACCGGTGGTCTCCTGCAAAAATATGAGGGGTATGAGACCTATTGTTGTGACCGCCATTCCGGCCGATGCGACGATGCCCGGTTCTATCCTGTCGGAGAGTCGCCCTGCGACAGGGGCCAGGATTGCCTGGACGACGGGCTGTATGACCAGTATCGTCCCTGCCTCTTCGGGAGAGAGCCCCCGCGTGAGCTGGAGATAGAGGCTCAGCAGGAAGGTTACAGCAAAAGTTGCGCTGTAATTTATCAGTGCCGCCAGGTTGGAGAATGCAAAGACACGGTTTGTTGTAAAAAGAGTGATGTTCAATACAGGGTTTTTGATTCGAAGCTCGTACCTGGCAAATGCACCGACCAGGACTATGCCCCCGAGAATAAATGCGCCGCCAAGATAGGAAGGCAGGATCGAAAGCCCGTACATGGCGCAGACCAGGGATGCACCGTACAGGATGCTTCCCCTCAGATCGAAGGCCTCACGTTTCTGTTCCTTCCATTCCCCTCGCAACTTCAGAGCCGTTATAAGTATGACGGCGATTCCAAGCGGGATATTTACAAAGAAGATACTTCTCCAGCCGAGAAGCCCTGTCAGGTGCCCTCCAATGAAAGGCCCGAGCGAGAGTCCCAGGTATACGCAACCGATCGAGATTCCAAGCGCCTTCCCCCGTATCCCGGGTGGATACACCGAGGTCAGCATGGCAAGACTGGTCCCGAATATCATCGCGCACCCCATCCCCTGAAATGCACGGAGCGCGATGATCATTGCCGAACCGGTCGATAACGAGATAAGGAACGATGCTGCGGTGAATACCGAGATGCCGATCTGGAATATGCGTTTCCTTCCATAGATGTCGCCGAGTTTTCCGAAGGGGACAAGAAGGACCGCGGTCGAGAGGAGATATGCGGTACTCACCCACGAGAGGGAGACCGCATCCATCATGAACTCGGCACCAATGCTTGGCAGCGCGATATTAACGGCAGAACCGTCGAATGGGGTGATAAAACTGGCAATTGCTGCAATAAGAAGTACTATCCGTCTTGTGACGGTCGACTCGTCGGTTGGTGCCTGTGAATCTCTTCTCGTTTGAATAAAAAAGAGAGACTCTCAAGAGAAAAAAAATAATCGGAACGATTTTTTGAATATCTGCGGACTTTTTCACGATATGCGGCAGCTTCTCCGGCCCTGTTTCTCATAGTACTGCTGGTGGTATTCCTCGGCCGGCCAGAATGTTTTGGCAGGAACTATCTCGGTGACAATTCTCCGTCTGCCGTAGTCACCGGAGGCCTGCTTTCGTTTCTTTGACTCTTCGGCAAGCGCCTTCTGCCGCTCATCATGGTAGAATATCACCGATCGGTAATTGCTCCCGATATCCGGCCCCTGGCGGTTCAGCTGCGTGGGGTCATGCAGCTTCCAGAATATCGAGACCAGCTGCTCGTACGAGATCACATCGGGATCAAAGAGTATCTCCACCGCTTCGGCATGGCCTGTCTTCCCGGAGCAGACCTCTTCGTAGCTTGGGTTCTCTTTTGCTCCGCCCGTGTAACCGGCGCGGGTGGATACCACTCCTTTCACCTGTTGGAAAGCGGCTTCAATCCCCCAGAAACAACCGGCGGCGAAGGTTGCTTTCGAAAGATTACTCCCGGTCCATGGATCCACGTTCATCAAACCTGTCAATCGCACAGTCTACCTTGAGAAGGTTCCCATGTATTCACCGGTTGCAAGGACGTGGCCCTTCATGGCATTGTCCACGGCCCTCCTGTTTGCGGGCGAACGAAGCGTCAACGCGATGTCGAGGGCAAAGATCCGGAAATAATACCTGTGGGGCTTTCCGGGCGGAGGGCAGGGGCCATCATATTCCAGCTTTCCGAAGCTGTTTGCGCCTTGAATGCTGTTATCCTCCAGGACAGGAGCTCTTTTCACCCCCTCGGAAAGCCCTCTCTTATCGGGCGGGATATTCAGGAGCATCCAGTGGGTAAAAAGCCCGGTAGGACAATCCGGATCATCACAGATCACGGCGAGGCTCTCTGTCCCGGCGGGAGGATCACCCCAGGAAAGGGCCGGTGAGACATCTTCTCCGCTACAGGTGTATCTTGCGGGTATTCGCTCCCCCTCTGCAAATGCATCAGACGATATCGAAATGGTTGCCATAAACTTCCTCTCCCGGCAGCACTGGAGTAATGCGTGGTCATGCAATCACTCTTCCAGGGCTGCCTTACCAGTAAGGGAATACGAAGAGCTGATATATAGGTTTTCCCGGAGGCATTCGTCGCCATATTGAATAAGGGGAAAACCCCAAAAATCAATGAAATGGTGATGCTATGAAACTCGGGGTGCTCTGCTCCGGCGGTAAAGACTCGATATATGCGGCATATCTCGCGATGCAGAAAGAGGATGTCTCCTGCTTCATATCAGTCCTTTCAAAGAACGAGTCCAGCTACATGTTCCACACCCCGAATGTATCATTGGTAGCGATGCAGGCAGAAGCGGCTGGGTTGCCTCTTGTCAGTGTCGTCACAGAGGGGGAGAAGGAGAAAGAGCTGCAGGATCTAAAAGACGCCCTGGAACGTGCACGGCAAATCCACGGGATCGAGGGAGTGGTGAGCGGCGCTATCATGTCGGTCTACCAGGCCAGCAGGCTGCAGCGGATCTGCCGGGAGCTGGACCTCTGGTGCTTCAACCCCCTCTGGTATACCGACCAGGAGGCATACTTAAAAGACCTCATAGCAGAGGGATTCTCGGTCATCATCTCCGGCGTATTCTCAGAGCCGTTCGACGAGAGCTGGCTTGGAAGGCGCATCGATGACCGGATGATCGCACAACTCAAAGCCATCGCAGAGCGGTACCGTATCACCCTGACCGGAGAAGGAGGGGAATTCGAGACCTTCGTGCTTGACGCACCGTTTTTTGCGAGAAGGATTGTTATCAGTAAGGCTTCGGTCACCTACAGAAATTTCCGGGGAGTATATATGATTGAAGAGGCCCGGCTGGTGGAGAAATGATACTCTGCCTGGATCTCTCGTTCCGTCCCGATTCACTATGCCTGGCCGAGTTCGTCGATCCTATCGCCGGGATAGTCAGAAAGACCGGCGTGGAAGTGGATATCAGGCATTACATGGAGATGGAACCCAATTCTCCTCCTGATGCAGATGCGGTAATACTGTGCGGCACAGCACTCAAGGATACCGGATATTTAAACCGGCTGGACCGGTTCTGCTGGCTGTATGCGGCATATGTACCTATCCTGGGCATATGTGCCGGAATGCAGGTAATATCAATGGTATATGGAGGAAAAACGGAAAGCAAATGCGAGATCGGGACCACTGATTTGGATGTTATCCAGTCTGATCAGCTCTTTTCCGGGAAAAAACGCTTCCAGGCATACGAGCTGCACACCCTTGCCTGCACGGTCCCGCCAGATTTCAGGACGCTGGCAGTATCGGATCTCTGCGTCCAGGCCATTCGCCACCGCGATAAATCCATTTATGGCGTTATTTTTCATCCAGAGGTACGGAACGAATGGGTGGTGGAGCGGTTCGTAAAGATGGTTAAGAAAGAGTAATTATTCAATATCAAGCCCGTATTTCTCTGCGATCTCCAAAAAAGCCCGTGCCAGGTGATCAGACTGGGCAGCAGTCAGGCCGTAGGTATTGAACTTCCAGACTCTCGTTGCTCCCGGGATTATGCCTGCGATTCCTCTTGCCTTGAGTTCACTTGTGAAGAAAAATCCCTTCTTCTTATGTGTATCAGCGATCCTGTCGAAGGATTTCAACGTATCCACCCTCGTCAGTGTGTGTTTTCTCGGCATCTCGCTTCTTATCCTGGTCCCAACTATGCGTTCCAGTGATTCGATCACCCGCCGTCCGCGTGACAGGTGTTCGTCCCAGTGTTTCACCCTCTCCTTCACGTGGGGAAAGGATGCCATCATACCGACAAGTGTCACTCCCATGAGCGTACACCCCATCATCTCGACCTCTTTTATCCCAAATGTCCTGCCGGTCACATCGGTCCTGGCTGCAGTGGTACGGAAGACCTCGGCCGCCCTCTCGTCCGTGGCAGCGAGCATGCCCGATGGGGCCGGTGATGCCATGCTCTTATGGCCGGAGCCTATCACAAAATCGGCCCCGAGTCCTTTCCCGTCGACCTCCATGATTCCCACGGTATAAGCGCCGTTGTATACCACCGGAATATCATGCTGACGGGCTACACGAATGATCCCCCGTACATCATGCTCGTTTCCGTACTGGTAGTCGAAATGATCCAGGAAGAGGAGCACAGGAGATCGACCGAACTCCGCGGTAACCTTCTCGATCGTCTCTGCAGCTGCTTCCGCGGTGATGATGTTATCGGTATTTGCCGGGATTTCCCGCGGAATCCCACCGTTTCCCTCGACCGCGAGGACCTCTGTGTAGTGGGAGAGGGCGGTGATAAGGACAGGGTCTCCCTTCTGCACATAGGTCCCTGCGACCGCCTGGAAACCCCTGCGGGCACCGGGAACGACCCTGACTACATCCATGTTTACAAATTTCGCGAGATCCTTGTGGAACTGCTGGATGGGGGGTTTTTTGATATAATCGAGACGGAACGGTTTGCGGCAATGGTCGCAGACAGAATAGCCGTCACCATAGGCGATGACCGCCTTCATCGCATCGGCGGTAAGCCTTCCTCCGACCTGGATGGGATCGATATTTATGCAGGACTCGTCCACGTCCCTCACATCTATATCAGCAGTGCACTTCACCTGATCAGCTCCTCCCTGAGAACCTTGATATCCCCTTCCAGCGTTCGAATCATCTCTTCGGCCGCCTTCTTCTCGTCGTCATCGAGTTCATGAAACGGAGCGGTATCCCTAAGCATCACCCGAAGATCCGTCAGGGTGAACAGAGCCTCAAATACTGTGTCAATAGCCCGTTTTGACACCAAATCACCATACTAATATGGCGGGCAGACTATAAGATAACTGATGGGGGAGGAGAGCTGTAATTTATTTTAATCTTCAGCCGGCGTTGATCATGGTTGGAACAGGAGACGGCTGCCTGTTAAACATTTTAAAAGAATTCAATGTCTTTGCGTATTACTCTCTTTTATCTGGAGAACAATCCTGGTATCGAATAGTCCTGCAAAAACAGAATTAAACCCTGGAAAAGGATTGCAGGACCGTTAATACGGTCTCTTACTTCTTTTCCTTCTTTTCTTTTTTGCGTGCTTCAATAACTTTGTCGATCTTCTTGATCGATACGCAGTTGATAACTGCATCGCCGCCGAAGAAATAGCGCTTGATCACCAGACCGAGCACCTCGACGACATCTCCTTCCGTGATCTTCTCCCTTGGATTGGTAAACATCTTTACCGATATCTCTCCGCTCCGGTCGGCCACGATGAATTGCGGTCTGTTAAGGAACTGGAAATATACTCTCTCAACCACGCCCTCGATCCGGACGGGGTCTCCAATCATGCTCAGGTTTATCAGCCTGATCCTGACGGTCTTTGCCTCCTTTTCATATACCGGTTCAAGTTCGGCATACTGCGACTGGGAGAGGTAATTCAGGCCCATCGGGATGAGCAGAAGAAGAATCAAGGTCGGAATGCCCCAGTAAAGAATAGAATAATCTCCACTGAGGAATGCTGCAGCAAACAAAAGAATGGTGAAGAATATCACCACCGCAACCGCGATGATTGATATCTTCACGTTTGTCTCTCTTATTTTCATCCGGTACTCTACTTACTTGAGTGCGGCAATCTCTTTCCGGAATGCGACCCAGTAGATTACACCAACGAAGAACAGTCCACCAACGATGTTACCGATGGTGACCACGATGAGGTTGTTGGTCCACATGGTAACCCAGGTCAGGTTGGCAACTTTCGCAGCTCCTATTGTCGCTATCTGATCAGCGGACAGGAAAGGCGCAGTCATGAGCCCGGCTGGGATGAAGTACATGTTTGCGACACAGTGCTCGAACCCGGTGGACACGAAAGCCATGATCGGGAACCAGATGCCGAAGAACTTACCTATCAGGTCATCTGCACAGATACCCAGGAGAACGGCCAAGTTGACGAGCCAGTTACAACCGATAGCCTTGAGGAAGCAGGACCATGTGGCAGCCATACCTACATAACCCACTTTTCCTGTGGCAATACTAACTGCGGTCATACCAAATGCGTTAACGGTTCCAACTCCAGCTGCACTCCAGCCGGTGAGAGGACCGTATGACATGATGTATGCATACACGATCGACCCAATCAGGTTTCCTATATATACCCATACCCACAGGTTGAGTACAGATGCCCAACTGACCTTGTGAATAAACGCTGCCATGGGGGCAATCATAGCGTCACCGGTAAAGAGTTCTGCACCGGTAAGGATGATGATAATAAGCCCAACAGGGAACACAGCACCCAGGACGAGTTTTCCTATACCCGCTCCGAGGGCAGCAGCCGTTCCGGTTGCACAGACAGTTGCGAGAGCTCCACCGATTGCGATGTATGCTCCGGCCATGAAACCACGCAAAAGCATGTTCCAGGCTGGAAGCCCTACCTTATACTTCCCAGCATCGCCAGCTTTCGCGACGATTGCTACTGGGGGATGAAATACCATTTTTTAAACACCTCTCTGAAATGTCCTACCTATACCTGTAACCCAAACTCACTTCTCGTATAGGTTCAAAATTAAAATCCTTTCTGGTCTTATTAATAATTTTCTAAATGAATTTGGAGTCTTGATTGAGATTTTCCTGTTTGTAAGGCAATAAATGGGTTTGCAGGGGTATATGAGGGGTCGAAGGTGCTGAGAGTATGAAAAGTCAGAGACTTTTTCGCCTTCCACTTGCATCACGCGCATATTTTCCGAATTCGGTTCCCTCAAGTTGATCACCTCTGAATATGGGCCCGTCCCTGCACACTCGTAACCCATCGGGATCAATGCAGCATGACCCGCAGACGCCTATTCCACACTTCATGTAGCGGTGGAGACTGAAAAAGGAGCGGTTGAGCATTCCCTTACTTCTCATGATGCCAAAGACGGCGGCCAGCATCCGTTCGGGTCCGCATACACACACAGCGTCGGCACCGTCGGTCTCGACCTCTTCCAGGAGATCGGTTACTATTCCATGGTGGCCATAAGATCCATCATCGGTGGCGATAAAGAGCGGGCAGCAGTCTTCCAGAATTTCGGAAAACAGCAGTTCGGACCTGGTCCTGGCACCAAGTAAAAAGGCCTCGACACCCCCTTTCACCGCAAGCGGAAGCAGTGGAGCGGCTCCGACACCGCCTGCAACAGCAAGGACACGCCCCTCCACGAAAAATCCGTTTCCGAACGGTCCGCGGATCCCGATCCGGTCACCTTCTCCCAGCTCAAAGAGTGCCGAGGTTGCATCTCCCACCCTCTGGACCGTTATCGAATCAGGGGCTGAAAGGGCCATGGGGATCTCATCCACCCCCGGCACCCACACCATGACGAACTGGCCCGCCCGAAACTCAAATTCCCTGTCAAAACAGAACGTACGGATAGATGGGGTCTCCTCGACAATCCTGTCGATCGTGACGGCAATGGGAAGGCCGTCAGACATGTGCGCACCCCACGATCCGTTCCGCCCGCTCTCCCCCTTCGTCATAGAGTTGTCCGGCGATGAAGGAGAATACGGCAGGATCCCTGTATACGGCGGTCCCAATCTCCACCGCTGCCGCCCCCGCCATCAGCATCTCGATTACATCGCGGGCCGAGGAAATCCCGCCACATCCGATTATGGGTATGGAGCAGGCCTCGAAGAGTTCGTAGACACACCGAACGGCAACAGGAAAGATGGCCCGGCCGGAAAGCCCGCCGAACCTGTTCCCAAGCACCGGCCTGCGTAGATCGGTGGATATCCTCATCGCCTTCACGGTGTTTATCGCCACGATGGCCGATGCACCGCCCCGCTCGGCCGCAAGCCCGCATTCGGTGATATCAGTCACGTTTGGCGTCAGTTTTACCCACACGGGCATTCCGAGACCGGCTACCGCTCTCGTGCATGCCTCTACCATTTCAGGGTCCGCTCCGAGTGCTGCACCATACCCCTCTGCGTGGGGGCAGCTTACGTTCAACTCAACGCCTGCCACCTTTCCGGAGAACCATCCTGCCACGAGTGCAAATTCTTCCGGGTTTCCCCCGTAAATGCTCGCGATCACGGGCTCCCCCCCGACCGCCCCAAGTTCATCGATAAAGTCCTTTGAAGGATTGGGAAGGCCCATGGCATTGAGAAGCCCGTCTTCGAGCTCTACCAGGCACGGTCCGCTGTGGCCATCCTTGGCAGCAGGGCCGATAGATTTTGTCACCACTCCCCCCGCACCGGCTGCCAGGATGCGTGCAAGCGAAGAACCGGTTGTTCCCAGTATCCCCGCTGCAAGGATAAGATGGTTTTTTAAGGATACTCCGCCTGTATCAACTTTACCGGGCTGCAGTTTCAGCATTAAAAGTTAGATATGCGTAATTGTAATTATTTATTCTGGGGCTGCGCATAGTAGAGGTATGACAACCCTAGCGGTGCTGGGTGTCGGCAAGATAGGCGGAGAGGTCGCGTTTTTATCCTCAATGCTCGGACTTGCGGATGAACTGATCATCTATGATGCAGCCACCGAGTTCCTCCGCGCCCAGGTCCTCGATCTCCAGCATACCGGAATAGAAATCGAGATCTCGACAGATCACCGGCTCGTGAAAGACGCCGACGTGTGTGTTTTTTCTGCAGGTCTTCCCCGAAACCAGAGTATCAAGTCAAGGACGGACCTATTGAATGCCAATCTTCCCGTGGCCACGCAATGCAGTAATGCACTGCGCGGGTTCGGGGGGGTCCTGATCACGGTTACCAACCCGATGGACGAAAACAACTATTATCTTTGCAAGAAGATCGGTCTTGAACCTCACCAGTGTATAGGGTTTGGCGGGCAGCTTGATGGGGCCCGGTTTGGGCTGATCATGGAAGAATACGGCCTTTCAGGTAATCCCTGCGTAATCGGAGAGCACGGGGAGCACCAGGTTCCGCTCTTCTCGAGGCTGGAAGGTACCGCCAGCGAAGAGACGCGGGAAGTGATCCTGGATCGTCTGCGGGGTGCCAGTATGGAAGTGATAAAGGGTAAGGGTGGAACAGTCTTCGGCCCGGTCAGGCATATCGTCTCTCTTATCCGCACCATAGTCGCCGACGAGAGAAAGACCCTGAGCTGCTCGTGCGTCCTTGATGGGGAGTACGGGCTCTCCCGCTGTTCTCTCGGTGTGCCTGCCAGGATTGGCAGGCAGGGAATCCTCGGGATCGAGGAGTGGGAGCTCGATGAATGGGAACGCCGCCATTTGGATGATGCAGGGAAGTATGTAACCGAACTCTGCGGTGCTCTTGTAGTCTGAAAAGAGATGGTAAAACTGGAATACGGCATGGAAGAGAGAGAGAAGGACGTCGATACGGATTCGATAGCTCTCGCGATAAACCAGGTGGAGTATTCCAATACGCCGGGATGCCCTCTGATCCACGTATTCGGAAGAGATGCAGATAAAAAGGCATTTCATCTCCAGGTAACCGGATTCCAGCCCTACTTTTATGCCCCCGCGAAGATGGTCGACGGAAAGGACCACTCTGCCAGGGTTACTGTCGAGCAAGGGACGCTCTATGCATCCATCCGCGGCGAACCGTTGAGAAGGCTTTATACCAGGAGACCGACAGACGTCCGCGAGGTCCGTGACGATTATCGCCACTTCGAGGCCGATATTCCGTTTACTACCAGGTTCCTGATAGATTCAGGGCTTACCGGAGGTGTCAAGGCACCCGCGCCGGTTGCCAGTTACACGGAACTCGCACCCGCTGATGTCAATGTGGCTGCCAGAGTGTGCATGGTCGACATCGAATGCGAGGACCACCGGGGGTTTCCAGAGCCTGAACGTGACGCGGTCATCTGTATCACCTGCCATGATTCATTCGATGACGATTACTCAACATTCGTCCATTTTTCGGGGACGGGGAAGCCCTTAATTTCGGGTATCGCCACGCAGCCTGCACGGGAGAACGGATGTTTTGCTAAGGAACGCCACCATATCCATATCTATGATTCCGAGAAGGAGATGCTGAAGGGATTTGCAGGTTATATCCATCACCGTGACCCCGACATCCTCTCCGGCTGGAATTTCCTGGAATTTGATATGCCGTATCTGCGAAAGAGGATGGAAAGCCTGGGGCTGCAGGTGACGGGACTTTCCAGGCTGGAAGGACCGACAGAGCGGAATACTTTGCGTGGGAGGGCGCTTTTTGATCTCCTTTCCGCCTACAAGAAGATGCATTCCACCCAGAAAGAATCCTATCGCCTGGACTCGATTGCAGAGGAGGAGCTTGGAGATACCAAGGTCCGCTACCGCGGGACCATCAGCGACCTGTGGCAAAAAGACCCCGTGAAGCTTCTGGAATACAATTTCAAGGATGTGCAGCTCTGCGTCGGGATAAATCAGAAAAACCGGATTATAGAATTTTACCGGGAGATTGCACGATACGTGGGCTGCCCGCTGGACAGGACACTCAACTCCTCCAATATAATCGATATTTTCGTTCTCCGAAAGGCGCATGAGAGATATATCCTGCCATCGAAGGGATTTGCACAGGCCGACGAGTTTGAAGGCGCCACAGTCTTCGAACCGTCCAGGGGAGTGAGGGAGAACGTGGTGGTCCTGGATTTAAAGTCACTGTATCCCATGGCCATGATGACAATCAACGCCTCCCCCGAGACCAAGGATCCGAATGGAGAACTCAGGGCTCCAAACGGCATCAGGTTCAAAAAGGAGCCCGACGGGCTGACCAGGAGCATAATAAGCGATCTTCTCCGGGAGCGTGACCAGAAGAAGAAAGAAAGAGACAGTCATCAGTTCGGCTCTGATGATTATATCCTCTATGACATGCAGCAAAACGTCCTGAAGGTGATCATGAACACCTATTACGGCGTGAGCGGGTATTCCCGTTTCAGGCTGTATGACCGTGAGATCGGGTCTGCCATCACCTCGGTGGGCCGCGCCATCATCGAGCATACCCGAAGGGTAATCGAGGAGATGGGATACAACGTGATCTACGGAGATACCGATTCCTGCATGATCAAACTTCCTCCCGGTCCCCTGGAGGAGACCATTGATGCCGCAAGGAAGATCGAGAGAGCGGTAAATGAAAGCTATGCGGAGTTTGCCCAAAAAGAGCTCGATGCAGAGACTCATTACTTCTCCATCAAGTTCGAGAAAGTCTACAGGCGGTTCTTCCAGGCAGGCAAAAAGAAGAGGTATGCAGGGCATCTCATCTGGAAGGAGGGGTCCCTCGTTGACCAGGTCGACGTTGTCGGGTTCGAGATACGGCGGAGTGACTATCCCGCTATTACGAAGATCGTTCAGAAAAAAGTCATGGAGATGATCCTCAAAGGAGAGGGCTACGAATCCGTAAAGGCCTATCTTGGGGACGTTATACGAGATTACCGGGCCGGCAGGTTCGGCCTCGATGAGATCGGTATTCCAGGCGGTATTGGAAAACACCTGGACGATTACCTGACCGACGATGCCCACATAAGAGGTGCAAAATATGCAAACAAGCATCTCGGGATGGAGTTCTCCAAGGGAAGCAAGCCGAAGAGGGTTTACATCAAAAATGTGACGTCCAAATACAGAAAGACCGATGTTATCTGTTTCGAATACGGTGACCAGGTACCCCCTGAGTTCGAGGTCGACAGGGAGCTCATGCTCGAGAAGACAATAAAACAACCCATCTCACGGATAATCGAGGCATTGGGGTGGGAATGGGCTGACGTGGACCCCTCAAGGACCACGCTTGCCCAGTGGGGCATCGGATAGCCCGGAAAACACTATACTAAATAACGGGCCGGATTCTTAATCTATGATAGTGGAAAGACGCCAAAACCAGGTGATATGATGCAAAGCATTCCAAGGATCGTGATAGCCGGAACCCATAGCGGCTGCGGGAAGACCACCGTGGCACGGGGTGTAATGGATGCCCTCACGCGGCGTGGTCTTTGTGTCCAGCCATTCAAGGTCGGTCCGGACTTCATCGATCCGACACATCACACCGCGATCTGCGAGAGAAGATCCCGCAACCTCGACCCGTTCATGATGGGAGAGGACGGTGTGCTGGAGACTTTCATGCGTGCAGGCCGGGGGGCGGACATAGCCGTGATCGAGGGCGTTATGGGGATGTATGACGGCCTGGAGGGATCGGATCAGGCCAGTACTGCACACGTGATGCGTATACTGCGTGCTCCTGCCGCCCTCGTAGTCGACGTCCGGGGGATGTCGAGAAGCGCGAATGCCGTCGTCAGGGGATTTTACGATTTTGGAGAGGGTGCAGAGATTGCGGGCGTGATCTTCAACCGGGTGGGAAGCCTGCGTCATCGGTCCATGATCGAGGAATCGCTTGTGGCACGATCTTTTGGGTTCGTGCCAAGGGACGAGGAGTGTACCCTGGAGAGCCGACACCTCGGACTCAAGATGGCACATGAATTTGAAAAAAGCCGGTGTATCGGCGATCTCATCGAGAGGAGTTGCGACCTCGATGTCATACTTGATGCAGCCCGGGCAGCGCCAGTCCTGCCTGGTGCCCCCGATCGCCACCCCATGCCCGAATCGGTACGAATCGGTGTCGCAAATGACGAAGCCTTCAATTTCTACTACCAGGACAATCTTGACAGCCTCGCCGGTGCCGGAGCAAAGATTGTACCTTTCAGCCCTATCCACGACCCTTTCCCCAGGATCGATGCCCTCTACCTGGGCGGGGGATATCCCGAACTCCATGCCGGCAATCTCGAGCGGTCGGCATTTGGAGAAGCTGCACGGAAGGCGGCCGACGACGGGATGCCCATATATGCCGAGTGCGGGGGGCTTCTCGCACTTTCGGAGAGTATCAGGACCGACCGTGAGTACACGATGGCCGGAATATTCCCTGCACGGGCTCTCATGACCCGCCGGATCCAGGCTCTCGGGTACTCGGACGGGAAATGGACGGGAGGGCCGTCCTATGCACAACCCCGGTCCCAAATCCTCGGGCATGAATTCCATTATTCGTGTGTGGAATGTCAAAAAGACGCCCGTTTTTCGATACGACTCACACGGGGACGTGGCATTGCCGAAGGGCTCGACGGTCTGTACGTTCACCAGGCGGCCGGGACCTACACACATGCGTATTTCAACCCGAAGTTTTCACGTGCATTCGTCGTCTCCGCGGAAGCCTATAAAAAGTCCTGAGGATCGGTGGCTCTCCTTCGGCAGGAATATGTGCTTATATCTTCCAGAATCATGACTGTTTAAGGATCATTGGACCGGGTGTTTCACAGGCAAAATGATCTGCACCCGATCTCTTATGAGGCAACCCTATAACTCTCTTTTATGCCTCGATATCCCTGAACTTGAAGGTGATCCTCCAGTCCTGCTGTTCCTGCATGGTGACCTCGTTCATCTCTTCAAGCAGTTCGCAGAGTGTCTTTAGATCCATCGAAGCGTGGATCCGGTTACGCACAGACGAAAGATGCCGCATGATGTGGGCATATCGCTCAGAGTTCTTGAGGTATTCTCTCTGGACCCTGATGGCGGAGAGGGCTGCACCAATGGCAGGAAGCGTTATGGTCAGTGCAGCAAGGATCAACGGTAGAAGCGGAATGCCGATTGCCTCTTCGAACTCGTGGCCGGTCGCGTGTGCCACAGCAAGTATCAGTGTGATGAAGAATATGGATTCACCCACATATGCATACAGGTTGTATCGGATCGAATTTTTTTCGCTGGACTTTGAGTAGTAAGCCAGACGGTTGTCAACCCATGCGTCAAGGAGGAAGTTCTTCAGGGGCTGGAACGGTATATCGAGACGGCAGAACTCCATCGGACGCATTCGCAGGATCCCTTCGAATGCGATGACCATCCAGTCATTTTGCCTGTGGGCGAGGTTGGTATACGGCGAATCTGGAGGTTTTTCGCAGTGGATGCAGATTATGCAGAGGAAGAAAGCAGCTCTCGTTCTCTCGGCGAGGAACCGGTAATCGATCCATTTCCGGTGCCACTCACCGAGGCGACTGCTGACCAGCAGGAAGAGGATGACGGCAATCTCGAACACCTCGAGCCATATGAGCCATATAGCGGAAGCAAAGAATAGTGTCTGCAATGTAATGGTCAGTACGGCCAGGGCAGAGAGTGCGTAGACCATGTTTCCTGCAGATTTGTACAGGTTCTGGTATTTTGACGAGAGCCTGTGAGCCTTGACGAAATGGGGCATGATGGTACGGCACAGGGGTCGGATGACATCGGGAGGAATCCCTGAGCGTATTATCTTCTTGGTGAGTATGTTCGCGTAATTCTGGACGGTTTTGTCGAAGGTGTTCTCGTCGAGTCGTTCCCGGTTATATGTATTGAGATGCTCCAGGGTTTCCAGGAAGCGGTCATTGTTACGCATCTCGATGACCGATCCGTTTCTTGCATTGATATGAAAAAGGGATCTGCCAACAAGACGGGCGAAACGGAGAATATCTAGTGTCTTTTTGTCTTCTTCCGGTCTCCCTTTCGATACAAGAACCAGCAGATCGCAATCACGTATTACAGCCTCAGCCGTCTCAGCAAGTTCTATTCCTTTGCTACCTGAATTGGAGACAGCCCTGACCTCGCCCCCGGACTCGATATATTCCCTTATACAATCGCGGTGGGAGGGATCGTCGATCTCCTGGATATACTCTGTTGTCCCTGAAGGAAGGTAGAGGATCACCTGCCCATATCGATCTCTGTCAGGAGAGGAACCGATAATTTCGTGGATTACCCTGATTTCCCTGCACCTGTTGTCACTTGCAAGAATGGTTACGGTATGGGAGGTAGCGTTCAGGATATGGCCGATGCGGGTAAAGACACTCTGCACAGATGACACGAGGGGATCTGACTCTTCGAGAGACTGGGAACACATCAGCCCCACTACCAGCGAATGAGATAGTACGAGCGAGTCCTGTGTCACCTTTATCATAATTCCGCCTCACTTCAGGAATTTCTTTTTGCTGCAATGGAGATTAAATAAATCGGTTGTATTCACCCGATTTGTACCCGAAGGACGACAGGGTAATTGATTATGCATAAGGCACCAAAGTAAGATTGACATGAGGAGTGACGAAGTAAAATCCGGATACCAGCGGGCACCGAACCGTGCGCTGCTTCGCTCGCTGGGCGTGACGTCAGGTGAGATGAAACTGCCTTTCATCGGAATTGCAAATGCCTGGAATGACATCGTTCCCGGTCATCTGCACCTGAGAATGCTCTCCCAGAAAGTGCGTGAAGGCATCGCATCTGCCGGTGGCGTCCCCTTCGAGTTCGGGGTGATAGGCATATGCGACGGTATCGCGATGGGTCATGAGGGAATGCGTTATTCACTTCCATCCCGGGAAAATATTGCTGACTCGATCGAACTCATGGTAGAGGCCCACCGTCTCGACGGCCTGGTACTCGTATGTACCTGTGACAAGATCGTCCCCGGAATGCTGATGGCCGCCGCCAGGTGCGATATTCCTGCAATAATGGTCACAGGAGGGCCGATGCAGTGCGGTTACCTGGAAGGCAGAGAGCTCTCGCTTATAGATGTCTTTGAGGGGGTAGGAAGAGTGGCCGCCGGAAAGATGTCTGAAGAGGAACTCGGCGAGCTGGAGATCAATGCAATGCCGGGTTGCGGGAGTTGCCAGGGGCTTTATACCGCCAATACCATGGCCTGCATGACTGAAGCGATGGGAATGTCGCTTCCTGGGTGTGCCGCGGTACCGGCGGTGAATGCCGAGAAACTTCGCCTCGCAAGGATGACGGGAGAACGGGTGATGGGGCTTGTGAAAGAAGACCTCCGACCGAGGGAGGTTATCACCGAAAAAAGCCTGAAAAATGCCATCAGGGTGGATATGGCACTTGGCGGCTCCACCAATACCGTCCTGCATCTCCTTGCTATTGCCCGGGAGGCCGGAGTCCCGCTCACGCTCGATCACTTCAGTCAGATCGCGAAGGATATCCCTCACATCTGCCACATGCAACCCGCTGGCCCGCATTCAATGGAGGCGCTGTACCATAGCGGCGGTATACCCGCCGTCTTAAAGATGCTTCTTTCGTTCCTGGAAGATGAAAAGACGGTCGCGGGCAGCGGAATACGCGAACTGGCCGAAAAAGCCGAAATACCGGGTGTCACCATTATATGCTCTCCCGAAAAGCCGGTAAATCCTGCCGGAGGACTGCGGATACTATCAGGGAGCCTTGCACCCCGCGGGGCGGTCATCAAGTCCGCCGCGGTAAACGAGGATATGTGGCGTCATAAAGGCCCTGCCAGGGTATTTGACGGAGAGCAGGAGGCGATGAGCGCCATACTGGCCAATAAGATACATGAAGGGGATGTCGTCGTTATACGATACGAAGGCCCGGTTGGAGCACCCGGCATGCCTGAGATGCTCTCCCCGACTTCAGCCCTGATGGGGCTGGGGTATTCGAAGGTGGCGCTTGTCACCGACGGACGCTTCTCAGGAGGCACAAGGGGCCCCTGTATAGGACATATATGTCCTGAAGCGGCGGCAGGCGGGCCCATAGGCCTTGTACATGAAGGCGACTCGATCGCAATTGATCTCCATGCAGGTTCGGTGGATCTTCTCGTTGACGAGGGAGAGCTTGAAAAACGCAGGACAGGATGGACTCCGAAATCCAGGGAACTCACCGGTGTTCTTGCACGATATTCGTCAAGTGTATTGCAGGCGGATAAGGGTGCTGTTGTCGGGCGAAAGGACTGAGGACGCCAGGGTATTTCAAACAGGTATTTCGCGTTTCAGATTCAAACGGGATCAGGGGATATAATGGCAAAGGACGAGAAAAAATATGTGAAAGTGAGGTGCTGCCATTGTGAAGGGGCAGGCTGCACGTATTGCGACAAGACCGGGTATGTATTGGTGTCCCCGCCGGCTCGACTGTGCCCCCATTGCGAAGGTGTGGGGTGCATATATTGCGGGTTTACGGGATGGTCAGGCCTGAAGGGAAAGTACGACGATGAGGAATGATTGAGACGTTGCCTTCGTCACTCCCTTCTAAAAAAGTTTAATTTTTTTGCACCTGTGAAAACATCAGGCACCCGGCTATCATATCATGAAGACCCTGCTTGTACCGGGTGAATGCGATTATGATGAAGCCCACGAACAGGGTGATGACCGAGACGATCTTGGCAAAAAACCGGAGTGTTGCCCTTGCAAATGTTATCCGGTTTCCCTGGAGATCTGTTACCGCGATGCGTAGCGCCATTTTGCCCAGCGTGGCCTGGTTTTTCGAGCTCTCAAGATAGGCGAAGTACAGCCAGGGGACGATGACAAGAAGGAGTCCGAGGACGACCAGCAGCTGGGTCGGGACGATGGCATTGACAACATTTCCATATGCATCGGTCCGGGGGACATGGTAGTAGTACTGCATCAGCATGATCATCGCCTCCGATACCGGACTCGGTCTCGAGAAGAGCCAGGCAAGTGTTGTGAGAGCTCCGACTATGATGAGGTCGATCAGGATCAGGAATAACAGGTCGACTATGGCGGCAAGGAACCGCCCGCCCAGGCCGGCGAACTTATCAGTGCTGACAGTCCCGGATTTTCGCCGGAGGATCAGGCGTGATTGGGCGGCTTTTAGTTCCGTCCCGCACCACTGACAGTATTTTCCGGATTGCTCGGTTTCCCTTCCACATTTTGGACAGTACATCACACACCCACTTGATATGGTAGTACTCGACCCAAAACTTCAATCTATCGAAAATAATTTAACGGTCCCCTGCAGGTACCGGTAAAATTCTATGGCTGTTTTCATTAAAAATAGCCGGATATCCAACGGTTCTCTATGAAGATGGGTTCTTCCTCGCCGATCTTCTGGCATACATGGTAACGAGAATTCCCAGCAGTCCCGCCAGGCCAAGCATCCCGGCAAGCACCGCGTAACTCCCGGCCGCAGATGTCCCGGTAGCGAGCAGTGCGATGAGATTGAGTGGGTTTCCCGGAAATGCCAGGGCCAGGAGCACGAGGATCACGACGGCCGTCGAGAATACAAACTGTGCGGTGGAACGCTCACGGTAATAGAGCGCTGTTTGGGCTCCGACAAGAATCAGGACCATGGAAAAGGAGGATACCTGGAGAAGTATCGGCACAATATTCGATATAACAATCCCGTTTAAGCCAAGAAGGACCAGCCAGGCCCCCGCCTGGACCGGTACAAGCACCTCGCAGGCTAGTATTTTTCCCCATATAATATCGGAGATGCTCATGGGCGTCGAGACCAGCGTCTCGAGGGTACGGCGCTGATACTCTTCGGTGATGAGGTCGATGATAAGGGCAGAGGATATTATGGCGGGCATGAAGAGGAGCAGTGGGATCAGGAGGCCATAGATGAACTCATAGAAGCCCTGCCCCCGCCCCTCGGAAAATTCCAGTTTTACGGGAAGGATGTCGAGACGATCGGAACGCATTGACCGGAGTTCTTCCTCGTACATAAGGAAGCTCTCTTTTAATTTCACGTTCACTATGGCAGACTGGATATCGTTCTGTATCAGGTACAGGGTTATTTTCACGGGTTCGTCTCCCCCAGGTGGCATTCCGGGGACATACACCACCGCCGAGAGCTTCCTCTCCTTCAGGGCAGCAACGGCAGGAGAGAGCTCCATGTCATAGACACGAAACTGCCGGTTTTCTGAAAGAAACGTCTTAAGACCGGAATCTTCTCCGACGTAGCCGACGCCGTACCGCACTCCGGAATATCCCTGAAGCGCGGAGGGATCGTACATTGTGGTCAGCCCCACCATCAAAAACGAGGAGAACATCGCGATGAAGAGCTGCAGGAGGATGGCCAGCAATATGGTCTTCTCATTGAAAAGTCCTGAAAGGTCCTTTTTCATGATAAGGCCAATATAGCGGGCATTCATGCGAACCACCCCAGGATGAAGTAGAGATTATAGAGACAATGAACCGCGGTTGCGGCAATAAGGCCCGGGATATATCCTGACGGGCCACGGAGCTTTAATGATATCCCGACGAGGAGCACGGTTGCGAAATGGAGGAGAAGAGGGATCCAGATGACCCCCAGTGAGAGGAAGAGGATAGAGCCAAAGACTGATTCGGTTATCTGCGACAGTGTTACAAAGAGGAGCAGTTTCTCGGCGAAGAGGAATCCGGCAGCAGTGACTGCGGAGATGAGGCCGATCTCTCTCCATGAGGTAAATCTCCCCGTACCTGTGAGGAGGGCATAAAGCCCGACCGATTTTGCCACTTCTTCCACAAATGCTGCCGATACTATAAGGAGTAGCAGAGATAGCGGCATTGGAAGATTGAAGAATAGTACAAGCAGCATCATCTGGACCATGAAGACAAAGGGAACCGTAAGCGCCGTGATGAAAAAGACTGAGATATATGGATGACTTTGTGATATTCCTTCAGAGATAAAGTCCCTGATCCGGGTCAACAGGCCGGCATGGGAGAAGAGCATCTCTTCCTTAAAGTTCGTGATACCTATATAGAAGAGCACCGCACTCGTCAGGAAAAAGAGCGACGTTGAATAGAAATACTGGCTGATCGTGAATGCTTCGCCCTGTATTTTCAGAATAACCAGGGTCAGCGGCGATACGAGGCTTATGACATGGACATTGGCAAATATGGTCGGAAAGAAGAGATACGATGTGGCAACCGTCGAGAAGAAGATCGAGATAAACGAGAGTTCCTTGAATGACCGGGAAACCATTCCGATGATGAGGGCACTGGCCAGGAAAAAGAGTATGACGGGAAATATCGGTAGAAGGATGGATATGGACTGGCCTATCCACAGGGTGAGAACAAGCGTTATTCCAATCATCCCTGCACAATACGGCAGAGCCTTCCCGGCAATTATGGTCCATGGGGCAAGCGGTGTGGAGAGAAGTACCTCGCCCCGGCGTTCGAGTCTCTCGTTCATCACGCTCATCATGAAAAACTGGGACGTGAAATAGAGAGGAAAGATGAATACGAATATCAGGATGATGGAGTCGAATGGAAGGGGGGGTGAGAGCTGTTGAGGGGTCTTGAATGTACCGAACGGGCTCTCCTGGCCAAAGACCTGAGTGTACCGGTATATCTCTGAATCACTCTCCTGGCTCTCTGCAAGTCCGCTCCTGAGCTCTTCAACAGGAATGTCAATTCCCGATTCAGGTGGTTCGATATCTGTAACAGGCCCTTCGGGTACGGGGGCGGCCGTTGATCTTGGAGGAGCGGCTACGCGGGTGCCCGACTGGGTGGCGGCGAAGTCGAGTTCGCTTTTTATGTTCTGGACATCGATCCAGAGGGGATAGGCAGCGAAGAGGTCTTCCTGCTGACTGTATATGGAGTTGAGGTAACGCTCGTAATCTGTTTCAAGCGCTTTTACCGCCGCTTTCCCTTTACCGGTATCTGGTGCAAAGACCTCCTCTCCGATGATGACGACATCAAATGATTCCCTGTTCTGATAGAGAGCAATGGGCGTTGCCTGGTAGATTCGGAACCGCGAATCGGACCCGATGATGTCTGCCAGTGCCGGGTCGTCAACGCCCGCCTTATACAGGCCATCCTGTAGATGAAGCCCGCTTTGTGCCGTGTAACCTGTTACCGCAATAAGTATGATGAACAGCAGCCCGGCCAGGGGCAGGACGGATCTCCCCATCGTACCCAGGGACTTTCTGACTTCCCAGTTGGCAATGGTCAGAATATTCGCGAAAAAGCTCAAATAACCCCTCAGCCTGTCTTTTTAATGTAAGATTCAACACATATAATACAATACAGATCAAGGAAATGGGTAAATTGCGGGAATTATATATGATTATCGGCCGCGATATCACCAAATATTATGGAAAAACCGCTGTTCTCGACCGGGTCGGTTTCGAATTCGATCGATCGCAGATATTCGGGGTAATCGGGCACAATGGTGCCGGAAAAACAACTCTTTTAAAGATACTTTCGGGCCTCATCACCCCAACATCCGGAGAACTGTCCATCGACGGGATCGATGTAGTCAAAAATCCGGTGGAACTCAAGGCAACGCTTGGGTATCTGCCCGAGGAGTCAAGGCTCTACGATACGATGAAAGTGGAGGAATACCTCTCCTTTTTCGGTGAGATTTATGGCATGAAGCGGAATTTAATTCGCGAGAGAAGTGAGGAACTTCTCTTATCCCTTGATCTCGAACCGAACGGGAAGAAGATCGGGGAGCTCTCAAAGGGCATGAGGCGGAAAGTGGCCATAGCAAGGTCACTGATCCATGATCCGGCCCTTCTCGTCTATGATGAACCCACCTCGGGTCTTGACCCGATGACCTCCCGATATATCATAGATTACTTAAGGGATTTAAAAACCAGAGAAAAGACGGTCGTACTCTCCGCCCATAACCTGTACCAGGTGGAGGCGATCTGCGACCAGGTTATGATCCTCCGCCGTGGGAGGGTGGTGGCCATCGGGAGCATGCAGGAACTGAGGGAGATGTTCGGATCTGTCAGTTACAGTGTCTATTTCACCATCAAGGATATCTCTCTCATGGAAGGCGTCAGGGATTATACGCTCGAGGGCGGGTTCTATCATATCAGTTGCGGGACCATCGAAGAGATGAATGAGGCAACGCGTGCAATCACCACCTCCGGGGGCGCTGTCGAACGGATTGAGTCCCATTATCCCTCGCTTGAAGAGATGCTGGTAAAGATAGGAAAATAAATCTGTGAATAATACCCGGATGTCCCTATATGAATGTCAGGGAGGATATCCTCAATGATGGAATGCAAAAGTCCGGGTCGTCCTGCCTGGCTCGTAATCAGTAAAATGTATTTTCCGTCCACGGACGCGCCGCCTCCTTCCAGGGTGATCGAATCGCCAGTTAATGTAATATATGTAACATCCAGGCTGTCTTCAGAAGAGACGCTGCTTGCGCAGGTTGCAAAAGAACAGCACAGGATCAGTGCAAGGGATAATGCAGTTATCTTTTTCATCGTTTCTTTTCTCCCTATCATCCAGACTCATTTTCGTTGGCAATACCTGATCAGGGCCTGATAATTTCGCCTTTCTCTTCGTTTCCAAAATACAATACGTGAGCGATTGGATCAGCCCGGATGTTATTGAAACCATATATTATGTAAAAAGTATATGACAAAGTGTAAATACTTTTTGCCAAAAAATAGGATGGTGAGGTTGCGGTTTTTAGGTGTGATACTTGCCTGAAAACCAGCAATTCAATAGCAATACACCAGGCGTTGTATGATTGCTGGATTTTTCAGTAAAATCATAGATAAAGATCGATTGTAAAGACGAAAAAAGAAAAGACAACGGGCCTGAAGGGATTCGAACCCCTGACCTACGGATTAAGAGTCCGTCGCTCTGCCAAACTAAGCTACAAGCCCTCAAAGATTGACCTATATTATTGGTCACGCAGCGGGTATAAATGTTTCGAAAAATGCGTAGATAGGCCCGAATTTGAATTCTCCGTTGCAATAGCAGGAGTTTAAGAACTGTTGTAACCTTAATATCCTGACACGTGGTAATTTATGCTGATATGGTTAATACGGTGCAGAAAGAGCCCCCTGAACGGGTAAAATATGCGGTGCTGGGGTGCGGGAGTACCGGTTATAATGTCGTCCAGGAACTTATTCAGGGATCAAAGAGTATCCTCGTTGTGGACAGGGAAGAATCACGGGTCAGCGAACTCCGTGACCAGAATTTCAATGCAGTGGCCGGCGATATCACCGACACTTCATTTCTTGCGAAACTCCCCGTATTTGAGATAGCGTTCGTACTAACATCTGACCATGCCACCAACCTGGCAGCGGTAAAAGCCATCCGTACACGGCTCCCTGATGTACACCTGGTTGCCCGGGCGGCGGACCCGATAAGCGCAGGAGTTATCAGTTCGTCGGGTGCTGACTATGTTCTCTATCCTCCGCACGTGGTTGCCCGTGCAGCCATCCACCAGATAAACAAGCTCTATGCAAATCGTATCTCGCGACGGCTGCACACACTCCTTGCAGGCTGGGAGGGAACTCTGGCCATCATTACCCATAAAAATCCTGATCCTGATGCAATATCCAGCGCGATGGCCCTGGCAACCATCGCCGCCAATGCAAACCCGAAGAAACTCTCCTGCCGGATATTCTATGACGGTGACATCGGGCACCAGGAGAACCGGACCATGGTGAACCTCCTCGAGATCAGGATGGAGAAGATGGACCCTGCCGTAATCCAGGACTGCACCTACCTTGCCCTCGTGGACTGCCCCGGACCGGGCCAGAACAACACACTCTCCCCCCGTACACGGATACACATCATAATCGACCACCATGGAAACAGCTACGGTCCGGATCCTGGAACGCCGTTTGTTGATATCCGGCCCGGTCTGGGAGCGACAGCGAGCATACTCTCCCAGTACATGCAGGAGCTCGATATACCGGTGGACAAGTACCTTGCAACCGGCCTCCTGTATGGCATCAGGTCGGACACCAGGGACTTCCGGCGGAACGTCACCCCACAGGATCTGAACAATGCCGCCTTCCTACTTCCGCTCACCGACAGCGATCTCCTGGAACAGATCATGTCCCCCTCCCTTTCACAGGAGACGCTCGACGTCTTCGGAATCGCCATTCGGAGCAGGCGCATCCATAGCGGATATCTCATCTCGAACGTGGGCTATGTGCGTAACCGGGACTCTCTTCCTCAGGCAGCCGACCTTCTCATAACCCTGGAAGGAGTGAATACCGCACTGGTATACGGAATAACAGACGATGCAATTGTCATGTCTGCCCGGAACCGGGATGTCAGGCTCCATATCGGAAACGTCCTTAATGAAGCCTTTGGCGATATCGGCGATGCAGGGGGCCACCCCAACATGGCAGCTGCCACCATTTCCCTCGCCTATTTCAGGAGAGTCAAGAACAAGGACGAACTCCTGTCCCTTATCATGGAGCCCCTCCTGAAGAAGTTTACCAATATCGTGGGCCTTGAAAACGAGGGAAAGGATGAACTTTGAAGAATGGGAGCCCTATTACCGGGAAATTGTAGACTATTTCGCGTTCGATCGGGAACAGGATGAAAAAGCGTCAGAGATACTTTCATCACTCATGACGCGGGACGATCTCCCCGTTCTCCGGGATCTCTGCCTTGGAAGGGAGGTGACCGTTTGCGGCAATGCTCCATGCCTCGTACGGGATATCGCGAGGGTGGAGCGACCTGTCTTTGCCGCCGATGCAGCATCCCTCGTCCTTCTCGATGCCGGCATCCGGCCTGATGCGGTTTTTACGGACCTTGACGGGGCGACCGATGATTATATCGCGATGAACAGGGCAGGGACTCTCATGGTGATCCATGCCCACGGCGACAACATCCCCCTTTTAAAGCACTGGACACCGCGATTTCCGGGCCCTGTCGTGGCGACCACCCAGAGCCGCCCCCTCGAGAACGTGCATAACTTCGGCGGGTTCACGGATGGGGATCGTGCCGTATTTGCCGCACATTCACTCGGGGCTCTGCAGATAACCATTCTCGGGTTCGATCTCCATGATCCCGATGTTGACTACATGAAGAAGGGAAAGCTCTACTGGGCCGAAAAACTCCTCGGAATTCTTGGATATGAGTGCTGAAGCGCTCATAATCGACGGCTATGTCGACGAACCCGCCTGTTTCGGGGTTCCCCCCTACATCTCACCCTATATACGGACGGTTGCAGGCGTCCTCATAGAGCACGGATACGAGCCGGCGTACCTGACAATCGACCAGCTCCGCCGCGATCCCCGGGCACTGCTTGCCATCCCGGGCGACGCAGTCGTGGTGATGATTGCAGGCGTGACCGTCCCAGGCAAATACCTGGGAGGCACCCCTGCAACCCTAACCGAGATCCGCCAGATCGGGGTGCAGGTCCGGGCTGAAACCAAACTTATCGGGGGCCCCATAGGATTCGGGTATGCCCCCGGGGGCGGGAGGCAGGCCCTGAAATCTGCCATCTCCGGTTTTGATCACCTTCTTTCCGGGTCTCCTGCCGCTGCTCTCGATAATTTTTTACGGGAGAAAAAGGCATACGGCACGCTCGACTACAACCACATAGACCGGTGGAGCATGATCGGTGCGGAGATTATCAGGCAACATCCCTCGCATCCGTTCCTGATGTGCGAGATGGAGACCGCAAGGGGCTGCTCCAGGGTGGAGTCAGGTGGTTGTTCATTCTGTACCGAGCCCTTCTATGGTTCTCCAACCTACAGGTCAGTTGAGGGAATAGAGGCAGAAGTAAGCGCCCTGTATAAACACGGTGCAAGACACTTCCGGCTCGGAAGGCAGCCTGATATCCTCACGTATGAAGCGATCGGAGGAGAATTTCCGGAACCCCGCCCCAATTGCATCCGACGTCTCTTCTCTGCGGTACGCAGGGCGGCACCCGGACTTCGCACGCTGCATATCGACAATGTGAACCCCGGCACGATATTTCACCACCCCGAGACGAGCCGCGAGGCGCTTGAGGGGATCATACGCTATCATACACCAGGAGACGTCGCGGCATTCGGGATGGAGAGCGCTGATCCTGCCGTAATAAAAGCCAACAATCTGAAAGCGACACCCGAAGAGGTCATGGAGGCAATCGCACTGGTAAACGAGGTTGGAGCTGCAAGGAGGGACGGCATCCCCGAACTTTTACCGGGACTGAACTTTGTCATCGGTCTTGCCGGCGAGACCACGGAGACATTCAAGCTGAACCGGATCTTTCTCGATCGTATCCTCTTGTCCGGCCTGCTTGTCCGCAGGGTAAATATCAGGCAGCTGATGCCGTTCGAGGGTACACGTGCATTTTCTGACAATCTCCTCGGTGTACATGACAGGGAATTCCGGGCCTTCAAGGAGTATGCCCGTACGCATTTCGACCTTCCGATGCTCAGATCGGTATTTCCGGTCGGGACGATACTTGAGGAGGTGATAATCGAGAGCGAAGGGGACCTCTCTTTCGGCCGGCAGATGGGATCATATCCCATACTGGTCGGGATTCCCCTGCACATGGAACCGCGGAGCCGTATAGATGCAGTGGTCGTGGATCATGGGCCACGATCGGTGACCGCTCTGCCCGTACCCGTCGAGATAAATCTCCTTCCGATGGCCGCACTTCGGTGGATTCCGGGAATCGGAAAGAAGAAGGCCGGAAAACTGGTAATGAAGCGACCATTTTCGGGAATTGAGGAGTTCAGAGCAGCCGCTGGAGAAACACCGATTGACGGCCTCCTCTCGTTTTCACATCTCTTTTAACTCAATAACCTTGAGGATATCCGTCCTTGTGACAATGCCGACCAGATGGTCCTGGTCCACCACCGGGATACGCCCGATGTTATTTACCGACATGATCCTGAGTGCATCAATGACCGGTGCCGAGGGCGGAAGCGTGATGACTCCGCGGGTCATGATGTCTTTTACGATCATCGCCTCCCTGTCGATGGGCGGGATCTTGTGGACATCGGCAAGTGTCACTATCCCGATCAGGACGTCGTTTTGGATCACCGGGAATCCAAGGTGCTTGGACGCATACATCCGATCTATCACGTCCCGTACGGGAAGGTCCGACCCGATGGTCATAACGTCGGTGCTCATCATGTCCCCTACTGTGACGTCTTTTAGGAGGAAGCTGTATTTTACCACGGTCGATTCCTGGCTCGCCCCGATGTATATGAAGAAGGCTATGAGGATGAGAATCGGGTTGAAGAGGAATATGCCGAATATCCCGAAGATCACGGCGAATATGCGCCCGACATCGGCGGCAATCCGCGTGGCCTTGTGAAGTGGCATCCGCTTTGCAAGAAATGCCCGGAGGACTCTTCCGCCATCCATGGGAAATGCGGGGAGAAGGTTGAAGGCGAAGAGGAATATGTTCAGGATCCCAAGGTAACCGAACACAAAGACGAGTACACCTGCAACGGGAGGGGAGCTGGAGCTGACAAGGTAATGCGAGACATAGACGAACCCGCTGCAGGCTATCCCCACTGCGAGGCTGGTCAGCGGGCCCACAAGCGCCATGGGAAGCTCGATGACCGGGTCGGGCATCCCCTCCTCCATCGACGATATCCCACCGAAGATGAGCAGGGTTATGCTGTTTATCTTTATGCCTTTTCTCTGGGCTACGATGGAATGTGCCATTTCATGCACCAGAACGCCGGCGAAGAGGCCGAGTGCCACCACGATCCCGAGTATGAATTCCATGTATCCTGCCGTAATCAGGGTGGAATCGATAGGAATACCATAAACACCGGAGAGGAGGTCGCTCGTGAGTTCAATCTGGCTTCCGATGATCCATGCAAAGATGGGGATGATGATGAGGAAGGTCCAGTGGATGAGTATAGGAATTCCGGATAAGGACCCGATTCTGAGCGACCCGTTCATAAAAAGAGTATCTTTTTAACCATTATAGTATATATCTTCCATGATTGCGATGAGAACGCAGATTACAGAGTTGTTTGGCCTGAGTGTCTATACGGAAAAGAGTCTCCTCGTGGGAGAGGTAGAGGATGTGCTCATTGACATCGAGGGGAGAAAGATGGAATCACTTGTGGTGGGCAAACTGAACCAGGAGCTGGTGGATATCAAGAATTACAAGGGCTTGAAGATTCCGTTCCGCATTATCCGCAGCATCGGCGATATCGTCCTCATCCGGCACCTGCCCGGCGCATTCAAGACAGGAAATTTTGACGATGTATAAGCGGTGAAGCCCGGATTTGGACAAAAGACTGGAACCATGAAAAACCGGGAAGTATTCAGCAATCTCATCACCATACCACCTGTTTTTATCCGGCTCGACGGACGCTCATTCCACCGGCTTGCGCAATGCTGGGGGCTGGAAAAGCCTTTTGACACCCGTTTTTCTGATGCCATGGCTGCGGTTGCCCGCAGGCTTGTATCTGACTCAGGGCTTTCTCCCGAATGTGCATACACCTTCTCTGATGAGATCAGCCTCTATTTAACCGATCTCCCGTTCAGGGGAAGAGTGGAGAAGATAGATGCAATTGCCGCCTCCTTTGCCGCCAGCAGCCTGACAATCGAGCTCGAATCAGAACACCCTCTCTCGTTCGATTCCAGGATCATACAGATCACACCCGAGCTCGCAGTCGAGTATCTCATCAACCGCCAGAGCGAGGCCTGGAGGAACCATATCAATGCCTATTGCCAGAATCTGTTGATCGAGCGGGGCCTTTCGAGGAGGGAAGCTGCCCACCAGTTGAGGGGCATGCCGTCCAGGGAGATGCACGAGTTGATGTTCCGTGCGGGAGTGAACCTGGCCGGGACGCCTGCATGGCAGCGACGGGGAGTTTTGGTTTACAAGAAAAGCAAAAGTGTCAAGGGCTTCAACCCAAAAACCGGGGCACTCACCGATACGGTGAGAAGTAAGGTGGTGACGGAGAGGGAGCTGCCCCTCTTCAGTTCACCCGCAGGCCGGGCCCTGCTGTCAGGAATCCTCGATCTTTGAGATCGATATGGCGACCGGGATTCCTTCAATATCCCATTCTGTGGAGAGACCCCATGATTTTTCGGGAGCTGTCTCTGCGGATGAACGGATTTTTAACCTTTTGGCCCTGACCTCATCCATTATCCCCTCTCTCCATCCTTCGCTGACAAGAGTGCTCACCCGCACATCACTTATGCAGGCATCAGCTATGATGTAGTCCTCCACATTGAGGTCAAGCTGCCTCCGCATCTCCTGTATGCGGCGTATAACCTCCCTCGCATAGCCCTCGCCCTCCAGTTCGGGGGTAAGGGTTACATCGACATAAACTGTGCCGCTATCCATCGGTGCAGAGAAGACGGTTTCAGGCAGGGCCTCGTGGAATGTCACCTGTGATGCCGATATCTCGAAGCTGTCCTCTCCATCTGCGAGACGGACCACATCTCCCCTTTCAAACGAGGATTTCAGAACATTACCATCGGCGGCAAGGATGAGTTCCCTGACCCTTGGAGATTTCTTCCCGAACGACGGCCCGAGCGCCTTCATCACGGGTTCGGCACTCCAGCCGATCTTCTCCCAGCGCCCGATAACTGCCCGCACGGACCTTGAATTAGCCCTTTCCCTGCATATATCATTTAACCGATCGATGGCGGCTGCCACATCCTGCGAATCAGTGACCACTACGCATTCTTTCACCGGCCAGCGGAGTTTCCTCTTGCCGGCCTGGCGGGCGTTCGCCTGTGCTTCATCGAATGACCGCACGTATTCCATCGCCTGCTCGAGACCGGGGTCCGTCAGTTCAGGTTCTCCCATGGACCAGTCGAGCATATGAACGCTATCAGGGTCGCCCGGGATTCGCAGGTTTTGATACATCTCCTCTGTTATATGGGGGACAAACGGGGAGAGCAGGGTGCAGAGACGGCGCATCACATAATAGATAGTCTCATATGCATGCTCTTTCTCTGCCGACTCGCCCTCGAGCCACATGCGAGGTCTGACAAGCTGCACGTACCATCGCGAGAGGTCTTCAAGTATGAATGTTATGAGTGACCTGGTGGCCCTGTGAAGTTGGCACTCCTTCATTGATTCATCTACGCCTGCGGCAACCGAGTTCATCCGGGAGATGATCCAGCGGTCCTCGGGAGAGAGGGATGAAAAAAGGTTGCTTACATGAGAACCGTCCCACTTTCCGTCATCCGTCTTCGGAGAAAATTCGTCCAGAATCATGTAGGGCAGGGGAAACCGGTACACGTTCCAGAAGATATTGATGGCACGGTTGACGGTGCGGACCCCGTCCCAGTTGAATTTCAGGTCGTCCCAGGGAGCGTTGGATGAGAGGACATAGAGTCGGAGCACGTCCACCCCCATCCGGCCCATCACCTCTTCGGGCGTAACCACGTTTCCAAAACTCTTGCTCATCTTCCGCCCCTCGGCATCGAGGGCGAAGCCATGCATGAGAACGCTCCGGTAGGGCGGGCGGTCAAACGCAATGGTGCTCGCCCCGAGTTGGGAATAGAACCACCCCCTCGTCTGGTCCTGCCCCTCGGTGATGAAGTCTGCAGGCCAAAGCCTGTCGAAGTCTTCGCGATCTCCGGGGAAACGGAGAGTTGCCCATGACGCCACCGCGGAATCGAACCAGACATCAAAGATGTCCTCCACCCTGTGCATCTCGCCTCCGCACCGGCACCGGATTAGAACCTGGTCGACATAAGGCCGGTGAGGGTCATGCAACGCACTACCGCTCGCCTCCTCGAGTTCGTGGATGGTGCCGAATACCCGGGTATCCCCGCAGGACCGGCATTGCCAGATGGGTATGGGTATCCCCCAGTATCTCTGGCGTGATATGCACCAGTCCCTCGCCTCCTTTATCCAGTCATGGAAGCGGGCGCTTCCCGCCCACTCAGGGAACCAATTGACCTCTTTTACCTCTTCGAGCATCCGATCCTTCAATTCTGAAGCCTTCAGGAACCACTGTTCGGTCGCCCTGAAGATGATCGGAGTCTTGCAACGCCAGCAGTGCCCGTAACGGTGTACTACCGAATCCCGGGCAAGGAGATGATCACCGAGCTCTTCGAGGACAACGGGATCTGCGTCCTTGATGAACATGGAGGAGAGGATCCCGGCATCTTCGGTAAAATTCCCGCAGGGGTCGACAGGGCATATGATGGCAAGACCCTCGCTGCAACCGAGGAGATAGTCGTCCCACCCGTGTCCCGGCGCGATATGCACCATACCCGTGTTCTCAAGGGTGACAAAGTCTGCGGTGACCACCCTGTGCGAAAAGTCACGCTGGAGGGGCACTTTCTCTTCGAGCGGTGACCGGTATGTAAATCCAGTCATCCGGCTCCCCGGTCTCTTCTCGAGTACGGAATAGTCCTGGTATCGCCCGCTTCGAAGGACGGCCTCCACAAGTTCTTCCGCTATCCATAAAATCTCTGATTTATCGTCTTTTTTGGCTTCCACCCGTGCATAGACGATATCAGGGTGAACAGCCACTGCAACATTTGCCGGGAGTGTCCAGGGTGTTGTGGTCCAGATGACGAGGTATTCACCCTCCCTGCCTGTGATGGGGAACTTGACATATATCGAGGGATCAGTCTCCTCCCAGTATTCGACTTCGGCATCGGCGATGGCGGTTGCGCAGCGGGGACACCAGTTTACAACGCGGTATCCCTTCTCCAGCATACCCTCCTCGTGGGCCCGCTTGAGTGTCCACCATGCGGCCTCGATATACTCCGGGTTCATTGTCTGGTAGGGATCTTCAAAATCCATCCAGACACCGAGGCGCTGGAACTGCTCGCTCATTGCATCCTTGTTCTTCCCAGCGAAATCCCTGCATTTATCGATGAACTTTCCGATTCCAAAAGTCTCGATATCCTTTTTCGATGCAAAACCGAGTTCCTGTTCAACGCGGACTTCTATGGGCAGCCCATGCATGTCGTATCCTGCCCGGGCGATGACATTCCTCCCGCACATCCGCGTATACCGAAGCACGGAATCCTTGATGATCTTGTTCCAGGCGGTTCCGAGGTGAATATTACCGGTTGTATATGGCGGCCCGTCTACGAAGAAGAAGTCCTTCCCTGAAGAGCGCATATCTCGCGTTTTTTCGAATATCTGTTCGTTATTCCAGTAATTCTGGATTTTATCCTCTATTTCACTGGCGTTATAGCTGCTGGTGACTTCTTTCACCCGAATCCCCCGATGGTGGTTCTCCCGCACACGGGTATGTACGTAGTTCCATTATATTGTGCGGCTGAAACAAAGTAGTTTTTGACATGAGATGAACACCTCCCGGTGGCCGAGAGAAGTATGCAGCGTTATTGAAAGGGTATAATAGGAAAGGGATGGAAAAAAAGAGAAGGAGATTGAGATGAAAGAGCAAAAATTCCTGATTGGAGGTGAATGGCGCCGGACTCCCGAGATCGAAGAGATTAAGAGCCCCTATTCCGGTGAAGCCGTTGGCCGAGTGTGCCTGGCCGGAAAGGACGACCTCGAAGAGGCAATAACACTGGCCGTTCGGGGATTTCGTATTACACGCGGGCTCTCCTCACACAGGAAATCCGAGATTCTCCTGCACCTGGCAGCCGAAGTCGAGAAGAGATCCGGCGAGCTGGCCGGGGTTCTCGTGAAGGAGGGCGGAAAGACCATCTCATTTGCCAGGAGCGAAGTGATGCGGGCGGTCTCAACGCTGAAGATATCAGCGGAAGAGGCGAGACGAGTTGGAGGCGAGGTGATACCGCTTGACTGGTCGGCCGAGAGCGAGGACAGGATCGCGATCACCCGGAGGTTCCCGGTAGGTCCGGTCCTTGGCATAGTCCCGTTCAATTTCCCGTTAAACCTTGCCTGCCACAAGCTCGGTCCGGCCATTGCGGCAGGCAACTCGATCATCCTCAAACCCGCCAGCGCCACCCCGCTCTCGGCTCTTCTCCTGGGAGAGATGGTACTTGATGCGGGATTTCCGCCTGAAGCACTGAGCGTTGTGCCATGTCCCGGTGAAAGGATAGAGCCCCTTGTCGCCGACGATCGGATTGCCCTCCTCTCATTCACTGGAAGCCCGGCGGTGGGCTGGCACCTCAACGATATTGCAGGAAGGAAGAAGGTCTGCCTGGAACTTGGAGGAAATGCCGCGGTAATCGTTCATGATGATGCACATCTTGCATATGCGGCGGCCCGGATCGTGACAGGCGGATTTACCAATGCAGGGCAGGTCTGCATATCGGTTCAGCGGGTATTTCTCCACCGGGATATCTATGAAGACGTCCTGGGTATGATCCTCGAGACGGTAAAGGCCCTGAAGTGCGGAGACCCGTCAGATGAAGAGACCGACCTTGGTCCGATGATAGATGCAGCGGCGGCAGACCGTGCGTACCGGAAAGTAGAGGAGGCTGTGCGGTCCGGTGCAGAAGTCCTGGCAGGCGGGGAACCGCCGGATGGCACACTCTTCTCTCCAACGGTCCTTGCGGGTACCACCCCCGATATGCGGGTAAACCGCGAAGAGATCTTTGCACCGGTCATCACCGTCACACCGTACGACGACTTCCACGAGGCCCTACGCATTGCAAATGATAGCGAATTCGGTCTCCAGCTGGGAGTATTCACCCAGAATATTCAGAGGGCGTTATATGCATTCGGGCATGCCGAGGTCGGCGGTGTGCAGTTGAATGATATCCCGACCTTCAGGATGGACCATATGCCCTACGGGGGGACGAAGCGGTCCGGCACAGGGAGGGAAGGACCGAGGTATGCAATAGAGGAGATGACTGAACTGAAACTCCTCGGAATAAATCGAGCCGGCGGCAAGGAGTGATTCGTTCGATGGATGCAGGTATGAATGGCAATGCCGCACAGATCGGGGTGATAGGCCCTGGTAACTGCACCCCGGATGAATACGAGGCAGCCGAGACCGTTGGGAGGAAGATCGCGGAGGGGAAGGGGATTGTCTGCTGCGGCGGACTCGGCGGGGTGATGGAAGCGGCATGCAAAGGTGCCCGGTCAAAAGACGGTCTTACTGTCGGAATAGTTCCCGATACGGGAGATGGAAATGCCTATCTTGACGTGGTCATCCGTACCGGTCTTGGGCATGCCCGGAATGTCGTTGTGGTCCAGACTGCGGATGCGGTCGTCGCAGTCGGCGGTGCCTACGGGACCCTCTCTGAACTGGCAATCGCATTAAAATCGGGAAGAGCCGTCTTCGGGTACCGCAGCCATGCCATCCCCGGTGTCGTGGCATGCGGGACACCTGAAGAGGCGGCGGTCAGGGCACTCGACGCAGCACGCCGGTTTCGGTTGAATCGTATCCCCCGAGTCTCCCGAGAATAGCCCGGAACCCATCGGACCTGACGGACTCCACGAGGACACCTATACGCGGGTCTTCCAGGCTCTCCCGCGGGATTGCGAGCTCGTATCGTTCGCTGGCTACCGGGACAAATTCAAGTCCCATGGCCCGGGCTGCGCTGTATACGCACATGCCCGCATCAGCCTCCCCGCTCTTTACTGCCAGCGCAACTGCAAGGTGAGTGGTGACCTCCCTGTCGTACCCTTCTATCAGGTCAGGGGATATCCCCTGTTTTCCGAGCTCGTAATCGAGGAGTATCCTGGTCCCCGACCCTTTCTGACGGTTGATGAAGCGGATATCCTGAAGATCGGACAGACCGTACCCCTCTCTTGAGACGATCCCCTGCTCCCGCTGCGCAATGCAGAGGAGCGAGATCTCTTCTCCCGGAAGGTACTTTTCCAGGTACTCCCTGTTGTAATCGCCGTCCGGGGAGAGGAGATGCATGGGGGCGGCGTGGCAGTCTCCCCGCTTCAGGGCGAGCACTCCACCCATGCTTCCCACATGAGTGGAATGAATCTCAACACCACCTCTCTGGGCGAGTTCGGTGAGATAATCAAGCACAGGGTCATGGCTCCCTGTAATAAGCAGCGAAGATTCTGCCCCTGACCGGGGGACCATCAACGTGACGGGAACCTCGTCTCCTGCCTCGTACCCCTCAACCCGTGACGGTATACGAAGGTAGGCATTCGCCCTGACCGCGCTCATCTGTATCCCTGAGCCCCTGGACTGCGGTGTTGCTGCGAACCGGTCACCGATCTTTCCGACAGAGAGGAGGACAAATTCGTCTGTACCAACATCGGAATGGAGTGTCGATGTAAGACGGGCCGCGATTGATTCGGTTTCGGGCACAAAAAGCCCGTACCGGGAGAGAAGAGGAAGGAGCAGTTCCCGGATGACAGTCAGGGCCGCGAGCGGGTATCCGGGCATTCCTATTACCGGTTTTCCATCGATCTTTCCTATGATAACCGGTTTTCCGGGTTTGATCGCGACGCCGTGGATGAGCACCTCTCCGAGTTCGCCGATCACGTCTACGGTGAAGTCGCGGGTGCCGGCAGAGGATCCGGCCGAAACGATTACAAGGTCGTTTTTGGCTACCGCAGTCTCAACTGCCTGGCGGATCCGTTCGGGCTCGTCTGGTGTCACCGGGTATCTGGTGCAGGTGACACCGAGACTCCGGAGCCAGGCCGCGGCCATCGTCGTGTTGCTCTCCACGACCTGGCCGGGGCCGGGACGGGTCCCGGGGGGGACGAGCTCGGTTCCCGTCGGGATGAGGCCCGCACGGAGGGTGAGCACGGGAACTTCAGTTATACCATATGTTGCCAGTGCCCCGACTTCATGGGAACGTATCCGGTGCATTGAGGGGATTACCATCTCCGATTCGGCGATATCCTCTCCTGCAGGACGTATATGCTGCCAGGGCGGGACAGCTCTTCGTATGGTGTATCCACCATCCTCCTCCCAGACGTCCTCTATCATTATAACCGAATCGTATTCTGATGGGACCACATTTCCTGTATTCACCCGTTTTGCCGATTCAAGAGTGACGGGATTGTATTCGGTGGCACCGGCCGTGTCGGCACTTCTCACCGCGATCCCATCCATTGCCGACAGATGGACTTCTGGGACAGAGAAACGGGTGAAGACCGGTTCGGCCGATACCCTCCCTACTGTGTCTTCAACAGGAAGTGTCTCGGTGACCTGGGTGAGCGGAAAAGCGGTCGAGAGAATATCCAGTGCCTCTTTGAGGGAGACCAGGGAGAGATATCTCTTTACCACAGGAACACTTCCACTTCGTCTCCTTTCTCGAGGCCCTCGCTGCCTGCAGGAACCCTGATTATACCGTCGCTTCTCACAAGCGTGTTGAGGAGCCCGGACTTGCCGAACAGGGGATGGGCATATCCGTCAATCAGTCTGGCCCTGATATAGTCCTCTCTCCCTTTTGTCGAAGGGACGTTACTGGCGAGAACGGCTTTTTCGAGCCTTTTGGAGATCTCCTTCTCACCTGTCATTCCAAGGAAAAGCGGTCTGCCGATGATCATCATGACGACGAGTGCGGATGCAGGATGTCCGGGGAGCCCGAGCACAGGGACGTTTCCCAAGCTGCCGATTATTGTAGGTTTTCCCGGGGCAAGTGCGATTCCATGCACCAGGACCTCCCCGTTCTCCCTGATGATGTCGGCGCACATGTCGCGATCGTCCTTTGAACTCCCACCCGAGATGAGGATCCCGTCACACTCATTCTTCGCGAGTTTGAGAGCATTCCCGAGAGATTCGCGGTCATCTTTCACTATCCCGTATAAACGGAAATCACAGCCGATGGACTGCAGGAAGGAGCCGCACATGTAGCTGTTCACATCCCGGACCTGGCTTCCCCTGGGCACCGATTCAACGGTGATCAATTCGTTGCCTGTTGAAATTACTCCGATCAGGGGCCTTCTCCGGACTGGAACGTCTTTTTTTCCAACGGCGGCAAGGGCGCCCACTTCCTGGATGGAAAGTCGCCTCCCCGCCGAGAGAACCAGCTCACCGCTGGAGAAGTCCTCGCCCTTCCGTACTATGTTCTCACCGTTTGCCATGGGTTTTTTGACAAGGACCTGGTCTCCGAGCATGTCGCAGTATTCAACCATGGCGACCGCATCGGCGCCTTCCGGCAACTCCGCACCGGTAGGGATGTAGGCGCATTCACCGCGGCCGATCGAGAGATCAGCACGTCCTCCCATCACGATTCGGCCGGTAAGGCGGAGCATGGCGGGAATCGCTTCACCCGCACCGGTGGTGTCGGAGGATCTCACCGCGTAGCCGTCCATGACAGACCGGTCGAAACCAGGGATGTCTATATCTGCAAAAATATCCCGGGCCAGGACACGGGAATAGGATGCTTCGAGGGGTACGAGTTCCTCGGGCATCGGGCCTGACAACTCCCCGGCGATTCGTACCGCTTCGCTGACCGGGATAGTCTGTAAAAAAAGGGTCATTTAAAGCAGCCCAGCTGACAACCCCGTATCTTTACTCCGTGTCTGTTGCAGTACCTGGATATATCCAGTTTCGGTATATCGTATTTGTCCGAAATTTCGAAGGCTACCGGGCATTTGATCTCCTTTCCGATCCCTTCTTTCTCAAAAGCATCGCGTATCTTCTCTTCATCCATAGTAACTATAATTGGTGTACAAAAAGATAGAGTTTATTCTGTTTGTCAAGACAAGACTAACTGTTCAAGGGAGATTCATGATACAATGAGGATATGCCTGATCAATTCGCGCCTGGATCCGGGCGGGGTCAATATACGAAGCCGTATGGAGGCTCTCCTGGAGATGCCGCATGACAGGCCCTATCCGCTCGAGAAGCATGAGTATGAATTTCTGGAGACGAAAGAACGCCTGATATACCAGGATCATATCGACGAAGGGCTCGAATCCGATCTCCTGATCTTCCTCTCGAGGCATGCAAGTGTAAACCCTGTGCCTGTCCTCACGGTCCACGTGACCGGGAATATCACGACCGCGGATTTCGGCGGGATCCCGGGGTCGCTTGCAGTGGCGGCTCCGGCGTGGATGCATGCCGTCCTTGCAAACCTTTCCAGGTATGCACCTCCGGGTTTCCGTGTATCATACGAGGCAACCCATCACGGCCCTTCAGAGATCTCAACGCCCTCCCTCTTTGCGGAGGTGGGCAGCACCGAGAAGGAATGGAACGATCCTGAGGCAGGGAAGGCCGTCGCGATGAGCGTGCTCGAGGCTTTGCCCGGGGACACCATTCCCCTGATCGGCTTTGGGGGGACCCATTATGCACGGCGCCAGACCGAGATTGCACTCTACTCGAGGGGAGCATTCGGCCATATAGCCCCTTCACGGGAGATCCATGCGGTAGGCGGAGCGATGGTCCGCCAGATGGCCCGGAAAAGCGGAGCGGTAGCGGCATTCATCGACAGGAAGGCACTTCGATCAGAGGAGATCAGGGAGATCGAGGAATCAGCCGTCTCGTGCGGCCTTGTCAGGCTTACGGAAGGCGACCTGATGAATTTTGGTGATCTCTCCTGGGAAGGATACCTTTCCGTCCGCAAGCTGGCTGCGGAGGTGGACCCTGACTGCCGGCCGAACCTCCACCGTCCGGGGAAGGGATCTCCGGCACTCCTCCAATTCAGTCCCGATCTACTCGAAGAAGCCCAGAAAGCCGATCAAAAGGGTTTTTTCGAAGGCATTTCAGGTATCCCTCTTATCCATCTCTCAACTCCCAGGAAATCGATTCTGCCCCAATTTGTCATCACGGAGGAGAATCGTCGGGAAATACTCAATGCTTTAATAAGCTTATGCGTTACACTCATACGTAAAGAACAGGAGATTTTAATTGCTGGCGATCACCTCACCATCCGTAAAATCAGGTTTGACCCCCGGAAAGCGCGGGAACTCGGGGTACCGAAGGGACCACTCTATGGGGAACTGGTGAAAGGGCGCACCATAAAGGTCGGTGACCGGGTGATCACACCGGAGATGGTCCGGGCCTGCACTGAAAAAACCATCCACATTCCGGGATTGGAGAGCTATACATGAAATCAATTGTGGAAGAGGCATTGACCAAGGTCAGGGACGAATCAGTTGATGTCTCGCAAAATAACGAGGACTTAGACCAGATCCTCAGGGAACTGAAGACGGAGATCGCGGTAATCGGCTGCGGGGGGAGCGGGTCGAATACCATCACCCGCATGATGGAAGAGGGTATCCACGGTGCACGCCTGATTGCACTCAATACCGATGCCCAGCACCTCATCCATACCCGGGCAGACCACCGCATCCTCCTCGGGCGCCAGCGTACCAGGGGTCTTGGAGCGGGCTCCATACCCCAGATAGGCGAGGAGGCCGCACTCGAGAACGAGCAGGACATAAAACAATCGGTAACCGGATGCGACATGGTCTTCATCACCGTCGGCCTCGGAGGAGGCACAGGTACGGGTGCCGCTCCTATTGTCGCCAAGGCCGCGAGGGATGAAGGCGCCCTCACCATTGCCATCGTCACCCTCCCCTTCACCGCTGAAGGTGCAATCCGGATGGAGAATGCAGAAGCGGGCCTGGAAAGGCTGCGGGACGTCGCAGACACGGTCATTGTAGTCCCCAACGACCGCCTGCTCGAGGTAGTCCCGAAACTTCCTCTCTATGCCGCATTCAAAGTCGCAGACGAGGTCCTGATGAGGGCTGTGAAGGGGATCACCGAGCTCATCACCATGCCCGGACTCGTCAACCTCGACTTTGCTGATGTCCGCACGGTCATGGAGCGCGGCGGTGTTGCGATGATCGGGATGGGAGAGAGCGACAGCGAAGACAAGGCTGCCGATTCTGTAAAGAAGGCAATCCGCTCACCTCTCCTCGATGTGGACATATCAGGCGCATCAGCCGCCCTTGTTAACGTGATCGGTGGACCGGATATGAGTATGGAGGAGGCCGAAGGAGTGATACAGGAGGTCTACAACAGGATTGATCCCACTGCACGCATCATATGGGGTGCGCAGATAGACCCGGCCATGCAGGACAGGATGAGGACAATGCTGGTTGTGACCGGGGTACGGTCGCCACAAATATATGGTAGGAATGAAAAAATAACCCCGAAAGTTCAGAGACAGTTTGAGATAGACTTTCTGAAGTGATTGACGATGGAAATATCGAAACCTGATGTAAAATTCAATTTAAATGAAGAGCTTTTCCGAAAATACTGGCGTATACTGAAACTGGCCCGGACACCGAAAAAGGAAGAGTTCTCAAAAATTGCGCTGGTGGCTGCAGCGGGCGTGATCATAGTCGGCGTTATCGGATTCCTGATATATGAGGGCATGTTAATACTGCCATGATGGATATGGAAGAAGATTCCAGCCGTATTTTTGCTATTAAGACTACATCAAAGCAGGAACGCACTGTTGCCGACAATATAAAGAAGGCCATCGACACAGAGGCCACAGACGTCAAGGTGACGGCAATAATAGTCCCCGACGAGCTGAAAGGATACGTGCTCGTGGAGACACCCGAGAGCCTGCCCAGGATCGAGCAGCTGGTCGAGAAGGTTGCACATGCGCGCACCGTAGTCAAGGGTGAGACGTCCCTCGACGAGGTCGGCCATTTCCTGGTCCCCAAACCTGTAGTAAGCGGCATTTCCGAGGGAACCATAGTGGAATTGATTGCCGGGCCTTTCAAGGGCGAGAAAGCGGTTGTAAAGCGGATAGATGCCGGCAAAGAAGAGATCACCGTAGAGCTCTACGAGAGTGTCCTTCCTATTCCTATCACGGTGCGGGGGGACAATGTCAGGGTCGTCGATAAGGGCGACGATAACGAATAATCCTATTCTTTACCGGTCTGCTGGTATACATTTAAGTCTGGTCGGGTATACCTTACTTAACCCACGCTGAGTACCCAGTTTTACGGGACGGCATGGTGATACTATGGCAGAAGTGGTCGAGGTTTTGGTACCAGGAGGCAAGGCGACCGCAGGTCCGCCTATCGGGCCCGCACTGGGACCACTCGGTATTAACGTGAAGGCGGTTGTTGACGAGATCAACAAGCAGACCACGTCCTTCGACGGCATGCAGGTGCCGGTGAGGATCGAGGTCGACGAAAAGAAGAACTTCACTGTCACTGTGGGTATTCCACCCACTACGGCTCTCATCAAGAAAGAGGTTAATGTCGAGAAAGGTTCCCCGGAGCCCAATATGCAGATCGTGGGAGACTTGCCCATGGAGGCCGCTGTCAGGATAGCCCGTATGAAGCAGGACGATATGCTTTCCTATGACCTGAAAGGAGCGGTCAAGGAAGTTATCGGGACATGCGTCAGTATGGGCGTCAACGTCGACGGAAAGAGACCAAAAGAGGTCTTTGACGCAGTCGATGCTGGCGAATATGACAAGCTTCTCGCAGAATAGAACGAAAGATTACCATAGAAGATCAAAAAGGTCGAGTACTATGGAGGAACCAGATGGTAGAAAGGGCCAGAATTTTAGAGGCCGTGCAGACGGCAATTGAAAAAGCGCCAGAACGCAAATTCTCTGAGAGCGTAGATATTACAGTCAATCTCAAGAATATCGATATGGCGCAGCCCAAAAATCGTATTGACGAGACGATTCTTCTTCCTCACGGAACAGGGAAAAAAGTCGGTATCGCAGTCCTCGGGAAGGGTGATATCACCACGCAGGCCAAGGAAGCCGGCGTAGACCTTATCATCGGTCCGGAAGAGATCGAACGGCTAGGCGGGGAACCACGTGAGGCTCGCGCCGTAGCCAGCAAGTACCGTTTCTTCCTTGCAGATACCAGTGTCATGCCCCTTGTCGGCAGATGGCTGGGTCCGAGGCTCGGTCCGCGAGGACGTATGCCCACCCCCATACCCGGAGGGACCGATATCCGCCCGATTGTCGAGCGCCTGCGAAAATCCGTGAAGATCAGGACAAAGGACAAGAAGACGTTCCATGTAAAGGTGGGCTCCACCGAGATGCCCCCTGAGCAGATCGCGGATAACATCGATGCGGTCCTGAAAAGAGTTGAATCTGTTCTCGAACAGGGTGTAATGAATATCCATTCGGTCTATGTGAAGACCACGATGGGACCTGCGGAGAGGTTGGTCTAGATGGCGCTGTATACCCATCATCTCCCGGCATGGAAGAGAAAGGAAGTCGAGGAGATCAAGGAGGATGCAGGCAGGTTCACGCTCGTCGGACTTGTGGACATGTACGGCATCCCCGCAGCCCAGCTCCAGCTCATCAGGCGGAACCTGAGGGGAAAGGCAAAGATCAAGATGACGAGAAATACCCTGATCACGCACGCCTTCCAGGAACTGGGAGGCGAGATTTCAGGGTTGCTCTCCCATATGTCGGGACATTCCGCATTGATCTTTACCGATGAAAACCCGTTCAAGCTCTTCAAGACGCTGGAGAAGACCAAGACGAAGATGGCAGCAAAGGCCGGCGAGACCGCACCCGAGGATATCACGGTGGAGAAGGGGCCGACCAGCTTCAAGCCGGGCCCGATTGTCGGGGAGCTTCAGCAGGCAGGTATTCCTGCCGCGATCGAAGCCGGCAAGGTCAAGATCCGGGAGACCAGGACGGTCGTGAAGAAAGGCGAGGTGATAAACCCGAAACTGGCAGATGTCCTCTCAAAACTGGACATCAAGCCCATGGATATCGGGCTGATACTTCAGGCTGCGTATTATGAAGGCAGCATCTACGAACCGTCGGTACTTTCGATAGACGAGAAGGCCATTTACGACCAGATCACCCTGGCCGCACAGCAGGCGTTCAACCTCTCGATCAACGGGACGATACTGACCCGTGATACGGCTGGGACTATCCTTACAAAGGCCGTCAGAGAGGCACGCGGACTTGCAGTGGAAGCAGACATCTACGAGAAAGATGTCATTGATGCGATTATTGGTAAAGCCTATAGAGAAAGTGCAGCCCTCCAGAACATGGTGGAAGGGAAATAAGAGAAATTGGATTGAGGTGAAAAAGAGATGGAGTATATCTATGCAGCCCTTCTCCTGCATAAGGCAGGAAAGGCGATCAAGGAAGAAGATGTAGCGGCAGTTCTGACCGCTGCCGGTATCGCAGTCGACGAAGCCCGTGTCAAGGCGCTTGTAGCCGCACTTGAGGGTATCGATATCGAAGAGGCTATCAGCAAGGCAGCCGTTGCCCCGGTTGCAGCAGCAGCACCCGCAGCAGCAGCAGCAGCAGCAGCACCCGCAGCAGCAGTAGAAGCCGCAGCTGAGGAGCCTGAGGAAGAGAAGAAGGAAGAGGAAGAGAGCGGCATGGCAGGGCTCGGTGCCCTGTTCGGCTAAACACCTCTTTTTTTCAAAAAAACATTCACAAACGATTAACTGCCGGGTTTTTTCGACCGTCCCACATCGGACATCTTCATGTTATGATATTGAAGAATGCTCATGTTCGACGAACTTGATTCTTCCGCGAATAACTGCTTCACCATCCGGTGGCAACCAAAACTTTTGTGAGGAATGATACAACCGCTACCATCCGGTATATGTAAATATCGACGGTTCGCGTGATGTATGAAATAACATGGAACCTGTTGGACGCATCTATATTCTGATATGCGGGATCTTGATCCTGGTAAATCACATCACGTCACTTGGCCTGTAGGAGGGCTCCTCTGAAAGATGGGAACATGTCATGTCAGACGGCGGGATATATCGGAATTTTGATCCCGGTATACGGAAAAACCGATGAAACGACGAGAAATGCAGTTGAATAGAGTATGTATACGGTCCGCCGGGACGCATGCCTGGTCTTGTGATCTTTTCATCAGGCATTCCATCGTGGCCTGTTGTCCCGGTCCCCGAACCGGAAAATTTCTAGTGGGTTGCTCCTTATTTTATAGGAAGTGCCGGTTAAGCCGCACGATTTCGACGTATTAACCCTTATGGAGAATAGGTAATGACGGCTGTTATTGAAGTTGCGTCACTTTCGAAGAAATTTTTTGGCAGATGCGTGGTGGAGGACATCTCTTTTTCCGTCGAGAAGGGGGAGGTGTTCGGATACCTGGGCCCGAACGGCGCGGGAAAGACCACCACGATGCGGATACTGCTCGGGTTGCTTGCGCCGACGTCGGGCCGGGCGATGGTTCTCTCTTCGGACCTGGCCGTCGATGACCGGGCAAGAGGGGACGTGGGGGTCCTGATGGAGAACAACGGCCTCTACGAACGTCTCAGTGCCGAGGAGAACCTGGAGTATTTTGCACGGCTGTACGGGATCGGAGATCCAGGAGATCGGGTGGCCGAGCTTCTCGAGTTTACCGGGCTCCACGAGCGGAGCACTGAACCCGTCGGCAACTTTTCCACAGGGATGAAACGGAAGCTCGGGATCGCCCGGGCCATCCTCCACGAACCCGAGATCGTGTTCTTCGATGAACCGTCATCAGGGCTCGATCCCGAGGCGCAACACATGGTACGGGAACTCATCCTCGGGCTCTCAAAAAAAGAGGCCATGACTGTCTTTCTCAACTCCCATAACCTCGATGAGGTGCAGAGGATATGCTCCAGGGTGGCAATTCTCCACAGGGGAAAGATTCAGGCACTCGATACTGTCAGCCGTCTCACGGAAGACCGGGGGAAGAGCGTCTACACCGTCACGCTGGCAGATCCCGGAACGTTCCCGGCCGCCCTCGACATCCTCTCCACCGCATCCGGGATGTCCGGGCTTACGCTCGATGGAGATCGCGTCAGCATGTATCTCGATACCCTGCCGCCACACGAGGTAATCTCTATGCTCGTGAAAGGAGGAATCGGTGTGAACGAAGCACAGAGGGAAGCCAGGTCTCTTGAAGAGATATATCTCGGGGTCATGCGCCAGGCGGAAGGTGACTCCTCGTGAACCGGGTTTTAGTGGTGGCTGCCAAGGAGATCCGGCAGCTGGCCAGGTCGAAAAACGTGCTTATTTCGGCAGTTCTCTTCATCGTGATCTTCGGGGGAATGACCGGCCCCGCCATGCTGGCCGGGAGAGACACCGCCCCGGAGCAGGTTATCGACCAGCTCCTCTTCTACCTCGTCCTCGTCCTGGGGATATTTGCAGGCTATCTTTTCTGCGGGCAGGTCTTTCTCCGGGAGAAGCAGGAAGGTGTCGTAGAGACACTCCTCTGCTCTCCCCTGTCGCTCCGGGAGATCTGGCTCGGGAAGGTGGCGGGGATCGTCGTCCCGGCCACCGTTCTCTCGTACCTGGCCTCGGTCATCATTGTCCTTGTGGGCTCTGCGATGCTCGGGAAGGCTGTGGCGCCGTCTCTTCCTGTCATCATCCACGTAATCGCGGTCGTCCCTGCATTTATCGGTGCGGGGGCGGGACTTATGGGATTTGCCCAGTTGCTGCTCGGGATGAGGGAGAACCAGATACTCAACTTTGCGATCATCTTCGGGCTCATCTTCCTGATCAGCTTCACGCGGGAACTCCTCGGCCCTTCGTTTGCCGTCACGTGGGAGGTCGTCGCAGTGGTCATGGCGCTTGCGGTATTGATCATGTTGATCACCTCCTGGCTGACCCGGTTCCTCTCTAGAGAACGTATCGTCACGACCCTTCCCGACTGATGAGTGCGATGAGGAAACAGGAGAAGAAAGGCGTGGGACGTCTGTTATCGTCCGGGTTTCTTCCCTCTACATTCAACGACCACGGTGCCGTCGGATAGGTGAGTTGGCCTGAAAAAGACATTCTTCTTACTGCCGTTGCTGCATTGCATGGCGAAGGTTCTATTGAGTGGACTACCTTCTTTATGGAGCTTCGGACCCAGCGCTGCAATCGCCTCCTGTCGGTAGACAGGATCAGGGAACGCCTTTTCAAGCCATGCCTCCCTTGACGGGATATCCTGCTGTGTATACCCAAACTCCCTAGAAAACCTCTGGTTGATGAAAACGATCCGGTCGTCCCGGTCGATTACGGCAGATGGTTGATCAGAGGATGCAACAAGGTCCCGGAACCGCTGCTCGCTGCGCAAAAGCCGCTCTTCGGTCATCCTCCGTGCTAGTGCGATTGATGCCTGGCGGAAGAACGATTCTATCGCCTGCTTGTTTTCAAGGACTTCGTCACGACTGAGCCCAATTCCTACCTGTCCGAAGAGCTGGTCCTGCCAGACAAGGCCGGTAAGATAGATCTTGGCCATATCGAACTTAAGTAAAACCGCATCACAGACCTCTTTTGGAAAGATGTGAGCACATGCATCATAAAAAGAGTATTCCTCTTCATCGTAAAAAGGTTTGAAATGCATTACCCGCATTTCTTTGAAAGTGGCTGCACTCTCAAAGAACGGTTCTGCATAGAAGAATTCTTTTAATGGCCATGCCATTCCAACCGGATCAAAGCCTGTCAATTCTGCAAATCCCTGTCGGGTTGTTTCTGATTTCATCGCCTGCATGGAGAATGTTCCCTTCATGTCATCATATGAAAATATATAGTACCGTGGGTTATCAGGGACAAGTTCCACCAGCCGTTCCGCGATATACTGGTAGATATCCGCCTCGGGAGGCAGATCTACAAGCTCCATGGCGGTCCGTGCCAGGAACTCCATGTTCTTGAGGTGACGCTTCTTCTCGGTGATGTCTTCGAGCACGATGGTGAGCCCCGTCTCACCGGCCTCGAAACTCGTCGGGATGACCTCCATCTTGTAAAAGAACTCGTCGTTTCCTATACGGGACCGAATATCTGTGATGACCTGCTCCTTCCCTGTCGACTCGATGATACCTAATACATCAGGGTTCGAGACGATGGGGATCTTCAATTCGTGGAGGTTCTTCCCGATCAGCTCGTCCTTCGTATAACCTGTGAGAGCGGTGTACTTGTCGTTTGCCTGGACGATGTTTAAGTTCATATCAAGGATCAGGATCATGTTCTGCGTGAAACAGAGGAATGCCGAGAGCGGGACACGCTGCGAGAGCCAGTAGACCCTCGCCGTGCCGATCTGGCGTGTATCGACCTTTCCCTCGGCCTTGAGGACGTCGAGTTGCCGTGCGATCGCGTTCCGGTCCCTCTTCAGCTTCTTCGCGATGTCTGTTATCGACAGACCCCTTGGGCTGAACTTGAGCACTTTCAGTATCGCATCAGATGTGTCATCCCCCTCTATCATGGATAGAAAATTATAGATTAACTTAAATTAATCTTTCTTGATAATATCTCCATCCGGGGTTAAAGCATAAAAGAAAAGTGGACTTAAAAATTTCACTGGTTGACTGCCACACCTATTTCAAGCTGTTTCCTGCATTGCGGACAGAAATCCCTTCTTTTCCTGTCGAGGTCATCCAGCGTCAGAGGATTGAACATGATGCAGTCCGCCTGGTTGCAGTGATCAAGGCCAAAGAGGTGACCCAGTTCGTGGGCGCCCTCCTTGCACATCCTGTCAAGGAGATCGTCATCGTCCCCTCTGCGGCCGTAATATGCGTTGTCGAGCCGGGCGGACGATATAACTGCGGAACCGGTGGACGGCCGGGCAAGACCGAATAAAAATTCCGTCCCTTCCATGAAGATGTCCTCGGAGATGACGAGAAGAACGGGGTCGGAAACCGAGAGACGCCTCTTGTAGATGTCGATGCCGTCGAGGACAACCCTCGCATCCGTCTGGCGTCGTGATCCCGTATACCCGTTCACCACGAGCGGGTTGTCCTGCACTTTCACGTCCATATCCATGATGTTCGACAATTCCCGGGATACCGGGAGCTGGAATCCCGGCGGGGCATCGTCATCCCAAAAAATAAGGATCTCCATCACCTTATCTATGTGTCAATGGGGCGCCATAAACATATTGAACGGTTTATAGGCGAATATATCGCCAAAAACTACCGTAAAGTTGCGGAGATCGGTGTCGGGAGAAATTTTGAGGCTGCCAGGATCATAAGGGAAGCGGGAAGATCGATCTTTTGCACAGATATACGGTCTGTTGATAAAGGGTTGTGGCCCCATGTCACTGAAGATGACATATTCTCTCCTGACATGGCCCTGTACCGCGGACTCGACCTGATCTATTCGATACGGCCTGCAGAAGAGATGATTCCGCCCATGATCTCCCTTGCACGGGCCGTGGACTGTGATCTTCTCGTATATCACCTCGGGTTCGAGGGACATGGCGACGGGGGGGAGATCATCGAATGCGGGGTTGTGCTCCACCGCTATCATGCCCGTCAGAACCCGTCAAAGAGTGTCTTCTGAGATCGTTCAGTTGCCGCATTCCTCTCCGGCTCTGTATTATCCGACCACTCCAGCGACTCTTTACCTGTCTCCTCCAGTTTTTCCTGTTTTGCGCTCTCCTTTCCCCTGCGGGTCTCCTTCTCTTCCAACTCCCTCTCTTTCTCGGCCTTACGCTCCATTGCCTGGACCTTTTTTACAACTTCCTGCGAACGAGCCCTGTCCTGTAGAAGAAGGTTCAATTCATCTACATCCAACGAGAATTCCCGTGCGTAGAGTAAGGGATCATGGTCAACCAGCATGGAGAGAGGGCTCATATACGTATCCCGGAACTCTTCCCTTGGTATATGGAGAAGGGATGACAGTTTCTGTGTATGGTTAAGACGGAGTGTCTTCTGTTTTTTGTAGGTGCCCATCTTCCTCCAGCGGGCCGGGGGCATTATCCTGGCATGGATCCCCTTTCCGCCCGATGCGGCAGAGACGCCAAGAATCATGAGAGTCGCGGCGTACCTCCAGAGTTTATAATACTGGTTGCGGTACGTGTAGCCGATATATTCGTCGGAACGGGAGAGATATGTGTAGCTCTTCGCGATCTTCCCCTGATCATTCAGGTGATGGAGATTTGCTTCCAGCCACTGCTCGATGGTATCGGGTGTCTCATCCACATCGTATGAGATTTGCATCAGTTCCTCCCCGCCGGGCGAACCGAAGACCGCGCTAACCAGGTCAAAGATGCTCGATCGCTGATCTTTTTTTGATGTATGGACCTCTTTCTCTGTCAGCTGTTCTCTTCCAAGCGCGGATGCATAGAGCATGTTGACGGCGGCCCGTATGTCTCCTCCCGCCGATTCGGCGATCTCTTTCAGGGCAGCTTCGTCGTATTCGATCCCTTCGGCCGAGCATATGTATCTTAACCGTGGAACGATTGACCTGGCGGGTAGGGCCCTGAACTGGACAGTATCGCAGCGTGATCGCAACTCGGGCGACAGTTCATAGAGTTCGTTCGCAACCAGTATGATGGGTTGCCGGGCTTTTTTTATGACCTCGATGATAGCCCTGGCACCCCCCCTGTCTGCCGTTCCCTGCAGGTTGTCGGCCTCGTCGAGTAAAATGAGTTTTTGGGCCGCCCCTGAAAGACTGCTTGTCATACTGCTGCTTCCCGCCACCTTCTCGATGACTCCTTTCGTCCGCTGGTCACTGGCATTGAGCTCGATTATATCCCATTCCATCTCGTTTGCCAGCGCGTGCGCACTCGAAGTCTTGCCTGTGCCGGGCTTCCCATACAGGATAAGGGGCTTTTTATCACTATTCCAGGACTGTGCCCACTCCACCATCTGTCGTATTGCTGCGCTGTTTCCGACCAGATCTTCAAGGCGGCGGGGCCTGTATCTCTCAGCCCAATCCATGCCAACACTTACGACTGTATATCAAATAAATTATCTCTGATGATGGTCTATTCATAATAAGAGAACCATTTACATGAGTGCTATTGAAAGAAACCGCTGCTCTACCGCAAAGATCGCAATGATAGTACGGGAGTATGAAGGAGTCGTTCGAAAACACGCCATAGGTGAGATGGTGAAGGCCATCCGGATAGACTCGCCCGATATTATCGCCTCTTTCGGGGAAGATGCTGCGGTTATCGATCATGGGGATGAGGTCCTCCTGCTTGCTGCCGATGGCATCTGGAGCAGACTGATGGAAGCGGATCCATATTGGGCCGGGTATTGCTCAGTTCTTGTAAATATTCATGATATCGCTGCCATGGGTGGAAGACCCCTCGCAATGGTGGACGTCTTTTCCATTGCCGATTCGTCCATCCAGAAGCAGACCATCGCAGGAATGCACGATGCGTCGCTTCAGTTCGGTGTGCCGATCGTCGGAGGACACCTTCATCCCGATACGCCATACAGCGTTATCGATGTGGCGATACTGGGCGTTGCCGAAAAAGAAGCGGTTATCTATTCCCATACCGCGGAAGTCGACGACAAGATCGTGGTCGCCGTGGATCTAACCGGGAGAGTCCACCCCTCATGCATACTCAACTGGGACTCGGTCACGATGAAATCTCCCGGTTATGTAAGGGCACAGATACAGATGCTGGTGTCGCTGGCAAAAGACAAACTTGTTACCGCCGGGAAGGATATCAGCAATCCCGGTGTGATCGGCACACTCGGCATGCTCCTTGAAGTGAGCGGGAAGGGAGCTGATATCGACCTTGATGCCATCCCCCGGCCAGACCTTCGGGCCAATAACATGACATTCGAGCAGTGGGTCAGGATATATCCCGGCATGGGGTTTGTTCTTACAATGAAGGGTGAGCACATCGACGAGGTCATTAAACGGTTTTCCCAGGTGGGTATGACCGCAGGTGTTATCGGAACGGTGGATTCTTCCCGCGAACTGAGAGTGTCATATGATGGCGACAATTCATCGGTCTTCGATTTTACACATAACGGAATCATGAGGCTCTTTTCCGACGACGGATCCTGCGTATGACAGCAATCGGAATCGGAATCGGCGGAGAAGTGGAGAAAGTTCAACGAAGTATCGAGAAGGTCTCTATATCATCTGATATCGTCTGTTACTCCAAAGAAGAGTGCCTTTTAGAAGGGAGGGACTCTGCAGCGTTCCGGATCTCCGATGACCCGTCCCGGTCGCTTGTTGACGACCTTGTGTCAGGGAGAATCGATGCGGCCGTCAGGGGGTCTCTGCCGGCCAACGAGACACTTTCCATACTTAAGGCGGTAATGGGTGTTGATCACCTGGAGAGGGCCGCCCTGCTTGAGACAGCAGATGGGCGAAAGTTCTTCCTGGCCCCTGTTGGAATTGACGAAGGATGGAGTGTAGCGGAAAAGATACTCCTGGCAGAAAAGATAAAAAAGATCGCATCTGGCTTTGGGATATCTGAAAAGATTGCAGTTCTGTCTGGTGGTCGGTTCGGAGACATTGGAAGACACCCGGTGGTCGACAGGACCATGGCAGATGCCGAGCTCGTCGCCTGTCTTACCGGGGGCAGACATTACGAGATCCTTATTGAAGACGCAATCAGTGATTGCGGGATTGTTCTCGCACCTGACGGGATTTCTGGCAATTTGATCTTTCGTACGTTGACCTTTTTGGGATCGGGTCACGGTCATGGCGCACCGGTGCTAAATATCGATTATATCTTTGTCGATACTTCGCGCGCATCGCCAGACTATACAAATGCAATTAGACTCGCGGAATCACTCTTAATGTCAGTATGAGTGTTTAATTCGCCTTGAAATCTAAAAATAACCAAATATATACGTTTTTTAAAAATCGTGAAGCCGATGATCAGACCCGTAAGAGGATGACTTCATAGAGTTCCCCGATGGATTAATTGGGGAAAAATTGGTCCTGAATCACGAAATATTTAAATATCTCCTGATACACTTTTGATTTGAGGTAAAATACAATGGCAGATTTACCTATTGCTGCAGTTGTGAGAATTGCAAAGAAGAATGGTGCTGAGAGAGTTGGAAGCGATGCAGCTGCTGCGCTTGTAGCAAAGGCAGAGGATTACATCGCAAACCTCACCAAAGAAGCCAACAGGCTTGCTCTCCATGCGGGCAGAAAGACGATCAAGGAAGAGGATGTCGAGCTTGCGGCAAAGTCCGCATAAAACTCATCCTTTCCCATTAAACCCGGAACCGTTCGAATAGGGAATACAAATCAAGGTGGCATCAAACTACTTTTCTGATTGGACAATTGACTACCACAGGGTATCTTTTCATTATCAGTTCTGTTTCCTCTTGTTCTGTTTCACCGGAAAACGGACTTCCATGTACAACTTATAAAATTATGCCATGCAAAAGTGAATGGCGAATACATTTTATTGAGTAATCTAAACATCATATCGTCCTTCCATGAGGAGGATGCGGGGGGATTGATGGCTGAATTCATGTCGGAGTCAATTGAAAAAACCAGTGCAGGCATCATCAGATCGATACACGACATGGCAAGGATGGGTCAGCCCGCGGTTGACTATCTGGTCCTTGCCCTTGATGATAAGGATGTCAAAGTCAGGATTGCGGCTATCAAGGCACTTGCTGACATTGCCGATCCCCGGGCTATGCGTTACCTTGTGAATATTGTAAGGGACCAGGACATGACGATACGGTACGCAGGTGCCCAGGCATTGGGAAATATGAGGGATGAAGCGGCGATAGAACCTCTGTATGAACTATGCAGAGACGATAACTGTTTCGTGAGGACTGCTGCAAGAGAAGCGGTGGTAAAAATACTCAAAAATACACGTAAATAGAACGCAAACCCATCTTTAAATTCAAAGAACGCCTTTTGTACTCGGAATCTCTCCTGGCTCACGTGTAATCGTTAATGCATCGCCAAGTGCGATCCCGAAAGCCTTGAAGACTGCTTCACACTGGTGATGGTCGTTCCTTCCATGGAATATGATGTGTGCATTGAGCCCTCCACGATTGCAGAGACTATAGAAGAAATGCTCAAATATGTCACATTCTATCCCTCCGATCAGCTTCTGGGAGAAACAGCCCTGGAAGACCATGTACCCCCTGCCGCCGCAGTCAAGGGCAACGGTAGCCAGGGATTCGTCCATGGGTATAATGGCATGTGAAAACCGTTTTAGCCCACTCCCATCACCTATCGACTCTCTTACGGCTTCTCCGATAACGATGCCGACGTCCTCGATGGTATGATGAATGTCAACTTCGAGATCCCCTTCGGCACGGCAATAAAGGTCAATTTTTCCATGTCGGGCCATGGAGCCGAGCATGTGGTCTAAAAACGGCACGCCTGTGCTGATATCCTCTTTACCGGAGCCGTCAGGATTCAGCCTGACATGAATCTTCGTCTCTTTTGTTTCGCGGGTTATTTCACCGGTTCTCATCTGCTTGCCTCCATGGCATCGTCAAGTCGCAATTTTCCACTGTAGAGCGCCGATCCCAGTACTACTCCATATGCACCCATGGTTTTTAATCCTGCCACATCCCCGATACTGGAGACGCCTCCGGCGACAGTCACGGGAAGCGAAGTCTCTTCAAGGAGCCTTCTTACCGGTGAAAAATCAACGCCCTGCTGAAGCCCTTCCACATCAACGTTTGTGTAAAGGAGGGATCCGGCTCCTTTATCCTCAAAAGTCCGGGCCCATTCGAGGTAATCACCCGCTGACTCCTGCCAGCCCTCCACGGTAACAGTGCCGCCCCGGGCATCGACTCCGGCCATAATATGCCTGGCTCCGAACCTTTCGGATAGTTGCGCGAGTATATCGGGGTTCCGGGTTGCCAGGGTCCCGATGATGACTCTCTCGACGCCGATATCGAGCCATGATTCGGCGTCGGAAAAGGACCTGATGCCGCCGCCGAGCTGGATTTCGACACCTGTATCTGCGATAAGATCCCGAATTACGGCTGCGTTCTTTTCGGCCTGGCCAAAGGCGCCATCCAGGTTCACGACATGGAGGGCCTCCGCCCCCTCGCGGAGCCAGCGGTGCGCACAATCCAGAGGATCGCCAAATACCGTGGCTGATTCCTTTCTTCCCTGGACAAGCTGCACACAGCGTCCTTCGAGAATATCAACTGCAGGAAATATTTTCATATCAACGTATCATCCGTTCTATGGACATCACCAGGATATCCCTGGCCCCGGCTCTCTTGAGCAGGTTGATGAGCTGGTACACGCGATCTTCACCCACCACCGCGTGGACTGCCACAAGGTCTTCCCTGGAGGCCACATCCATCACTGTCGGCCCGGAAAGGCCGAAAAGAACATCTTTTACATCTTCGAGGCATGCACGACTGACATTCATCATCAGGTAGCACTGGCCACGCGCCACGAGGACGCTTTCGAGCGCAAGAACAATCTCCTCTATCTTTTCTGATTTACGGACTGCTGAATCATGATTGCAGACAAGGATGGTGCTGGTGTCGAGGACATCGTCAAGTATCCTGAGTCTGTTGGATCGGAGGGTGTCTCCAGAGCTGGTCAGATCGATTATGGCATCGGCTATGCCGAGGTAGGGTGTGGCCTCGCAGGCACCGCCCACAGGCACTATGGTAACGGAAAGGTCGAGTCTCTTGAAATATTGTCGCGATATACGGGGAAATTCCGTTCCTATACGGCGGTCTGCAAGATCCTCAACTGATTCAACATCCGAATTCTCCGGCACTGCCAGGACAAGACGGGCTTTCCCGAATTCGAGATCGAGGAGCTCACGAACATCGGCACCCCGTTCCTCGACCATGTCCTTTCCCGTGATTCCGAGATCGGCCGCCCCGTTCGCCACATATTCGGGGATATCAACGGGCCGTGCGAACAAAACCTCTATATTCGGATCAGGTGTCCGCGAGATGAGGCGCCGGTCTCCCTCGTCAAGGAGGTGGAGACCGCTTTTTTCCATGAGATCCATGACAGGTCCGGAGATCCGGCCCTTGTTTGGAATTGCCATCCGGATCTTGACCTGGTCCGGTTCCTGTGTGCGCTCAGAACGTCTTGACTTCTTCACGGATGATCTTCTCGGTAATGCAGGTGATATTCGAGAGTCCGTCGTCCACGATGCCTTCGATCTCTGCGCTGATTGCCGACAGCTGGATATCGGGTTTGGGGAGGATCTGGATGCTTGCAATCAGCGGCTGGTCTATCGGTTTTCCGATCTGGGAGAGGAGCCGTATGTAGATCTCCTCGATCCCTTCTACCTCCTGCACGCATTCGGATCCGAGCTGCGTTGCAAGTATGTTGTAGATCTTCCCGATATGATTGATTGGATTCTTGCCGCTGGTGGCCTCCATGCTCATAGGCCGATTGGGAGTGATAAGCCCGTTGCACCGGTTGCCACGACCCACTGACCCGTCATCGCCCATCTCTGCGGACGTACCGGTGACGGTGAGGAAGACGCTCCCCGAGTCGATGTCGTCTGCTGTATTGACATCCACAATGATGTTCCGGTTCGTAAATTTCTTCGCAATCGAAAGTGAATGCTCCTGCAATATATCTTTGTTTTCACAATATTCAGCAAGGCCGCTGCAGTACCTGTCCACCATGGCGCATGCCAGCGTGAGAGTTATCGTATCTCCGTCCCGCAGGCCCATGATCTTGATATCCTGACCGATGGCAGGGTATTTTGGCCGTAAGACATCGTCGATGTAATCGCTGACGGCTTTTACGATCATCTCTGTCTCGGAGAATGGTGCATGCCCTACACCAAACGAGGTGTCATTTGCCCGGGGGGCATCTCCCTGGCAGGGTTTGAAGACATCACGAAGATCGGTTGAACCTGTACCAAGCCTGCAGTCTATGATGAGGTCCCTGTCCTGGTTCAGGTTGGTCAGTGTCTTTCTCAGGTAGTTGCGTGATGCCTCGAGCGCAATGGAGTCTGTGGGAATATCGATACTGTCGAATTTTTTAGTTGCACGCCCGTCAATCAGCATATATATCGGCTTCATGACTTTTCCACCGCCGTATTTTGGAATAGATTCCCCAGCCACTATCTCTCCCTGGTCGGTATTGTGGTGGAGTATTGCTCCGCATTCCTCGAGATAGGCCAATGAAAGGGCCCGGCTGATCGATTCGGCTACTCCGTCGGCAAGGCTGTCCGGATGTCCGATACATTTCCGTTCCACAAGCTCGATCTGTTGCTGCTCAAGCGGGATCTGGTGCAGGGCTTCCACTCTTATGTTTCTCTTCATTAAATCCCTCGATCTTCAGGTATATGGTCATTATAAAAAGGATTGGAAATCACTTAATCATTCCTTTTGACAATTCAAATATAATTATGGTTTTTATATAAAATCTCGCAACCAGGCACACATCTGGCACCAATCGATGCAGCACGCCGTTCAACCCCAAAACCATAAATGATATCTATAGCTGTCAGGAATACCCTTTGTGAAGGTGAGCAATGCATTCGGAAAATGATTTTCTCCAGGAACCGCCGTTGCCGCCATCTGACTTTTTTGCTCTCATCGACGAAGCGATGCATGGGATGATACGGGCAGCAGCGATTGCAGCCGCAATGGAGTTCTCTCTCTTCGATATCCTGATTGAGCCGCACGATTTTACTTCAATTGCGAGACTGACGGAAATTTCGGATGGCATATTGGGACCGTATCTTGGTCTCCTCTGCGAGATGGAGCTCATTGAACGCGAAGGAGATATTTACCGGAACAGTAGGATCTCGTCTGTATACCTGAACTCTGAATCGCCCTTCTCTCAGGTGGCATATACGAAAAAAAACGCCCGATTCATGCACGATATCTGGTGCCGCCTGGACAGGGTCTTCAAAAAAGGGCCAAAATCCTACTCACGAAAGAGGTTTTTTGGAGAACTGTCTCTTCCGGCCATGGCTGAGAATGCACGGTGCGGCAGGCTCCAGAAGACCATAAAAGAGATATCGGCTCTTCCGGGTTTTTCCGGTTTTCGAAGGATGGTGGACCTAGGCGGCGGACACGGTCTTTATGCCATCGCTCTCGCTGATCTGAACCCTTCCCTGGAGGCCTACGTCTTTGATCTGCCGCAAATCATACCCCTGGCAAAAGAGTACATCTCGCGTTTCGATGCCGAAAGGGTACATACAATTGGAGGTGATTTTTTCAGGGACGACTTTGGCAGGAATTATGACATTATCTTCTCATCTTCCAGCCCGAGCGGAAAGAGTATCGAGATACTGCCAAAGATTGCGGGAGCGCTCAACAGTGGAGGATTCTTTGTGAATGTCCAGTCGGCCGGGGATGATGGTAAGGATGTGTACCAGGCCCTGGAATGGCAGTTATGGGCCGTTGGAAAGAGGGCCAAGGAACCAGGGGGATATACAAAGGAACGCCCCTTCATGACTCCTGAATACCGGAAAGCGATGGAGGATGAGGGATTCGTAATATGGAACGAAAAAAAGATCAGGGACGATTACCATGCAGGTTCAATGGTTGAGATTGTCATTGCAAAAAAAGAATGAAATAGTTTTATCTCCGCCTGAATAATCTTCTCCATCCCTTCTTCTCATCGCTCTTCTTCTCTTCCAGATCTGGAATTTCCTGCTCTTTCGAGCGAAGCAAAACCCGCGTCTCCGACTCTTCATGTGGCGACTGGTGCATCCGTGTTCCACAGAAAGGACAGAAATTGGCATTTGGGGGGACCCTTCTTCCACAATGGTGGCAGAACATGATCTGGGTCTGGGAAGAGGGGATATGGGCCGGTGGGGGGGCCTCTTTCCGGGGGGTAGCCAATGGTACTGCCTCTTCTCTCCTCTCCTCTTTAACGGGGGGCGGGATATCCTTCACCTTCATCGGAGGTGTTGGAAATACCATCGTCTCAGAGACGTCCCTTGCCTGTGGAGCAATAAAAGGAGTCTGTGCCTGTGTTTCCCTGGGTTTGGATGGCTCTTTTGCCACCTCCCTCCGTCCGTGCTGGACCAGGTGGATCCATTCCTCAACCTCGGTTGTCCTGTCCTCCCCGGTATGCTGGAAGATCATCTTCATCGTACGGACGTCATCGTCTGACGTCCTGATGGAAAGCACAAGAACGGGCTCCTGCACCGGCGTCTGCTCGAGATATCCCTCTACTATGGAATGAACAGGGATCTCCTTTGCAAAGACTCCCGGTTTCTTCTCGTTCTGATCTATAAGAAAAAGCCTGCTGTTCGTTAAGTAGGCCTCGAATGTGAATTTTTTTATCTTGATATCCGTTGCAAATACGAGGAGTTCTTCCCCGGGCCCAAGATATTGTTCAGGCCCTGAAAACTCCTCCATCTCATCTTCAAGTCCTGTCTGCATATCACTGTATTTGGTCATTTTTCCAACCTGCTGTCCATCATAATTTTTCTTCCTTTCAATAAATTGTTTCCACCAGTTGGTTCCCGATAAGAATACTAAAATATCAGAGGAGTCCCCTGATGAGCCCGGGAATCTCGGAGGGTCTTGATGCCACAGGCACGCCATTCTCCTTGAGGCGTCTGATCTTGGAACGGGCATCGCCTTCCCCTCCCTCGATGATGGCTCCGGCATGCCCCATCCTCTTCTCGGGCGGGGCCGAGACCCCTGCAATATAGGCTACGATCGGAAGATCGGTGGATTTCGCACCCTCTTCTTCAAGGGATCCGCCGACCTCACCGATGATTGCGACGGCCTTCGTCTGCGGATCATCCTCGAACCTGGCAAGAACATCTGCAAACGTCTGCCCGATAACGGGGTCCCCCCCTATACCTATCACGCTGCTCTGTCCAAGCCCCGCTTTCGTGAGCTCGTCGACTATCTCATAGGTGAGTGTACCGCTCCTTGAGATTACGCCGACATTGCCCCGTCTGGAGAGGTGGGCAGGCATGATTCCGAGCTTGATCTCACCTGGGGAGATGAGACCGGGACAGTTCGGCCCGATTACACTGCATCCATTCATTTCAGCATAGGCTATCGCTTTCATGGTGTCATGGACCGGGATATGCTCTGTGATGGCAACCGCAAGTGAGATGCCGGCATTGGCCGATTCCATGATAGAATCCGCCGCTGCAAAGGCCGGTACAAAGATGACGCTGCATGAGGCGTCATGCTCTTTAAGGGCGTCCCGGACCGTATTGTAAACGGGTACCCCGTCCACATCGTGACCTGCCTTGCCCGGGCTTACACCCGCCACCACGCCTCTTCCGCCGACCTGCCGGGCATATTCATTCATCAGGGCTACATGAAATGCGCCCTGCTTTCCTGTTGCACCCGTGACGACGATTCCCGTATTCTTGTCTGCATAGATCATCGCGATGCCTCCACCGCGGCCTGCACCGCATCCTCCATGCTGTCCATCATCCGGTACCCCTTTCCTGCCAGGATCTCGTTTCCAAGCTCTTCATTCGTCCCGGCGAGTCTCACGATTATCTGCTGGTCGACTCCGGCCTCCACTATTCCACGGGCAACATCGTCGCACCGTGTGATCCCGCCGAGGAGGTTGACTATGATCACTTTAACGGAGGACACTCCCGCAACAAGATTTACGGCATGCCTGACCCTTTCCTGGTCAGCTCCACCGCCGACATCCAAAAAATTGGCGGCTTTTCCGTCGTAGAATTCAATCAAATCAAGTGTTGCCATCGTGAGGCCTGCACCATTGCCGATGACGCCGATATCGCCTTCAAGCTCAACATATGAAAAGCCGTGTCTCTCGGCTTCTCTCTCACGCTCGGTAAGATCCCTGTTCTGAGTTATTCCCTGCCGTTTCAGGGCATTGTCATCGACGATGAGCTTTGCATCGGCGGCAATGATCCCCGATGGAGTAGATACCAGTGGGTTGATCTCGGCCAGGAGGGCATCTTTTTCGCAAAAAACCCTGTAAAGACTGTTGATTATCTTTTCAACTTCTTTCGGCGCATCACCTCTCAGTTCCCTGAGCATGAATGCCGGGATGTCATGGAGGATAACCGGGACCGAGGCCTTTCTCAGGGCTTTTGGATCCTCTTTTGCCACGGTCTCAATATCAACACCGCCTGAGTCGGCAAAGAGTATGAGCGCCTGCTTGGTTGAACGGTCGATGGCGATACTCAGGTAATACTCGTGATCGATTGAGACCCGTTCCTCCACGAGGATCTCCCTTACAGGGACTCCCTTGATGTCACGCCCGAACAGCTCCCTCGCAGTCCTGGCCATGGTATCCTGGTCGCTCATGAGTATGCCCCCTGCCTTGCCACGCCCTCCGACGTCCACCTGGGCTTTGAGCACCACGCCATCTCCAATACTCTGTGCCACCCCCGATTCGAGATCTTCGGGACTGCTGATCAAAACTCCCCGGGGGACGGGGATACCGTAACTGCCAAAGATCTTCTTTGCTTCGTATTCCAGAAATTTCATGTAATCATTCACCGGTGGGGGCGAGTTCGAAGCCCCGCTTCATCGCTTTCAGGTTCAAGGATTCGGTGCCCTTGGGAACGCTGTCCAGGATCGCTTTTTCTATTGCTGTCTCACTGACTACCCTGGTCGCGGAGACCAGCGCCCCGAGCATGACGATATTTGCCACGATCTCCCTGCCCAGTTTCTCCTTGGCTTCCCTGGTGGCCGGGATCTCGACGCACCGGCACTGCGGCCGGGAATGGACGAGGCTGGAATCCACGAGCATAATCGCATTTTCCGGCGCCTGTGCTCCGTATTTTTCGAATCCCTCCTGTGACATGATGACAAAGATATCGGGGGTGGTGACCTTCGGGTACATGATCGGCTCGTCATCGATGATCACCGCACTCATGGATGCGCCGCCCCTGGCCTCAGGCCCATATACCTGGGTCTGAACTGCATACAGTTTGTCATACATGACTGCCGCCCGGCCAAGGATCACGGCCGAGAGAATTATCCCCTGGCCTCCGAACCCTGAAAACCGTACTTCGTGTCTCACTCCCTCACCCCCATCGCGGGTCTGTCCCGCCGTATGAACTCACCGATCGCGATGACATCGGCCGGGATCTTCTGACCGCTCTCTTGCAGTCGATCCAGTTTCTGGCGGAGAACGGTGTGATTTTTCATGTATTCCACCTGGTCGATCACCTGCCGGAGCTTGTTCCTGCGCCCGAAGTTGGTGGGGCACTGCACCATGGTCTCGATGAAGGATAGCCCCGGCGTCCTCAGTCCGGCAAGTATCGCCCTGGTCAGCTCCTTGACATGGTATGAGGTCCACCGTGCCACATAGTTTGCACCGGCGGCGACTGCGAGTTCGGAGAGATCGAATGCCGGTTCCTTCGAGCCATAGGGTGTAGTTGTCGAGAGAGCTCCCGTCGGGGTGGTCGGGCTCCCCTGTCCCCCTGTCATCCCGTAAATCTGGTTGTTCATGCATATCACGGTTATATCGATGTTTCTGCGACATGCATGGATGAAATGGTTCCCCCCGATTGCCGCAAGGTCCCCATCGCCGGTAAAGACCACAACCTTGAGGTCCGGGTTTGAGAGTTTTACACCCGTTGCGAAAGCGAGAGCCCGTCCGTGCGTGGTATGAAGCGAGTCGGTAACTATATAGCCGGACGCCCTCGACGAGCACCCTATCCCCGATACGAAGACAGTCTCCTCCTCCTTCCAGCCAATCTCCTCGACAGCCATCAGCGTACAGTTGATGATCGTCCCATTGCCGCACCCTGCACAATAGATGTGTGGAAGACGGTCCTGCCTGAACCACTCCTGATAGCTCAACGCAGCACCTCCAGCTCGCGTTTCAGTTCGTCCGGGGTATGAAGATTTCCACCGATCTTGGGGATTGAAATGACAGGCTGGTCCACATGTCTCTCGATCTCCCGGGCCATCTGGCCCAGGTTCAGCTCCGGAACCAGGAACCGTTTTGCAGAGGCAAACTTTCGCAGAGCTGATTCGGGAAACGGCCAGACCACACGGAGCCGGAGGTGGCCTATATCGTCCCTTCCGAGATCCCTGATCACCTGCTCGACCGATCGTGCAGGCGGGCCGTACGAGATGAAGACGGTCTCTGCTTCGGGATTGGTGATCGAGTAGTCCGCGATCCTGTCGCGGGCCGACTCGATCTTCTTTACCAGCCGCGTAACAAGCTCCTCGTGCAGCCCCGGGCTGGTGGCGCATGGATACCCCCGTTCATCATGGGTCAGGCCCGTGACATGGACTCCGTAGCCCTGACCGAAACGGGGAAAACCCGGTATGAGGTCATCGTCCGCCTGGAAAGGAAGCTTCCCTTTCTGCAGCGGTTTGCGATCCACCTTCGGGACCTGGTCGGGGATATCTATCCTCTCCCTCATGTGCCCGATGATCTCGTCAGACATCAGAAAGACAGGTATCCGGAACTCATCGGCGAGGTTGAATGCCTTTGCGGTCAACTCGTACATCTCCTGCACGCTGGCGGGAGAGAGCGCGATGACACTGTAATCGCCGTGTGAACCGAAACGGCACTGCATCATGTCTCCCTGTGCCCCCATGGTCGGTTGCCCCGTTGACGGCCCGCCCCTCTGGATATCCACCACCACGCAGGGAGTCTCGGTCATCACCGCAAACCCGATGTTTTCCATCATAAGCGAGAAACCGGGCCCGGAAGTCGCGGTCATTGATCGCATGCCCGTCCAGGATGCCCCGATTATCGAGGCCATACTGGCAAGTTCGTCCTCCATCTGGATGAACACGCCGTTCACTTTGGGGAGCTTTGCTGCCATATGCTCTGCAATCTCGGTCGACGGCGTGATCGGATATCCGCCGAAGAATCTGCACCCTGCCGCAATCGCTCCCTCGGCGCAGGCGATATTTCCCTGCATGAATTCAGTTCTGGTCAATACTCTATCGCCACCTTATGCGGTTCATGGGGTTCTTCCTCTTCCCACCTGATGGCCTGGTCAGGGCAGATCATGATGCAGAGGCCACAGAGAATGCGTCCATAGAGTTTTTGCAACCTGCAGTTCGTGCACCGTTCCGGCCGGTCCAGCTCTGGCACCACTATGCCCTTCCTGTTGAGTGTTTTTCCGGGCAAAAAGATCCGGTATGGGCAGACAAGCGTGCAGAGGTTGCACCCCTTGCATCGATCTTCATCAATCACCAGTTTCATGGTTTATATCCTGTGGTTACAATGTGAACCGTTTCATGAATTGTTCCTTTGCATACGCATCTACTTCTGCATATAGATCGCGTCCTTTGGAATCGATGCCGACGACAAGGGGAACGCGTTCAAATTCGATCATCCAGATTGCCTCGGCCATACCGAGGTCTTCGAAATAGACGCCTTTGAGAGTCATCCTCGATGCGGCGAGTGCCGCACAGCCGCCGGTAAGGGCAAGGTATACTCCCCTGTCCTTCAGCTGCCGAACGACCCGGGACCCCATCCCGCCTTTTCCGACGAGTGCCCTCACACCGGCGTCAAGGACAAACCCCGACAGATCGTTCATACGGGCTGAAGTTGTCGGTCCGGCCGCGATTATCCTTTCACCAATGACAACGGGACCGCAGTGGAATATGACTGCCCCTTCCGGATCGAATGGGATTCCCTCCTCCATCATTCTCAGATGGGCCTCGTCGCGTGCCGTATAGACGATTCCGGAGAGCTCAACCATGTCTCCTGCGGAAAGGTCCAGTATCTCCTCACCAAGCGGTGTCGAAAGAGGGGTCTGTTTCAGGGGATCACCTCAACGGTCGCCCGTCGGCATGCCCAGCACTGAACATTCACCGCCACGGGCAGCGATGCGGTATGGCATCCTGCGGTCTTGATTTTTACTGCCAGGCAGGTTGTCTTCCCCCCAAGGCCCATCGGGCCGATACCAAGCTCATTGACTGCATCGCATAACTCGCGCTCGAATTTGTTCATCTCATCGATCGGCTCCAGGAGGGCCTCTTTTGCAAGAGCCGCTACACCATCGAAGGTGCTCCCGATACCCACCCCGAGAACTACTGGGGGGCAGGGCCGTCCGCCGGCAATCAGCATGGTCTCAACCACGAACCTGGCTATCCGATCCTTCTGTGACGGGAGGAGCATAGTGGTGCGTGACATGTTCTCTGCACCGGCCCCCTTTGGAAGCACGGTTATGGTAAAGCGGGAACCGGGCCGGACATGGACAGCAGGCATACCGTCTCCTGTATTGTCCCTGCTGTTCTTCCGTCCGAGAGGAGTAACTACGTTCGGCCTCATAGGAACGGATGCGGTTGCCTGCCTGACTCCTTCTGCGACTGCCTCGTAGAGGTTCGGATCAAAGGGGATGTCAGGGGGGAGGTTGAGGTAGACGACCGGAACTCCGGTATCCTGGCAGATCGGCAGCTTCATACTCTCTGCACGATCGATATTTGCAAGGATATTTTGCAGTTCACCCCTGGCAATCCCGCTCTCGGCATCCCTGGCCGCACTGATTGCTCGTCTGATATCATCAGGGAGCCGGATCTCCGCCTCCAGAAATGCACGGCAGGTAGACCGTGAAACAGCCTGCATCAGGGATGTATCTGCCGTATTTACCATTATAAATAATGAGAAAAGAAAAAGTAAAAGATTTTCGCTGCCTGAGCAGAAGGTTCGCAGGATTATGCTCCTGCTTTATGCCTGCTCAGGAACCGGTGTCTCCTTCCTGGTCTTGTCGATTATTTTGATATAGGCCGGTGAGGGGAGTTTATGTCCTCCGTGTCGCAGAGCATTCTTGGACTTCTCAAGGTAGGCCGGGGTTGTATAGACTGTATAAATTACCTGGTTGGGGGCAACCCGTGCAGCGGTGCCAACGGCCTTTCCGAATGCCATGCGCATGCCTTCTGAGACACGATCCGCCCCTGCACCCGTTGCCTGCTTGTTCTCCCTGATCACGTGGTGGGGAAATACCCTCAACTTCAGCTTGAAGTTCATCCTGCCCACGTCCTTGAGAAGTTTTCTGTTGATGCTGATACGCGCAGATTCCAGTGCGGTGTGACGGATCTGGCAGGCCTCCTCGACGGTCAGGTTAATCTCCATTGGAAATTCCTGTGTGAGGTTTCCCATCTCGAACTGGACGATCTTGCTTCCAGGTACACCCCCCATGTATTCTCTGCGTGTAAATGCCCTCTTTGATATATTCCTGTACATCTTTGCCGGTTTTCGTACCATTTAGAAGAACTCCTTATCTCTATTCGTGCTTTATAAAATGGAGGCAGAACCTCTTAAATCTTACCTCTCCGCCACCGTTTCGTCTATCAGACTGAGCACAAAACGCCTGATACGGAGGAAGTCTTCGCTGGTCCTGTCACGAGGTCTCGGGAGATCGATAGGAATAATCTCCCTGATCCTGCCAGGTCTCGGAGTGAGAACCACAACGCGGTCAGCCAGGAAGACCGCCTCGTCCACGCTGTGCGTCACGAAGATGATGGTCTTCCTGGTCTTCTCCCAGATATCAAGAAGTTCCCTCTGCATCCTGTTCCGTGTCTGGGCATCAAGAGCGCCGAACGGTTCGTCCATGAGGAGTATCCCCGGATTTATGGCAAGCGCCCTGGCCACAGCCACTCTCTGTCTCATGCCTCCCGAGAGTTCGTATGGATAACTGTCGGCAAATTCGGTGAGGCCGACAAGTGACAGGTGCGTGTCAACCGCCTTTGAACGTTCTTCTTTTGGGATATCCCGTATCTCGAGTCCAAAGGCGATGTTGTCCCGGATGGTCCTCCAGGGGAAGAGGGAGTATTCCTGGAAGATCATGGCCATCTTGTTGTCCGGACCAGAGACGTGATGGCTGTTTATGGCTATGCAACCCGAGGTGGCCTCGTCGAGTCCCCCTATTATCCGGAGCAGGGTGGTCTTCCCGCAGCCCGAAGGACCGAGAAGGCAGATGAACTCTTTCGGCTCGATATCAAGAGAGATGTCTGAAAGAGCAAGGATACGTTCTCCCCGTGTTCCCATAAATTCCTTTGTCAGGTGCTGTACAGAGAGTCTCATATCATTTCACCTATTTCTCAAGTCCCTTCCAACTGAAGTATCTCTCTTCGACCCGTTTCATGAAATAGTCTATACTCAGGCCTATCAACCCGATAATGATCATCCCGGCGATTGTCACCTGCAGCTGGCCAATGTTTAAGCCGAAGAGAATGAGAAACCCGAGCCCCGAGGTAGTCCCGGGGAGCATCTCTGCCGCAACTACCGACATCCAGGCAATACCAAATCCCACCCGGAGGCCCGTCCAGATATCCGGCATCGCGGCCGGCACCATGACCTTGGAGAGGAGCTGACTTTCGCTTGCCCCGAAGGTATAGGCGGTTTCGAGCCAGGTCCGGTTCACCCTTTTCACCCCGTCGATGGTGTTAATGAGGACGGGGAAGAATGCGCCTATGAAGATGATGAATATGATTCCGGTCAGGCCGATCTTGAACCATGCAAGGGCAAGGGGAAGCCAGGCGATTGGGGGGATTGGCCGGAGGACCTGTATGACGGGGTCCACGAATTCCTCCACGGCGGAAAAGCGCCCCATGAAGATACCAAGGGGAATGGCTACGATCAGTCCCACACAAAATCCAAAGAGCACGCGGAACAGGCTGACTGCGGAGTTTTCCACCAGGCTTCCCTGCCCGAAAATGTCTGCCAGCGGTCTGAAAAGTACCTCAATTACCGATTCGACACGTGGAAGGATGAATTCGTTTCCGATGAGTATTGCAAGAACTTCCCATAAAAAAATGAGGATTATGGGAAGTATGAGTTTTATATACCACCGCATTACGCTTCTGTCACCACCACTCCGCTGTCCTGGAGTGCATACTTGATCTGCACGTCCTGGATCGAGCCTTTGAGTGGAGATGCGATCTTCAGCGGTTTTCCTTCAGCGGTCCGCTGCGTTGCCCACTCGATGAAGCTGTCCCAGTCCTGTGCGGGAGAGTCGGCAGCAACGACGAAACCCGATCCTTCCGTCTGTATTGGGTGCAGGATCTTAATAGGTGTTCCCTTATCGATGGCAGAGATGGAGGGCGGCGTTCCTACATCCGCGAACTGGATGGCGTTTGATGCCATGAGTGTCATCAGCTGCGCACCGCCTTCGCCGCGGACAAGTTTCACTTCTGTGATTGTCTCTCCGTTCACGATGAGGTCGGCTACATCAACCTTCCCCAGGGTATCCGACCTCGGCTTGAGCGCAATGCCGTAATTGTCCTGGAAATACTTCCATTCCTTGATCATCACGAATACCGGGGCGTCATGATCGGACGGGAGGTAGCCGATTGCGATCGGTTTGGATACCTTTTCGGGCGTGAGGATCGATTTTTCATCCACCATTGCTTTTGCCCTGGTGTAAGGCCCGAAATCAAAGAGGAGGAGCTCGGCTTCTTCGGGGGTGGCATTCAGGAGTTGTCCCGTGATATAACCGAGTTCTTTTTCGGCCTCGATGAACTGGTGGTTGCTCTCGATCCATTTATCGGAAGGTTCTGTGGTGAACTTCATCGTGGGCAGCGAGGCCTTGAGAACGTCTACAGAATCAACACTGACATCTCCGAAGGTCATTTCGCCGCCACCGAAGAGCCACTGAGCCGTAATCTCAGCAGTGCTATCCTGGTTTTTGGTTATGTAATCGTCAGCTGCGATAAACAGCGCCGAAATTGCATCGACAAGCGCAGGGTTATCCTCTATCATCGCATCCTGGGTGACGAGCGCACAGCAGGTGTGGTCCTCCCAGATCTTGTCTGGCGGAAGATCCTGTGAATATGATACGACCTTTCCGATTCCGCTTTCGGTTGCAACTGCGACGAACGGCTGCCAGACCATATAGCCGTCGATCTGGTCCGTAGCCAGCAGCATTGGCATCTGGCCGGTGTTTGTGTAGATAATCTCAACAGTCGCCCCGGCCTCAGGGGGCGTCTCGGGCGTCACACAGCCTGCAACCAGCAGGCAGAATGTGCAGAAGATTGCCAGCACGGCAATGTTCAACTTCATGATATCTGGTTGTACATATCGATAGATAAAAATTCCCAATATTACCAAAAAAGTTATCCAATAATGGAATATTAAAGACTATTTTATACAATTGAACAAACATACTATCCTATTGTAAAAAACAAACTGGTTTGTATTATACTATTGGGTAAATTATATCTAATAATTATTCTTATTGTATCTATAGAATGGTACAGCTCGACCCAATCGATCGGCTCATCCGGGCAGCTCTTATATCTGACCAGGAATTTGTGAAGTCCCTCAACGACCTGATGAAACATGATCTCCGAATCAGTGTGCGTGAGTTGTCGGAGAGGTCGGGGATAGCGCAGAGTTCCCTGTACAAAATACTCCATGGGAAGCGTTCACCCAACCTGAGTACACTACGGGCCGTTGTCCATGCCCTTCGACATTTTTACCGCTCCGGCGAGGGGGAGTTTATCGGGCTTATTGCTGCACGACCGGTGTTGGACACCGTCCAGGAGAGGACCGCAGATATCGACGGGCACAGGATGAAAGTCAGGGAATACCCTGTTCACACGATGGAAGACGCTATAGTCTCTGCAGTCAGGGCAGAGAGGGAAGGAGCAATCGCCATAGTATGTGCTCCAATCGTGAGCAGTATAATTGAACAGATGGTGCATATCCCGGTGGCAACCATAGTCCCCAGGGGCTCTGTCCAGCGGGCCATCGAGGTCGCAGCCAGGAAGGCGTGGCTTTAATTTCGTCTCACATCCCAGTAAAATAGACGAGGTTGTGGACGTGACGCCGAAAGATGTGGTGAGGAGAGGACGCCTTGCCGGAGAGAGAACAGGAGAGATGACCCAGTTTCTCTCGTCCATGAATGCGGACCGCTATATCGCCGATGCCGATATACTCGTGGATATGGCACATGTCCTCATGCTGCACAAGCAGCGTATAATCGGCGAGGAGACTGCCGGAACGCTCTTGAGAGCTCTGCTGGTGTTTTATGATCAGGGTATACCAGAAGCTGCGTTTGACGACGGGTTTGAGGACATCCATGCAGGCATTGAATCCGTACTTATCGGGATTGCAGGGGAGGAAGCAGGGGGAAGGCTCCATATCGGCCGTTCACGCAACGACGAGGTGGCGACATGCATCAGGATACGTCTCAGAGAGGATATCACAAAACAGATGGCCATCCTGCTCCGGATTCGCCAGGTAATCCTTGAAGTAGCCGGCCGGCATGTGATCACGATCATGCCGGGGTTCACCCATTTTCAGCATGCCCAGCCGACCACGCTGGCCCACCATCTCCTGGCCCACGAATCAGCCTTCGCTCGTGATTACCAGAGACTTTTCCAGGCGCTTGCCCGGGTGAACCGGTCCCCGCTCGGAGCTGCGGCTTTTGCGTCCACGGGATACCCTATAAACCGTGAATACACCGCCGGACTGCTTGGATTCGACGGGCTGGTCGTCAATACTATGGATGCTGTATCGGCCCGCGATTTTGTGCTTGAGATACTGGCGCATCTCACACTTATGATGACCCATGCAAGCCGCCTCTGTGAAGAGCTGATCCTCTGGAGTTCCCCGTTCATACAGTTCGTCTCGCTCGATGATGCATTCTGTTCCACGAGTTCAATAATGCCGCAGAAGAAGAATCCCGACACCGCCGAGATCATGAGGGCAAAGACGGCATCCGTGACAGGAGCATTCGTCGCCGCGTCGGGAACATTAAAAGCGCTTCCCATGAGTTATAACCGTGACCTGCAGGAACTCTCGGTAAACCTGTGGAGAGGAATCCGTGATGCAAAGCACAGCTCAGGGCTGCTTGCAGAGATGCTTGCCACGGCAACATTCAATTCGGAAAAGATGCGGGAGGAAGCAGGAAGGGGATATTCAACCTCAACAGACCTTGCAGATATGCTGGTACGACGGCTGAACCTTCCATTCAGGACGGCACATTCCATCGTGGGGAGAGCCGTGCAGAAAGGCGGACTCGATCTCTCCACACTGGACTCGGCATCGGTGGAGATTTGCGGGGACACACTCTCTTCCCGGGGTCTCAACGAGGGAGAGGTAAAAGAAGCACTTGACGTGGAAAGGGCAATAGCATTGCGGAAAGCACCCGGGGGGCCATCCCCCGTCGCCATAAAAAGTGCCATTCAGGAGCAGAAAATGATTCTTGATAAGGAACGGGAAGAACTGGAAAGGATAAACGAGGCGTATTCGGGGGCTATATCTGCTCTCATACGGGACTCGAGGAGGATAGCCGGCGAATGAAGGAATTCTGTTCGGGAGACCGTATCATCTGCAGGTACGGAGGCGAGCCACAGGAAGGCACCTATATTACCGAAAGGGATGGAAAAGCCGTAATCAAGCTCAAGAGCGGCTATAATATCGGGGTCTCTTATACAGAATGCGACCTCCTGGAGAGGTGGTCTCCGGCAGCTCCGCCGGAGGTGGTCGTATCCCAGGACGAGAGTCTTCCACTCCTCTCAATCCTCTCGACAGGAGGTACGATCGCAAGCAGGATTGATTACCGGACCGGTGCGGTGACCAGCCAGTTCGATGCAAGCGATATTATGAGGGCAATCCCCGGGCTCTCTACCATCGCCCGGTATCGAACCAGGAAGCTCTACACAATATTATCCGAAAACATGACTCCCCGTATATGGCAGGAGCTTGCCCGGGCAGTATACGATGAGATCTCTGCCGGAGCCGAGGGCGTGATCGTCACTCATGGGACCGATACCATGGCCTACAGCGCGGCAGCGGTGAGTTTCATGGTTGAAAGCCCTGTCCCCGTCATCTTTGTAGGGTCACAGCGATCCGCTGACCGACCGAGCAGCGACAATGTGATGAATGCACTCTGCAGTGCGAGCGCCGCCGTAAGCCCTCTCGGTGAGGTGGCAGTCGTGATGCACGACTCGACAAGTGACGACCGGTGTGCTGTCCATCGCGGGACCAGGGTAAGGAAGATGCACACGTCCCGGAGAGACGCATTCCAGAGCATCGGGATTGAGCCGCTCGGGTATGTGGAGTACCCGTCACTCGATGTGAAACTCTCCGGCCATGCAGTCACGAGAGGGGAAAAAGAACTGGTACTGAGCGATTCACTCGAGGAGAAATGCGGGCTTCTCTATTTCCATCCCGGGATGGACGCCGATATCCTCGAGGTTTACAGGGGATACCGCGGACTTGCCATAGCCGGGACAGGCCTTGGTCATGTGAATACGGGGCTTATCGACAGCGTAAAATCGCTCATCGATGACGGCACCGTCGTGGTCATGACATCGCAGTGTCTCCATGGCCGGGTATGCGACAGGGTGTACGATACGGGCAGGGACCTCCTCCGGGCAGGAGTGGTGGAGGGAGGCGATATCCTCCCCGAAGTCGCACTTGTAAAACTGATGTGGGTCCTTGGAAACGTGCCTGACAGAGAGAGAGCGACTGCAATGATGGAGATGGACCTTGTGGGAGAGATCAACAGGAGGTCGCTGTATGGACTATGAAGCTCTTGGCCTCAAGGCCGGGATCGAGATCCACCAGCAGCTGAATACCAGAGAGAAACTCTTCTGCGGATGCCCTACCACCCTTCGGAAATTTGAGGAGAGAACGGGTGAATTCTACCGCTACCTGCGGGCGACAGAGAGTGAGATGGGCGAGATCGACCGGGCGGCGAAGGAGGAGATGAAACATCTCCGCCGGTTTACATACTATGCATATGATACGACCTGCCTTGTAGAAAACGACGAGGAGCCGCCCTCGCCCCTGAATCCTGAAGCGCTGGAGATATGCCTTACCATTGCCCGCATGTTCGGGATGGCGCCCGTAGAGCAGATCCACACAATGAGAAAGCTTGTGATTGACGGCTCGAACACAAGCGGTTTCCAGAGGACCGCCCTTGTTGCGGTCAGGGGGGAGATTCCCGGAAGTGGAACAATCGAGACGATCTGTCTTGAGGAAGAGGCGGCCCAGCGTGTCAAGGACAATATATTCTCACTTGATCGGCTTGGAATACCTCTGGTTGAGATCACAACCTCTCCCTGCATGCATTCTCCAGAAGAGGTCGCCCGGGTGGCCGGATACCTCGGTATGGTGCTTCGGTCGACAGGCAGGGTAAAACGCGGACTTGGTACCATCCGGCAGGATATCAATATCTCCATACGCGAAGGTGCGAGAGTGGAGATAAAAGGAGTCCAGGAGCTGGACCTCATCGCCGAGGTCGTAAAAAGGGAAGCTGCAAGACAGGTTGCCCTCCTGGAGATCAGGGACACGCTGAGGGAGCGAAATGCGAGAGTCCGGGAAGAGCCGATCGACGTGACCGGGCTGTTCTCCGGGACGAAATCATCAATCCTGAAAAAGGCAGGCTGTATACTCGCCGTGGTCCTTCCCGGGTTCGCAGGTCTCGTGGGCCGCGAGATCCAGCCCGGAAGAAGGCTGGGGAGCGAATTATCAGATTACGCAAAGAAGTGTGACGTGGGCGGGATCTTCCATACCGACGAACTGCCCGCCTATGGAGTGACCACAGACGAGGTGGAGGAACTTCGCAGGTTCACAAAAGCCGGGCCGGATGACTGTATAGTTCTTGTCGCATCCTCGAGAGGGAAGGCAACCTGCGCAGCGTCTCAGGTGAAAGACCGTGCCGTGATGGCACTTGATGGAGTACCCGAAGAGACGAGGAGGATGCTGGAAGGGGGAAACACGGCCTACATGCGGCCGCTTCCCGGCGCAGCCCGCATGTATCCCGAGACCGACGTGCTCCCGGTATCCGTCAGCAGCGAAGTCTGGGAGTGTATCGAAGTTCCCGAACTGCTCACGAAAAAGGCGGAACGGTACTCGGAAGAATTTGGTCTGGACCCGGGGATTGCACGCCAGATCGCCTACTCCGAGCACCTCCCCCTCTTTGATCAGGCTGTAACAGAAGGGATTTCACCAAACCTTGCAACAAGGACCCTCCTCTCCACGCTTAAGGAACTCTCCCGTAACGGTGTGGCCGTCGGAGCCATCAGCGACGGTGCAGTAATCGCCGTCATGAAGTCGGTGGAGGAGGGGAGAGCTGCCAAAGAGGCAGTGCCGGATATCATCAAGAAAGTGGCGGAAGGAAGCCCGGTCGAAGACGCTGTCGCAGAGTGTGCTCCAGCCATCAGCGCCGGTGAACTGGAGACCATCATCCAAAGGATCGTCAAAGAGAGGTCCGACTTTGTTTCACAGAAAGGGATGGGCTCGCTGGGACCTCTTATGGGTGTGGTGATGGCCGAGGTCAGAGGTTCCGCAGACGGAAAGCTCGTGAGCGAGTTGTTGAAGAGGGAGATCGAGAAAGCCTGCAGGTAGGATTGAGTGATAAAATCCTTCTTACCTGACCAGGGCACGAAGTTTTATGAGAATAGCCGTCGTAATAATTAAGGAGTTTGAAATATGGGAAAGACAGGAACAACCCAGTGGGTGCAGGTAAAAGGTGTAAAAGGCCAGATACGGCTTGTCCCGAAGCGTGAAGGAGAACTCAAGAGACCTGGTCCGAACCAGCGGTTCAAGGCAGGGGCGTCGGTCAAGGTGCTTGACCAGCTGAACGAGGAAAGCGGCAGGAGAGGTGGCCGTCGCAGGGGGGGTCGCGGCGGACGCGGACGCGGACGGGGCGATTCCGGCCCGGCAGCAAATCCCATGGTACGCAAGTCCATGCGACGGTCCAAGGTATCAGTACTGGGCGCCAAGCAGAAATCCGCCCGGTAAGACTGCTGTGTTATCCCCGGATCCGGGAACTCCTTTTTTTACAGCAAAGTGCGGGATAATCGGAAATATCTTGTAACCAGGAGATTATAGTGAGACTATGGATCTTAAGACGGCAGTGAGAAGCTACCAGTTTGCCGAGAGGGCCAAGAGCGAGCTTATCATCTGTTCCCATCTTTCAATGGCTATTGCGGATTTCCCCGAGAAGGAGAAGGCAGGCGGGAAGCGGATGCTTGTCATGCTGATGGATGCCATCCGGTCGGAGATAGAGTTTGCGTACAGGGATACCCAGAGGAGCGAATTCCGGACATCTATCGATCTACTCTCTGAAGCTATCAGCCTCACAGAGAGTGAACAGTATGAGCCCGCAAGGCTGAAATTATCAGAATCGATAAGCGCTGCCACCACTGCAGCCCAGGGAGCCTGGCAGGTACTCAGCGAGCATGGACTCCTCTGAATTCCTGGAATTCCTCACTTCAAGGTGCTCTGTTCGTGAATATGGCGAGGCGGAGATATCGCCCCATGAAGTAGAGTACTTGGTGAACTGCGCCGTTACCGCTCCCAGCGCCGGAAATCTCGAGTCCTGGGACGTGGTCGTCGTGAGGAGCAGGGAGCAGAGGGAGGCATTATCTGCTGCAGCCTTCGATCAGCCGCATGTCGAGGCTGCTCAATGCCTCTTCGTGGCTTGTGCAAACTATGTACGGTCCATGTCGAGGTACGGCGAGCGGGGTATCCTGTATGCAGTCCAGGACACGACGATAGCCTGCACCTTCATGATGCTTGCAGCACACGCTCTCCGGCTTCATTCATGCTGGGTCGGGGCTTTTGACGAGGACGCGGTAAAAGAAGTCCTCCACCTGCCGGGGCATATCCGTCCGATAGCAATTCTTTGCGTAGGAAGAGGGATCCCTCCGGGCAGTCTGACACCCCGGATGGCAGCAAGTGAACATGTTCACGAAGAATTCTGGTAAAAGGAGATGAAAAGATGCCTGATTATTTGGTGACCCTGGAATCGGCCTGGATCATCAAGGATGTAGATTCACTTGACGATGCAATCGGCATCGCGATCAGCGAGGCCGGGAAACGATTAAATCCTGGTGCAAAATACGTCGAAGTCGAAGCGGGAATGCTTGCATGCCCCTTCTGTGAAGGAGAGTTGAACAGTGCGATTGTTGTTGCACATACCGCCCTTGTGGGGCTGCTTCTGGAGATGAAGGTATTCCGGGCAGAGTCACCCGAACATGCGGCCCGGATCGCACGTTCTGTAATTGGAAAGGCATTGCGTGACGTCCCGCTCCAGGTAAAGGAAGTCACCGCGCTATGATACATGTAGTGGGGCATACGGCAATCGATCACATCTCACGGGTAACGGGATTCCCTCCCGTGAATGGATCGACTATTATAACGGATAGGAAAGTATATTTTGGCGGGGGTGCGGCCAACATCGCTGCCGGCATCGCCAGACTGGACGTCCCGTGCACACTCGTCAGTGCCGTGGGAGGAGACTTTTCCGGAAGCGAATATGATATCTGGATGAAGGAACTGGGAATATGCCAGGATTTTTTTGTTGTCGAAGATGCACACACCTCGACGGCATTCATGTTCACCGATGATAACGGTGACCAGATAACGTTCTTTGAATGGGGGGCATCAGTGGTCTTTGCAGAGAGCGAGGCCAAGAAGTTGGATTTTGTCCATATGGCCACAGCAGATCCGGATTTTAATGTGCAGGTTGCCAAAAAGGCAAAGTTTTCGTCGTTTGATCCCGGCCAGGATCTTCATCGGTATACTGCTGATCACCTCACCTCGATACTCCCCTGCCTCTCCCTGTTATTTGCCAACCAGCATGAAGTGGAGGGGATGTGCAGAAAGATGGAGCTTGATCGCGAAGAGCTCGTTGCGATGGTGCCCATGGCGGTCTTTACCATGAGCGAGAAAGGGAGCATGCTCTACCGGGACGGGGAAGAGACTCATATCCCTCCCATACCGGTAATGATGAAGGATCCTACAGGCGCCGGAGATGCGTACAGGGCAGGGTTTCTCTCGGCATATAAACTTGGATATACACCGCTCGAGTGCTGCCGGATCGGGACTGTATCTGCCTCTTTTACCGTGGAATCGATTGGCTGCCAGACAAATCTCCCGTGCTGGGATGATATCAAGGCGCGATACAGCAAGTATTTCGGCGAATTTAACCGGGTCAGGGCGAGGTAAACCGTGGCTTTCACGAGCAGTGACGTAAAGATCGAGAATCTCTCGAAATACCTTTTCAATGCCCCCTCCTGGCCCAGGTCAATGGCAACCATCATCATTCTCGGGCTGATCATTGACGGGGCGGCATTCAGGCTTGGGGAGGGTATGGCATTTTTCGGCACGCTGGCCTTCTCCATCCCTGCCATCAGTGCATTCTTATTAACCAAGCCGATTATCGGGGTGATGGGGCGGTCGATGACATGGAACCGTTCCGCGCTGCTCGCACTGACCTGCATGGTTCTCGGAGTCATCATCACCCTGTCCGGCATGGTCGTCTCTAAAGAGCTTGCTGCCCTCTATTATTCCATATCGCTCGGTTTCATCCTGGGCATCCGTCTTCTTGTACTGGTCGCCATTGCAGACTACCGCATCTCCCGCATGATGATTCCGGCCTCTCTTCAGAGCATAACCGGGATTGTCCTTGGATATCTCCTCTTTGAGCCCACCTTTATCCTTCTTGCGCTGATTCTCCAGCTCGTCTTCGCGCTGGGTTTCATTCTCCTTATCTGGTCGATAGAACAGCCACTTTACAGGGCTTTCAATGTACGCGGTCTTGATTTTCTAAATTCGTTTATTGCACACCTTACAGACGGCTCGAAGAAGATGGAGGATTTCTTCCGTGAGATAGGAGAGGAGGTGTATCTCCCTCAGGTCACGCTCTTTTTCCGGCGTCCGGGTAAAAGGGGTCATATATTCACGGTGCCGAATGTTCATCCCGGACCGCTCGGAGAGATCGGTGGGGGCAATCTCCCGAAAGGCCTGCAATCGGCCTTTGATGATATGGTGATGGTTCCGCATGGCGCAGCAACGCACGATTTCAACCTTGTCTCCGGCGAAGAGATACAAAAGATCGTTTCAGCCATGCAGGCTGCATCCCGCGACCTCGTATACCTCGATTATGCCTCCAAATCAGAGCGGCACCAGCATGGATCCGTATCAGTCCTTTTCCAGGTCATTGGAGATACGCTCCTCCTGGTCAGCACCAGGTCGCCGGAGAGGACCGAAGACCTGGACTTCAACGTGGGCATGACCATCATGTCCGAGGGACACCGTGCTTTTCCCAATATTGCTTTTGTGGATGCCCATAACTGCCTTACGGGCGATATCTCAAATATCCAGCCGGCGACGGCAGAGGCCATGGAATACCTGAAGGCAAGTGCATATGCAATCGATGTCGCCCCCCGGATGTCCGTGCAGCCCCTCTATATGGGACATTCTCACCAAAAAATGCCCTTTACACGGGAACAGGGATTCGGGGATCAGGGGCTCCGCGTAATGACGATAAGGGCGGGTGACCAGACCACGGCATATATTCTCTTTGACGGGAACAACATCCAGGCAGGTGTCAGGGAGACGATACGGGATTTCGCGCTCAATTTTGTTGACGAGGCCGAAGTGATGACCACGGATTCGCATGTTGTAAACACCGTGAGCGGAAAGAACCCGGTAGGGATGCGTGTCTCTCCCGAAGAGTTCATGCCCTTCGTTGAGAAAGGGATACAGGAAGCACTGCAGGATCTGGCACCTGCAGAAGTCGCCGGGACCACCCCCTGGGTCGAAAGAGTGGTGGTCTTCGGTTCCAACAGGATTACTCAGCTTGCAAGTACCCTAAACACCGTTATCGTCTTTATGCCCCCGCTTTCCCTTGCAATACTCCTGCTGGCATTCATCCTCTCGTTCCTTGCCTATCTGCTCATCGGGTAATGATAGAAGCGCCGGACGGAGAGGTATCTCTTTGGGATGTATCGTGAAAAGGGACCAGCATGATCCAGGAAAGGGTATATAACTGATGCATGAGAGTATCAGACATCCATCAATTAGAGTATCAGCATGTAATATGCTTATACCCTAACTGGACCATGATGGTTTCAATTCTGATGTTGTCCATGACTCCTTATAAACTTTGTGTAAAATTCCCGCAAATTATTGATAATTTCTGATACCGGGGGGGCAGAATGGGTGTTGCGCCGAAAGTTTTGGGCCTGCTGTCAGACTCATCTCGTATCATCTCATAATCCCACCTCCTGCAGCCATACGAAAAAGCACGAGATCGTCCGTTCTGCCAGGGCGAAACACGGACAAATCAGGGGAACTGAAAAACGCTATATATTTGTTATTTTTGCAAAAAAAGGAAGATTTGTTGTCTGACGACAGGTATACATGCCTTCTTTTCCTATACTGTCATGGTGACATCATGAGGCAGAAAGTGTCTGGATCATACACAAGGGCCGGAACGGCCCGGAGGTGCGGCAGGGGACTTGCGTTGGAGATCGCCGGGGTGGAGTATTTCATAACGCCTGAGGACTTCCCTTCACTCATATTCGAACGACCCGCCGAGGTGGTGAATGAAAGGGGAGAACAGGAAGGATCGGCCTGGCTTTCTCCGGTCATCCAGCAGAAAAAACAGGAACTTACTGCATTGATCCAGAATCGCCTCTATGTCCTATCCTTAAAGGACATCAACCGCCTCCATTACGGTATCCGCCGTATTGCAAGGATCAACGAGTATCACCAGGGCTGACTAACATAGCCTGGTTTTATCGGGCATGAACAATAGACAGGGATCAGAGTGATGTGTCGTGACAGGGTCATCGGCTGCTGCAGCTCTTCTCATCCTGGAGGGCCCCTGGTGGACGCCCGAACAGAAACCAAAAAGGCCTTCCGTGCTTCCCTTTTTTGAAGGAATGGAAAATTATCGCGGTGAATTTAATATCTACTATTCTAATTTTTACGAAAAAAACGGGTTTGTCAGGGCTCTGCGGGATGACCTTACCCATACACGCGAGGAGCGGCTGTTTCTCTACGTGGCGGCGCATGGCTACCAGCGGATGTTCGGCGGCCTGGCTTCAAAGCGAGGTATGCAGCTCTCAACTCTTCTGCGAGAATTAAAAAATGCTGCTAATTATTCGAATATCGAGGGAGTAGTTCTCGGATCCTGCACGATCGGCTCGAACGTGGATGAATTCATCAACACGGTCAAAAGTTCAAATATTGTCTGGATGTTTGGCTATACCTGTGAAATCGACTGGATGACCAGCACGCTTATCGATCTCTCGGTCTTTGAGCACATGATCGGTCTGGAGAAGAGCAGGCTGCGAAACAGACAGCATATCCTGGACCGGTTCACACGTGCCCTCCGTCGCTTCAACCAGGACTACCCGATTTGCAGTGAAGGAATCGCCCCGGTCCGCCTTGCCGACGCCGTCACACTGGTAATCCAACCACGTGGAAGGGGCAAAAGGCCTGATGATGTCACATCTCTGCTCCACGAGAATCTTGGCTGGTCCCGGGAAGGATCATGAGCGGGCCTGATCCCAGGCCTTCATATTTTTATTATCGATATCACCATTTTTGGAAAGCAGGATTTCTCGTCTGACCGATCGGGAGTGTATGTCCGGGCATTTGAAATGCATGACGATTAGAGCATCAGATCTTTTGTTTGGAGAAAAAAGAACGATTAAGGGTTATACCCGTATATATGTCCCCAAAATAATCTTTGGCCGGTCGTAAAAACAGGACGTTAATCCCCGGTCTTCCCTCTCAATAAAAAGATTACACTCTGTCAAATGAATAGCAATTGTGTTTTTGGGGGACAGGGATGGTGCGATACGCTTATCAGAGTTGAAAAGTAAGTGATATCTTGTTTTTATCCAGGATTGAATGCCCGATGATCTCTGTTCTGCTTGTAGATGACGACGAGGATCTCCTTGATCTTGCAAGGCGCTTTCTCGGGCAGGAAGAAGACCTGGAACTTGTCACGACCACATCCACATCGCAAGGCAGTAACATGCTCTTGAGTAGGAGGTACGATGCCGTCGTACTCGACTACGAGATGCCGGGGATGGACGGACTCGAGTTTCTCCGCGAGATGAAGGCCAGGAAGGATAAGACTCCGGTCATCATATTCACCGGGAGGGGGAGGGAAGACGTGGTCATCGAAGCCCTGAACATTGGGGCAGATTTTTACCTCCAGAAGGGCGGCGATCCCAGAATGAACTTCCTCGAACTGGTCTATATGATCAGGGAAGCCGTAAGAAGGCACAGATTCGGCAGGGAGCTCGCTGAGAGTGAAAGACGGTTCCGGGAAGCTCTCGAACGTCTGAAGCTGATTGCATTCCAGACAGACCAGGACGGGCATATCACTTTCTGCAATGACTTCTTTCTCGATATGTTCGGGTGGAATCGAAACGAGGTGATGGGGACAGACTGGTTTGACGTATTCATTCCCCGCGGTAAGAAGAGTGCCATAAAGAAACTTTTTTCAAGAGCTCTCGACGATGAAGAAGGCGGGGAGAATTTTCCGTGCCCACTCCTCACCCGTGAGGGGGAACTCCGTCAGGTCATCCTGAACAACACCCCGTTGCGGGATCCTCTTGGAAATATTATTGGTCTGTCTTCTATCGGGGAAGATATTACGGAGAGGCGAAGGGCGGAAGAAGAACACAGGACGTCTGAGGAAAGGTTACAAATTCTCTTCGAATATGCGCCCGATGCCTATTTCCTGAGTGATATATCAGGAAATTTCATTGATTGCAACCGGGCTGCAGAGGAATTGCTGGGGTATCCCAAGGATGAGATGCTAAAGAAAAACCTGTTCAAATCCGGGTTACTGTCACCAGACCATATTCCACGTGCGATTTCCCTGCTCGCACGCCATATTGATGGAGAGCCTACCGGCCCGGAGGAGCTTGTACTGGTCCGTAATGACGGTAGAGGTGTGGTTGTCGAGATGAGGCATTACCCGGTGACCATTGGAAATAAATGCATGGTACTCGGTTCTGCGCATGATATTACGAACCGGAAGATGGCAGAGGACTCCCTCAGGCGCGTTAATGCTAAACTCACACTTCTCAACAGCATCACACGGCACGATATCTTGAACACGCTCACGGCGCTTCTTCTCTACATCGAGCTGCTCAAGGAAGACCCAAAAGATGAATCACAGAAGGAGATCTTCGACAAGGTTGAGATGCTAACCCAGACAATCAAGAAGCAGATCGAATTTACCCGGACATACCAGGATATAGGGATAAAGTCTCCCCAGTGGCAGTCGTTTATTCAGGTCGTAAGGCGTGCGGAAGCCTCGGTTGACATGGGGTCCGTGAAATTGGAGACGGACCTTGAAAACCTGGAGATATATGCAGATCCTCTGCTGGAGCACGTGATCACCAATCTTATTGACAATTCCATCAGGCATGGCGAGCATGTCACCATGATCTGGCTCACATCGATCCCGGACGAGAGCGGTTTAAAGATCATATACGAGGACAATGGCCAGGGAATTTTTGGGAAAGAGAAAGAAGAGATATTCAAGCGGGGATATGGACGAAACACTGGTTTTGGTCTCTTCCTCTCGCGTGAGATACTGAATATAACCGGAATGACGATCAGGGAGACCGGGACACCGGGCAAGGGGGCACGGTTCGAGATTAGGATTCCTTTCGATAACTTCAGGATCAAAAATGAAAGTGATGCCCGGTAAGGCAATCCTTTCTTATGTAAGCGGGTCAGCTGAGTCTACAGCGCTTTGATAAAACCGCATATCGCAGTCGTCTTTCCATTTTCTTCGGAAATGGCACTTCCCTCTTCAACGACTGACTTTTCTTCTCCCGATGCCGTGATTATACGGTATTCCAGCCTGAACCTGCCGCCTCGCCCTGCCATTTCTTCTCTCTCTTTTTCGATCCGGGTCCTGTCGGCCGGGTGAATGATGTCTCTGTATCGTATATTCCCTCCGGTGACCATAGTGGAGGGGGGAAACCCGGTCAGGTCGTGCGTGCCTTCGCTCGCAAACAGCATCCGGTCTCCTTCTTTCATGGACCTGTAATAAGCCATGCCAGGAAAGGTATCGAGGAGAGAGGTGCATCGGTCACACTGGATCTTTTCATTATACGAAAATGAGCGGTTCGTAACAAGCTGTTTTATGCGGGAAAGAATCTCGGAAAACTGCGAACCGGGATCGGATCCCTTCTCGATATAGAGATCAGCCCCGAAATTCAGGGCGTCGATGACCACGTCTTCCCTCCCCCTCCCGGTGAATATGATGAATGGCGTATCGTCACCCATCGCCCTGACGTGTTTCATGAAATCGATGCCGTTCATCCCGGGCATTGCATAATCAGAGATAATGGCATCGTATTTTCTCTCCTTTAACATTTCCAGTGCCTTGTCTCCTGAAGTCGCCGTATATACGGTAATGCCTCTTCCTTTTTCAAGAAACATCCGTGTCAGTTCCAGGAATTGCAATTCATCATCCACAACAAGTATCGATACCATCAGAATCCTCCGGGAGGCGCCATAGAAGTTAACACTTTATAGCATGGTTATAAGGTTTTCATTATTAAAACCTAACCGCGAACTCTTCCATCGACCGGGCTCTGCGACGGAAAGACCGGTGACTGTGCAATCGGGATACTCAAAAGGCATTAAGAAAATTATATCAGTGCAGAAAGGCTATTCTTCGCCAATTGATGTCACCAGTTCCTGTTATTGAGATCGAGGAAACAGAATTCCAGCTCGGGAGATTTTTACGGGCCAACTGGTTCATGCTGATAATTATATCTATTTTTGCTGCTCTATCAGCATTCCTGACCATTATATTTCCGGAACCGGGAAATCCTGCTGCAGCAGTGGATATTTTTAGTGTAACTTTCAATCTCCAGGAGATATGCGTATCTTCGTCGCTTTTGATTACATTTCTCGGATCATTCGCCATATTATGGGCATCTTTTGCGGAACCAAGGGATAAACCGATCTTTTATTATTTTATAGGCGTAGAATCATTCGAGAGGCTTCTCCTGGTTATTCCGCTGTTTGTATTGATCACTTCCCTCTCATTGTGGATAGCAACCAAATTTCCAGGTGTATTCACCGTGATATTCTCTGTCGTGGCATTCTGCCTGGGAATTGTAATCTTTTCCACATTACTCGTCTATATCAGCCGTGCCACACGGATACGAAAGATTGCATATACCACCATCGGCTATTCGCTTTGTATATTCATTGTTTCGCTTTATTTCCTTATTTCCGTTGATTTTCAGACGATTACGTCATATTATATACCAGTCCTCTTCTTTATCTATGCCACGGGAACGGCAGCCGTCTTCTATGTGATAGTCACCCTGATCTTTGAAGTCATAATCCCTGTCATGAAAGGAGAGCACTAGCTCTGCATGATTGGCCTGACTTCAAGCGGCAATCCGGGTCTTTCGGGATAAATGCAGCCATTATTTTTTAAACGAGATATCCGGAGAAAGGATCTGCCGGTTCCCGAAATATCACTCCGCCCCGGCTCCAATATCATGAAGAGCTGGTATCTGATTTTTTCATTGCAGACCAAAAAGAAGGTCCCAACGAAGGATTCCTCATCTCCTTTGAAAAGAGCAGGCTGATGTTTATGGAGAGATAAAACCTTGAGTAACCGATTTTTTAAAGTAACGATCCAATTCTTCTTTAATCTGTGCACTCTCTGAGTGGACTCTTGCATGGCAATATTCACAGTGTGTGACCAGATTCTTCAGAAGGTCGTTTTCCGCTCTGCGATCGATATGGTGGACATGCAGTCTCTCACATCGGCTAAAGATTACGCACCCTCCCCTGTCCCTGTCAAGTACCATGGCTCGTATCTTTTTTACATTCCTGACGATGACACACGCGGACCTGCAACGTGTTAGCCGGCCGTCGAAGCTGCACCGCGGCCCTTTTTTCGTCTTTATCGAATACGGGCAGAGGTAACAGAGGTCCTTCCATCCTCATGACCCCGATGCCCTGGCACAGAGCGGGACGCCTTCGGGATCGAACGTGCCAGGCGTGAGCTGTATATCCTCCATGTGTCAGAATATCATAGTATCTCCGGGTTACCGCTCTTTATGCGTAACTCTTCAAAGAGGTGATTTCCATCAGGAAGCATGGTTACGGATATGATTGCTCCAGCCTCCCTGTCCACTCTGACCGCCTTGACCCGTTCAAGGTTCCTGACCGCCTCTTCGACCTGATCATCGAGCAGCCTGGTGCGCTGGATCAGGGCCTGGAATCTGGCCTTTGCATGGAATTCACTTCCGAGAAGCCAGATTATCCATTCTTCATTATTTCTGACGAAATCAGGTGTGAGGAACATAGCATCACTCAATATATGTACAACGACACCGGCAACTGAATACTTTTCCAAAGATCATGCGAGACAGCATGTCCGGAAAAAAACCGGGACTACTGACCCCCTTATTTTTTTATCGAGATCCTGTGCCCTTCCACATCGATTGCATAGGCCGTCGGATCGTCGAGGAGGTCAAGTGCATTAATCCTCATATCAATAAGTTCGGAGTAATTGAAAGAATCGTATTTTTTCCCCGGGCCTTCTTCCCAGAATATGACGACACCATTTTCCATCTTCTTGCTGCTGACAATGTCTTTCATGATTTTCCATTACTGCAGCAGCAAATATGAAGCTATCTCTCACCTGTAATTCTTTGGGGGGTCATAAATTCTGGCACAGTTTGATCAACAATTGTAACTCCTGGTCAGGATCCACCACCCTGTCCATAGTATTACGGATATGTTTTAACATTGATGGTTATTGAAAAGACCCCGCTCCAGGATTTATATTCCGTTGCATCGTCATGGAATTTACTACATCCATGAATGACTGAGCCCTGCAATTTCATAGGCGAATGCTGTGCCTTAAAAAAACATCTAACCGAACAGCTTTGTAATTAGTTTTGGAGAATAAGTGGACAGCGTAGGGTCACAGTTACTGGTGTAATTGAATAAATATTTTAAAATAATCAATGATTAATTTAAGGATTAATTATTCTGAAATAAAATCATTTAATGTGTATGCCAAAAGTAAAATTTTTACATATTTATTAGTAAATCAAGTTGGATATTCCTAAATAGTATTAAAAAAAATAAGAAAAATATGAAAAGAATTATCCCAGTTATACTAACATGCCTGGTATTTGCCATGCTTGTGTTTTCCGGCTGTACTGATAGTACAGAGAGCGTAAATCCCGCTCCCACCGGTGCTGAAACCGGAGGCGGGGAACTGACGATTATCGATGGTTTCGACCGGACAGTCACCGTTCCTGCACCGGTTGAGAGTGTCGTCTGTTCGGGCTCGGGTTGCGTCAGGTATCTCGTATACCTGCAGGGACAGGACCTTGATATCGGTGTCGATGACATCGAGACGAAGAGCCGGGCCATCGAGGGAAGGCCTTATTATCATGTCTATGGAGAGCAGTTAAAGACGCTCCCGCTGATCGGCGAGTTCAGGGGCAAAGATGATCCAGAGAAGATCATCGCCATCAACCCGGATGTGATCTTCAAGACCGGGTCGACGGGGACATCATACGGCACTGACGCCGGCGAAGCAAACGAGCTTCAGGAGAAGACCGGAATCCCGGTAGTGGCCTTCCCGTATGGCTCGCTCCGCAACGATGCCGAGAAGGCCGATATGTACAATGGTCTGAGGGTGATGGGCGAGGTCATCGGAAAGGAGGACCGCGCCGAGGAAGTCATCGCCTACATCGATTCAACGATGGCGGATCTCGAGAAGAGGACGGCAGACATATCTGCGGACGAAATGAAGGCCGTCTATATCGGTGGAGTCAGTTCTGCCGGTGCTCACGGCATCATCTCCACTGAGCCCGCATATCCGCCGTTCCTCTGGGTGAATGCCGATAACGTGGCGTCAGGACTCGGCGTTGCCCATGCCGATGTTGCAAAGGAGGCGCTTGTCGGATGGGACCCCGAGTACATCTTTGTCGATCTCGGCACACTCATGCTGGAGGGTGAGGGTGCACTCGGAGAGCTGAAAACAGATCCCGCACTGCAAGGTCTGGCGGCGTCAGAGAACAACCATGTCTACGGCGTACTTCCATACAACTTCTATAACATCAATTATGCGACAGTGCTGGCCAACGCGTACTTCATAGGAAAAGTGGTCTACCCCGAGGAGTTTGCCGACATAGATCCTGTCGAAAAGGCGGACGAAATCTACAGTTTCTTCGTCGGGAAACCGGTATTTTCAGAGATGGATACCCAGTACGGTGGACTTGCATACAAGGAGTTACCCCTCTCATGAGAGGGCGATCTTCTACATTTCAGATTGACAGGTGAGGAGGCGAAAGGAACCTATGCATTTTGCTGACGGGAAAGTTCCGGCAGACTATCTCGCGTATACGCGGCACAAGGGACTCTGGATACTTGGGGGGCTACTCCTTCTCTTCTTCCTCTTCATTATTTCGATTTCGGTTGGTGCTGTCAATATCCCTGTGGTGGATGTCGTTACAACGCTCTTCGGGAGCCAGGTCTCCGACCAGTGGGACAGGATAATCTGGAATATCAGGCTTCCCCAGGCTCTGGCAGCGGTTGTCGCTGGTATCGGTCTCTCGGTAGCCGGGGTGGCGATGCAGTCGATCCTGCGAAACCCTCTCGGATCCCCATTCACCCTCGGCATTTCAAATGCCGGTGCCTTCGGCGCCGCAATGTCAGTCATCGTGCTGGGGACGGGAACGATGCAGTCGAGAGTAGCAGATGCAGTCACCATCCACAACCCCTATCTCACGACAATGGTGGCCTTCCTGTTCTGCCTGCTTGCCACCCTTGTGATCCTGCTCATCGCACGCATCAGGGGGGCATCGCCCGAGGTAATGATCCTCGCAGGTGTAGCTCTCTCCTCTCTCTTTACGGCAGGGACGATGTTTCTCCAGTACTTTGCTGACGATACGCAGCTTGCAAGTGTCGTCTTCTGGACATTCGGCGATGTAGGAAGGGCGACCTGGCAGGAGCTCGGGATCATGACGGCAGTCGTGGTGATCGCGACGGTCTTCTTCTTCTTCAACAGGTGGAATTACAATGCCATCGATGCCGGGGACGAGACTGCAAAAGGTCTCGGCGTCAATGTCGAGAGGGTCCGGCAGGTGGGCATGATTGTGGCAGCCCTGGTCTCTGCAGTCATCGTCTCCTTCCTCGGTATTATCGGTTTCGTGGGGCTTGTCTGCCCGCATATGGTCCGGCGGGTTATCGGAGATGACCAGCGTTATCTGGTTCCCGGGGCGTGCGTGGCAGGAGCCGTCCTCCTCCTTGCCTCAGATACCGCCGCACGACTTATCGTCGCACCGTATGTACTTCCGGTGGCAGTTCTTACGGCGTTCATGGGAGCACCGGTCTTCATTTACCTGATTCTCAGGGGGTACCGCAGATGAATCTTACAGTTGATGAAATCAAGTTCATGTATCGCAACCGGGAAGTGCTCAACGAGATCTCCTGCACGATTGAACCAGGATGTATCGTCGCGGTTCTCGGCCCGAACGGTGTCGGGAAGACTACGCTTCTCAAGTGTCTGAACCGGATCCTGAAGCCGAAGAGCGGGGCAATATATCTGGGGGAAGAGGATCTTTTAGGCCTTGGGACGATGGAAGTTGCACGCCGGGTCGGGTATGTGCCCCAGAGGGTTGAGACCGGGCGGCTTACAGCGTTTGATGCTGTCCTCCTTGGAAGGAGACCGCATATCGGATGGGATGTGACCGGCAGGGACTTAAAAATCGTTGAAGCGGTCTTCCGGCGTCTTTCGATGGAGCACCTGAGGCTCTGCTATATTGACGAGATGAGTGGCGGGGAACTGCAAAAGATCGCAATCGCCCGGGCACTTGTGCAGGAGCCGAACATCCTTCTCCTTGACGAGCCCACGAGCAACCTTGATTTGAAGAACCAGGTGGATATCCTCGCAGTGATTGCGCAGGTCGTCAGGGAGCATGGGATCACCGCCATCATGACCATGCATGACTTAAACCAGGCTTTCCGCTATTCTGACCAGTTCATACTTTTAAAAGACGGGAGAATCCATCTTTTTGGAACGTTCCAGGATATCACACCAGATATAATCCAGGAGGTATATGGCATCCCGGTGATCATTGGAGAACTTGGAGGTATACGATGCGTGGTCCCTGATCACTGCAGTATTGATACGGTTCCGGATCGAAACTGTGAGGCGATGTATATTGAATGAGAGTCTGTTTTATTCCAAAGATGACGGTATACCCTCTTTCGAAGAGGTTGTACGGTTTCATGGGCATACCTGCCCTGGACTTGCCCTGGGATACCGTGTCTCAGCAGCTGCAATGGAGGCGCTGGGTGTCCGGCGGCCCTATGACGAAGAGCTCGTGGCGGTTGCGGAGACAGACGCCTGCGGTGTCGATGCAATCCAGATGGTGACCGGATGCACTGCAGGCAAGGGAAACCTCGTTATCAGGGATTATGGAAAACACGCGTTTTCATTTTTTTCCAGGGAAAGCGGAAGAGCCGTGAGGGTCCGAACATGCTATCGGGATATGCAGAGGGAGGGAAACTTCTCCACACTCCGGAAGAAGGTCTTTTCAAAAACAGCAACACCTGCGGAAGAGAGCATGTTTCAGGAACTTATGAAAGATTCAGCAGAACGGATACTTTCTGTCCCGCAGGACCAGGTTGTAATAGTGGAGGAGATTGAAATGGAGCCGCCGTCAATGGCACGGATATTCTCGACCGTTATCTGTTCACGATGCAATGAGCCGGTGGCAGATGCAAAAACCCGGTTGATCGACGGGGAATATGTCTGCATCCCCTGTGCGGAGGGAAGTTATCCTTCTAAAAAGAATGCATGATAGATTCCACATGTTGCTTTTTTCATCCATTTATGGTTCACAAAGGCTAAAATGTATAAAAAGGTCATTTCAGGTCACAAGAAGATGCCCGGGGATTTCCTATAGTATCCTGTCATAACTACAATTACAACGATTTTTGGAAGGAATCCTATTGATCGTACTTTTATATGGGGTGATTATTTCCAATCGATCACTCCCTGATCTCTCTCGTTGATATTCGCTATTGAGATCGGATCATGCCTGATCGCACGTATATAACACAGAGAAAAAGGGAAAAGAGATTTATCTAGAGTTTTGCCAGCACTTCTTCGAGGAGAGTGTCGTAAGCCGTCGTGAGACTGTCAACTTCAATCTCGAAAGCCATAGCGGTGTCGGCGGAGACTGATCCTGTCATTTCATACTCTTCGAACATGTCTGATGCGGCCACCTGCATCCGGTCTTTTGCATCCATCATCGTCATGTAGGGGTTGAGTATGTCACTGTTTTCCGGTTTTTCCAGATAGGCACTTTCCACAAAGGCACTCCCTGCAACTTCAAAGTCCTGCATCTTCTGGAAGAATTCGTCTTTTTCGATCGTGTCACCGAGCAGCACGTATCCGAAGGCTTCTTCGATACCCTCCAGGATATCACGATGCATCGAGAGGAGTGCAAGAACCGAGCGGGCATGCCCCTCGTCTCCCAGATCGGTCTCGCTCACCCGGTCGAAGTAGGCCTTCGTGAAGGGTCCGAAATCTGTTGTGAAGGCATCGATTGATTCTTCGAATGCGATCACGTCCTCTGTCTCCACGACCCAGTCTGCCTCGTATGCGGCAAAGAACCTGCCTGCAGCCTCGACAACTTCGACCTGCTTTGCAAGAATCGCGTTGTATGCATCTTTTGTATCCGCATTATCGGGCTGGTCCAGTCCTGCCTCTTCGGCGAACCGACCGGCGAGTATGTCAAATTCTGCGATCTTGGCCTCGAAATCACTCTTTTCCTCGGTTTCGTTGAGAACCGGGTATGCAAGGGCCTCTTCGACAGCCTCCATCATGACCCCGTGCATCATCCCGAGTGTGATTGCCGAGTCAACCGGGACACCTGTTGTTTCCGGCGGAGCAGTGACTGCGGGTGTTGTCGTCAGGGTTGGCAATTCGCCTCCGGAAGGTGCAGAGGTACAACCCGCAAAGAGAGTTGCGGCGACCAATGCCAGGGAGATTGCTAAAAAAGTCAGTACGGACGTTCGTTTGATCATGAAAAAATCACCAGGTACATTATGCACAAAACATGCTATTTAACAAATCCGATATGTTGTCATCAGCCAATGATATGAAAAGCCGGGTTTGTTCAGGTAATAATTATATAGCACAATTTGTTGATATACTAAAGCAATGAATATCCTGACAAGAATCGCGGGAATCGGCCTCATAATTATAGTCATTCTCACCTCACCCGCACTGGCACTTGACAAAAACGAGATTTTATCAGATATTCAGTCCCGTTCTGTATCGCCATCGCTTCTGGATTTTGTCAGGGGAGAGGTGCCTTCACATACCATTGAACGGGTTTCGCATCAGTCTACAACAGATGAGGAAGAATCGGGTTACCAACCCCGGTTGTCCATACACTATTCGCGGTCCGAAGGATTGTTGCCATCTGATAGGATCGATCTCGGAGATCTCCCTGCACCAGGTATTACCTCTCCACCTTATGTGCCGGTGGGCGAAGTAGAGTATATTCAGGGCTTATACATCTATTCAGGGGAGTGCTATGCTATTGCTGAAGATGATGCGGGAACCCGGTTTGTCTTTGATGAACCTGTACAGTGGGTCCATGTACGAGTCTGATATTAAACCGGGATAACCGATCGGAAAGGCGACATACTGGCGTATCTTCACATTATAGTATTTCAGTCTCTTCAGCGCATTCGCGGGTAATGAATAGAAAATGATGATTTATTGCGGTATCTGTGTCAAAATCAACAAATTTCT
>Ga0272442_10000160_pt1 | contig 112359 bp, 105 predicted proteins | sample SSMForm2O_FD_200262 | JGI IMG/M metagenome (GOLD analysis project Ga0272442, IMG submission 200262) | Marine sediment archaeal communities from Little Sippewissett salt marsh, Falmouth, MA, United States - SSM-Form-2O | ecosystem: Environmental > Aquatic > Marine > Wetlands > Sediment ...
TCCATATTTTTTGAAAAAAAGCACGTTGATCCGGGCATGCTACTGCTTTAATATCAAATAGAGGGTGATTATGATATGCCTGTGCATGTGTTCCAATAAAGCCTGTATCGCAAGGAGTATCATTTATTCCTGCTATTCGACCGCAGCCAACTATGCCAGCTTTTAACTTCATTCATCTTCCTTCCTAAATTTTTTCCACCGTCTTTCTACATGTCTGTTTTTTTCAGCAAGGTTTTTATTTTCTGACATGAAGTCTAATATTTGGGATAAACTAAAACAAGAATTTTTGGGATACAGGTTCTCGTAGATTGCTGTTGTAACCTCAAAATCTTCTTTAGTGTCTACCTCCAGATATAGATCGGGATAGTTGAAATGTGGAGGTGCTTCGATATTATGAAGTCTATATCTTTCAGGATGCAGATAAATATGTATTCCAACGTGTTCACGTAGTTTATCATCTTTAGCTACATGTTTTTCTGCATCATAAAGTGTCTCTGCAGGATAAACGGCAAAGCCTATTCCTGCTGGGAAGGTGGTTTTTAAATAGTTCGCTACATAATCATATTTATCTTTGTTTTTTAAATAGAAACCGATGATGGAGTCGATAATTAGTGGATCCTCAAGTGGATGATCACCTGTAAACTCTGCATGTATCTCCACATTATATGCTTTGAGAGTATTCACAATTCTCCCTAAGACATCATCCTCACTGCCTCTATAACATAGCACTCCTAAGTCGTTGGCTAATGATTCGATAGGATCATCTTTTGGTGAATCTGTAGTTGCAATTATTATCTCATCAATAAGATTACTTTGTCGTATACGCTCAATTTGTAATTCTAGCATTGGTTTACCAAGGATTTTTTTCAAAACCTTACCAGGTAAGCGAGATGATGATGTTCTTGCCTGGATTGTTGCAGATACTTTCACATATACCGCCTCCGGATATAATCAAACCGCGAGAGAGACAACGTTATCTATTGAATCCTCCCTTGCAAAGGGGTAACGATTTATACTTCTTTTATCTTTCCCAACAGATTTATTAAATTGATTATTTAACCATTTTTCTAATTCAACTGGCGTAGATAATTTTTTTACTAAACCAAAAACCACAGCAGTACAAGTATCCTTAACTATTAAACCAGGTTGATAAGAAATAGTAGGCCTATTGAATATTACGGATTCCAAGAGAGCCATAGATCGCATACCAATAACTGCTTGGCTATGCCAATACAATGCCCAGAGATTTGTTTTTTTTATCCTAATCCATCTGATGTTTTTGTTTATTAGATACTCAGCATCATCAAGTTCTGAACTCGGATGTAATTTTTCAACAATTGTACAGGGTTTATTTATCTTTTTAACAACAGTTAGAATATCATTTTTTACAGTTTCTTCTGTGTATCCAATGAATGAGCCAAGTGATCCATGTTCTCCTTTTTTTGATCCATAATCTTTGGTAAATGGTTGCGATAAAAATGTAAAAACTGGTGTAGTTTGTTTTGTTTTCAAAAAATCTGGCATGGGACACGGTTTTTCAACAAAATCCTCCGCGCGGTTAGTCAAATCAGTAAGAGATGAAGACCCTGTAACAAAACATAATTCCTTAGGGATGCCCTCCTCAACTGCTCCTTTTTTTGCTTTTTCATCCATGCAAGCAATTGCATCTGGTAGGAATTCTAGTTCTCCTTTCTCGTTTTCAAATCTTAAACGGTGATTAAACCATTCATCTAGAACAACAACTGTTCGTATGTTTTTTTTCTTTCCTTCAGAGATTAATAATCTATCGATACTTATATAACGAGTAGTTCCACAGATTATTGCAGTTGGTTTAACCGAGTCGATAAGTTTTTTTACGGAGTTAACTGATATATCAATACCACCAACATCGATTAAATTTGCATATTGTAAATCAAATAAACCAAGCATATTCTTTGAAGTAACCAGTACTGGTTGATATCCCTGTTTTTTGATTAATTTTAACAGAGGGAATAGGTTTCGAGCACCTCCGGCATCTGTGGCACATAACAGAACGTTGTTCATTTATTATGGTACCTCTTAAAAACTCAATTACTTTTTGTTGTTTTATTTTTTTTAGAAGGTTTTCTTTTTGGTGCTAAAAGCCAGAGTGTATCCAAAATTTTTCGTGGAGAATGCCATTCTCTCCAAGTAATAAAACCTTTATTAGGATTAGTGGGAGATTTGAAGAATTTATTAAAAAACAATGCAATTTTTATACGATTTTTACCCCAGCTAACATTATGTTTCTTTCTTTCAGTTTTAGGAACATCACAACCAATGAAATCACATAGATCATTTATCCATAATGAATAATTTTTTTTCATATCCTCAAAGTTATAAACGTAAACTCCTTTTTTGAAGGATTTTTTTAAGAAATTGATATATGATTCTGTGTCAAGAAAATCTTTATTAAACACATTTTCAAACCAATAATCATACTCATGAACTCCGCCAGCTCTAACATATTGATTGTAAAGTGATCGTAGCCAGCTTTTTTTGTCTCGGATACCTACGATTATCTTTGCATCAGGATATGAGCCCTGTAATCGTTTTGCTACCTCAAAACGTTGAGTAGCATCAAGATCTGGCATATAACTAACATAAGATAAAAACTCATCACCGATAATATTAATTTTGTCGGGATATAATGTTGTTCTGAAATCTGGGAACATAGCAAAATTAACGTTTTCTATTTTTGGGAAGACTTCCTGCTGTAAAAATGTTGTACCAGTTTTAGGTAAACCAACATGGATAAAAAGTTTCATACTTTAACACCTATTTGATTTTTTGTTTCAACATTTTTTGAATTATTACCCTGTATGGAAATCGGTGCTACAATAATATTTTTGTTATCTACGATTTGCTCCCCTTTATATTCAGCAAATTTTTTGATTTGTTCTAAATCATGGTTCATAATCATTTGTCTTAAACCTAATAATTCAGCATCATTGTATTTTGTTAGATTAACTATGAAATCCATGCTGATATCGTTTTCACATTTGATAACATAGTTTTCAACAGATCCAAATTTTTCGATGATTTTATCCTTATATTCTTCAAAAAGCCCTGTTTTTGGATATGGCGTGACGAAGAACGGGCCACATTCTATTTTGTTTTCGACCAAAAACTTTGTCGTATCATATACAGATTGTATGCTTTCGTTAGGAAGACCAATCATAAAATTTGTTAAAGGATAAATCCCAATGTCAATGCATTGTCTAAATCCCCATTCGTTTTTCTCAGGTGTTGCGCCCTTTACTATACCTTTTGATAAAACGTCGGCATTCATTGATTCAAATCCTAAATCTAGATAGCTACAACCGGTGTCTTTCATTCTTTGAAGCATTTCTCTATCTATTGTGTTAACATGTGCTGCTACACTCCAATGTAATGGTGGATCTAAATCTGTTAGACCCTCTTTTTCTAATAGATCGCAAAATTCTATTACACTCTTTTTGTTGACTGTGTAATTCTCCCCTACGAAGTTAACAAAATCTATACAGTATTTTATACGTAATTCCCTCATAAGGTCCACTACCCATTTTGGGTCATAGTATCTAACTTTGATTGATTCTGGTAGTGAATCCACATATAGTGATGCTCTATCTGAATGTGATAAATTTCTTGGTGTTCCTGTAGATAAATCTATACAGAAAGTGCATCTAAACGGGCATCCTCTAGACGATTCCATCTGTATTCTACGTTTGCTAAGCATAGCCTCTGGACATTGTGGTACACTACTATATTTGAAATAAATGTCAAGGGGTAATAAATCATATTTTGGGTGTGGTAATTTACTTAGTTCCTCCTCTGATAATAGTTTCTGAGGAGGTGTTCTTACAATTTTGTCTTTTTTTCGATATAGAATTCCACGGACATCATCCCAGTTTTTGGTATCATGGTTTTTTAGTATTTGAGAAATGGTACGTTCTCCTTCACCAATGCAAAGAATATCAACCTCAGGGATAAGCGACATAGCTTCGTCTTGAAGGCTTGAAGGTAAACCTCCACCAATTATTAATAATGAATTAGGAAACTCATGTTTTAAAAGTTTGAACATTTTTTTCTGCCATGTATATGTAGTAAGAATATTTCCAATGCCGATAATATCCCAGGATTCACCTTGTATCTCGCCTAACAATTGTTCATGTGTCAGTTTATAGGCATTGTTATCAAAAATTGCAACATCATGGCCTTCATCTTCGATTACAGCAGCTATGCATGTTAACCCTAACGGCATGTTATACGGTGGATCTTTAAGTTTGATTGGTGGATTTATTAATAAACATTTCTTTTTAGTCATATTTCTTTAATGCCTCTCCTAGTGACATGCCCACTATGCCGCCTCCATGCAGAGCGCCACCTCCAGTGGTATTTATAAGATTTACACCATTTTTTGCGATTATAGTAGATCGCTCAATAAAAGTATCGATCTGCGGTTTCCATGCTAAATCAGTATAATACTTAATATCGAAATCAGGGTTATAACCCTCAGTTATAAAAAGCTCCATATATTTATCAAGCGTCATTGTTGAATCCTCTTCTTTGATATCCAAATAATGTGAGGATTTACCAATTTCTTCTTTACTAGTATATCCTTGATCCATTCCTGTAAACAGGATGTTTTTATAGCCTAGATAATATGCGATATTTATACAGGTTATTCCTACGTTACCACCAGATGCTATTACTGATGTTTTCGTTAACTGACTTATTGTATTAGTAACAGAGATAGGTTTCTCAATGGTATCAAGCATAGGAGTATAAAAGTATATTTTGTTAGGGAATCTTTTTATCAGACTAGGTGAAACTGTTACAGACATTATAGCTTGCGTAGAGATGTTTTTATTCACCAATGGGTCATCATAAAATTGAGATATTATTTCTAATCCGTCAAGGCTTACTACAAAATCTGGTTCCACTCCCTCTTTCAAAAGAGGGATTAACATTCTGTCTGTTGAAATGATAGTTTTATCATTGTTTTTTTTCAAAAATTCTATATGTTTTTTCTCTTTGAAGCTGGGTCCAGCACCGATTATAATGGCGGTTTTTCTTTTCCACTTTTGGATTTCTGAAATATTATTATCTTGCTTTATAGTAGGAAGATTCTCCGTTAGATTGTTAATCCAAGTTGTGTAATATATCTCAGCTGTTTTTTCATTTATCTGTTCAACAATGTCTAAACCTTGTTTTGAATAGCTTTCGCTTTGGATTTTTTCATCTAATTCTTTGAAAAGTCTATCTGTTTTTACTGTTACAAATGATCCTCGTGCTCCCATTTTCTCCAGTATTTCACGTGGTATCTCTTCTTTTTGTTTCTCTTTTTCCCATGATTTTTTAAGGTAACTCATATGAAATCTCCCCGGCTTTTTTTATCGTCTTATTAATTTATTAATTTGTCATTTTAAGGGTTAGGACTAGGGTAACATGTAATACTTTTTAAATATTTTTAGTTTAAGGAGAAAAAAAGTTAATGATTGTAAGATTTTTATTTCTTTTTTGTTTTTATTTCATCTTTTACATATTTTGCCATTCCGCGAGGGTTTATTATTTTAAGGAAGAAATCTAGATCTTTTTTGGTGAATTCTCGTAGAAGAAATAAAATCGCTATGTATATTCCTAGGCTAATAACTGCAAGTAATAATAGTGTGTACCAGTGGAGTCCTGGTAGTATTGTTGTTTTGTATGCTATGATGTAGAGTATTGCACATGTTAAAGCCCCAGCGATTATATGCCTTATTGTATGGGTTTGGAAGAGTTTTATTTTAACAAGTTTTTTTGCTATTATTCTCAAACCGATTAATGGCACTATGAATGATATCACTGTAGCTGTAGCGGCTCCAGTTGGACCTGAAATTCCGAATGACGATAGTAATCCGTTTTTTGGTATGAATAAAAAATTTAGTATAATATTTACTATACATGTAACAACTCCGATTTTCGCTAATAAATCCGGTCGGTTGACTCCATTTATAAGATTTGAATATGGTGATGTTAAACCTCGTATGAACTGCATTGCCAATAGGACCATTAGCACCGAGGCTGCTGGTAAAAAAGCTTCATTTAATATAACTCCTATGACTGGTCTCAAAAAGATTAAGATGAACCCTATAGGTGGTATGATTATCATCGATATGTATCTCTCTGCTGTTTTTACTGTTGAGATGATTCCCTTTGTGTTATTTTTTGCATTTTGCTCTGAGATCGTTGGAAATAAAACTGTTCCCACAGCGCTATGTAAAACCATTATTAAACCTATTACTCTTTCAAATGCGAAATAGTAGCCCACTTCTGTTTGTGTCCAATAGTACCCAATCATTACTTTATCCACATTTGTTGCAATTGTTGCAATTATAGAGCTGATGATAACCGGGAATGCAAATTTGAAATAATATTTGAAAAGATTCCAATCAGGTTTTTTAACAGGATATTTCCTCATGAACCACATTCCAACTAGGAATACAGCCATCCCTCCCAAGACATATGTCATTGCAAAAGAACCCAGTATATGGTTTTGCATGAACTGCTGAACGGGCTGTAAGATTTCTGGCCAATGAACCGCTGGTGCAATATCAATCATTTTACCATCTATCATTACACCAGTTACACCTGCCATGGCTACAATAACAGTTAGAGGTATATGCACAAAGTTTTCAAAGAGCGTTGAAACCTGTAATTTAGCTATTTCTCGTCTAGCCGAAAAAGTACGAAGTGGTATAGCCTGTAAATTTCTAAAAATCAAATAAAAAATCATCACATATATTACTGGCTCTGTGGTTGCATCCTCGAAACCTCCTTTGAAAAAATTTTTCCAGACAAATATTGTGCCAATTACAGCTATGATCATCAAAGTTGTTAGAATAATTTTTATCGTAGCAAAAGTCCCTATGCATTTCCCTAGATCCTGGCCCTCTGAAACTCTTTTAACATGAGCTGATGCAAAACCTAGATCGGTTATAATACCAAAAAGTGAGATGAAAGATAAAGCGAAACCAATAATTCCCATTGCTGCTGGTGCGAAATCCCCCCATACTTTTGCGAGTACTATGAATCCTAACCATCCGCAGAAGAGTACTACGAACTGCGTAATAATTATAAGAAAGGATTTTCTAGCAAGCATATTTATGACTCAGCAAATAAAATGGACGTATTTAAAAGATTATAAAAATGAGGATCATTAGATGATCCTAGCATTTGGTGCAACCTCACCATATACAACGGTGCCAAGTCCAATGTAACAGTTATTTCCAATAGAAGAACCTGTGTTCATCATTGAGTTTATACCTGTTTGAACGTTGTCGCCCATTATAACTCCCAGTTTTCTCCGTTTTGTGTCTAATTTATTACCATTAACTGTAGTTTTTATGTTTTTTTTATCGAAACGTAGATTTGCAACCTTTGAACCAGCACCAAAATTACAGTTTTCACCGATTATCGAATCACCAACATAGTTCTGATGAGGAGTATTGCTGTTACTCATAATTATCGTGTTTTTGATTTCGCAGGCATTTCCAACATGACAGTTATCACCAATGGAGGTACACGATCTGATGTAGCAGTTAGGGCCGATTTTACAATTATCACCTATGACAACTGGGCCCTTGATGTAGCTTCCGCTCATTATCTTTGTGTTTTTACCGATTATAATCATTCCTTCGAGGTTTGTGTTTTTTTCTTGTTTTCCGTTGTTTTTACTTTTTAGTTTTTTTAATATCTCCTCATTTGCATCGAGTAGATGCCATGGGTATATGACATCACGCCATTCTTTTAACTGAACCCCCTCGATTTTATGTTCTTTGATCATCATGTTTATTGAATCAGTTATCTCATATTCACCACGAGGGGATTTTTTTGTTTTTTTGATAAAATCAAAGATTTTTTTATTGAAATGGTAAATACCAGCGTTTATAACATCTGTGAATGGACCAGGTGTTTTTTCATAAATTTTTTTTATTTGTTTACCTTGTGTTTCTACGATTCCATATTCCTCAGGGTTTTCTACTTTTACCAACCCCATGCTGTTTTTCTTTTGTATTATGTTTTTTATGTCTTGTTTTCCGAAGATTGTATCACCGCATAAGATGATAAAGTCGTTTACAAATTTTTCTGTCATGCCTATGGCATGGGCAGTGCCTTGGGCTTTCCCCTGATTTACATATTCTATTTTGATGTTCCATTTTTTCCCGTTTTGGAAGTGGTTTCTTACCATTTCGCTTTTGTAACCTATTACAAAAACAAAGTTTTTGATACCTGCTGCTTTGGCGTTTAAAAGGTTCCATTCTAGTATTGGACGGTTTGCTATTGGTAGCATAACCTTTGGCCGGGTATATGTCAGCGGGTGCATTCTTTTGCCTTCGCCGGCTGCTAAGATTATACATTTCATTCTGTTTTTTTTCTCCATTTTTTTATTCTACAGTTACAGATTTTGCAAGGTTACGTGGTTTATCGATTGGGCATTCTCTGAGGTCTGCCGTGTGATAGGCTAGTAGTTGTAGTGTTACTATGATTGGTATGCATGATAGTAGGTCTGAGTTTGGTGGGAATCTGAGGACATAGTCTGCGTGTTTTTCTATTTCTGTGTCATCTTCTTCTGCGATGGCTATTACTAGTGGCCCTCGTGCTTTTACTTCGCCTATGTTAGCTAGCATTTTTTCATAGTTGGAGTCTTTTGTTACTATTGCTATTACTGGTGTGGTTTCTGTTAGTAGTGCGAATGGTCCATGTTTTAGTTCCCCCGCAGCAAATCCTTCAGCGTGGATGTATGAAATTTCTTTTAGTTTCAGTGCGCCTTCTAGTGAGACGGGGTAGTTTATTCCTCGTCCTATAAAGAAAGCTGATTCCGTGTTTTTTAGTTGTTGTGCTATTTCCAGGATGTTATCACTACTGTCTAAAACCTGTCTTATTTTCCGAGGTAGTTCCTTAAGATGAAGTATATGATTGTATAATTCATCTGAACCGATGGTGTTTTTTATTTTAGATATTTTTAGCGCGAGTAAGAATAGGACTAGTATCTGTGATGTGAAGGTTTTTGTTGCGGCTACGCCGATTTCTGGTCCCGATTGGGTTAGAATAAACGCGTCAGAGATTCTAGTAGCAGTGCTACCGGTAACGTTAGAAACAACAAGAGTGCGAGACCCTGAGTTTTTTGCTTCTTTTAGAGATGTAAGTGTATCTAGGGTTTCTCCGGATTGTGTTACTGCTATTACCAGTGGTGTGTTGTTTTTTGTTGTATAATTCCTGTATTCGGATCCTAGTTCTACAGTAACTGGCAGGCCTGTTAGTTTTTCGATCATGTGTTTACCTACTAGACCTGCGTAATATGATGTTCCACATGCTATGATATTAATGGAATCGATACCGTTAGCTAGTAGGTTTTCAACATTTTCATCGAATGTTATGTTCCTATCAATTTCGGAGACCCTGCCACGTATTACCTGGTGTGCTGCTTCAGCCTGGTCAAAGATTTCTTTAAGCATGAAATGTGGGAAGCCTGATTTCTCTGCATCTTTGTAATCCCATTCGATCAGGTTTTCTTGTCTGTTCACTATTTTGTTTTTGTCATTGAAAATCTGTACTCCTTTGTCTGTTATAACGCTGAGCTCTCCATCGTCAAGGTATATGACACGGTTTGTGTATTTTAGAAAAGCGGGGATGTCTGATGCGAGGAAGTTTTCGTTATCACCTATGCCTATGACTAGTGGGCTGGATTTCCGTGCTCCGACTACTTTATCGGGTTCTTCTGTGCTGGTTACAACAATGGCATAGTATCCTTTGACTTTTTTTAGGGCTGTTGAAACAGCTTTTTCCAGGTTTCCATTGTAATGATCCTCGATTAAATGAGCGAGGACCTCTGAATCTGTTTCTGATGCAAATGTGTATCCTTTTTGTTTTAAATCTTCTCTGATTTTTGTATAATTTTCTATGATGCCGTTATGCACTACCGCGATTTTTCCACTGGTGCTAAGATGTGGATGAGCATTCATTTGTGTTACACCGCCATGTGTAGCCCATCGGGTGTGACCGATACCAATTGTTCCATCTAGATCTGGGAGCATTCTTTCAAGATCTTGTATCTGCCCGATGTCTTTGAAAACCTGTTGCTCTTTGAACATGACTGAGATGCCAGCAGAATCATAACCTCTATACTCGAGTCTTTTTAAACAATCAATGAGAACTTTATCCGCATCTCTAAACCCAGTATAGCCAATTATTCCACACACTTTTACATCACTTTGCTGTTGCTTGAAATGTTTTTTATTATCCTTTTCATAGATTCAATATCGGCTTTTCTACCGATAATAACACCTGGTTCTACTACTACATGACTGCCGATAGTACAGTCCTCACCGATCATGGTTCCAATATTCTCAATTTTTTTGAACTCGTTTTCAATTTCAATAGTGCTTTTACCAGAGATATTCGAGAAGTTGTCACCCAGGATAGTACCACGGGCGATAATTGAATTGTTAACAAATGAACTTGAACCGATATGGACATCATTCATGATGACACTGTTACGGATTTCTGTGAAAGGATGAACCACACAGTTGTCACCAATGCTCGTAGATGGAAATATACAGACGTTTGGACCGATTTCACAGCCGTCTCCGATTACCACAGGTCCAACAATGTAACAACCAGAATAAACAGTTGTATCCTTACCAATATAAACATCGCCTTTTATCACGATCCCTTTTTCGATTATGCCACCGATTTTTTTAGGAGCGTTTTGTATCATGTTTTCATTCACACATATGAGATCCCATGGGTATACAATATCCATCCAGGATTCTGCAATAATCGTGTTAATCTGTTCCCCTTTATCCACGATTGACTGCACAACCGTTGACAGAGCATAAACTCCTTCACATGCATGTTTTTCGATTTCGTTAAAAATAGTTCTTGGAAGTTTGTAAATACCGGTGGAGATAAACTTACCTGTTTCCTCTTTTGGTTTTTCAACTATTTCTTTTAGAATCCCTTTTTCAATGAAGACCATGCCATATTTAGATGGATGAGGATGCTCCTTTACCAGAAGTGAATAATTTGATTTATCATTGATAAGCTTAGAAATGCTGTTTTTATCGATGATATTATCGCCTGCAAGCACGATAAAAGGGTCTTTAACCAAGTTTTTAGCTTGTAAAAGCGCATGAGCAGTGCCAAGTTGTTTATCCTGCTCAACATACGTAATTTTAACATCATCATAGTCTTTGAAATAATCCATTATTACTTCTTTTTTATAACCTACTACGAGGATTATTTCATTTATTCCACTGTTTTTTACAGCCTCGATAACATATTCTAAAATAGGTTTATTCGCTATTGGTAGCATAACCTTTGGCATAGTTTCGGTGAATGGTCTAAGTCTTTTTCCCTCACCCGCAGCAAGCACCACGGCTTTCATAAAATCCCTTTACTAGGTAAGCCTAATTCTTGTATTTTTACTTTACTCATAAATTTATATAAATCATTTATATCATTTTTGGAAAAATTAAATTTCTACAATATTAAATACAAAAAAACAATATCCTTATAAAAATTAAAAAAAATTTGAGGTATCAGGCTTTGAAGAAGAAATATGTGATATTCAAAGATGACGATGTTGGGAAAGATTTACCAGGTTTAAAAAAATGGGTAAACATCGTATTAAAGAATAACGCGAAGGGATCCATTGGTCTTATTGGTAAATATCTAAAAAACCAGAATGTTAGAGATTTTTTAAACTCATTAAACCAGGATAAAATCGAGGTTTTTTGCCATGGTTATTCACATAGTTATTTACCATTTCTGATTAGTAAAAAATTTGGTCGTAATCGTTTTTATCCTACGGAGTTTGATCGGAATGAAATCAGTCATAACCGTAGTCTTAAGAAATACCGGAAGATCGAGAGTAAGTATCTTAAAAATAAGGCTGTAGCATTTGGGCCCCCAGGCAATCTTTGGAATGATACAGTTATTGAACCATTAGTCCAGAATGATTTTAAGTTGATGTTTTCATGGCGGAAGGTGGGTGGTAATCTTTTTACAATTCCGTTAACTGCTAATCTTAAGCAGAATTCTTTAAAAGAGTTCATAGACGTTTATGAACAGAACAAGGATGATACTATTTTTACTCTTCAGTTTCATCATGCTAATCTGACAGGTGAACAGTTTCAGCTTATATCTAAGGTTATTGATTTTTTGAAAAATAATGAGAGCAGGGTTTTTATTCTTCCATCTGAGCTTTTAGATATATTCCAAAAGGATAAAGATACGGCATCTGGTTAATTAATGAAAAGTATTGAGTATTTGCATTTTTCTGCTATTTTTCTTTTAACATGTTTAACTGGGATGCCTAGTATTCCTCTTTTTTTTTGTTCACGTCCAACTATTATCAGGTTAGCATTAATCTGTTCAGCGGTTTTGATGGTTTCTTTCTCAAGGCTGCCTTTTACTAGTTCAGTTTTTATCCCTTGGCTGTTCATTTCTTCTATAAAGTTCTGACCAGTAAATAGTAGATCTCGTTCTGGTTTTTTCTCCGATCTTATACCTTGTTCGTCTACTTGGACGCTGTCTTCAATGTCTACTACATATAGCATGTGTAAATCCCATCTGAGTTTTTTGGAGAGCTGTATGCTCATTTCTGGTACTTTCTGATTTGGTGCAAGATTTGAACAAACAGCCAGTATTTTCTGAGTATCACCTTTGCCTTCTATCCAGACAGGGATTTTGATTTCATCTAATAATCGATAGTTTAGTATGCATTCTTTTTCGAATCCTATTAAAACCAGTTCGTAGTTTTTTTTGTTTATTTCATTTATGATTACGTTGCTGAATTCTCCCTGCAATATTTTTTCCTCGAATGGTATTTTTTTATTTTTCAAAAGAAGTTTTGCATCAGTAAAAATTATGCTGTCTGCCGCTTGTTTTTGTTTTTTAATTATTTCATTTTTTGTTTCAGCTATTTCCTGTGAAGTCCTGTATGAGTCAGATCTTTTATCTGTTTGATCTAGTGTTTTTTCTTCTATAATGTAGACAAGGTTTATCTCGCTGTTGAAGTGTTTAGCGAAAAAAGCGCCTCTTGTTAATACATCCTTTGAGTAGTATTCTGAAGAGATTGGGATTAAGATGTTTTTAAACATTTTTCTTCTTTTGCCTCTTTTCAAAATATTATTTTTAAAGTTAAATGTTTGGTAGGGTTTGATGTAGATTTAGTATCCCTATCCAGTAGAATATCGCTACTAGGAATATTATTATTATGCAGATGACGTTTGCGATTAACCCTGCTTTGAAAAGATCTTTGGTTGAGAAATAACCTGAGGTGTATGTGATTGCGTTTCCTGGTGTTGATATCACGAACATGAATGCTAAACCTCCACCAAGGGCTATGATCATTGATGTTAGTAGAGGGCTAATACCTTCGATAGCCGTAGCGATTGAGAAACCAATTGGTATTAATATTGCTACTGCTGCGATGTTTGACATGATGTTTGTGAGTAAAACTGTTATAATGATTAGAACTAGTATTATCATAAATGGATTTAAACCGGCGGATGAAAATATCTGATTGGCGATCCATTGCCCTGCTCCGGTTTCCTGCATCCCAGCCCCTAGTGTTATGGCTCCACCATATAGTAGTATGATTCCCCATGGAACCCGATTTTCAACATCTTTCCATGTAATAGTTCCAGTTACGAATAAAAGTAGACTTCCAATGATTGCTATAACTGCGAGGACGTAGTAGGGCTCCGATGCAACAAAAATCCACAATAGTATTGTTATCATTAGGATAATTAGTACTTTCAACTCGTTTTTACTAATTCTACCCGCAGTTCTAACTTGATTATGTATCTCCTTTTTAGCAGGGGTGATATCTTTTATTTTTATTGGGAATGAGAACTGTAAAACTAGCCATACAAGTGGTAATGCAATGAGTACAACTGGCATCGCTATCTTCATCCATTCGAAAAAAGATACAGTGAAACCTTGTTTTGCTAGTAGTTCAATGGTTAAAGGATTACGGGCGCCACCAATCAAGGTTCCAAGACTGCCAATACTGCAACCATACGCCACAGATAACATGCTGATTTTTCCAAAGTTACTCTGACGTGGGACTATTTTCATTGCGATCAGGATTGACACAATAATCGGTAGAAATAACGCTGCCACTCCATGTTCTGGCATAATAAAGGATAGGAAGGCGCATGCAGTCATTATTCCAAATGTGAATAAACGTGGGTTGTTTTCAAAAAAGGTGAGGAAGCGAAGTGCTATCCTTCTATGAAGCCCATGCTTCTCCACGGCACCAGCTATAATGAAAGCCCCGATTAGAAAAAACACTGCCTGATTTCCAAATGATGAAAAAACCGATGATGCCTCTCTAATTTGGAGAACAGGTTGAATGATCATTATGAGAAGACCAGTGACTGGGAGAGGTATAGGTTCCGTGATCCAAAGTATAGCAGCCATAAGAAGAACCCCAATCATGACCTGCCCTTGATGGGTGAGACCATTTATTATAGGCATAAAATAGAATACTCCAAGGACTAAAAAGGCAATAATTATCGCTACAATATTCCTTGGTTTAGTAATTTCAGATTTTGTTTTACTAAATATTTTTTTTTCCACCATGTTTTACTCTAAAAAAATATTTTTTTTATCTCCTCTGACGGTATAGCCTGTTATCAACAACGTCGATCATTTTATCAAATTTTTCCTCGGATAGACCAAGGAAATGAATTATACGGTTTATGTCTTCACCAGGGTTTGATAAAATTTTGTTATAATTCACCATTAACACTCCAATGTCTTCTCGCTCCTGTATGGTTTCTTTAATCATGCTGTTCAATTTGAGGAAAGCTGTTTTAGTGATTTCTCTTTCGGGGTCTTTTTTCCCTATCATTTTTTCCATGGAGTCCATTATTTCCTCTATGTTTCGCTCTGAGTATATGATTTTATAACAGCCTGGTGGTAGGAATTTAAGACCGAATGCTGTTATTTTGATGAATTTACCTTTAAAATCCTGTAAGGGGAAGGACCCTTCTATGAGTTTGCTAATGATTTTTCCGCCTTCAAGCTCGTAATAGCCTTTAGGGTTGTTTTCATCTGCTGGACGATTTTCATCAAAACCTATGATAAGACCTCCGGCTTTTAAAATCTGCATTAGCATGGATGTGCCTGATCTTTCAAGCCCGGAGATGATATAGTTGATGTTTTGATCAATTGTCATTGTTTCATGTTACCTGAGTATGTTTTTTTCGTTTAACACATTCATAACTTTTTCAACGCTTTGCTCGATGGTTTCTTTATCAGTATCAACTATGAGTTCTGGTTTTTCGGGTTCCTCATATGGTGCGTTGATTCCTGTGAAATCTTTAATGATACCCTGTCTTGCTTTTTTATAAAGTCCTTTTGGGTCTCTTTCTTCACAGGTGTCAAGTGATGCCCTGCAGAAAACCTCAAAGAATCGTCCTGGTCCTGCTAGTTCCCGGCAGAAATTACGGTATTTTTGGTATGGTGAGATAAAAGCAGTTATAGCTATGAATCCTGCATCTGCAAAAAGGTTAGCTACTTCTGATATGCGTCTTATGTTCTCGTTACGGTCCTCTGGTGAGAAACCTAGGTCTTTGTTTAGTCCATGTCGTATGTTATCTCCATCGAGTACGTAGGCTGTTTTTCCCATGGTGTGTAGTTTGTAGGCTACCTCGTTTGCTATGGTGGATTTCCCGCTGCCTGAAAGTCCTGTGCACCATATTACTATTCCTTTTTGCCCTAGTTGTTTTTCTCTATCTTCACGTGTTACTTTATGTGAATGCCATGTGACATTCGTGGCTTTTTGTTCTTTCATATTTTTCATCATCCTTTTTTTTATTTTTTGTTTAAAAAATCTAATATTTCTGTTATGAAGAAGTCTGTTTTTTCCTTTGGAACTATTGCTCCTAGGACTTCTTTTTTCCCTCCGCATTTGAAACCAAGGTCTTTACCTCTTTGAATTATTGGTTGTGCATCTTTAATGCTTCTGAGGTAGATCTGGTCTTTATCGTTGAAGAATCCTGTGTTTACAACTATGGTGTTTTTACCAGAGTCCCATGCGATTCTTCGAGTAATGGTTGAAATAATGTTGTATGTTGTGCTGATTTTTTTCATGATTATTCCATCTATTTCATCTGATGGAGCATCTAGTTGTTTTTTGATTTCATTGTTTAACTTTGTTAGATTATTATTCCATGTCTGGTTGTTTAGTATCTCCTCAGGGGTGTTTACGTTGAGTAAAAGATGTGGTGCTTGTTCTACTGATTTTTTATCACCTAGTTTATAGTTGGTATCAAGAAGATATGCCATCTGTAGTAGGTCATCAAAAACGAGATGACTTTGTTCGCAGAATTCTGTGATGATTTTATGGAATTTTTGGTTGTTTTTGATTTTTTGCTCATGATCACCGATTATTCCAAGTATTGCGAATAGGTTAACTTCTTTTTTGAGGTAGTTGTTTACTATCCAGCTTGCTGATGGGTATAAGTCTGGGTTTTCTCCTTTTATGATGGGGTTATGGTGGAATACTGTTTTGATTTCTTTTCCGAGATGATGATCAAAGATCATTATTTGTGCGTGTTCTGCGAGTTGTTTTATGTTGTCTTCTGGTAGTGACATGTCTGCGATGATTACAAAGTCGTATTTTTTGTATTGTTGTATTTCCTCAGGGGTTAGGTAGTAGTTTCCAAGGATTGGTGTTTTGTTGTCTATGTTTTTGTCTTTTAGATGTTCTAGTATTAGTTTCGCGGAGCATATACCATCTGTGTCCCAGTGGTGTATGAGTAGGCCTTTTCCTTGTAGATTTTTCATCATTGATCCCTCTTTTTTATTCTATGAATGGTTTTTTGAATTGTAGTATGGTTTCGGCGACTTCTTTTCGCATCATGTCCTCTGGTGGTACTTGTCCGTTGTTTAGTATTTCTCGTATTTTTTTTCCGCTGAAGTTTATGTGGTATTTTTGGTCATGTGGGCATATTTTGTCGTTTACTACGCTTCCGCATTTTGTGCATCTTGAGAACGATCTGAAGAATACTGGTATTATTCCTAGGTCTGGGAATTCGTTGAAAATATCGTGTGCATCATATGGCCCGTAGTAGCTTCCTACTCCTGCGTGGTCTCTTCCTACTATGAAATGTGTGCATCCAAAGTTTTTCCTCATGATGGCGTGGTGTATTGCCTCGCGTGGTCCTGCGTATTTCATGCTGGTTCTTAGTATGCTCATTACGGCCCGATCTTTGAGGTAGTAGTGTTTCATTAGTGTGTCGTATGATTTTAGTATGACCTCGTCTTTGAAATCCCCTGTTTTCTTTTTTCCTATTATGGGGTTTATGAATAGTCCGTCGACGAATGTTAGCGCGGTTTTTTGTACGTATTCGTGTCCTATGTGTGGTGGGTTCCTGGTTTGGAATGCTACGATTTCTCTCCATTCTTTTTCTTTGAATAAAACCCTGGTTTCTTGTGGTGTTAGGTTGTATTCGTCGTATTCTCTGGTTTTTGTTTTGAGTAGGTTGATTTTTCCACCCATTAGTTGTTCTTTCATTTGGTATATGTTGTTTACTCCTGGGTGGTTGGTGTCTTTGGTTTGGTATACAGATTCCGCGAGTGTTTTTTTGTCATATTTGTATATTTCCTCTAGCGTGATCGTGGCTCTTAATCCAGTTTCTTGGTTGGTTAGCAGTATGGTGTCTCCTTCTTTGATGTCTTTGAGTTCGTTTTTGTTGAAGTCTAGTAGTATGGGTATGGTCCATGGTGTGTCATTGGAGAGTCTTTTGTGTGTGATTACGTTTTCTAGGTCGTTGTCGTATAGGAATCCTTCTAGTGGTGAGAATACGCCGTTTGCTATGTTGATTATGTCTTCGGATAGGTTGGTGTTGATTTCGTATTGTGGTATTCCTTGTATGTTTTGTTTTGTTGTTGTTCTGTTTATTAGTTTTCCTCCGTGTGGTTTTGGCATTTTTTTATCACCTCAGTCCAAATATCCAAGTGCTCGGAGTCGGTCTTTTACTCTCGCTTCGTCTTCTTTAGTGAATGCTTCGTCTGTTTCTTCTTCTAGTCCGGATATCACTTCTCTTAGTACGTATGTTACGTACGAGGAGAGTGATGTGAATCCTGTTCCGGTTATTCTGGTTTTGATTTTGTTTGCTAGTGGTGTTGGTATTGATATTGTTGTGAATTTTTTATTTTCTTTTTCTTCTTTCATATCCATTCCTCATTATATTTAACCATATTTCATTATATTTAATTAAATGTAATTATGATATCTTATAAAAAGGTTGCGAAAAAACAATACTATTTAGAAAAAACATACCTAGAAAACGAAACCAAAATAAGACAAAAAACACAAATAAAAGAAACCACAAAATAATTAACCAAGACCAAAGAACCAAGGATGCAACCAAGAACCGCGAAACCCCAATAACGCCTATAAAAAGCAAAAACGCCACCGAGGATGAGAAACACACAAAAAACCATCATCATAATAGTATAAATTATTTCAAAAGACAAAATGTCAAAGGACAACACTAGTAATCCGAAAAAAACATCGAAATAAATAAAAAAACTAATCAAACCAGTAACAATCATAGCTCCTCCAGCAATCCAGGGTAAATAATCAAGTTTTTTCAAAAAATTTTTATCCTGCAATTTAGCCTCAGAAGGACCACATAAACCAATGATTAGAAGGATAATACCATTTAAAATGATTAAACCAGAATGAAAAATATAACTACCATACGTCAGAGAAGTAACCAATATACCAGTAATTATCAAAGCAAAACCCATAGCAGAAACAGTATTTTTCATAATTCTACTTTCTTTCTCTTTAAAATCTTCAGAAGCATCTTTACCTTTTGATTCTTCTTCAAGGTCTTTTAGAAAATCAACAACCTGTCTCTCCTTATCAGATAACTCCTCTGGTTCATCACTCTTAGATACATCCCGTTCATCTTTATGTAACTCGTTGAGGAATTTTTTATATTCTTTTTCAGAATCAAAAATAATAGGAGTACCACGGTAACCACAATCACGGCAGACCTCTCTAGACGTGTAACCAGTTATAACGCCATCCTTGAGACGGCCTTGAAATATGCGTCTACTGCCACATCTTGGGCAGGCGGTTATTTTCATCTAAAATCTCCCCTATTATATGATTATTAATGTTATATCTAGTATTATTATGTTGTCTATAAAAAAAGAAATAATAGAGAATACTATTACCGAAATGCCAGTGTAGGGTGAAAAACTGTGAAAAAAAATGATGTAAGAGTTGCTATTCTTCGTATTGAGGGGACTAACTGTGAGCAGGAATCCCTTGATGCTTTTAAACGACTGGGAGCTAACCCGGAGTTTGTTCATCTGAAACAGCTTCTTCATATAGATTGTAACAATGAGGAGAAACGTGATGTTTTTGACTTTCAATGCATTATGATCCCTGGTGGTTTCAGTGCTGGTGATTATATCCGTGCTGGTGCTATTTTTGCTGCTCGTATTAAGAGTAAACTTGGACGTGATCTAGAAAATTTTGTTGAACAGGAGTACCCCATTCTTGGTGTTTGTAATGGTTTTCAGGTGTTGACCGAGCTTGGTCTCCTCCCCGGTGTTAACACTGTTATGGCGGATGTTCCTGATGCTTGTCTTAACATTAATGATTCTGATCGTTTTGAATGCCGCCCCACTCTTCTTAAGCATGAGAATAATGGTAAATGTGTTTTCACAAGTAAAATACCAAAGGGCGATATTCGCTTGATTCCTAGTGCTCATGCTGAGGGTAAGCTTTTGTTTCCTTTGGATGAACAAAAACAATTTTTGAAACGTTTGGAGGATAATGATCAGGTTGTGTTTCGTTATGTTAACCCAGAGGGCGAGTATGCGGGTTATCCTTGGAATCCTAATGGTTCAATTGGTAATCTTGCTGGTATTTGTAACAATAGTGGTAACGTGTTTGGTATGATGCCTCATCCTGAGCGAAGTTTTAATAGTTTTCAGCATCCAACTTGGACTAGAGATGGTTTAGGGAATGGTTTTGGTGATGGCAGGGCTGTTTTTGAGTCTGTGCTGGATTATGTTTGTAAAAGGTTCTAATTTTATGACTGATGTTGTAAGTTGTATTTTGATGGATGAAAATGGTAGGATTCTTATTCTTAAGCGTAGTGACAAGGTCCGTACTTATCGTGGTTGTTGGAGTAGTATCGCAGGTTATGTCGAGGAGGATGAGGAACCGTTGGATACTGCTTTCAAGGAGATCCGTGAGGAAGCAGGTCTTTTAGAAGGGGATATTGTGCTTGTTAGACGGGGTGATCCCGTTGAGTTTTCAGATGTATATGAGGGAGAAATATATAATTGGAAAATATTTCCATTTTTATTTAAAACTGAAAAAAAAGACAAAGTACAAATAGACTGGGAGCATACTAATTACAGATGGGTTTATCCGTCAGACATCAGCGGATTTGACACTGTTCCTCATTTTGATGATGTGGTGTCAAATTTGTTGATATGAGGAGTATTTGTTGGATGGGGAAGCCGTGGAGGTGGTGAGGAGAGATAGGATAAAAATTAGGATAACTCCCCCATCCTGTATTTATATAATAGCATTATAAGTATTTAAACTTTTTTATAATAATATTGTATAATATCAACAATTTATAAATTTTATGATAAAAATTGCTATTTTATGCAAAAAAAATTAACAAATGTCCAACCCCTAAAAAAATCTAATAAAATTATTTCGAATCTAACACATCTAACAAAGACTCAATACGAGAAAAAGTCTCATCCACAGAACCAGAACCATCAATGATATACCAATCCTGAACCAAACCTAGAGCCTTCTCACGAACCCGGATGAGATCATCCAAATTCTCAAACATCTCCCTATGCTCACGATCCCTGAAACGACTCATAAGCAAACTCGGTGGTGCATCCAAAAAAAACATATAACTAGAAGTCGGAACGAAACCCAGAAAAAACCTATAACCAATACCTGCTAGTCTACCGGGGAGATAAGCCGTACCAATAAGATAACGAACCATGATAAGAGTATCAATATCACCCCTACGGTAAAACTTCCTAACAGAACGAAGCACATCAAACATGTAAAAAACCGCAGCTTTCAACTTGTTAAGCTTACTAGAGCCAAGTAATGCTTTCTTAGCCATGCGACCAAAAAAATTATCAGACTCAGGATGAGAACGAACCACGACACGTTCACCCATTTTTTCATAACGCTGTTTAATCAAAACCGCATGCGTATCCTTACCCGAGCCATCTAAACCATCAACCACAATGAAACGCATAAAAACATACCTCAAAGAAGCATGAAATACCAATAAATCAAAACCGCTACAAAGGGCACAGTTAAATTATCCAAACCTTTGGGAGTTAAACCCTCAACGATTGTAATCATAAATGAAATAAACAAAAGAACCACAAGAACAAACAATGACAACTCAACATTGTAATAAAACAATGCAACAATCATCATAATAAAAGTAAAAACAAACATGGAAAAAGAACCCACATAGCTTTTCTCATCACCAAAAACACGATATTTCTTCCTACCGAAACGAACACCTATCAATGACGCGAAACCATCACCGTAACTCATAGCAAGAATACCAATAGCGATAACCACCATGTTATCAAAAAACAAAAAAGCAAGAATCGTCCAAGTAATAGAATAATACACCAAGCCCATACTATGACCCGCAGCAGAAGTCCTACCACGAATACTACGTATAGGCGTATATGGGCTCATAAGAAAAGTAAGAATAATGAAAGGACCAGCTGCTAGAAAAGCCATAACCTCCCTGGTGACAAAAACAGGGAGTAAAAAAGCAATATTGCCAACCATTATATGAAGAACCTTACGACTAACCGTGGGATAATTACTTAGAAGCTTCTCAGTGATAATCAACAGGATTGCTACATATATATAAACTAAGAGAACACCAGCGAGATCACTATGTATCAAACAAACATTCCCCCCAAATTCATGTATGAATAAATACTCCAGCTAAGAATGCAATAAGACCTATAAAAATAGCAATCAAAGAAAAACGTCTATAAAAACCTAAATACGGCTTTTTTTTAAACATCAAATGAAAACTAGTACTAATAAGCATACTATCACAAAGCAAAACAAGAAACAGATAATAATAATTCAAAAAATAAACATCAAAAACCCTCATAAAAAATGGTAAAAAACTCAACACAACCGCCAGGAGAAAAAACAAACCCGCAACAATATTAGACCACCTAGAACCGATATAACGAGGAAAAGATTTCACACCCTTAACACTGTCACCCACATAGTCCTGTACATCCTTCATAATTTCCCGGCCAGAACCAGCCAAAAACGCAATACATGCTATAACATAAATCGCAGGGTTAACAGCAAAAGACAACACAAAACCATCAAAAACAGATACCCCGCCGAAAACAAAAGGTATAGCCATCGTATAAGCGATATAGAAATTACCTACAACCTTAATCTTTTTCAAACATGTATCATAGAAAACCGCAAAAAACGCGGTAACCAAGGCAATAACAAAACAGGTAAGATTAACAAAAAAAGAACAAATAATACCAAGGGGAAACAAAATACCAAATATCAGCAAAGCAGTTTTTGGCTTTAGATCACCACGGACCAACGGGCGATCCAAACGCTTATTTCTTTTATCAATCTCCAAGTCATAATAATCATTCAAAGCAAAAGTGCTAGCCTCAAGGAACAAAGCAGTACAAAAAACCAGGATCAAATTCTTAACAGAAGGAAAACCACCACCCAGAGAGACAAGAGCACCAATAAGAATAGCGATGAAAATCATCACACCATGCTCAAGACGCATCAGCTGCCAGACTGCTTTAAGCTTCTTCATATATCACCTATTTCTGTGGTTCTATGATTATTTTCATGGAATCTTGGGCCTCTGCCATGAGTTTGAAACCCTCAGGAGTTTTATCCATGGGGAGTTTATGTGTTATTAAATCTGTAACCCTGACTTTCTTATCTGTTATGAGTTTAATTGCTTCTTTGATATCCACTGGTGCACCAGCATAGGTTGAAAACATGCTGATTTGTTTATTCCATAGATCAAACAATGGAAAATCAATATTTACATCTGGTTTTGTCGGTGCAAAAAACAATATTTTTCCACCAGGTGCCACGGATTCCACAGCTTGACGTGCAGCAGATGGTACTCCTGCGCATAGTATCACGTAATCAGCTAGTGTTCCATCGTTGTTTTTCTTAATTTTTTCTGGAATGTTTTCTTTAGCGTTAAAAACATGATCAGCACCTATTTTTTCTGCCATTTTAAGACGATAACCTTCCAGGTCTGTGGCGAAAACACGGCTTGGTTTCAGGGTTTTTGCCATTTTTAGATTAAGAAGACCAGCTATGCCACTACCTAGAATAAGAAAACTACGTCCGGGTTGGAAACCAGCAACACGGAACCCACGGACTACACATGCGAGCGGTTCAATAAATGTTCCTTCATCAAAACTCATATTTTTTGGTAACAGAAATGTACCAGTTTTAACATTTATCTCTGGTACGCGTAGGTATTGTGCAAACCCGCCAGGGTAAAACTTTGTCGTATGCAACATGTCACAAAGAGTATGCTGGTCATTCTTACAATAATCACAATTGTTGCATGGAACATGATGGGTCACAAATACACGATCATCTTTTTTGAAGCTTTTAACATTACTACCAGTTTTCTCAACAACACCTGATATCTCATGACCAAGTACCAAAGGAGCCTTCTTAATACGGTACCATTCCATCACATCAGACCCGCAGATACCGCTAGCTATAACCTTTACCAGTAGTTCATCATCACCAATTTTTGGTATGGGCATTTCCTCTATACGCACATCCTTGTTGTTGTAGTACATTGCTACTTTCATTTTTTCCATGAAACCTACACAGACCCTTGTTATAACAATATGTTATTTAGATTTTATCACCACCCTTATTGAAAAAATTTATACCAAAACAATGGTTTACCAGGAAACAGAAAAATATGGATGGTGAAAAAAAATTATGGGTTTATTTAGTGGAACAAAAATAACTTTGATGCTGGATAAATACAATTTTACACCTGGAGAAATCGTAAAAGGAAACATAAATATCAATCTAAAAAAACCAACACATGCAAGGAAACTCCTGATATCATTAATGGGTGTAAGAAAAGTGAGAAGAGGAACAAGCTGGTCATGGGAAACCGTGTATGATTTCGACATGCCGATAAGCGGAGATAAAGACTATCAAAAAGAACAATATCCTTTCGAGCTGAAAATCCCACCAGATATATTAACAGCACGGACACAGCAACAAGCAGTACAAGACTCGTTGGAGGATAAACTAGGATCAGCAGGAAAACTAATAAGCGCAGTCTCAGTAGGAACAGGAACAACAAACTGGAAAATAAGAGCACAATTAGACGTACCAAAAAAATTAGATGTAAAAATAGATCAAGATATACAGATCTATAAAAAAGATGAAACACAAACAGGCAACGTAGTTTAAAAAGAACAGATATTAAATGGTGAAGAAAACATAGAGGATTTTATCAAAACAGTTATTTCTTAAAACATTATTCATCGTTAATACACTATGCAATATGAAAATCTAGAGGAGATAAAAGTAGAATCATTTTGGGGTGCAATTGCGAGTCTTATTTTTTTCCAAATATTTGGATATATGATTTTTCAATCATTTATTTCTTATTTAGATAATTTTTTTATGCTTTTTTATGGTGGGGTTTGGCTTTTAGTGCTGTTATATTTTCAATCCAAGATGATGGCTAAAATACGAGGTTTTCTATCAAAGAAAAGTATAACGACAGCTACTTTTTCTATTAGAAAAGTAAATGATTGGTTTAAATTTATTCTATCCATAGTTTTTATTGCTATTCTAATCTTGTTCTTTTTTAGGTTCTACCCTTTTCCACAAAAAGAATTTGACATGTTGAACCTATTGATCTTTTATGTTTTTTCATTGATTGTATCATCGGTATTCGCGATAACGATACAAAAAATGATTCCTCAAACGAAAGAGTTAAAATATCAGGGAAGCCTAGCAGGGGGTTTTGTAATTGGATTTATTTTTGTTTTATTAGCTTATTTTTTTGATGCATATTCAAGTTCTATTTTTTTTAATTTTTATATTCCAGCTATGGCTGGTTTTGGTATAATGATGATTTGTTTAACAATTTGGTTACTAAAAAATTAAAAAAAAGTTTTTACATTGTCCTGAGTCTTTTTATTCTTTCATCAATGGGTGGATGTGTTGACCATAATCCGCTAGCGTTTACTTGTTTGAACGGGTTGGATATGTATAATGGTGCGACGGTTTTTGATCCCTTGGGTTTAGTCTTGGGATGATCCTGTTTGATTTTCTCCAAGGCCATAGCTAGTCCGTTAGGGTTCCTGGTTAGGTATGCCCCGCTGGAGTCTGCCAGGTATTCCCGGCGTCTTGATATTGCCAGGTATGTAAGCCGTGCGAAAAGTGGTGCAAGAATTATCAGTACTATTGCAAGGACCATGATTATTGCGTTGCCTTCTCCTCTTCGTCCTCCTCGTCCTGCTCCTCCCCATAGCATTGAGTAAAACATGATTTCTGCAATGAGTGATATTGCTCCTACTACGGCGATGGTTACTGTTGCTATGAGGATGTCATGGTTTTTGATATGGCTCATTTCATGAGCTATAACACCCTCCAACTCTTCCTGGTTTAGTTTACGTATCGCTCCAGTAGTTGCACAAATAACAGAATTCTCTGGTTTTTTACCAGTTGCAAAAGCATTTATGTACTCTGAGTCCTGCACATACACCTTGGGCATTGGCATCCCTGCTGCGATGCTCATTTCCTCCACGCGATGTATGAGTAGTTTTTCATCACGGTTATTCGGGTTTGCTGGTCGTGCCTTTGCGGCTTTTAGAACCGTTGGAACAGAGATAGAATAGGTGATCGCGACATAACCTATCGCTATTGGTAATGCAAATGCTAAGGATATGAATATGTTTCCTGCGAATAGGAAGTATCCTACTGCAAAGATTACACCTACGAATAGCAACGCCATAAGTCCACAAACAATTATGGTGTTGCGTTTGTTACGTCGTATATGGTCTTCTACGAGTAGTTTTTTCTCCATGGTTATCAGATAAATAATAGAAAAAAATTGTTTAGAATTTTACTTTTGGAACCGCTCGGTCTGTTTCTGGTATTTGTAACATTTCCCTTGTTTTTCGTCCCATGCGTCGGGCGAACCACAATCCTGGGAATGTCTCTATGGTGTTGTTAAATACTAGTACTGAATCGTTGAAGTGTTGCCTGGAGTATGCAATCTTGTTTTCAGTGTTTGTAAGCTCATCTTGCAGGCTTAGGAAGTTCTGATTTGCTTTCAGATCAGGATAGTTCTCAGCTACAGCAAACAAGGTTTTAAGTGCTCCTGTTAACATATTATCCGCATTAATGTTTTCCTGCGGTGTTTTCGCGGTCATCAATGCTGAACGAGCTTTTGTAACGTTTTCAAGGACTTCTTTTTCGTGTTTCATGTAGCCCTTGACGGTTTCCATGAGGTTCGGTATTAGTTCCGCTCGTCTTTTAAGCTGTACATCTATCTGCGCCCAGCCGTTATCTATCCGGTTTTCCATCCGTATTATCTTGTTGTAGTATCCTACATAGATAAGGATGAAAAGTGCTACAATTATTACTAAAATTACTGCTAGCCATATATACCACATAATATTTCAGCCTCCATTTCTTCAGTTAACAATGTTGTTTATTTAAAGTTATCGTGCTATCTAGGTTTGTTTTTAGATAAAAAAAAAAGGAAAAAAAGTTTTTTTAGAATAGGCTTAATAGATGGATTATCACTCGGCATAAAAGCGATTGACTATGGAATATGTCTTTGCTTTTTGATATGCATGTTTCATGGTTAAGACATACGTTTTTATGAAGGACGTATTCACCATTACGGGGCATGTTAAAGGTTTGCCAGCCGTATTCATAGTTGGCCCCCCAGGTATCTCGACGGGCATAAACTTCGAATTCTAATGGCTGTCCTTTTTTAAGTCCACTGACATATTTTTTATCAAAGGGTATGCCCTTAAAATAGAAATTCCCGTTTCCATCTGTTCTCATAGATGTTGAAGGATTTTCAATACCAGCTGAACGCCAATAATAAAGATTCATTGAAACTGGATAATCTGCTATGGGATTCCCATCATAATCTGTAAGCGTTCCATATACCACTCCAGGTTTAGTGCTTACGCAGAAAAGAAGAGCTTCTGACCAATCACTCTCAGCACCAGTCGTGTCTTTTGCTTTTACCCGGAGTTTATATATGTCTCTTCCGTACCATGCGTGTGATGCTTCACATAGTTGACCCGCGGGATATGGTCCAAGCCATCCGCTATCTGTTCCATCACCCCAGTCAAATAGATAATATATATCATTTAACTCGATATCATATGCTTTTGCAGAAAAAGAATATCCCTGTCCTTTGGTTCCATTCTCTGGCCAGACCGGTGTGCCAGCTGACTCACATTCATTTAATTCTAGTTCATATGGACGTGCGCTATTCCATACATGTATAGTTAAAGGTTCTGACCATTGGTAACTCTCTGCTTCCTTGTTATCCTTGGCTTTCACTTTTATGTTATATGAGCCTGTCTGATCCCAGGAATGTCTTGCTATAATTGGTATTTCTGAGGCTCTTGGACCAATCCAGCCTGAGTTGGTACCATCATCCCAGTCGAATAAGAAATATATTGGATCATTGTTTGCATCAGCTGTTTGTGTAGAAAAATCATATTCATTGGATTTTATACAATTTGTTTCGCCGAATGGGGTGTCAGGTGTGTTAGGTGGTACATTCCCATTTGTACCATATGTTTCAAAGTATAAATCACCTGATAATGGCTTCCATCCCCAAAGGAATTCCAATGACCATGCAGAACCACTGGAATATGTATTGAGCGTTGAATGCATCCAGGCAAATCCATATGGCCCGATCAAATCGACAACGATATAATACGTTGACCCGGGTGTTACGATAAGATCTTCAAAGTCACATTCAACAAAATTTAGCTCATATGAATAGGGAATGTTAACGGTGACACTTCTTAAAATAGAGCCTTCTTTATCTTTTCTTATTGAAACCTCGACATTAGTATTTCCATACATGGGAAGTCTCACTCTGGTTAGTACCGGCAATGAGGGTTTGAATGATTGAGCAAGTGTATCAACAGACGAGTATGCTCCATTGCTTGTTCTACTGGGCCTTTGATCCAATTGATCTCCATTATTATTTGTTATAATTTCTTCGTTGTTCTTCTGCGTCATTCCTCCTGTTAATGGTAGGCTTCCTATTAGCAGAGTGGTTATTATTAAAACAGCGTATGTTTTTTTGTTATATTTTTTCATGTTTATCTTTGCCTCCTCTCATCACATTTTATAGTACTTTATTTATTTTAAATTACATATTTATATTGGGAATATCTATATAAGCATTTCGATTATTTGAAAATTTTAAACTAAAGAAAAAAAGAAGAAAAATATTACTTCTTTTTATTAGATTTAAATAAATCAAAAGCCTCTTTAGGACTATATTTCTTATGAACCACTGACTGAACAGCCTTCATCATACCAACTGGGTCACTACTCTGGAAAATATTCCTTCCCATGTCAACACCAATAGCACCAGCCTGAAGAGCATCATATGCCATTTTTAATGCATCAGGTTCTGGTTGTTTTTTTCCACCGGCTATAACTATTGGCACAGGACATGTTTCAACGATTCTTTCGAAACCTTTACAATAATATGTTTTAACAATGCTAGCACCAAGCTCAGCAGCCATACGAGACGCAAGGCTCAAATATTTCGCATCTTTCCCTAGTCCTCGTCCTACAGCGGTCACCGCAAGAACTGGAATACCATACTTGTTAGCCTCATCAATGTACCCGGTCATACCAAGGAGTGTATCCCTCTCAAATGGTTGACCGACTAGTATTGAGTATGCAACAGCTGCAACATTTAAACTTATAGCATCCTGTATTGAAACCGTGGTCCCCTCATGAAGAAGATTTGTCTCATTAAGTATACTTGTTCCGCCTGAGACTCTTAAACAAATCGGGATATTAGTATCAGGTGGGATATAATTCCTGAGACCACCTCTGGTTGGCATAAGAACATCAGCATAAGGTAAAAGTGGTTTTACCATCTTTCCTATATCTTCTAATCCTGATGTTGGCCCCATGAAATATCCATGGTCAACAGCGAGCATCACGGTATGTCCATCTTTTTGAATTATTCTAGATAACCTGTTTTTCATTCCCCAGTCCATAAAAATCATATGCCTCCAGGTTTAATGCTCAGTAAATACAACGTTATATTTAAAGAGTTTTGTAGTAATCTTTTAATAAGATTATTTATTACAAGTTCCACCCTAAAGGAGGATTTTGATATCATGTCAGTTATAAGTAACCTTGAACCCGGACTGGTTTGGAAGCATTTTGATGAAATAAGACAGATTCCTCGATGTAGTAAACATGAGGAGAAAATAAGAGAATACATAGTTGATTTTGCGAAAAAACAAAAACTAAATTATAAAGTGGATAACCCAGGCAATGTGGTCATATCTAAACCCGGTACAAGTGGCATGGAAAAACGCCCAACAGTAATATTGCAGGGTCATATGGATATGGTCTGTGAGAAAAACAGTGATATTGATTTTGATTTCAGTAAGGATCCTATTCAGCTGAAACTTAAAGATGACATCCTCACAGCCGATGGGACAACCCTAGGCGCAGATAACGGTATGGGACTGGCAATGAGCCTGGCAATACTAGAAGATAACAGTTTGAAACATGGACCCCTTGAGGCATTGTTTACAGTTGATGAAGAAACAGGTCTCACTGGCGCGTTTGCATTAAAATCTGATATGTTAACTGGTCGTATACTACTAAATCTTGATAGCGAGGATTTTGGAGTGGTCACAGTAGGATGTGCTGGTGGCGGAGACACAAAAATAGAGCTGCCATTCAAAACCGGCACTGTGAACGGGGATATGACTAGTTTAAACATCAAAGTCTCAGGTCTACGCGGTGGACATTCTGGTGTAGATATTCATGAACAAAGAGGGAATGCTGTAAAACTTTTAACACGAATGCTATGGAAAGCAAAAGATGATTACAAGTTTTACATAAACGAGATCAAAGGCGGTGATAAACATAATGCTATACCACGTGAGGCTTTTGCAAATATCTCATTGAAAAACTCAGAGAAAGAAAAATTCATTAGCACCATGAAAAAAGAAGAGAAAAACATTTTACAGGAGATCAAACCTATTGATCCAAAATTCAAAGTAGACTTCCGAGAGATTGACAAGATGAAAACAATACTATCTGAGGAATCACAAAATCATCTTCTGAATCTACTACAAGGTCTACCACATGGCGTTGACAAAATGAACTATGAAATACCTAACCTGGTGGATACAAGTACAAACCTTGCAACTGTTTCAATCAATGAACATAATATCGTTATTGGTATGAGCACTCGTAGTTCAATAAAAACAGCGTTACAGGATTTACGTGATCGAATCCGTGCGGTAGCATTACTATCCGGTGCAAAAGTAGAAGAAGAAGAGCCATACCCTGGCTGGCAGCCTAATCTTGATTCAAAAGCACTAAAGCTTTCTAAGAAAATCTTCAAAGACATGTACAACAAGGAACCAGTTGTTGAGGCGATACATGCAGGGCTAGAATGTGGAATCATTGGTGAGAAATTCCCAGGTATGGATATGATCAGTATTGGTCCAACAATTAAATATCCACATAGCCCAGAGGAACAAGTACATATTAGCACTGTTGATAAAACCTACAATTATGTGCTGAAAATACTCGAGGAAATAAAATAAAATTTTTTCTTCTTTTTTAGAATTTTATTTTCATTTTTTTCAAATAATCCATTGTCACCTTTGTCCTTGGTAGATGTTTAGCTATGAAGCTATGGAAAACTATGTTCTGAGGAAGAGCTGGTCCCCACCATGGTATCCAACCCTTGGGGTTGACCGGTGTTTTAAAAAACCGATTTAGAAATAGAGAGATTCTTAGTAGTTCTACTCCGTAGCCTACTCGTGCTGGTTCTTTTTTGTAGGTTGCTGGTGGTTTGACATTCATGAATTTACATATTCTGTTGACAAGGTCATCCTGGTTTTTCCGTAGTTCATCCATGTGGTATACGAAAACGTTTTTTTCCTCGTAGTATTCTCTGAGTTTTTTGATGTAGGGTTCATAGTTTAGTTTTTCAAGGTTCATATATTTATCAAGGAATCCTTGGTAGTCCAGTGTTCCTCCGACGGCTACGTATTCCACGTACCATGAGACTAGGTTTTCTTCTTTTTTTCGTGTTCCTATTATTATTTTTGCCTGTGGGAAGACTTTTTTGATTCTGTCTAGTATTTTGAATCTTTCATCTTCTTTGGTGAACTGATATGTGTATATGTTTTCTTCTGAGATGATGTTTATTTTATCCGTAGTTAGTAGTTTGTTCAGGTTTTGTCCGATTTTTTTGTAGTCTACCTGTTTATTTGGTTTCAGCAGGTTTTTTAGCCATGATTTGTAGAATATGTGCCATAGGAAGTTGGCGTCAACATATGGGAACACGTTCCATTGTAGAAATGTCGTCCCTGTTTTGTGCATACCAACGTGTAGTATTATTTCTGGTTGTTTTGGCATTAGCGCCTCAAATCTACTGTTTTGTTATATATTTTTTCCATTATTGTGTTTTATTTTTTAAAACCTACAATAAATATTTATACTATTAAATATAATATCATTAATAATTTAATTGGTAGTGATAAAAAATGAATAACAAAACCATGAAAATTTACACAACCAGTCTTATATTAATAACCATCCTAAGCACGATAAGCACAACCTGTTTTTCAGCATCTGTTATAAAAGAAGAAGAAAACACAATAAATCTCATGGTAAAAGTTTATGACGAAAACCAGAATGAGATAACAGACGCAGCAGTAGTATTACAACCAATAGATGGCGATGGATACCTTGTAAACGAATATTACACATTACCCTACAAAGGATCACTATTACATTACTTCGGGGAAATACCAACAAAATACTCGGGACTAATCGGAATATACCAATTACTTATATTAAAAATGGGATACGAAGGAATGTGGGATGGTCTAATACTACCCCCAGATTCCCAGCATACACACTATGAAAGAGAATATACTTTAACACCCACATCAAATGGAGCAGTAAGCATCCATGTACTCAACGAAACAGGGCACATGATAAATAATTCATGGGTTTACATAATGGATGTAGATCAACATGGAGAACCCTGCGGAACAGGATATCTAATCCCCTACGTTAACGAAACATTAGGATATTACATGACAATACCTGTTGGACCATCATATGACGAAAACTATTATGTCAACGCCACGGGACAAGGGTTTCAATCAAAAGGCGCAGTTTTCAGCATAAAAGAAAACGAGGTCACCACAGTAATTTTATCACCAAACAGCTCAAACAAACCAGTAGTTCAAATAACAAAACCATCGAAAGGCTTTTACATATTTGGAATGAAAATATTCGATTATTCATCAGTTCTAGCTATAGGAAAAATAAAAATCGAAGCCATCGCATTTGACTACGACACCAACATAAGCCATGTAGACTTCTATGTTGGAGAACAACTGATGAAAACAGATAATGACAAACCATATACTTGGACTTTCCAAAAGGGACTGCCACTACAAATCCAATACACAATCAAAGTAGTAGCCTATGATAACGATGGAAAAAACGCTACAGATGAAATAACACTTTGGAAGTTTTTCTAGAAAAACAAATCTTTTTTTTATTTTTTAAGTTAGCAAATGCCAAGAAACATTTATATATTATACATAGCTTAATATAAAATTGGTAATAAACTATCATGGTGGGTGAAATTGAATAAAAGAAAAATAATCATCATCACAGCCCTAGTAATAATATTATCAAATATAGCCCCAAATACATTTTCAGTAAGTGTTAAACTAAATGAAGAAAAAAACTATGAATACTCCCACGAGCAATTAGATACAGATTACATTTACAATATAACCAAATCTCTGAGTGATATCGTTTTCACAGAGTATAGTGAAAACGAAATAGCACGTGGCAGATCATTTGGAACAAAAGGAGAACATAAAGCATCAGAAATACTAAAGGAAAACATGACAAAACTCGGACTCTGGACCTGGAAAGAACAAATAACTAATCTACCAGAACTGCTGGATGTAACATCAGCTCTTTGGGTTAACGACTACAAAATCGTTATAAAAAACATAACAAGCGGGACTAACAAAACCGTTGAAGGATATATTTTCCCAACTAGCAATGGACCACGAGGAGCATTCAACAATAAAAATCATAATTACTCTTTTAAAAATCTAAAAATTAAACTTAAACCCAAATATCCAATTCCAATAGGTAAAAACATTAGAGATATAATAAACAAGAATAACTATGTGTTCATCACAGAAGAATATTCATACAACCCAGATGCCGAAGACTACTCCATAGAAAAAATCCTTAAAAGCCTATTCTCCCCATATAGTGATTACACGATTTTTTATAAAAACGTAAGGCAACAAATAGAACTGTTCACATGGTATTACTACTATCCAAAATGCCAAGGTCTTCTAAAATATGATTGCACAAATGATACCTACAACATGGGCGGCTCAGTCAACAATTATTTACCAATTATATCAATAAATGGTACAACGGGTAAGGAAATACTGGCAGATATCGAAAATCATAGGATTGATTTCTATCTGAATCAAACCTTTAACGAATCTGTGACAAGCTTTAACGTAATAGGGCAAATAAATGGAACTGAACAAGATAAAATCGTAATAATCGACTGTTTATATGATGGATGGTGGTGCCAGGCAACAGCAGATTCAGCGATTGGAATGGCAATGACACTAGGGGTCGCTAAATGGTTCAAAGACAACAATATAACACCAAAATACACACTCAGATTCATTGGTTTCGGAGGAGAAGAACACGGGTTAAGAGGAGCAAAACATTACCAGGCAGTACATAAAAATGAAAACATCATATATGTTTTTGATTTAAACCAACTAGGCTTCTCACAGGATGACCCTAAACTGTATCTAGAGTTTTTAGGTAGCAACGAAGAATTCCTAAACAACATATTCAAAATTGCACAACAGGCAAATTATACAAATAGAACAGGATCCGCAGGTATAAGAAAATTCTACATGCCACGAGGAGCACCAAGTGACAACCAACCATTTGCAAGAAAACAAAAAAATTGTAAAACAATATGTTTTTTAAAAGGATACAACTGGTTTTTACATCATAGAGATGGTTCAAATCACACAGAAGGAGACGTGTTGAAATATTTTGATCCAGTAGACGTCAATGTAACAGGTGAAATAATACTAAACACCATCAAATATTATACAACTGACTGGTGAAAAATAAAAACATAATTTTATCTCTAATTTGTTTTCAAACAGTAGCTAATCGGTTTCAGATAGAAAATCTCACCCAATACATCCTTAACCAACCTGTTCTCATATACAGAGTTCTCTTCCATGAACCTCAATGTAACGTATAAATCTTCATGATAATCGATATCCATGTAAGATCTGAAATCATTAATTATCTCATAAGGATACATATCATGATTTAACCCCATTATAACCTCTAAATTTTGTAATCCTTCCTGAGCAGCAATCACACAAAGATCCACTGGTGACATACCAATAATAGAAACCCCATTTGATTTCGAAGGACAAACAATCATGCTTTTACCAGCCTCCATGAAATTTTCTATGAGTCTTCTTTTAATTTCATAAATTAATAAACCATCTAAAAGAGGAATATCACCCGCGCAAAGGATAAGAAAATCATAACCATTTTCAACAACCCAATTTTGGATTTGATGGAAAATAGAATTTAAATCACCGATTTCAAGATCCAATATAGGTATTTTCTCATTTTTACATTTCTCTGAAAAAATTTTATCAGGAGTAGCAATGAAACAGTTCCATGGTTCATTTGAAAAACTGATCTCGGTAATCGTTTTATACAGATCAAACGCGAGAGCGTCAACAAGTCTACTACGAATTTCATAATCTAAAGTAAGTCTTGATTTACCATTATAGCCTTTCATTAAAATAATTGTTACACCCTTCATTTTATTCCTCCATCAAGGTTAAAAGATGTAAGATATTTTGATAACCCCTGTTGTAATTTTTCAAGGGTTCTCTTTTGTGTTTCAGGGTCTATGTTTTTATTCCACTGCCATGTTTCTTTTCCAAGTTTTTTAAACAGAACCATTCTGATATATTGTGGTTGAAAGCAGTATAAATCCTCAATTTCATGTATGAACATCTGCCCATTTGTGTTTTCATAATAAAGATATCCTAAAAATGGTTGGAATTTTTCATGGGCAGTTTTTTCATCGATTTCTCCATCATTTATCTTATATTGAAGTCGTCCTAAACCTCCATGACACCATGAATTAAGATCCGTGTATTTTCTAACTGTGGATAACTCGAAGTCTTGTTCGATTTCTTTTTTTATGTCGAAACCCTCTGGCACGGGTGTTATATGTATATGAGCATGGTCCACGAGGCAGCTGACGTTATCACATGTTGATCCATGTTCGAATACTACTGATAGACCGTAATTTTTTGCCATTTCTTTTTTTATGATGTCAATAAGTTTCCTGAGTGATTTGATGTCCTCTGGGGGTATGTCTGCCATTGAATGATAGTGGTCTTTATGGCTGATTAGAAGATATCCATCGATTCCTGCTCCAACCATTGGGAGGACAAAGAAGTTACTCCAGGTGCCAAAACATTGTACATCATAATTGTATACTCTTTTCATATATCCCATTCCTTCCTTGGGATGGCAGAAGTAGCATTGTGCGGGTTTTTCAAGAGGATAATCCTTTTTCATTTTATCATTATAATATATGCAACAATATAAATTCTTCTCTACATACCGTATACTAGATTTAGTTGTCTAAATATAAAAACATTATAGCTCAAACATCCTACATCCCCTGTTTTATCGAAGAAAACTTTAATAATTAATTCGCAATAAAATCTAACAAATAAAAAAAATAATTTCACAATCAAGGAATAAATACCATGAACCAACCAAAAAAAACATCATCACATCTAACAAAACAGTTAAAAGAATACGCGAAACTATCCAGCGCACATTTCGCTTTTTTAACCGCCATGTCACCATTAGCAGGCGCAATAGTAATGGGAGAAACAAGACTTCCGAACCTTCTAATACTATTCACCATCGGTCTACTAGCACACATCTACGGTTTCGCCTTTAACCATTATAATGACATAAAAATCGATGGAATCACACCTAAATTAAAAGAAAGACCATTACCAAGCGGAACTATACAAAAAAAACACGCCCTGACCTATATTTTAACAGTGTTAATACTAGGGTTCATACTAACATTTTATTTCTTTGGACTTAAAATCTTAATCATCTACAGCACAGGCATTGTTCTAGCAACAATATATGACTTGTTCAGTAAACAAATCAGCGGCATGGATTTCATACTAGCAATGGCAGTTACCATGAGCGTGGTCTTTGGCTCAGCAACAGTATCATTCAATTTCACAAACTTCACATACATCATATGGATACTATCATTCATACAAACATTAAACCTAAACCTGATAGCAGGTGGAATCAAAGACGCGGATCATGATTTTTTATTAAACTCAAAACATCTATCCACCCGCCTTGGTGTCAAAGTAAAAGATGGAGACCTGATTGTTCCAAACTCGTTTAAATTAATTGCTTACGTATTCGCAGGCTTTTACGCATTTTTTGTTTTTATTCCAATAATAAAAAACTGGATTAATTTATCCATCTGGTTAACCATGATGTTAATCCTGATAAACATCATGTTTTTTTACATCACATATAAAATGATGAAAAAAAGAATATTTGACAGACATGAAATCAGGAAATATGTCGTCTTGCACTATAACATCAACTGGTTAAACATCCCCATCCTCCTCATAGCAGTTACACCATTAGCAGGCTTCCTTGTCTTATTCCCACTTTTAGGCCTATTTGTCTCAAATTTTCTCATATATAAAACCATAACTAGACCAGGTATGATGTAAAATACAAGTCATAAAAATATAAACTCTTACAGTATCTTACTAAAAACAGCATGAGGAAAAAGAGATGGATGTTGACAAAATAAAAGAATACGCAAAATTCCTAAGATTAAAGGCTTTAGGAGTATCCACAATAGCAGTTATTGGGGCATTAAGTGTAAAGGAAACAATAGAACTCTCTCATTTCGTAATCTTATTTTTCATTGTGGCAATATATAATATGTTAGGTTTTGTTTTAAATGATTATATAGATCTTGAAATTGATAAAAAATCCAAAGAGTTATCTGAAAGGCCTCTCGTTAAAAGGACGATATCTAAAAAGACAGCTCTAAGTATTATTATCTTATTCTATATTTTAATTATTTTTACAGGGATAGTTTTTTTCCACAGCATATTACCTTTATTGTTTTTGTCAATATCTTTAGCTCTTGGAACGATTTATGATTGTTACGGAAAAAAATTTTTAGGATCTGATATAACACTATCTGCATCAGTAGCTTTTTTATGTTTATTTGGTGCTGCAACTGCCTCTACAGAAATTAGACTACTAACAATAATAATAGCATCTATATATTTCATGCATGTATTATTTTTTAACATAATAGAAGGTGGTTTCAAAGATGCAGATAATGATAGAAGATGTGGAGCAAAAACAACTGCTTCATATCTTGGAGTAAAAAATCAACCAGAATTATACATTCCCATAAAATTCAAGATATTAGCCATTACTCTTGAGACAATTACAGCAATTTTTGTTTTTATACCATTTATCATTTTTCCAGAAGTCTATCAGTTTGATTTTTGGTACATACAAGTAACAATCCTATTAATATTGACAATAAGTTTATTTACCTCAACAGTAAAAATGTTGAAACTAAAAAATTTTGAAAGAAAAAAAGTAACGATGCTTATTACCAAACAAGAAGTTAAGAGATATATGATAATCCCAATCGTTCTCATGAGTTTTAGTGACATGATCTGGCTAATCTTTATTTTATTACTTCCAAGTATATGGTATCTAATATTCGTTGTTATTTTTCGTGATAAACCGTTTAAAAGCAAACTATTGTAATATTCTGTTATAAATGCTAGAACGGATTTGTCAATATGGCATATAATAAAACAAAACATGGACTTATTATATAAAAAAGACAAGGATTCAAATGTTGTCGGTTACCATTAAAAATGCTATGAACATGTCTTTCTGCTATGAACATGTGATTTGCGGATATGATCTAGTGGTTATGATAGTGGCTTCCCAAGCCACTCACCCGGGTTCAAATCCCGGTATCCGCATCCTAGAAAAGTTCTCGTATTTTCAAGTATTTTTTGATAATTGTTGATTTAACTCATTATTATAATGCAATCCTATTTATATATAAAATACATATGTTTTTACATGAATTTATCCAAGAAAATATCTTCAATTTTTAATTCAGAACTTAAAGGTAAATCACTTCAAATATTTCTAATATTGATATTTTTAATAGTTATAATCGTAATTATTTTGGGGTATCTTGCAGCAGAATTAAACAACCCCATGATTATATTTATACCTATTTTAATAATAGTAACGATCTTTGTTTCAGTAGGAACTTTTTTTCTATATTTTGTCAGAAAAATTGGATGATCTAAAAATATGAAGAAATAGTTATTTTTCAAATACATCACGTTTTATAAGCCATTATATTTATTTATGGAAACAAGGATTATCAAATCTCATACTCAGGAGTTGAAATACAATGAATATTAAAATAGGTATCAAAATAGGTGACAGAGTAGAGTTATTGGAAATGGAAGATACAATGACAAAACTTGAGAAAGGATCACGAGGAACAGTAATAAAAATTGATGAAGAGGAAGAACTAATTTGGGTTAAATGGGATAATGGTGAAGAATTAGCTCTTCTGGCTGATGTTGATAAATTCAAAAAAATAAAGAAATAAAAAAGAAGGGAATATGATGAGAAACATACTTCTTATTAGTAACTCTACATTACATGGCTCTGGTTATCTGGATCATTGCGCAGAGGAAATAAAAAAACTACTCCGTGGTTGCAGTAGTGTTCTTTTTATTCCATTTGCTCGTCCTAGTGGTATGACACATGATGAATACACCGAGATAGCAAAGGATCGTTTTAAAAAAATGGATCTAGAACTTTCTGGTATTCATGAACATAAAAACCCTAAGGAGGCTATACAATCTGCAGAGTCCTTGTTTATTGGTGGCGGTAACACTTTTGTGTTATTAGATGGCTTGTATAAAGCTGATGTTCTTGATGTTATACGTGAAAGAGTAAATGAGGGCATGCCGTATATTGGTACTAGTGCGGGTTCTAATGTCGCCTGTCTTAGTGTTAAAAACACCAATGATATGCCAATTGTTTACCCGCCGAGTTTCAACGCACTTGGTCTGGTACCGTTTAATATCAACCCGCATTATATCGACCTAGATCCCAGTAGCAAACATATGGGTGAAACCCGTGAGACGCGTATCAAAGAGTTCTTTTTTTATAATGATGAACACGTAGTCGGATTGCGTGAGGGAGCAATGCTACACATAACAGATAAAAAAGTTGTTCTGAAGGGTGGCACTGGTGCACGAGTCTTCCAAAAAAACAAGGAACCCCTGGAGTTTAAACCAGGTGATGGCCTTGATTTCCTTCTGAAAAAATTATAACTATTTAATTACTATACAAGGTTTAGTTATTATGGGGGAGAAACAAAAGCTTCTTGAAAAAGCAGATCACCTTGCAGGAATCACTGCATTAATATTGTTCATCCTAGGTTTTTTACAAGTACTCCTTGGTGAGTTTTTCCTGAAAAGTGTAGCCCTTACAGCTAATGGTTTTGACTGCATAGGTGATGGTTTCGTTTCCGCAGTGGTATGGGTGGGGCTGAAGGTTTTCCGCCGACCCGCAGACCACAAATTTCATTATGGTTATTACAAAATGGAGAACCTTGCATCAATAGGCGCAGCAGTAGTCATGATGATACTAGCGGGATACATTGTCTTCCGATCGTATAATCAGTTTATTGATCCACACAAAGTACAGCTACCTCTAGTTGGAGCAGGGATCGCCTTGTTAGCTGCAGTTATAGCATTGGGTCTTGGTGTGTATAAATATAAACGTGGTAAGAAATCAAAGATGAGCTCCGTACGTTTAGATGCTTTTAACACGATAAAAGATGGTATTGCATCAGGTCTCACAGTTGTTGCATTGTTACTTGCTCCAGTGTTTCCTCAATCTGATGCCATTGTTGGATTTATCATAGCAGGCATTATTGTTAGTATTGGTTTTGCTGCTATTAAGGAAAGCAGTTACATGCTCGTGGATGCCTGTGATGGTGAATGTATCGATAAAAGCTATATTATTAAAAAAATCGCTGAAAAGACAGAGGGTGTAAAGGCTGCTCATAATATTAGTCTTAGACGCAGCGGACCTGTTATGCAGGGGGAGTTAGAACTGGAGGTATCCTGCGATATGACTGTTCGTGAGTTTAACAAAATTAAAAACAGTGTTGTAAAACAGGTGAAGGATCGTTTTCCAGATATTGAACGTCTCACAGTATCTGCGAAAACAGTAGAAACAGAAGGTGATTAAAACAAGGTTTTTTGTTTCATCATTTGCTCAACATTGCCAAATTTTTCCAAGATTGGTTCAACTCGTTCCCTTTTGAAATGATGACGGTCACACAATATTTTCACGACCTTATCCTTATCCATCCCAGGCCAGTTCAGATTGTAGTCATCCGTTACTTTTGGTTTAATAAAAATATTCCGGATTTCTTTTATTTCTTCAAAAGTTGGAGCGTTATCAGCACCGATCACGGCAAGAGCATTTTCCACGTTACCATTCTTTTTGATAAGACTAAGGCTTCTCTTGGGACCAATACCTTTGATTCCATCGTTGAAATCAGTGCCAATAAGTATCGCCATGTCCACTAGTTGTTTATGTTTAATACCCAATGTTTTCAGGTTTGATTCAAGTCGTATCTGTCTTGGGTAAACCTTAGTATATGCTTCCTTACCTGGTAGTTTACGACGTTCAGAAGATGTAAGATTTCGGACTAGAATAGGTGAGCCCACCAACAGACAGTCATAATCCTGTGAACCAACTGCGAAGGCGTCTCCTTTTTTTACCATGTAGCTAGCCTGAGCCTCCCCTTCTGATGGCGACTGGATATATGGTATCCCCAGAGCATCTAGTAGATCTTTGCTTTGCTGTACCATTTCATCAGTTAATACTGATGTTTGTTGTGCTTTACTTCTTGCTTTTGCTAGATCTCCAGCCTTGAGTGCTTCTTTCCATTCTTTCTCCGCTTTTTCTTTACGTTTACGACGTTCCTCTAAGGTTTTTGCCTTCAACGGATGTGGCGTTCCATCGTAAGCGAAAACTGGTCGTATTTTGGATTCTACCATGTTTGCTGTACGATGAAACAAACCTGAGAGATGAGATGTGATCTCACCTTTGCTGTTTTTAAGTGGTGTTCCATCACGTTGACGGATGCTCGCTAGGAACTGATGAAGCACATTGTAAGCATCTATAATGATAACACGGTCATGAAGATCTTTCATGGTGATTTTTTCTGTTTTAAACAAGCTACCTATGTCTACTCCCATCTTGTTAAAATATAACGGGTATTTACTTATAAAAATATGTAAATAACCCTGGTTTTTTTATGGGTTGATAATCCAGAATTCTATTTCATCAGTTGCAGTGTTTCCCGCGTTGTCATAAGCAACAGTTTTTAATGTATGTTTGAAAAACATTGGTTCATCCATTAACCATTCATAGGGGTAGGTTGTGTCTGTTTCTTTTAGAACATCATCGATATAGAATTCTACACGGTTTATTCCGTTTCCAGTGTCAGTTGCCATTACGGTTATGTTGATCCAGCCGATTATCATTGTTATACTGCTGATTTTTATGATTTCTCTGTTGAAGATGTATAGGTATCCCTGACGTGGTTTTGTTATGTTAATCGTGGGATGGGTTTTATCGATTTTTATTGTCTCATATTTGGTTGTTTCTATGTTTCCTAGATAGTCTGTTGAGTAATACTGCAAGGTATGTGTTCCTTCTGACAGTATTTGTATTGTTTCTGTGTATTGCTGCCATGAGCCGTCATTCATTTTGTAATATGTTTCTTCCACGCCAGCTTGATAATCATCAGCTGTTAATGTTATTCCTACATTGGATGTGTACCAGTTGTTCTCCCCCGAATCTCCTGTTACGGAGTAGGTTGTAACGGGTGGTGTGTCATCGACATGATGTGTTTGATTATGTGTTTCCTCGGTGTTTCCAGTTTTGTCAACTGAGTAGTATTCTATGTAATGTAACCCTTGACCTGATAGGGTAAAGGGGGCAGTGTAGTCTTCCCATAGGGTCCAGTTGTTGTTTTCCCAGATTCTGTACAGTGTGTTTTTGACACCTGCCCCTTCATCATATGATATTAGTTCAAAGAGAGAGGTAGATTTTACGTATTCAAATTCTCCATCCCGGTTTTTATCATATTTTGGTCCCTGTATTATTTTGGTTGTAATGGGTGGGTTTGAATCTGCGCCTATGATTTTTGGTGATAGCTGATCTGAGCCCCATGCTAGGGCCCATACATATCCTTGGTATCCATTTTGATCAGTGGTGTTTACCCCTGTGTCGTTATAAATATGCCATGTGCTACTTGATGAGTTATAGTAGTACATACCAGCTATTTCTCCTTCTGCGATGCCTGCGTTGTCAAGATCTGCTTGAGTATAGTAAATTGATATGTTTACCGGCCAGTTTACCACGGTGTCATCTTCTATTTCTATGTCTATGTAGTTTCCAACTGCTTCGATACCTACTGATAATTCTTCCCCTGGCGAGGTTGTGTAGTTTGCCACGGCGATATTTGTTGGTGATGAAGTGTTAACGTTTAATGTTGTATCCGCTATATCAGTTGCGTTGATTTCTTCTGTTGTGCCCCCGCCACTGGTTGTATTTGTTTGTACCTCGCCCTGGTATATTATCCCATCTGTTTCACCCTTCCATGGGTCAAAAAGGACATCATCTTCTTCACCATCTTCTATGCTGTCCCCTGTGCCACTGGGGTTGTTTGTAGTATGATATGGGCCTGTTATGCTACCCCACCAGTTATTCCTAGCGATGAAATCGTTATCATATGTTTGTGTTAAAAAGATACCATTGTCATTATTTGATACCAAGCAGTTTGAAATATTCAGGTTGTTACTATCTGAATGTGTCATATATAAACCATGAGTATTGCTATCGATATTGCTATCAGAAATATTAACAGTATTAGATTCAAAATTTGTAATATACATACCATAAATATTACTTACAAAAGAAGCATCTGAAACACTTATATTATTACTGCTCTCTGCATTCGTAAAATATAGACCATATTCATTGTTATCAAAACCACTATCAATGATATCAACAGTACTGGATTCAAAATTTGTGATATACATTCCATAATTGTTACCAGAAAAATTGTTGTTATTAATATACATAATAGCGTTATCAATATTGCTGAAATACAGACCATAATAATTATCAAAAAGTATATTGTTTGATATAGTTATATTATCACATATATAAACATAGATTCCCATATAGTCTTTGACATCGGTAACATCGTTATAAGTAATTTCACAATCTTGACTTTCCACTATTACAATACCATATGATGAATAATCACCTGTTACGGAATTATTATTTATACTGCTTTCATACCCCAGTTTAACAAGATATAGCCCAGTCATCCTAAAATAATCAATTTGATTATTTTGAATTATTAATTTTTGAAATTTGTCACTATTTGAATAAATACCATTATTGTTATCATCAAAAATATTATTTTCAATTGTGAGATTAGAATAAATACCTATTATTCCTGAACTATAGAAAGAGAAAAAAACTGCTACGGTATTTGTAATTTTAAAACCTGATACACTAGAATTATCTGAATTCTCAAAATATATAGCATATGATACATCTGTAATCCCTTCCCATAGAGGACCTGAAGGGTTAAAAAGATTATATTGAGCATCTATTATCGTAGTGTTTTTGTTCTCACCTATAAAGTTAATTGATTTGTTTTCGATATGGATGTTTTCATAATATGTACCGTTATATACATATATCGTTCCAGTTGTGCTAATATATGTAACAGCATCCTGTATAGTATTCCAATGATCTAAACCCCATCCCTCTGTTGATTCATCATAGTCATCATCAACATACATGACGTCACAATTCTGAGATATAACATAAAAGCTTTTTTCAATACTGTTTTCTTTGTTTTTATCGTTTTTAACTGTTAAAGTAACGGTGTAAAATTTCCCTTCTGAATATATGTGTGTTGTGTTTTTTTCATAACCATAATTTCCATCATCAAAATCCCACGTGTAGTTTACAATTTGACTATCATAAGAATTCTCAAAGGTTACATTAAATGTGACTTCCAGGATTGTTTGGTTTATTGAATAGTTCCATTCAGCATATGGAATTACAACGGGATAGATATATGGATAGTTATCAACAGCTCCACTTCCACCAGGTATTGCATAGGGCGAATCGCCTATACCGTCTTCGTCTGTATCAACTCCTGTGTATTCACCATAGTAATTTCCACCTGTTGGATAGGTTTCATTCCAAATGTTATTCTCTCCCTCGTCATCAACAACTGTCCCATAAAAAGTGTTATGATAAAGCATATTATCGTCGCTTCCTATCAAAACCGCGGTTGTTCTTACTGTATTATTATAGAGGGTGTTGTCATTTGATAAATAAATCAAATAAATTTCAGATAAATCTGAGTCATGTATGCTACAGTTATCAGAGGAAGTTAAATGCATACCAACTGGAGAATTAGAAATCGTACAGCTATCAACAATAACATTAGATGAATATCCCATTAGCATCGACGGAGATGAACTGGACAAACTTAGATTATTTAATGTAACATTATCACAGTTTGCAATTATTACCTGACCAGGATCACCTGTTACGCTTATGTTTTCTAAATTTTTGTAATAATACAAAGGTTTACCATTGACTGTATTGTTATCTATTGTATGGGATGAAAAAAACTCATGCTCTTCATCACCCGTAGGGACATAATCTATAAAAATCCCAGCATTTGTAAGAGAATTATTTGTTATTACACATTTTTTAACCCCGGCTATATTTACACCAAACGCCGCATCAATATTTGTAATATCATTACCACTAGCAGTACCTGATCCAGAAAAACGTATCGCACTGCTAGTATGTTTCTCAAAAGTGTTATTTCTAACAATTGCACCACCGCTATCACATACAACGCCATACACCTGCGAGGAAAAAGTATTATTGTAAATTTCAATATTTGGTACATAATTATAGATATTTATTCCTGTATCTGATGAAGTTATTTGGTTGTTATATACACAAAAATTGTTTCCGCCATCGATACCAATGCCTCCACCACAGTCTCTTATGATGTTATCTGTAAAGTTATAGTAACAGGAATCAACAACACCAATACCGACACACAATGCATCTTCTAAGATGTTACAGACTATATCATTATAGTCAGAGTTTAAAAAATCGATACCATTGAGCCCTGTATAACCAGACATATAGTTATTCTCTATTGTATTATAGGAAGAACTTTCAAAAAGCATATATACCCCCTCCATGCCACCATATCCAACCTGGCCTATTATATTGTTCGAAATCTTATTATTTGATGAACCTGACAGATGCAAAGCACAATCAACGTCATCATAGTCTGTGAAAATATTATTATCAATAATGTTATTATTGGAAGTAACATACATGGCTTTACTAGTAGCATCAGTAATAGTGAAGTTTTTTACAGTTACATTATTTGCAGAAATATTAACAACTACATCAGAAGGATTATATGCGTCAATAACTGTCGTGTTTTTATCCTCACCTACGAGAGTTATCTCTTTGTCGACGACAATGCTCTCATAATACGTTCCACTAAAGACGAAAACCGTATCCCCATCAGATGCGTTTTCAATAGCATGTTGGATGTAGGTATAATTACCTGGACCCGTACCGCCAACGTACAAGGTGTTTCCATTACCGTTACTCGCATTTACTATGGTTATTGGAAAAATACTTGCTCCAACTAATAATACCACAATGGTATGTATTAGTATTTTTTTTATAAAAAAATATTTCATTTTTTCCATCTCCTATTCCTAAACACAATCAAATGGGTCAGAAAAAACATCTTAAATACGAACTTCGACCCAAGAGGAACAGATTCAATGGAATTTGATATTTTTTGACAGATTGGTTTTTTTCTAACCCCTCTTTTTTTATTATTGAATCTTAGGGATGTATCGACTTGATACTATCCTCGATTTTTAATACAACTTATTAAATTTAAAACCCATCTATAGAAAATTCCTACATAATTCGAAAACTCTCAGCTTTTTTTTCTCATCGTTGAAAAAAAATTATAAGAAATAATTTCAACAGGAGAAACAAATATTATGCTAAATTTTGGGCATAATTTTTACTAGGCTAACTCCCATTTTTTAACCATGTTAAAATGTTTTTTTCAAAATAATCTTGCTGATTTCTTAGAGAGAATTTTTCAGCGTTATTCAATGCTTCTTTGTTCATGTTGTTAAGTTCATCTTTGTTCGATATCAAATTTGTTAAATGTTTTTCTAGTTCTTTCCCGTTTTTATATTTTTTTGTTGAACTATTCAACTCAGCTATCATGTTGAATTCTTCCGGAACTATAATTGGTTTAGCATATTGTATAGCGTTGAATATTACTCCGCTTCCAACTGTTAAACCATAAGTTTCTTCTATTTCGGTGTTTGATCTGGTTTTCAGTTTCAAAGGAACAAGAAGGAGGTCGCTTTCTTTGAGAATTTTGTTAAAGGTTTTTTCTGGTATGAAACCATTGAATGTTTCAACATCGTATCCTTTTTGTTTCATTTTGTTGAATTCGTTGTATATTTTTTTCCCATAGTTGTCTGCGGGGTTTCCTAATATGTAGAGCTTGATTTTTGATTTATATTTTTTAAAAATTTGTTCAAACGCTTGTATGACATCTGAGTAGTCTTTAAGATGTTCCTTGATAATACCCGGTGAGACTATCTTTATTTTATCATCGTGTTTTTTCTTCTTTTTAGTACCATTGTTTTCGTATATTGAAAAGGGTAGTTTGAACACCATGTTTGAGTAATACATGTTTTTTTCTATATGTTCTTTTAGAGGCGGGTATATAACATTGATTGCATCAAATTTTGATAATACAAAACTTGGGATTAACATTGAGCAGATGTTTGTTTGTATTGTTCTCCTGATTTTTTCCATGTTAAAAATTAATTTTGATTTTAACCAGGTGTTCACATGATGTATTGTGAGTATTGTTTTTGTTTTTGGTCTGAAGTTAATATATGTTATAAGATCATTGGGGAATTCTTTTATTGTGTTGATGAATAACAGGTCGATTTCATTGTTGCATATTTTTTCGACTCGTTTTAGAAAAGTTTTAAAGTTTTCATTTTGTTTTTTTATGACAAAATTGTATTCTTCTGATTTTGTAATATAGGTTTTCAGGTTGTTGTAGAGTTTTTTTGTTGTGAAAACCGTGATGTTTGTGTTTTTTGTTTTACAGATTTTACAAAATGTATGAAGTAATGGTATATGTCCATAGGTTTCTAGTATTCCTATGTTCACGGTTGGTTTTTTTTCTTCTATTGCTTTCACCATTCTTTAATTCTATTATTATTATATAAATCTTCTTGTAGATAGCTGATTTTTTTATGCGATACTTTTAAAGAAGTAAAGCGCATTCCACCTTTTCAATGAAGCGAAATCTCATATCCATGCTTGATGTGAAAGATGACCTTATCGAGATTATTGATCTTGGAATCAAGCTGAAAAAGAAATCAAAAAACGGTGAAAACATAGAATTGTTAAAAGGTAAGACTCTTGGTATGATATTTGAAAAAAGTAGCACACGTACTCGTGTTAGTTTTGAAACAGGTATGACAAAACTAGGTGGACATGCTATATTTTTGTCTAAGAATGATATTCAGCTGGGACGTGGGGAGACCATTGAGGACACCGCTCTTGTATTGTCTCGTTATGTGGACATTATCATGTTTCGGGCTATGAGCAACAAGGCTATGAAAGAACTGGCGAAGCAAGCAACAGTGCCAGTGATTAGTGGCTTGGATGACAAGGAGCACCCGTGTCAGGTTGTTACTGACCTTATGACCATCAAAGAACACAAGGGTAAACTCAAAGGTTTGAACATGGTTTATATCGGCGATGGAGCGAACAACATGTCACACTCCTACCTATTAGGCTGTGGTATCGCTGGTATGAACATTAGGATTGTTTCACCGCGTAAGTATTGGCCTGATAGTTACTTTGTTTCAAAAGCAAAAGAATTTGGTATAAAAGTAGACATAACCGACAAGGTCGAGGGTTCGACAAGGGATGCTGATATTGTTGCTACAGATACATGGGTTAGTATGGGTGATGAAAGTCAGAAACAGCAGAGATTGAAAGATTTCAAAGGTTTCACTATTGATGATAAACTAATGAAGCAAGCCAGAGTTGATGCGATATTCCTTCATTGTCTTCCAGCGTATTATGATTATGAGGTCACCAAAAGTGTTGCTCATGGGCCACAGAGTGTCATCTTTGATGAAGCTGAGAATCGTATGTGGGCTCAGAATGCTATTATGGTAACGCTTTGTAAATAATTTTTTTATAGGTTTTCTTTTATTGTTTCGAAACAAGCAAAGGTTAGTGTTCTTCCAACTCCTTTGAATTTTCTTAGTTTTTCAACGACTAGTTCACCAATTTCTTCGAGTGATTTGCCTCTGGCTTTTAAGATTAAATCATATTCACCTGAGATTATATGTACCTCTGATATTCCTGGGATTTTTGAAATACGTTTTGCTAGTTCTTTTTGGGATATATCAGCATTTGGTAGAAATGATACAAATATGAAAACCTCTGTCGATAGTCCAATTTTTTTATAATCAATAGTAACATTGAATGATTTTATTATTCCGTTTTTTATCATTTTTTGTATTCTGTCGTGTACGGTTACTCTCGGGATTTTTATATTTGACGCTATGTTTTTTGTTGAGTTTCTTGAGTTTTTCTTTAATTCTTCCAATATAATTTGATCCTTTTTATCAAACATAATAGTCATTATGTCGGTAATTGTATTTAATATTTTTCTTTTTTCGTTATTTTTGTCGGAATGTTTAACAATATGTTTATATAGAATGCTATACAATTGTAAATTATGAAAACAAAAGATCCATCCAAAACAAAAGCCATCCTAAAAATCCAGAGCGAAATCAGAAAAACACTCGCAAATGAACTAAGGAAAAAAGAATTTATAGAAATATCACCAGTGATACTATCACCAATAACAGATCCATTAAACCATCCAACAGTACCAGCAAGTATTAACTGTTATGGTCAAGATTATAATATAACACAAAGCATGATTTTTCATAAACAATTAGCACTTCGCACCCTAGATAAAATATTTATTTTTTCCCCAAACATAAGATTAGAAACAAGTACTAAAAAAGACACAGGCCAACATCTCTTTGAATTTACTCAACTCGATCTAGAAATAAAAAATGCTACCCGCGAGCAGGCTATGAAACTTTGTGAAGATATGCTTATCGAGCTAATCAAATCAATTAAAAAAGAATGCAACAAGGAATTAACTATACTTAATCGGAAATTAAAGGTGCCAAGAAAATCATTTAAGAAAATTAAATATAGGGATGCTTACAGAAAATACGGAGAAAAATTCGAAGATATAATCTCTAAAAAACATGATGAGCCAGTCTGGTTAATTGATATCCCTCTTGAAAGTAGAGAGTTTTATGATAAGGAAGATCCAAAACATCCTGGAATCCTTAGAGACATGGATCTAATTTACCCTGAAGGATACGGTGAGGCATTATCTGGTGGAGAGCGCGAATACAAATTTGAAAGAATTAAAATAAGAATCCATAAGAAAGGTCAGACATTGAAACAATTCAAAGATTACATTAAGTTAGCAAAAAGCGGGTTACCCCCATCCGCAGGATTTGGAATAGGAATAGAAAGACTGACAAGATATATTTGCGGTTTAAAAAAAATAGAAGATGCCTCATTATTTCCTAAAGTACCTGGAAAAAACTGTATTTAAAATTGTTTTCCATTTTATATATTCACAAAATTTTTTAAAATAATTTAGTCTAGGTTAATAAAAAATATTACATCGATAAGTGTTAGAAAGAAAAAAGAGAGGGGGTGTTTTTATAGTTTTAAAAACGAGAAATCCATCCCGCTCACATGTCGTGCCATTCCCATGAAGAAGGTGTAGCTTTTTTCGGGGAACATTTTTGGTATATTCAAGTAGATACCTGTGAAACGTGTCATAAAACCTATCTGTCTCCCTCTTAGTATTTTACTGGATGTTAACGCTAAGGGTCGTAGTATCAGGGTTTTTCCTTGTATCAGGCCCATGGGGGAGTAATGCCAGAATGTGAATAATCTGTTTATTTTGAATTCGTTTTGTTTAAGTGGGTTGATGTTGTAGCTGCGTCCATGGCTTATCACGAATGCTCTGCCATGTGAGAATTTTAGGTTGAGTATTGATTTAACAATGTTGTATATTATCGGGGTTCTTCCTCCGAGTATGTTGTCAATTATGCCTTCGATGTCAAGGATGCTTTTTGCGTTTTCAAGTTGTCCGATTAAGTTCGTTATGGTTGTTTGTAGTTCAGTTATTTCTGGTTCTGACATTATTATTTCTTCCATGGTTGGCATTCCATCGATGATGGTTGAAAGTTTGACAGCTATTGTTTCATTTTCTGTTTCATTTGTATTTGTTTCTTCAGCTTGTGCGATACTGATTGGTATTGTTACCAATAGTAGTACGCACATTATGGTCATTATTTTTCTTTTCATTTTCATTCTTTCACCATATTGTTTGTGTCGTCTGAGCAAATATAGATAACGACATTATTTTCTGGATTTAAAAAATGGTTTGACATGTGTTTTTTCATTAGGGTCAAATAAAAACACATACTACCAAAATGATAACATAAATATCATTTTTTATTTTTTTGACATAATATGTATCAAATGGTTTTTTATACATAAGATACATAACAATAAAACATGGTAACAATAAGCCACATCGTAAATAAGCTAGTAAACGAAAAAATCTATCTACACGAGGCACTAAGCAGAAGAATAGCTTCATACGGATCAGTAGCAAAACAACTAAAACCAGAAATCGAAAAAGAATTAGGAAAAGAAGTAGATCACACAGCTATAGTAACCGCGCTAAGAAGATACAGCGACAAAATACATACGGCATTCAAAGATGTGAAATTCAACAACAGGTACTCGGAAATCAACCTGAAAACCAACATGATAGACATAAACGTACTAAAAACACAGGAATTATTTGACAAACTCAAAAGATTCTACGACTTCGTTGACTTCGAAAAAGGGGACATACTACACGTCATATATGGAAGGACACATGTAGCAATAGTAACCAACGAAAGATACAAGGAACAAATAATGAAACTATTGCAGAACCTGAAAATCAAAAAAATCGAAGAAGACCTAGTAGCCCTTTCATTCACCGTGGGAAAAGAACGAATAGATAAACCAGGAGTACTATTCAAACTAACAAGAAGCCTAGCATGGGAGAACATAAACATAATTGAAATAATCTCCGTGGACTTGGATGTAACCTTTATAGTTAAAAAAGAAGAAGCAACCAAAGGCTATCATGCACTTGAGAGATTGATAATATAAGGAAAGTTATGTCAAAATCTCATTCAATTTGTTCTTTTTATTAGCGAACTTGATTTCCTGAGCGATACGTCTACCCGTGCTAAGATCAGGCTGAATAAGCTCAGAATATGGAGAACCAGCAACATAGGGATTTGTACCAGCAACGATACGAGCACTAATCTCAAAAACCTTAAATTCCAGGTTCTCTGTTACCACTGTCTCAAGGCAGAAACTACCAATGATCCCGTCAAAAAGTTTAATGCTTTTTTCAACGACTTTAGCACCCATGTCAAAAACCTTAGGGAGAAGACTCTCGCGCATGACAATAGGAATATTACCAGTCACTACGAACGTTGGATGAATACCAAGCTCCTCCAACTCCGCAATACTACCCAGTCTTTGTACCTCATCAATAGTGGTCTCATCACGACGATCCATACTAAGAAGCTGCAGGCTACCCTTTTTTAGCTTGTAACCATTATCCTGTATAGGGCTGTAGAAATAATGCACATAATAACGAGTACCCATCACGAACTCCTGGATAACATATGGTCTTCCCTTTTTGATACGTTTTTTAAACTCGTTATAGGTTTTCGCAATGAAGAAACCCTTACCACCCTTCGCACCATGATATTTAACAATCACAGGGCAATCAATACTACCAGGGTTCTTTATCTCCCGAGGCATCGTAAGACCAGCACTCTCAAGCCACCTACGTTCCATTTTACGATCAGACTCCCACATTAACACGTCTCTGTTTCCAAAAGTTGGAAGCTCTAGGTTCATGAAATTCTCAGCACCAAGATATTCAACGAAGCTACCATGAGGGACCACGATCACGTTTTTCTCCCGTAATTCCTCAGTACATTTTAGTATATCCTTGTAGTTGTCAACTATGAAAAACTCATCAGGACGACCAAGTGGAAATGCATCATAATAACGTTTTTTTTCACCAACACAGATACCCAGAGTCTTAAAACCTTCTTTACGAGCACCATTAAAAATCTGAAGACTAGAATGAGAACAGACAGTACATATTCTAAGATGTTTCTTGTCGTAAGATGTAAGCATGTCGGCAATGTTTATCTTGGTCATAAAGGCGACACCCTTACACCACTAGAATAAACACCTATGTTTTATTATTTTCGATACAGAAAACTATGATATTTTAAAATAGTTTTTAACAGGAAACCTAGTTAGTAAAATAATCCCTGATAACCCTAAGAAAGGCAGTATAATAAAGATCACGTACACAATATTTGCAAAAATACTATCTAGATCCCCACGGAGGATAGCAGGACCTAAAAATTCCATAACATTATATGAGAAAAAGACAACTAAAACTGAAGAATATATCATACCAATTATCCAAGTCCATTTTTTCATATAAAATGTTCCAAGAGCAATTAGGAAAGCCCCGATTATTGCAATTAAAAGAAATAACATATGTACAACATAGTGAAAAACTGTAGCGTTTCTTAAATACTCGAACATATTTAAAATATCATTTTCAAAAATACTAATAGTATCTGAATAATAAGACGCAACTTGAACGGCAGATATAATAAATAAAACACTAATAATCAAACATAGAATAATCAGCATCCAAATTTGCTTAGGTTTTTGTTCCATCTTTTCACCCTCAATAAATGAATGAATTTATATAAAATAAAACTTTGGCAAATATTTGTCAACAAATAATGGTAACAAGTGTACAACAACAATTTAAAAGCATGAAAACAAACCATTATATTGATAATAATGTTGATCGTCGGGCAGGTATCAAGTAAAGAAGAAGCAAATGAGATAACCTTTATCGCAAAGCTTTTTGTAGTCGGTCAACGAGCACGGGATCTGGCCCATCAAAATAAAAAGAAAAAATAGTTGTTTTTAGTCCAATAACTTTATCTATCAAGTTTTTCTTCAAACATTTTAATAAAAAGGGTGAATGAACTGGTAGAACTAACATTTTATGGGGGAATACGAGAAATCGGCGGAAACAAAATCCTCCTACAAGATAATGATACAAGAATCTTCCTGGATTTCGGGATGAGCTTTGGACGACGTGAAAAATATTTCGAAGAATTCCTGAACCCTCGGTCAGCAAATGGAATCGGAGATTTCCTAGAACTAAACCTGATACCAGACATAGAGGGAATCTACCGAGAGGACCTGCTGAAACATCAAGGCCGACGAACAATAGAACCAGATGTTCAAGCAGTACTACTATCCCATGCTCATGCAGACCATGCAAACTACATATCCTTTTTACATGAAAAAATACCGATATACTGCGGGAAAACATGTAAATACATACTCGAGGCAGTAGAGGAACAATCACGGAGAGAAATAGAAAACGAAGTACTTAGATACAAGAAAAGACCTGCGTTTAAAAAAAACTACAAAGACCCGCCAATAATGAGAACCTTTAATACTTTTAGAACAGGTGACAAAATCAGAATCGATGATTTAGAAATAGAACCCATACACACAGACCACTCAGTCCCAGGAGCATACGGGTTCATTATTCATACATCAGAAGGGCCAATAATCTATACAGGAGACCTGCGGGCTCATGGAAGACATAAACATCTAACAAATGATTTCATAGAAAAAAGCAAAGAAAACAAACCTGTTGCTATGATCACAGAGGGGACAAGAATTGATAGCGGCCGGACGAATGAATCAGAAGAGAAAGTATACGATAAATCCAAGAAAAACCTGATAAACAACAAGAAACTATCAATTGTTGATTTCAATTTTAAAGATGTAGACCGATTCACAACATTTTACCAGATTGCAAAAGACCTAAACCGGAAGCTAGTAATCAGTTTTAAACATGCATGCTACCTGGAACGATACCACCGGGATAAAAAACTTAGAACACCAGACAGCAGAGACGACAATATTCTAATACTGAAACCAAAAAGACTAACAGGCACCTATATAGATGAAGATTACACAGATTACTACATCAAAAAAAGACTAAACTATCCCAATATAAAAACAGCGGAGGAAATAAGTAAAAAACCACAAGACTACATCATAGTATTAAATTTCTGGTACCTAAACATGCTCATAGACCTAAAACCACAACAGGGAACATATATTCATTCACTCTCAGAACCATTCAACGAAGAGATGGAGATATCATATGAACGAATGATAAACTGGATAACGCATTTCAACATGAACTTCGTACAATCACACTGCTCAGGACACATCAACGGAGCAGATCTAACAGAAATGATAAGAACAATAAAACCAAAAATACTTTACCCGGTTCACACAGAAAAACCAGAACTGTTCAAAACACATAAAATGAAAACAATAATGATAAAAGAAGGAGAGAAATATAAACTTTAAAAAAATGCACAGGGTTCTTTTATGAGGAGAAATTATGACAGGTTTATCCAAGATTTTTATTAAATTTTCTGGTATTTGCGGCCTTATCCTGCCGGTTGTTACCCTGCTTTTTTTGTTATCATCCATTAAACAGGTTCCATGGTTTGATTTGATTAAATATGCCATTAGTGATCTCGGGCGTCCTGAGGGAGCTGCTGATTTTTTTAATTATGGGATAATTCTCTCGGGTGTTTTACTACTCGTTTTCTCATTAGGTCTACTTAGATATCTTGATGATAAGGCAGGTCCGACTACGCTGGGTTTAAGCGCTATCTTCTTCATTGGTATTGGTTTTTTCCCCGTACCTGACCCTAATCATACCATGCTTTCTAGTTTGTTTTTTATTGGTTTTCTTCTCAGTTTTTTTATCATCGGTGTTAGTTTGTATATGAGGCTGTCTCATTTTGTTAGTCGTATGGGTGTTTTTGCTTTGATTATCGCTGGTGTTTCCATGTGTACTCCTTTGTTTTTATTGTTTTATGAGGGTATTGCAATACCTGAATTGCTTATTGTTATACCTGGTTTTTTCTGGTGTATGGTGATGGGTTTCTACATGGTAGTTGGTAGGGATACCACATAAAGATTTTATTTGTTTGTTTTTATAATGTTTTGATATTATTTATAATGTTTTTAAGAAAAAATTGTTATATACATAAGGAAAAACGTTTAAACTATGAAAATATAGTATACTACAATTACAACCTTTAGGGGAGTAAAACCAAAATGGCAGACATATACAATTATGATAAAAAAAAAGATGAACAAACCCTGATACAGGCTGACACCGGTAAAAGAAAAAAAGAACAATACATAGAAAACCTCCGAGAAGGCGACGTTGTTAATGATATTTATGCAGTAAAAATCAAAAACCCGCCCAGGGCGTATAAACGTGGCACATGGTTCAGCCTGGCGATCACTGACAAAACTGGTGAAATCAATGTTAAATACTGGGGTGGTGACAACAAGGAACGAGTGAAAAGGTTGTATGATAGTTTCAAAATCGGGGATGTCATCCAGGTAAGACTGGGTAATGTTGAAATATATGAGGAGAAACCACAGATATCTATCAATGAGACATCTGGCGGGCTTAGGCGTTGCAGCCCCAATGAATATGATGTCTCTGATTTCATTCCATCATTGGATGAGGAAAAAATAAAAACTCTCCTAGAAACCATTAAAAAAGATGTTAAAAACATTGAAAACACGCAGCTTAGAAATCTTCTTGATTCTTTTTTTAATGATAAAGAATTTATCGCTGATTTCTGCAGTAGCCCTAGTGCTATGACGCATCATCATAACTACGCGGGTGGTAACCTGGAACACACCGTGGGAGTAGTACGTCTCTGTAGAAACATCTGTGAAATGTACCAAGGGGTAAACCTTGATCTCGTGATAACTGGGGCGATACTTCATGATATTGGAAAAATCAAGGAGTATGTTACTAAGGCTGCGATTGATAAAACAGATGTTGGGAATTTTATTGGTCATATTGTGATGGGTGACCGTTGGATACGCAGTAAAATAAAAGAACTAAGAGAAAGTGGTAAAGATTTTGATCAGGAGCTTGAGGATCGTTTGTGTCATATTATTCTTAGTCATCATGGCCGTTATGAGTATGGTAGCCCGCGTTTGCCGAAGACTATTGAGGCTATGGTTGTTCATGCTGCGGATTTGATGGATTCTCAGGTTAAGAATTTCATTCAGAATATTGAGGAAGGTCGTAAGACTTCTGAGGATGACTGGGCTTTTATTTGGGATTCAGATGCGGGTAAGAAAAGAGCGATGTATCTTGGTGAAGACTAGTTATGAAGAAAAAGGATGATATGTTTGGCATAAAGCCATGGTTAAAAAGTCAGTAAAAAATGGGTTTTTTGTTTTAGGTTTTATAGTTAAATTAACACAAAGTTTAAATAATATGTGTTAAATATACTTAACATAGAATCGATAATAGGTTAAATAGATATGACACAAATTAGAGAAATATTGATAGAAACCGACAAATGGTGGAAAAAAACATTCAAAATCGAATACAACGAAAGAGACATCTACAAACAAATCAAAAAATACCTACAACTACCACAAATAATAGCATTCACAGGACTCAGAAGAGTAGGCAAAACAACACTAATGTTTAAAATAATCCAAGATCACATAAACAAAGGATTCAACCCAAAAAACATAATATATTTCTCATTCGACGAATTCAGAGAAAACAGCATCAGAGAAATATTAAACGAATATGAAAAAATATTTGAAAAAAACCTAGAAAACGAAAAATACCTACTGCTACTAGATGAAATACAAAAACTAGAAAACTGGGAAGAAAAACTAAAAAGAATATACGACACCCATAGCAAAAACATCAAAATAATAATCACAGGCTCAGAATCATTATTCATAAAAAAGAAATCAAAAGAAACCTTAGCAGGAAGAATCTTTGAATTCAAAATCGAAACATTAACATTCAAAGAATACCTGAAATTCAAAAGAAAAAAATATCAAAACACTAAATTATATGAAAAAGAAATATCAAAACTATTCGAAGAATATACAATAACACAAGGATTCCCTGAGCTTGTCAACATCAAAGATAAAGAAATAATAAAAAAATATATCAAAGAAAGTATCGTAGAAAAAGTCATATATCGAGATATTGCAAACTTGTTCAAAATCAAAGACGTCTCCATACTCGAATCACTGCTAAATATTTTCATGGAAAACCCTGGGCAGATAATAGAACTCTCAGAACTAGGAAAAGAACTACAAATCACCAGACAAACCCTCTCCAATTATATACGATACCTTGAGGAATCATTTTTAATAAAAAAACTTTACAACTATTCAAAAAACCGAAGAAAAATAGAACGTAAACTAAAAAAATACTACCCAACAATAATATCACCAAACCTACTATTCAAAGAAGATAACTATTCAAAATCAAAAGCATTTGAAGGAATTTTAGTGAATCAACTCAATGCAGAATATTTCTGGAGAGACCCTTATAAAAACGAGGTAGACATTGTTTTAGATCAAAAAATGCCAAAACCTATCGAGATAAAATATGGAAAAATTGAGACAAAAAGCTTACTAAAATTCATGGAAAAATTCAAGGTAAAAGAAGGATTAATAATTTCATTAAATCAAGAAAAAAAACTTGAACATAAAGATAAAAAGATAATTATAACGCCTGCGTTTAAATTTTTATTACAATAATAAAAATCGATGGAAAACAAAACATTTTTTGAAAAGGAGGGAAAAACAAGCCTAACCAATAAAACCCTTAATATCACCAATAAGATCCTTCGACTCCCTTAGATCCCTAATGAAACGTTTAAAACGAACAGCACGACTATCAAGAATCACAGCCACACCACGATCATTCTCATCACGAATAAGACGACCAATGCTCTGCAACAACTTACGAGCAGTGGGAGCCTCCACCGTGTACTCCCAACCCTTATGAAACTTAAGATCATAATAATGCTGCAGGCCACGCTGACGAGCTGTAGGCTTAGGATAAGGGATACCTACGATCACCGCGATCTCAAGCTGCTCCGCAGGAAAATCCATACCCTCACTAATACGACCACCCATAACACTAAACAAAGTAGCACCACCATCCCCATTGTTACCTTGTTCTTTGAAATCAGAGACCAAATCCATGAGAGCAGACTGAGACATATGTTGCTCCTCAAAAAACATACAACGATTAATCTTACAGACCTCCTCATTACGACGGAACATGTTCATAACATTGAAACTCGGGAAAAACACCATAGTATTACGTGGGAAACTATTGCAGATACTGGTCACATGACCAGTCATACGATTAATCATATTGTCATCCTTCACGATCTCATCAAACTTAGTGGTAACATCATCAACAAATAAAACTCTACGGTTTTTTGTTGGAAATGGTGACGGGTAACCAACAAGTTCCGTGCGCTCAGGCAAACCCAGGGAATCCCGGTATTCCTCTAATGGTTCAAGGGTTCCACTCATATGTATTGTTGCATGAAAACTACTAAGTATTTCTGTCCCGAGTGATGGATCAAGGCAGTATGCCTCAACACGTGGGTTACTGCCACCGCTCGCATCTACGACTAGTTTCGCGTATTGTTCCATCTGCAGGCTAATCCATGAGTCAAGAAATAAACCAAGCCTGTGAAGATATGATCGTGGCAGTTTACCCTCTTTCTGACGGTACTCCTGGATTTTTTCACCATACGCTATAAGGTCACCGATGAGATCATGTAAAGTATTACTGGTGATTTTCAACCGGCTTAGGATCTCTGTCTCAAACTCATGAGATGGGATAAAAGCATCATTATTTCGTACAGGGCCCTGCCGTATGCCATCCTCTAGGATGCCATACACATAGGTATCCCTGATGTCATCTATGATCTCAAGGATTGTTTTACAAAAGCTTGAAACCGTGAAACGTCCATCAAGCATATCCGGATCGCCATACTTTTCAGCCTCTAAAAGGCAGTTGTTCACCATGTAACCAGACAGCTGAGCGGAAAGAAGATCACGCAGGTAATCTGGGAGGTTATGAGCCTCATCCACAACAAGGATCATGTCATCTTCAGAGCACCCTAGGCAGTCAAAAAGCATGTTACGAATCATAAGATCAAAAACATAAACATAAGGAACCACAACGAGACGAGCATCCTTCATAAGTTTTTTATTAATCTCATAAGGGCAAATCTGTTTCTTATCACAATACTCTATGAACTCCTCCGCAGTTGGAAGATTATCCTTGAACCATTCCAAGGTGGGTTCAACACGTTCCCTGTCAAGATAGTTACAATAATACGGGCAGCTCTCATCTTTCTGTTTGTTTTTAGCCTTTTTTTTAAGACTTGAACAAATACGTCCAAGCTCCTCCGCGGTACCCTTTGAGAATTCAGGGTTGTTACGAGCAAGAAGACACATGTTCGACCGGCCTTGCATGCCCACGCCAAAAATTTGGTCCTTGATTTCTTTGTTCTCCTCCCGGATTGAACGAAGTTCTAGTATCACCTGTCGTTGCTGAGCGTTCGTTCGAGTCGTATAAATAATTTTTTTATCATTCTCCAAAGCATATTCTAGTGTTGCTGTAAGAGTGCATATGGTTTTACCTGAACCTGTGCCTGATTCAAAAACCAAATCCTGATGATCATTTAGTATTCTTTTTATCGTATGCATTATCGCTGTCTGATTTTTACGTGGTTTATAAGGAAAAAGACCCATAGTTAATTGGTTGGTATGTAAACATTGGTAAAAAAGAGTTGCTGGGGAGGTTATTAAAACTATTAAAAAGTAAAAACTTATTCTCAATAGATTTAAGATGAATGACGCTTCAAAAAAAATTATAGCAGGAATGGTTAGTGTGATCTGTATCGTCATTGGAGTTTTTTTTCTTCTATTATGCTATGTAAATGCTGGTATGATTGCTCCTGGAAGCAAATATCCAGAACCAATTCCAATGATACCTTTGATAATTGGAATAATACTTATCATCGTTGGAATAATTATTCCCTTATTATATCTCAGAAGTATTGGAAAAAAGAAAAGAGACACATGAACACACCGTTTAAATTTATTAAAAAAAAACTTGCAGATGAACTTCCATCAGAGTTATTAAATATAGTTCCGGATAAATGGGAGAAAATAGGAGAGGTCCTAGTTTTAAAACTAGATGATAAGCTCTCAGATTATAAAAAAATAATTGGTGAAACATACGCAAATTTTCTAAACTGTAAAACAGTTCTCAACGATATTGGTGGGATCACAGGCATATTAAGAAAACCAGATGTTGAAATAATATATGGTAATTCTGACACGGTCACAGTTCATAAAGAAAACAATGTACGATACCGTCTCGACCCACAAAAGGTTATGTTCTCCTCAGGGAACATGGATGAAAGAAAACGTATGAGCAGAATATCAAAACCAGATGAAGTTGTGGTTGACATGTTCGCAGGAATAGGATACTTCACACTACCCATAGCAGTTCATAGTAAACCCAAAAAAATATACGCCTGTGAAAAAAACCCTATATCGTTTGATTTCCTACGTGAAAACATTGTCCTAAACAATGTAGTTGACATAGTTGAACCCCTACCGGGTGACAACAGAAAAATCGCTCCAAAAGGTGTTGCTGACCGGGCGATCATGGGATACATAGGTGATACCCAAAGATTTTTACCTACTGCTTTTAGATGCCTTAAAGATATTGGTGTCATTCATTTCCATGATAAATACCCAGAGAAACAGGTTCCAAAAAATCCTTTAGAAACAATTAAGAAAGAGGCAGAAAAATATAATCTTAAAACAAAAATGTTAAACTATAGAAAGGTTAAATCCTTCGCACCAGGCATCAATCATTACGTGTTTGATTTAAAAGTTGAAAAGAAATGAAAAATAAGATCAAAATACATGTATATCATGCCAATGAGGATGACCCTCGTAAATGCAGCGCTCGAAAACTAGCCAAGTTTGGCTATGTTAAACTAGAACCACATATCAGGAAAATGCCACATGACTGCATACTTTTGAATCCCTTCGCTGAAAAAAGCCTATCACGCGAGGACTTAAACATTGCAAGGAAAAATGGTATCACTGCTGTGGACTGCTCATGGAAAAACGCTGAAAAAAGCTTTGATTTTTTAAACAAGCATAACCATCCACGTGCACTACCCTTTTTGGTTGCAGTGAACCCTGTAAACTATGGTAAACCAGGAAAACTCACCACATTAGAGGCTATAGCAGCAACACTATACATTTTGGGTTACGTTGAAAAAGCAGAACAACTCCTAGCGTTGTATAAATGGGGGCCGCATTTCCTTGTTTTAAACAAGGAACCCTTAGAAGACTATAAAAAAGCTAAAAACAGCAAAGAAATAATAGACTTAATGAAGCAATATTTTTAAAAAAATATCATTGTAGACAATAATTTTTTAACCAACAATCCAAGTGTTCAAATCCCTTCCCCTGCATTCCTAAGTATAATACAAAAAGATGTTTTGATTGATTCTTATAAAATCTATAGAACACAAAAGTATTGCAATAGTGCAGCCACTCCAAGAATTAAAAAAAACAAATCTGTTACTAGATAGATAACTAAAAGGAAATAAAACTTTTTAGGTTCATCTTTTCTAAATATAAAATTAAAATCTTTAAGACTAAATGTGAAACGTCCAATGGTCCCAGACCTATAGGAACGGTAAATTTCTACGGTCAATACTATACCAACTAGTGTAAATATTACTCCAATAATAAGCAGTCCAGGATTCACAAAAATATTAGTAATATTATTTCTTTTTAAATTTTTCTTTTTGTGACAACAGCATAATCGTCTAATATTATACCGGTATTTTGGTGTTAAAATCCCTCCCCTGCACTTATTTTGATAGGAATAGGAAAAAAATAAGTTAGTATGGACACTATAGTTTTAAAAAAAATTTGTGGTTTTTTTTACTCCAAATATTTATAGTATATGTCACTATTAAGGTGAAAACCTTACAATTTGGGAGTGTTAATAGATTATGTTACATGAGCTTGACACATTTTTTATACCTGAAAGCATAGCCGTGGTAGGCGCATCAAAGGATAGCCGTAAAATAGGTCATGCTGCGTTAAAAAACCTATTGATCTCCGATTATGAATGTAAGATTTACCCTGTAAACCCAAAAGAGGATGCAATACTTGGTCTGAAATGTTATAAAAAAATCACTGATGTCCCAGGGAAAATAGACCTGGTTTTGATTTCTGTCCCAGCGAAAATAGTCCCACAAATACTAAGGGATTGCGTTAAAAAAAATGTGAAGAATGTGATCATTATTTCTTCTGGTTTCAGCGAGGTAGGTAACCATGAGCTAGAGGATGAACTAAAAGGTATTATTAAGGATTCAAAAATGCGTGTTCTTGGACCCAATGTCATGGGATATAAAAATGCGACCATAGGTCTTGATGCATCCTTTGTTTATGGGAACCCTCGTAAGGGTAATGTTGCTCTTATCAGCCAGAGTGGTGCCCTGGGTATTGGTATGATCTATCTGGCTAATAACGACTTCATGGGTGTCTCAAAGATTATCGGTGTTGGAAACAAGATTGATATCGATGATGATGATCTTATTGATTATTTCGCTCAGGACTCTGAGACTAAGGTGATAGGGCTCTATGTTGAGGCTGTGAAAAATGGTAGAGATTTCATGAACAGCATCAAAAACTGTGATAAACCAGTTATTGTTGTGAAAGCTGGTAGAAGTAAGGCGGGTGCACGGGCTACAGCATCTCATACTGGTAGTATGGCTGGTTCAGATGAGATTTATACTGCTGCGATAAAACAAGCAGGTGGTATACGCTGTCGTGATATCGTTGAACTTTTTGATATGGCCCGAGCCTTAGCTGGTCAGCCTCCCGCGATGGATAACCATATTGGTATTGTTACAAACGGTGGAGGACTGGGTATTCTTCTCACCGATGCCTGTGAGGAGAATGGTCTTGTCATCCCGAAGCTTTCACCTAAAACTTATAAAAAGATTGATAAGATTTTACCTGATCTTATTAGTCCTAATAACCCTGTTGATCTTAGTGCTGATGCTGGTTTTTTTAGATATGAGCAGGCGACTAGTGCGCTTCTTGAGGATCCTAATATTGATGGGGTGATAGTTGCTAGTGTTCATGGTGGTTATGCTCGTCCTGAGGAGTTCACTGGTGCTATTCTTCAGATGATCCGTGAACGAAGGCTGCATGAGGAATATAAGAAGCCTATTATTGCTACGTGGGTTGGTGGTCGTGAGTATGAGGATTTAGTGGTGGATTTGAAGGCGTCTGGTGTTCCGATTTATCCTTCTAGTTGGAGGGCTGCTCGTTCTATGTTGGCTTTGTATCTTGAGGGGGAACGTTTGAAAAAAGAAGGGAAGAGATAGGTTTTTTTGATGTTTTATTTTTTAAGTATTTCGTTTATGCTTATTGTGCCGTAGTATGTCCCGGCTTTGTATAAGCTTGATTTTTTGTTTTCTTTTTCGTTGTTTTTGTTCATGTTTTTTTTACCTCCTTTCACTTTTTATGCTATTTGTTAGCACGCTACATGTATACAAATAGCATTTATATATTTTTCTATCCCCCGATCTACACATTGTATATTCGTCAAACACCGAAGATTTTATCGACATATTTAAATATCTATAAAATAAACATTAAATTGTGATAAATATGAACAACTTCAAATGTGAACGATGCAGGGCAATATTCATCACACGACTAAAAGAATGCCCCCACTGCAGAGGGCACATCGCCCAAGAACAATTCTGCAAACCACACAGACTAAATGCATAAAACATATTTTTTCTATTTTAAAAAATAACCCTTATTCACAGATATTAGATGTTTAAACGGAAATATTTATATAATATCAGATATAATTATATTTAGAACGAGTAAAAGGAGCAAATATGAAAATAAAAATTGTTACATTATTAATTATTACTCTGCTAATCTTTTGCTGCTTTGGAACAATAGGAACAACAATCGACAAAAACATAGAAAACGATATCCCAAAAAAAGAAGAACATGGACTAGGAGACCTCCCCAGATCTGATCCTGCTCCTTTTGGGAAAAAATATTTTGCAGGTTCACCCCCAGACTCTTGGAATTGGAGAAACGCAAATTTAATAGATAAATCAGGAGACTGGACTACATCAATAAAAAAGCAAGGCGAGTGTAACAGTTGCTATGCTTTCTCACCAATTGCATCTCTTGAATCAGCAATCAAAATTGCAAATAACAACCCAAATTACAATATTGATCTATCAGAACAATACATTATTTCATGTGGTAGTTGCTGTATGAACTATATAAAGGGATGTACAGAGGCATCATTCGATGATGTGATGATTTTTTTAAAAAATTATGGAATTATATCTGAATCACATTTTAAATATGATAGTACCGATGGTACACCCCCAGGTTGCGAAGCAAAAGATGAAAACTGGAGAGACTCTCTAAGAACATTTTATGGATCAAATCTAGTATCAGCAGATATAAATTCTATCAAATGTGCTTTAATAGAATATGGCCCAGTTTCAGCATACATGAAGGTTTATTCAAATTTTAAGTACGATTATACAGGGGGCATTTATTCTGAAACATCTGGTAGCCTTCTAGGCACGCATAGAGTTACAATAGTAGGATATCAAGACTATGTAGACACACCAGATACTGACGACGGTTATTGGATCTGTAAAAACAGCTGGGGAACAGACTGGGGAGAAAAGGGATGGTGTAAAATAGAATATGGAATATGTGGAACAGAGGATGATGTAGGATACATCAGTCATCAAGGTGAACAACCCATATGTTTCGGAAGGATTTATAAATCTGCATCTGGGCAAATTGAAAAAGGCGATGATTATTGTATAAAAATGAGTAGAGAACAAACAGCCGGGACTGCAATCTATGAGTTTGACCTGGGGAGCAATATCAAAATAGATACGACTAAAGAATTTAAAGTAGGAATTGAAATTAAAGAATGGGGAAATATGCTTCTTTTTAGTTATGGTCCAACTTTTAAAATATACAATTATGAAACCGAAAAATATGACACAATAGGTGATTATCTAGGCTACCCACAAACTTTTACATGGTTCTGGAGAAATGTAAATAATATCAATAACTATATCAAAAATGGCATAGTCAAAGTAAAAGTCTATGCCGATGAGAATGATTACACAGCACTCCGCAGGGTTGGTTTAAAATACACAAGAAAAGAGACCAACACGGGACCAATTTTACAGGTATCGAAAAGTAGCCATAGCTTTGGAAAAGTAGATCCTGAGCAGCAGTTAAGTTTTTCTTTTGATATATACAATACTGGGGATATTGGTTCAACGTTGAACTGGATTATAGATGTGCCATCATGGATGAAAAGTTTTTTACACTACGACCCTCAATGTGGTGGACAGCTGAAAAGAACCTCATCTTCACCGGCAAAACAGAGTGTGACGATATCTTTTAAAGCACTTGATGAGAAAGGAGGAAAGTATGATGGGAATATTAAGGTGACTAGTACTTGTGTTGATTATAAGTTGATAGATGTGTCTTTAAAAATTAGGGGAACACCTAAAGTAAAAACATTTGTACCAAGTTTTATACAGATATTTCAAACAAGGTTTCCATATCTATGTCGGATGATAAATTCAGTTATGTAGGGATAGCCTAGTTTATATCTATCTCATACTTATTTTACATTCTATATTTTAATGACGATAAATTATATATAGTATATTATATTTTGCTTTATGATAAATATCTGGGGAATACGCCATGAAAGGAAAAAAAACATCCATCATACTTATACTAATACTCATCTTCAGTAGCTTCAGCACATTAGGACTACAAACAGAAAAAAAAGTAGAATGCAACTGTGAAAACAATAACCCTTCAACAACATCCCTCACTTACCAAGACATTAACACCCTTAAAGAAATCGGTAAAAACCAAGGTTGGACCTTCACAGTTGGTGAAAACCCAGCAACAAACTGTTCAACAAATCAATTATGCGGATACAACCCAACCAGCGAACCCCCAATTAACAATATCAGAACCTTTGAAACAACAACCAGCCTACCCAACAAATTCGACTGGCGTAATCTAGACGGATGCACGCCTGTCAAAGACCAGAAAAAATGTGGCAGCTGCTGGGCTTTCGCAGCTATAGCAGCTTTTGAAAGCAGTATAAAAATCAGAGATGGTAGAACAGTTGATCTATCGGAACAATGGCTGATAAGCTGCAACAAATTTAAGATGGGATGTGCTAATGGGGGATCCATCGTCCCTTGCTTACAATATTTCTCAGGTAATTACAAGGGGAAATGTGGCAACTATGGAGCATGTTTAGAAGAATATTTCCCTTATCAAGCAAGTGACAATGTAGAATGTCACGACTGCTCTTTTGATTATGTGATAGATAACTGGTCATCGACCTCAAATGATATAACATCACTTAAACAAGCTATAAGAACCTACGGCCCTGTTATTGCAGGAGTCTACGTAAATGATGTTTTCAAAGCATACGTAAACGGTGTCTTCAACATTGACACAAATGAAGAACCTAACCATTACGTGGTTATTGTCGGATGGGATGACAATCCCTCAGATGGAGGGGCAAACTGCCCTGGTGTTTGGGTTATTAAAAACAGTTGGGGAACTGGTTGGGGCGAAAACGGGTATATGCGTATAGAATACGGTTGCAATAACATAGCTGACATTGGTGTAAAAATCATCGAATACGGTGAAAAAGACTCAGTTAAAAACGCTGATGAATGTTATTATAAAAATGGTGACTGGACAACCTGGAACGCCCATGGCATGCAATGCGATAACCTTGTAGATCCATTCGTAGAAGACTATATCTATTATGATTTCGACATACCATGCCCAGGTTATGAAAAAATATGGATTGGGGTAGAATTTGAATCAGATGCCAGTGTTCCATGGTACAATGGTCCAGATATTGAAATACCTCAAAATCCTAGCTATTACAGCACTGATGACAACTGGATAAAAATCAAGAAATCAATGGGCAACCCAGAATACCTTGAATGGCACTGGTTTGAAACAAGAAATCCGTATTTTAACAGCTCCGGGAACATAAAATTCCGAGTTCTCTGCACAGGCGGCGGACATGTAAAAATCAATGAAGTCGCTGTTAGATGGATTAAAACAAGGGCGGAAATAACTGGTCCTTCAGATCAAAAACTATCTTGGATTTATATTACACCTGGAACGCAAGTATCTGGCAGTTTCAAACTAGAAAACAATGGAGACCCATGCTCAGAACTTGACTGGAAAATAATAAAATGGCCAACATGGGGAACGTGGACGTTCACACCTAGCAGTGGAGAGGATCTTACACAACAGGATGGAGAACAAACAATCCAAGTATCAGTCATAACACCATATGTTGGAGATGAAACCTTCGTAGGAAATATACATGCAATAAACAAAGAAAACATTGGTAACTACATAGAAATACCAGTCCGATTGACAACATCGCCGTTACCACAACCTGATCTTAACGGACAGGGCAATATAAATTGGAGAGAAGCAAAACCTGGGAAAACAACAACTGGTACTATAACCATTGAAAACAAAGGAGACGATCATTCAAATTTAGACTGGAAAATCATAGAATGGCCAACATGGGGTGAATGGTCTTTCAACCCATCATCTGGAACTGATCTAAAACCATCTGACGACCCAGTTGAAATTCAAGTATCAGTCGTTGCACCAGATGAAAAACTTAAATCATATATTGGATTTATAAAAGTCATTAATAAGGACAACGAAGCAGATAACCTAACACTCTACACTCAATTGACAACACCTAAAAACCATATATCATACAGGTTTTTTATTAACGATTTTTTGAGCAACATGCCCTTTATACATAGAATACTTCTCTGCATGTTTAAACAATAGAAAAACAAATCAAAAAAATATCATATTTTTATCTATCCTACCCATTCGACACCTAGTTCTTTTTCCCAGTCGGGATGACTACCATCCCACTTACCAGCAACATCATGTTGAACACACTTCTTACAGACGCCGATTATTTTAAAATAACAAGAGCTACAAACATTACGGCCGCATTTAATACAAACAAACTTGGCTTTTTTCTCACCGCAAATCTGACACATACCATGAGGTTTCAATTTCTTCTGTTCACCTTCAGCTTTCTTGATTTTATCCTGCGATTTTTGAATCCATTCCTGCAACTCTTTATTCATCATAGCTTTACTTTTACCAGGCATAAAAACAATTTAAAAAAACAACAGGGGGTTTAAAAAACTTATTTAACAATTTTTTCAGCCTTAATTTTTTTATGAATAAAATTCGCAAGAAGATGAAAAAACGGTGTCACAACAAGTAAAAACAAAACATGCCAGACTGCAAAATTATCAAAAAACCAGTTACCACTTGTTGCACCGATGAGCTGTAGGAAACCTGCCATGAGGAAACTAAAAAACAACACCCCTAGTATGAAATCTATTTGATCGAATGGTATCCAATCCTCACCACGTTTTCTTCCAACGCGTCGTTTAAAAAAACTCTCAACGATATCACCCATTAATGCTCCGAAACATATGGAGGAAACAATTGGTATTTCAATAGGGAAACCTCCGAAATCGCTTAAACCTATAAATGCAAAGTCTCCATTTGCTAGAAATTTACCAGCAACTGCTAGACCGAAACCAACAATGATACCAACAAAAGCACCAGCCAGTAGTCCTCGCCATGTTTTACCATCGCCTAGAACCCGGCTGCCATCCTTCCATTTTTTACCAAAATCTATAGGACGTCCACCGCCTACAAGGACTGCCGCAGCGTTTGCTACATAAGCGGGTAGTATAATCCAGAATGTTTGAGCAATAATTAGTAAAGGGTCCATTGAATCAGAAAAACCTTAATGATGTTTTTACATAAAAATTATTATAAAAAATCTTAGTCTTTACGACTGAGTTTTAATCCTTTATAACAAAACTTGTTAGAACGTTTCACTAAGCCTTTCAATGCCAGGTTGGATAATTTAAAGTTTTCAGCTACCATATTTCCAAACTTTCCATCCTCGCCAATGAACTTATAGATATCTTCCTCCAGTTTCATGAATTCTTTAGCATTCAAAGATGCAACTGTGAAAATCTCACTGATCTCATTAACGGGGCAGGAGATATTAATGTTAAAAGCAGAGTAATAAGAACGATATTTTTTCTGAGGATGACCACCGATACCTTCATCAGGTGTCGTCCATTTAGTTTCAACAAGTTTCATTTTGTCGAAATATTCAAGTGCGTCAGCACCATCATCACCGTATTTCTCGAGTATTTCACTCATAGGTTTCCATTCTTGAAGGAGTTCTGTGAAAACCTCTTTTTTCACTTTATTGTCAAAAGCCCTGAGCAATGGGACTAAATCAGTGGAATCATTAACAACTTTTGTACGCATCATAAGTATCTGCCTTTTATATAGTAAAACGGGTCTTCTAATATTTAATATTTTTGTATATAAATTTTATTTTATTTACTCTACTATTTATCAGACCTTTTAAAGATATTAAAAGAATATCCTAACAATTACTATGGATCTTATGTTACAAAAAAATATGTAAAGTTAACAAAATATCATATAATATTAAGAAAAACTTATATGATTATTAAATATATAATTTATAAAAATTGGGTGGAGGAAAAAAGGTTATGCAAAAGAAAATAACTTGTTTTGTAATATGTATGCTGATGATAACCAGTAGCATAATGTTCGTCTCTGCTGCTAGTGAAAAAAACAAAAAAGAAAGCACAAGCACTAGTGCACCATCAGATTTTGAACTACTAGCAACTGCTGGTGGTATCGCACCATGGGAGAGTAAATCCAAACTAGAAATAAACAGCGACGGCGAGGCAAAGTATTACTCTATGGACCCTATAGAGTCAGGAACATGGAACCTTGTTGATGAGTTCACTCTTACATCTACACAACTGGATGAAATATGGGATGAGCTAATTGCAAATGATTTCTTCAACATGGATGACAATTATGAGGATACTAAATGGAAGGGGGGCTCCTATGCAGAGCTTACAGTAACTGGTGATGGTGAAACTAAAACTGTTAGAACGCAGAATATCATAATTAAAGCATTTAACGCTATCATGGATGTAATTAACACCTACATTCCTGGCGATAATGGCTTGTACTATAATGCTCTAACTGATGAAAAATTGAATCAGGCACCAGGTACACCGGATAAACCAACCGGGAAAACAAACGGAAAAGCAGGAACTGAATACACCTACGAAACCACTGGTACTGAGCCAGAATATGATGACATGTATTATTGGTTTAACTGGGGAGATGGGGCTAACAGTGGTTGGCTTGGGCCATATAAACCAGGAGATACTGTTCAAGCTAAGCACATATGGAACAGCCAAGGAAATTACAACATCAAGGTAAAAGCAAAAGACTATCTAGACGCCGAAAGCGGCTGGTCCCAATCACTTGGTGTTAGCATGCCAAAAGCAAAAACTGTGGATTATTCAATGTTTAATTTCTTATTTAAATTCCTTGGGAGATTTTGGATTCTGAGAAACCTATTCGCCCTGCCGGAAACCTATACTGTTAGTTCTGAACCAACAACTGTTAAGGCAACATATGAACATGTTGAAACCACCCCTGTTTTCGAAGTAGACACTGAAAGTGAGCTACCATTATATGTCGCCGCAGAGGATACAGGTAGTAATACCACAGTTAAACTCAGCGGATGTAAAATAACTGTTTATATCCATATAGAAATCTTTGGTAAAGGAGCATCACAGGCGATAGCTAACAAAATTGAAAGTGGCATAGAGAAAGTATGGAACAAGGATCCAGCAACTGGTAAAGACTGGGTTATAATCTGTAAGGAGAAAAATAAGAATTGTCCGAAAACGGATCCCGGATGTACAGTAACATTTGATGCAATTGTTAAACTACAGAAAAATGGTAAACCAACAAAGGGTTACCATCAGGTTGAAATAAAAGATCACAATGATTACCCGAATGGTTTCCATCGTTCCACAGCTACAATGATTCCACCAGATGGTCAACATCAAGGTGAAGGAGAATGGGACACCGGCGATACCGAGGAAGTGTTTGCTCATGAAGCAGGACACTTAATGGGATTAGATGATTATTATGATCCTGAGACAGGTAAACCATTGCCAGGTTATGAAAATAATATAATGGGTACCACTAAAAAAGGTGCTAAGCCTAGCAAAGCCCAGGTTGAGAAAATTGTACACGATGGTGGTGTTTACTGTCCATGTAGCTGCTGCCCAGAAAAACCAGATAAAGAAAAACCAAAGAACAAAATCACGAAACCGCAAAATGGGGAACCGGTACAGTCTAGCAAACAATTCCATATAGAAGGAGAGGCTACAGATTATGGAGGATCAGGAGTATATAAAATCCATAGCATGTTTGAATGGAGCGGTGGAGACTACACTAGTAGTCCATTAATCATTGATCCACCACAAGAATATGTTCAATACCAGTCCGCACTAATCACCTTAGATCAATTTATGGACCCTGAGGATGAAGACTGGTTCAGAATAACCACATATGCCACTGATTACGCAGATAACGTTGGTGAGGACACAATCACAATCTACCGTGTAACAGAAGAGGACAACACCCCTCCAGTGACAGAGAAAAACATCGAAGATCAGTACTATATAAACGCATTTACACCAATAACCCTTGAGGCAACAGATGACATGTCAGGAGTTCAATTTATACATTATGAGATCTGGCAGGAAGGAATACAGATGGCAGATGAAACAATATCCGATGACTCAGCCACCTTCGCAACTGCAGACTATGGAATATACTATGGACTAATACAGCTAAAATTCTACGCTGTGGATAACGCGCAAAACCAAGAAGCAATACATGTACAGGAACACTTCGTAGAGGAAGGACCAAGATAAAAAAAACTTAGTGGACTTGTCGGGATTTGAACCCGAGGCCTCCTCCATGCCAAGGAGGCGATCTTCCGAGCTGATCTACAAGCCCAAACAATAACCGGCATTAAACTAAGAACTGCAAATAAAACTTACGGCATAACAATTAATAAACCCTCTTCATATTTTTTAAAGCGACAATGAAACAAAAAGAGCTAGAAATACTGCTTCAAAAAATCCCAAGGTTCAAAGAACCAAACCCAATGCTGGAACAATATCTCACACCTGCAAATATTGCAGCTGAGATAATTTTCACAGCATTAAAATATGGGGATATTGAAAATAAAATCGTCGTAGACCTTGGATGCGGAACAGGGATATTCTCCCTGGGCGCATACATCTGTGGAGCAGATAAAGTAGTAGGAATAGATGTCGACAATAAATGCATTGATCAGGCACGAAATTATGCTTTTGAAAATAATCTCAACATAAATTTTATCATCGACGAGGTAAAAAATGTGAACATCGTTTGTGACACAGTGATCATGAACCCGCCATTTGGAGCGCAAAAAAGCAATTTGAAAGCAGATAGGGCATTTATTGAGAAAGGATTTGAAATTGCCTCTGTTGTATACTCGCTTCATCAAACAAAAACAGTTTCTTTTATCGAAAAAATGATAACCGCCCTAAGAGGAGAGATAACCTTTCGTAAGGATTATGTTTTCCCAATGAAACACTCGTTTGATTTTCATGATAAAAAAACTAAAAATTTTGATATAACATTGCTTAGGATTCTGACAAAAAAGTAATTAAAGGAGTTTTTTATCTGGGTTGACAAATTAATAAAACTGCTTAGACAAGTTATTGTTAGAAAGGAATCCGAAAGTATAATAATATATTATTATATCTGCCTTTCACCAAACCACAGATAAAAAACATGGGAAAGTGATGATATTTGGTTCGAACAAAGACAAAGAAATTCAGAGGGTCCATGACTCATGGCCGAGGTAAAAAAGCCGGTAGAGGTGCAGGTCTACGTGGTGGCCGAGGAAACGCGGGTCTAATGAAACACCGATATATGCACATGATCAAATATATGCCTGATCATTTCGGTAGACATGGTTTCAAAAGACCTCAGAGTATTTTGAAAAAGGATAAAATAATCAATGTTGGGGATCTTGAAGTAAAATTCGCCGGGAAGAAAGACATTGACCTGGGAAAAGAAGGTTTTGATAAACTACTTGGCGGCGGAACTGTAAAAACCAAAATGAAAATAAAGGTAGATAATGCTTCAGAGAAAGCAGTTGAGAAAATCAAAAAAGCCGGTGGAGAGGTTATAATGCCTGAGAAACCAGTGGCTGAAAAAAAAACCGTTGAAGCTGAAGAGCCCATAGTTGAAAAACCAGTAGAGAGTAAAATAGAACCTCCAAAAGAAGAAAAAACAGATGATGAAAAATAGGAACATGCAGGTTTAAACAATGGCAGAGGAAAAAAAGAGTAAACTGTTTGCTTTGAAACCGATTATTGAGCGTTGGCCAGCTGTTATTAAACCAGAAGGACATGTAAATTTTCGTACTAAAATTCTTTGGACTATATTTTGTTTAATCCTTTATTTCATTCTTACAAATGTTATGATTTATGGTCTGAAAGTGGATGTAGTTGATCTCTTTGAAAACTATCGTTTTATCATGGCAGGTGCATCAGGTAGTATCATGCACCTAGGGATTGGACCTATTGTTACTGCTAGTATTATTCTGCAGCTTTTTGTTGGTGCGAAAATAATTAAACTTGATCTTACCAAAAAGGATGACAAGGCGATCTATCAGGGTACTCAGAAGGTTCTTGTTATTGTGATGATTTTTGTTGAGGCTATTCCGCAGATTTTTGGTTATCTACAGCCTAGTGATGGTCTTGTGGGTATGGTTGGTGTCACTGGTGCTAATGTTGTGATTATTATACAGTTGGTTATTGGTGCTTTGCTTGTGTTTTTCATGGATGAACTAATCAGTAAATGGGGTATTGGTTCTGGTATTTCTTTGTTTATTGCTGCTGGTGTGTCGCAGGCTATTTTCACGGGTTTGTTCAACTGGTTGCCTGTGGGTGGCGGTGTGATAAGTCTTACTAACCCGCCAGCGGGTTGTATCCCTGGTACTTTTTACATGTCTACTCATATGACCCTTGGTGATATTACTAGTTGGGGTTATCAGACAATGTTTATTGGGGATGCGCGTATTGGTTATCAGAACGCTATTGTGCCGCTTCTTGGTACGATATTTATCTTTTTCCTTGTTGTTTATGTGGAGTCTACGCGTATAGAGTTACCGTTGGCTCATGGAAAAGTACGTGGTGCACGTGGTCGTTATCCTATTCGTTTGATGTATGCTTCTAATATTCCTGTTATTTTGATGGCGGCTTTGCTTGCGAATATTAACATGTTCGCTATGCTTCTTTATCAGTCTAATCTGCCCTTGTTGGGTCGCCAATGGTGGCTTGGTACGTATAATACGGCTATTAGTACTCAGCCTTTAGGGGGTGGTGCATGGTATCTCTCCAGCCCGGGAGGGGTCAACAACTGGTTGATCCCTATTATGTCCGGTGGTGATGGTGCGCATGGGCCAATGCAGTATGCGTTGAAAGTCATCATCTATCTGGCTGTGATGATAATAGGGTCGATATTATTCGCGAAGTTCTGGATTGAAACCACTGATATGGGGCCATCAGCGGTCGCAAGGCAGATACAAAGTAGTGGTATGCAGATACCTGGTTTCAGACGTGACCCAAGAGTTTTACGTAAAGTTCTTGAGAGATATATACCGGTTGTGACAGTGATTGGTGGAGCATCTGTGGGAGCCCTCGCGGGTTTCGCGGATCTTGTAGGAACTGTGGGAAACGCGAGCGGAACAGGATTATTGCTAACAGTTGGTATTCTTATAAGGCTGTATGAGGATATTGCTAAAGAACAAGCAATGGAAATGCATCCAGTGCTCCGTGGATTCTTTGGAAATGACTAATAAAATAACTTAAATTTGTGGAGATAGGATTAATGGGAATAATCGTTGTAACAGGAATACCCGGCGTGGGAAAAACAACAGTTATGAAAAAAGCAGCAGAAGGCATGGACATACAGTTTGTAACATTTGGAACAGTGATGATAGATATAGCTCAGGAGACAGGTCTGGTAAAAGACCGAGATGAAATGAGGAAACTCACACTTGAACAACAAAAAAATTTACAGATAAAAACTGCAGAAAAGGTAGCAGGCATGGGTAATGTTATACTTGACACGCACTGCACAGTTAAAACACCTAAGGGTTACATGCCAGGATTGCCTGAATGGGTGATAAAAAAACTTAAACCCACAGCTATTGTCCTAGTAGAAGCATATCCAGAGGAAATATATAACCGACGTGCAAATGATTCAACAAGAAACCGTGACCCAGATACACAGGAGCAAATACATGAACACCAGATGATAAACAGATCAGCAGCCATGGCATATGCTGCATTAAGTGGCTCAACAGTCAAAATAGTTTTTAACCATGATAACGCTATAGATGCTGCAGTAAAACAAGCATCACCTGTACTAGAATAAAAAAAATTTGTGATAAAAATGCATAAAAAAATAGACAACAAGGCACAAGGAAGCAGCTTCCTACTATTAATCCTAATGTTTTTCCTGATTATCTTTGTATTTGGTCAAGAACCTGTACAAATAGCTATTATTGGCTTCGGGCAAACAGTATTCTATCCTGTCATCGGTTTTGGTGGCAAATACCCGGTTCTTACTATTCTATTTGCAGGTTTATTTGTCGTAGCTCTATCATCGCTTCTTACAAATTTCTTCACTGATTGGAAGAAAATGGGTGAATCACAAGAAACATCTAAGGCTTTCCAACAAGAAATATCAAAAGCACGACGTGAGGGTAACACTAACAGGGTTCAGAAACTTATGAAAATGCAACCGGAAATTATGAAAAAACAAACTGAGGCATCTGGTGGTATGATGAAACCCATGTTTTTCTTGATTATTTTCATTTATCCGATTTTTATCTGGTTAAGGTTTTTCCTGACCATTCTTCCACATTATTATTTCACAGTCCCATGGGCAAATGATGTATCATTGTTCTCCAGGCCGTTCCTCATGCAGGCATGGCTTTGGCTTTATCTGATTTTCTCCATGGTAGTTGGTCAGCTTTTACGTGGTGGTTTCAAATATATAAGCTGGTCTAATAAATGGAAGAATTTCAAATCAAAAATCAAACCCTCATCTGTTAGATAAAAGTAAAAGAGTTTTATGGTTGTTATTACTATTAGCGGGACACCCGGTAGCGGTAAGTCAACGGTTGCTGAGCTTTTAGAAGAAAAACTTGGACTCAGATATGTTTATTCTGGTATGATTTTCCGTGAGCAAGCAGAGAAAAATAAAATGACATTGGAGGAGTTTGGGAGATATTGCGAGCAGAACAGCAAGATTGATAAAAAACTGGACGAACAACAAGTTGAAATCCTTAAACAAGGAGACGTCATCCTCGAGGGACGTCTTGCTGGATGGCTAGCCTATAGGAATAAAATACCTGCTTTCAAGGTTATGCTTGACACAGATGTTGATACCAGAGCGGGTCGTATTGTGAAACGTGAAAACGGTGATGTTGAAAAAAGAAAAACAGAGATGAACAAAAGAGAACAAAGCGAGGCGAAACGATATAAAAATCATTACAACATTGATTTGAAGGATACCTCGATTTATGATCTCGTGGTTGATTCCGGTGATAAAAACCCTGAGGAAATAGTGGATCTGATCCTCAGTAAGCTTAAAATGTGAAATAATTTTTCATGGTAATAGATTATGAAAAAACATTTGTTGCCTTATGATGTTAAACGTAAACGGCTTATCAAAGCCCAGGTTAAAACCAATCCTAATTATGGGAAGAAACCTGATGAGCGTACGATTCAGGAACTACTTAGCAATGGTTTAATAAATCTGGATAAACCAGGTGGTCCAACTAGTCATCAGGTTGACAGCTGGGTGAGAGAGATTTTTGATGTTGAAAAAATTGGTCATAGTGGGACGCTTGATCCTAATGCTACAGGTGTTCTACCTGTTGGTCTGGGTGATGCAACGAAGTCTTTATCTTTTTTGTTATCTGCTGGTAAAGAATATGTTGGTTTGATGAAACTCCATAAGGATGTTGATAGTAAAAAAATTGTGGAGGTTTGTAAGGGTTTTGTTGGTAAGGTGTCACAGTTGCCTCCTGTACGATCTGCTGTTAAAAGAGTTCATCGTAAACGAGAGATATATTATTTGGATGTTATACAAGTTCAAAATCGTGATGTGCTTTTCCGTGTTGGCTGTGAATCAGGTACTTATGTTAGAACACTCGCTGTTGACATTGGAAGGAAGCTTAAAACAGGTGCTCATCTTGCTGAGCTTCGTCGTACCCGGGTTGGATTTCTTGATGAAAAGGATTCTGTTATTCTTCAGGATGTTAAGGATGCTTTTGTTTTCTGGAAGGATGACAAGGATGAAACAACTCTCCGATCTATTGTTTATCCTGTGGAAAAAATAATTGAGCATCTGCCAAAAATTGTGGTTCGTGATTCAGCTGTGGGTGCTTTGTGTCATGGTGCTAACCTGGCAGTGCCTGGTGTTGTAGAAGTTAATTCAGATATTAAAAAAGATGACCTGGTGGGTGTTATGACTCTTAAGGGCGAGGGTATTGCAGTTGTTAAAACAGTTATGTCAACTGAGGATATTATTCAGAAGGATAGTGGTGTCTGTGGTGTTCTTGAACGTGTTATTATGAAAAAAGGAACTTATCCATCTATCTGGAAAAAAACATAAATATTATATAAAATGTTAGTAATATTTATATAAAAGCAATATATTTCTTTTTATAGAAAGCTTTTATTTGAGGAGGCAAAAAGATGAGAAAAAAGATATTAATATCGATATTTTTAGTAACAATGCTGATAATTCCATTACAGACCATGGCTATGGTAACTGATAAAAAAGTTACAACTAATAATAACCAGGATTTAGAAGTTATTCTTGATATCAAAAAAAGTGGTAATGAATATCAAATAGATGTATACTTGCAAAATAATGGAAATGAACTCGCAGAAATCACCTTCTATAACCTGCCGGGTGGCGGATTTGAAATATATGCAACTGGAGTAAGCATACCAGTCTACAAAGACCCGCAAGTTGTCATACCTACAGTGAGCGGACTGGATTTACAACCAAGTGAAAAACAAATAATATATAGCAATATGGATTATCAAAAATTTCCTCTTCTAGGTGGAACCTACACGGTTAAAGGTTATGCCGATACATCAAATGGTAAGATATACAGTGGGTCAGATGAGATTAAAATACCAATGGCTAAAAGCTTTCAAAATCCTGTTTTCTTAGGACGTTTTCCAATCTTATTACGACTTCTAACCCCAATAGCCTGTTAAACATCTATTTTTTTCTCTTTTTTTCTTTATGTAATAGTGTGATATATCAGGAAAAATCTTAATAGAATGTTTAGTTTCAAGTATTTGTTTTTGCCGAGGTGGCTCAGTCTGGCTACGGCGCGAGCCTGGAAAGCTCGTGAGGCACCCGCTTCGCGGGAGTTCAAATCTCCCCCTCGGCGTAAATTTTTTATAACATACTGGTAAAAAGGATTATTTTATGAAAAACTAGTTGTAGATAAAAACAATTTTGGAATAGCAGGTCCATAGTTCAAAATAAGAGCATACTTGAAATAAATAAGAGGAAAAAATAATAAAACTACACTAAGGGTTAGAATGAAAATCATAACAATAGTAGGAGCAAGACCACAATTTATCAAACTTCAGCCACTTTCAAAAGAACTCAGAAAAAAACATGAAGAGATAATAATACACACAGGGCAACACTATGATTTTGAAATGTCTAAACTATTTTTTGATGAATTAAACATACCTAAACCCGATTATAACCTTGAGGTTGGATCAGGAAAACCAGGGTATCAACTTGCTCAGATGCTTAAAAAAACAGAAGAAATACTAATGAAAGAAAAACCGGAGCTTGTAATAATATTTGGAGATACAAACTCCACACTTGCAGGAGCATTATCAGCAATCCAGAATCATATACCCTCTGCACATGTAGAAGCAGGACCAAGAAACAAATGGCTAGATGTCCCTGAAATGATAAACAGGGTAATAGTAGACAACATATGCCAACTACTTTTTTGTGCAACAGAAAGCAACCTAGATAATCTCAGAAATGAAGGATTATCACACAAGGCATACTTCGTAGGCGACATAACCTATGATATATTCTTAGAAAACATTAAAAGAATGGAACAAAAGGAAAACATCCTAGAAAAATATGACATTAAACCAAACGAATATCATGTTGCATCATGTCATCGGGCAGAAAACACAGATGAAAAAAACAGATTAAAAACAATAATCGAAGGAATGACAGCATCAGATGAAAAAATAATATTCTCATTACATCCACGGACAAAAAAAATGATGGGGAAATTCAATCTTTACGAAATAATTGAAAAAAGCAATAACATTACCCCAATAGACCCAATAGGATACCTTGATTTTATCCAACTTGAATACCATGCAAATAAAATAATAACAGACTCGGGTGGAGTGCAAAGAGAAGCATATTTCCTAAAAAAACCATGCATAAACATATACGATCACACATATTGGCCAGAAATCCGAGATGATGGCTGGCAGGTAGTAACAGGAATAAACAAAGAAAAAATAGCAGATGATATTAGAAATTTTAAACCAACTAAACCACAATCAGGACTTTTTGGAGATGGAATAACCGCAAAAAAAATAGTGGAAATAATAAATAAAACAGATTTCAACAATATTTTTGAATACAAAAAATATAGTGAAAAATATGGATAAATTCACAATAAAGTATTATGAAAAAATGCTAGAAGCATTTAAACAAAATAATTACAAATTCATATTCTTTGATGACATTAAATCAATACAAAACCCAAATAAAAAAATCGTTTTACTAAGACATGATATGGATTTCGACCCATATAAAGCAAAAGAGATATGTGAAATAGAAAAAAAACATAAAGTCAAATCAACATATTTCTTCCTGCTAAACTCCAAATTTTACAATCTTCACAACATACAAATATACAACATTATAAAACAAATTGTAGATGAGGGAAACAAGATCGGAGTTCATTTTGATGAATCAAGCTATACATATTCAAATAATGAGGAAATAAGTAGATTTATAACAAAAGAAATAGAATTCTTTGAAGGGCTTTTTAGAAAAAAAATAAAAATAATATCATTTCACAGGCCAACAAATAATGTACTACTGAACAAGATAAACATTCCAATAGCACACACTTATCAGGAAATATATGCGAAACAGATAAAATATTTAAGCGACTCAAAAAAACGAATGCCAGAAGGAGACTTTATAGAGATTATAAACAGTGGAAAATACAAAAAAATACAACTCCTTATTCATCCATTCTGGTGGAATAAAACATATACAGATACAGAAGATGACTATGAAAAATATATAAAATTTAAAAACCGGGAAATCAGAAAAGCAATATCCGACAATAGTAAAATATTCAACTATAACGAGGAGGACGTATGATAAATAACAAAAAAATTGCTTTTTTCGGATGTAAACATACAACAAAGGACTGTATGAAAAAATTTCTTGATGAAATAGGAAAAATAGATATCTTGATAACAATAAATCCTGAACTAGGACATAAAAACAAAGTAGCAGGGTATATGGATCTAACAGAATTTGGAGAAAAAAATAATATAGAAATCTATTTTGCAAAAAAATATTCGCTAAAAACAGAAGAAGATTACAACTGGATAAAAAACAAAAACATAGATCTTGCTTTTGTAATCGGATGGCAAAGATTAATCCCATCAAATATACTTAAAGAAATATCAATCGGTACATTTGGAGTACATGGCAGCGCAGATAATCTACCAAGAGGCAGAGGGCGATCACCAATGAACTGGGCATTAATATTAGACAGAAAAGAGTTTTTTACAAATCTCTTTAAATACGAAGATAACATCGATGGAGGAGGTATTCTTGACACTCAAAGATTTGATATAAACGAGCATGACAGTATTAAAACACTTCATAATAAAAACACGCTCTCAATGTATAAATTAATAAAAACAAATATCGATTCATTAACAAAAAATGATTTCATATTAAAAAAACAAGACGATACTAAATCAACATATTTTCCAAAAAGGAATCCTGAGGATGGATTTATAGATTGGAATTTAAAAACAAAAGATATCTATAATTTCTGTAGAGCATTAACAAAACCTTTTCCAGGTGCATACTCATTTGTTGATAAAAAAATTATACGTATATGGAATCTTGGCTCTTTTACTGAATCCCAGAAATATAAAAATTCTTATCCTAGTGAAATTATCGAAGTGTTTTCAAATGAAAAATTTGCTGTAAAAACCAAGGATGGCGCTGTAATAATAAATGAATATGAAATTGATGGAAAGGGGATCATAAAAAAAGGAAAAAGGCTTGAAAGTAAAGATTATAAAAAAATATATAAGGATATTGAAAAAAGATATCCAGATTTTGTAAAACCAGAACAAAAAGAAATAACACTTAAAAAAATGATTGAATTTTATGAAAGATTATGAAAATGAAAATTACATTAATCGGAACCTTGCCACCAATTGTTGGAATTAGTGATACCTGCTATGAACAAGTGAACTCAATTTCTAAACATGTAGATATAAATTTTATTGACTTCAAATCACTCTATCCCAGATTATTATTCCCTGGAAAAATAACAGATCAATCTTTTACTATAAAAGCTAATGAAAATGTTAATATTGAAAGATTAATCTCATGGTACAACCCTTTATCTTGGATAAAAGCAGGTTTAAAACCGAAGACAGATGTAATCCATTTTCATTGGTGGACATTTTATTTATTTCCAATATTTTTCACAATAATTCTAATTCTTAAAATCAGAGGTAAAAAAATCATTTGTGAAACTCACAACATACTAGGACATGAGACAAGTTTAATAGATGTGTTTCTTACAAAAATTATTTTTAAATTACCAGATTGTTTTATGGTTCATACAGAAGATAGTAAAAAAAAATTGATGGAATGGTTTGATATAAAAAAAGAAATATCAATAATACCACTAGGACTACCCGCTTTCTATCTAAATAAAAAAATATCAAAAACCCAAGCAAGAGAATATTTAAATCTAAAATCAAAAGACAGGGTTCTTTTGTTCTTTGGCAATATACGAGAATACAAGGGTTTAAAATCTCTTATAAAGGCTTTTTCTATTGTAACAAAACAGGCAAATGATGTAAAGCTGATTATCGCTGGTCATCCATGGGTAGACTGGCAGGAATACCAGAATCTAATTAATGAATTAAAACTAGAAAAACATATACAGAAATACTTGAAATTTGTTCCCACCTCGGAAGTCAAATATTTTTTTTCAGCATGCGACCTGGTAATATTGCCATATAAAAGTTTTGATGCGCAAAGTGGACCAGGCCGTATCTCGCTTTTATTTCATAAACCTTTAATTGTCACAAATGTAGGAGGCCTACCAGATTTAGTAGATAATAAAGATTGCATTATAGAACCTGATGATTATGAAAACATGGCAAAATCGATAATAAAAGTTTTAAAAGATAAAAAAACACTTGATAAATTATCTAAACACTCTGAAGAATTATATAAAAAATTTTCTTGGAGCGATATCGCAAAACAGACTGTTAAAATATACAAAAAATATTGATTTATAGTTCAATATCTTTTGAATATTTAACTACTAGATAACCAATTTTTTGATCATCAGGAATATAGATATTATCATTTTTAATCCTGCTATATTTAATATAATAACTCATCGGCGCATACCCATCCAATAAAAAAGGTAACATCTTTCGATTATATATTTTTTTCCAATATATCCAAGAAGCTATGGTTTCATTTGACTGCTAAGAAAAAAATTTGGAAAAACCATCAATTTGAGAATAAACCCTAAAAATCACTTAAAAATATTAATTTAAATAGTATCATTTTAAAATAACGAAAATATTCGTATTTAGAAAAAGAAGTTAACAAACTAAACTTAAACACAGCTTGGAGAGATAATCTGTCGTCAATAGGAAATAATCTAGAAAGGATGAAAAAAAGAATCAGGAAAAACAATATTTACAAAAGGTTAGAGAAGAAGAAAAAACAACTTTCTAGATGGATAGAAATACATCCATGGAAAACACTTTTTATAGTATACATTTTTTTTGTATTAATAAAAATTTTTCTCACTCAGTTATTTATTGATCCCTCTCAGATAGGAGACAGATACGTATATTCAAAAATGGCACAGAGTTTTATTCAAGGCGAAGGTTTTTCTGTAAACGGTATTCCAACTCAGAAATATCCCCCATTATACCCAATTGTAATATCTCCAGCTTATTTCTTTAATGACATAATAATAGTCACAAGAACGATATTAATAATAAACTCTTTTGTATCATCCTTGATTATTTTTCCTGCGTATCTTATCTCTAGGAATTTTATCGACATTAAAAAATCAATTTTTGTATCGATAGTTATCTCAATTCTTCCTGTTAGTATGGCCTACATTGTTTATTATAATAGTGAGAATCTTTTCATCCCACTCGTTCTTGCTACTTTCTATTTCCTGTATATGGCTATAACAAAAGAAAACCATAGATATATGATATTTAGTGGTTTTTTTATTGGTCTATGTCTATTAACTAAATACACTGCGATCGTGTTTTTCCCTGCATTCTTATTAGTCGTTTTGGTATATTACTTTTTAATTTATTATAATAGTAATAAACCTAGTTTATTTTGGATGTTTAAAGGAATCAAATATTTTTTAATAATTAGCATTATCTCATTTATTACCTTTTTACCTTGGCTATTGAGAAACTCACTAACCCATGGGTTTAATCTTACAGGTATGATCGGTTATAGAACTGAAATTTTAACTGGAGCTTCTAAAATCGTGAAACTTTCAGAAGGAACTGGTTTAATAACCAATTTTATCGTTCAGAATTTTATTCAGTTGGGTTTTTTAATTCTTGGATGTGGAATTGTTTTTCTATTTTACGTTTTGGTTTTACTGTATAAATCTTTTAAAAATAAGAATACTAAATTATTTTACGTCTGTTCATTGTCAATTGCTCTTGCATTTTTCCTGATATTATTAACAGCGTTTCATGGTTTATCTGGGGGCGCTTGGAGGTTACATGGAAGATATATTGAGGTTGTTATTCCGATATTGATAGTAGTTGGTTGTATCGCTTTTTTTAAACTAAAATTCCCTAGAAAAATATTATATTTTATACTATTTAGTTTACCAATATTTATTATTGTTCCTACTTATTCAACAGGTGTAATCGGTAATTTATCAACATCTTATATCTGGTTTTTCCATAATGCGAATCCAGAAAGATATTTTAAATTTGCACCTGAGTTAGGAGCATTTATTGCTAGCAATATAAGGATTTTTTTATTTATATTTTTAATTTTAATTTTGGTTCTGTTTGTGTTTTTTATGAGGAAAAAACGTAAAAAACTTATATTTATTTTTACAATAGTTATTTTCTTAGTTGCATCAATATACCCGATATCATTAGAGTTGCATTATGCTAAGAGTAAAATCGAGTCTTCCTCCTGCTACGAGCTTGGGTATTGGGTCTATGAAAACACAAAAAACTCTGATGGAACCCTACTATTAGATCAAAACATGAGTAGTATCGGTGGAAATGGAACGAAACTTCGAGAAATTTTAGGAAGTTGGACTACTTCACCTGTCCGAGTTTCTAATATTAGTGAAATTGTATCTTTCGAAGATATTAATTATATAATTACATTAGATCAACTGGATGAACATAATTTTACTCTTGTAAAAACGGAAGAAATATTAATACCAATTGGAACTATAGATAAAAAATATTCAAAATATGAAATCCCGTTATATATTTTTACTCCAAATAAAGATAAATCATAAAAAAATTTCAATAGATGAAGGACTAGAATGAAAATCCAGTTCATCATAAATAAAAGAGCCTTATGGTACAAACCATATTTTTCCAATCTACTAAAGGAACTTACTAGTAATTCAAATATTGTAAAACTAAAAAATTGGACAAAAATAAATCTCTATAAAAAATATGATATTTCCCATTTCCATCTATCTAACTCAACTAGATCTATATTACTAACAGTTCCTTTTTTCAAATCAAAAAGGAAGATACTAACCATCCATGATATAATCCCTAGAACCAGAATAATACCAACCATTTGTATAAAAATAATGTACAGATACCTAAATTTTTTAACAGATAAATTCGTAGTACATTCTGAATTTGCAAAAGAAATGTTACTGAAAACTGCACCATTTTTATCTGATGAAAAAGTCATAATCATTCCCCATGGATGTAAAATACAAGATAACTATAACATTGAATATTTAAGGAAAAAATACTCCCTCCCTCAGAAAAATATTATCCTATTAATGGCAGGTGTTATAAAAAAAAGTAAGGGTCAACTAGAAGTCATAGATGCATTCAAAGAATTAAATCTGAAAAATGTTAACTTGTTGATAACTGGGAAAACAGCTGATAAAGAGTCAGAAATTAAACTTGACAATCTAGAAGAAAAAAATATTATTTATTTAGGATTCCTCAAAGATGAAAATTTTTATGATTATATACAGCTATCAGATGCTTTTATAAGCTACAGATTAGACTCCGTTGGGGAAAGTAGTGGACCAGTGTTACTCGCAATAGGGGCAGGGAAACCCATTATATATTCAAATATAGGTTCTTCCCATGAAGTTGTACAAAACGGTGGACTAGAATGTGGTTCAAAAAAAGAGTTAAAAGAAAATATCATCAAGTTTTGTGAAAATGGATCGATTAAGAAAAAATTAGAAGAAAATATTAGGAAAATAAGAAAAGAATACTCATGGGAAACCGTAGCAAAAAAACATATAGAATTATATGGACAGCTGATACAAGAAAAAATGAAATGATTTATTTCACTTCTTGTTGTTTTATTTCTCTGTGGATACAGTATTAATTAGTGTTTTATAAACGCTCCATAACAATATCTTTGGATCTCTAACTAATGATGGGATAGTTTCACAGCGTGTCCAGCATGCACAGTTGTTATCTTTTATCCATTTACGTATTTTTTGAGCCGACTCTGAAAACCATAATTTATCAAAACTAAAGTTATTAACTCGAATATTCCCGATTTTTTTATCAAGCATAATACATGGATAAATATTTCCATAAGGATCCATAAAGAAGGAATGATCCCCTGAATAACATTTAAAGTTGAAACGGGGATTCCTCTGGAAATCAACCATATGTGATACATAATAAATATTTCTTACTTGATGGCCTATTATCCGTAATAAACTCTGCGTGTTATTTTTTGTTTTAATTCCGTCATTAAGAATAAAATCTATCATTTTTCTGATATCATCCAGTTGTTTAACGTCCCATTTAAATTCATTTTTTACATTATCATAGTAAGATTTAGAATGATGCGCAAACTGAGGGCCAAAATTGACACCAAACGTTTTTGAGATTTTATAAACCTCAAGTAATTCTTTATAATTTTGAGGAGTAATAGTAAAACTGATCCCCTGGTTTATTGATGGGAAATCTTTCTTGATTATTTTAATAAACTCAATCACTTGATTATAATTATTTGATACGCCTCTAATTTCATCATGAGTTTTTTCAGTTCCATCCAATGATACCGAGATGTACAAATCATCAGGGTTATAATTTTCGATAATACTCTGCAATCTTCCTACAATCATGTCCGTGTCTATAGCATTTGTCGCAATTGATATTCCTGCTTTTGGAAATTTATTAATAAAAAATCCACATAGATCAACAATATCTTTACGAAGAAATGGCTCGCCACCTGTGAAATTGATTTTTTTAAGATGTTTTAAATATTGAGAAGATTCAAAGATTTTTTTTATTTCATTCAATGTTAGCTCATCTTTAACAAGTTTAGAATTTTTCTTATATTTTTTCCAGATGTTACAATGTTTACATCTGCTATTGCAAAGATAAGTAACAGCAAAATTTATAAAACTTATATTTTTAGCAAAAGGAAAAACAGTTTCAATCATATCTTTCTTATAGTTTATCATATTATTATCTCATAGAAATTACGGTAGAATTTAAAGATTAAATCTGTAAGACTTATTTGCATAATATAAATTAAGACCTGTTTTTAAATTTGTGGTATTTAGTAAAATAAAGCCCATAGAATTATAAATAAAAACAATATTTAATTAACTAGTTTATTTAATCTGGTAACATTAAAAATATATTGATTCTAGATTAGACGGGATGGTGAAAAAAACATAATGCGCATCTATTATATTTCTCGAATAATCTATGAGCATAACAATGCTGAACTTGTTCATACTATAGAACTTTTTAAAAACATGAGAAAAACTGGAAACAAGGTTTCTTTATTTGTTTATTCAAAAAATAAAAACACAAAAAATGATAATGATCTGATTTTTATTCCCACAATCAACAAGAAAATATTATGGGCATTCATAGGGGAGATCTTTTTAATATTTTATCTTATGCGTCGAATAATCGCAACAGGAAAACCAGAGGTTATCTATACAAGATTAACCAGGAATAGTATCGTCCCATTGATTTTCTCTAAAGTTCTTCGCATACCATTTATCATTGAAGTTAATGGTTTATTAATAGAAGAGATGCATCTGTTTAAGAGAAGTAAATGGGAGATATGGCTCGCAAAAAAATTGATTAATCTCAATTACAAAAAAGCTGATAAAATCATTGCAGTTACAGAAGGTACTAAAAAAGGAATTATTAAAACGATTAAAATAGACCAGGATAAAATTGTAGTAATAAACAACGGTGCAAATATTGATTTGTTTAAACCTATGGATCAAAAAAACATTCGGAAAGAATTAGGTTTAGCTGACAATTATCATTATGTTTGTTTTGTAGGTAATTTCACTCCCTGGCAAGGTCTCCATAATCTAGTTGATTCAGCCTCATATGTTTTAAAAGCAGATTCTGAAATAAAATATCTTATCGTCGGAGAAGGCCCTTTGAAAAACAGTATAACCAAGCTTACAAGAGAACGGGGATTCTCAAATAATTTTATCTTCATCGGACCGGTTTCATATGAAAATGTGCCAAGTTATATCAATGCCAGTGATGTATGTGTTGTTCCAAAAACACCTTTGAAATCCGGTTATTCACCTTTAAAATTATATGAATATATGGCCTGTGGAAAACCCATTATAGCAAGTAATTTACCAGGTTTTGAAATCCTAGAAAGAAACAAAGCAGGTTTTTTAGTAGAACCTGGAGATAATAAACAATTAGCAGATTCTATTCTTAAACTGTTAAAAGATGGGGAGACTAAAAAAGAGATGGGAGAGAATGCTAGAAAATATGTTGTGGATAATCATAACTGGGAGAATATTTCCAAGGAAATTGTAAAAACCTTTAAAGATGCTATAATATCTAAGTTAGATTCGGCAATATAATTAAGGTTTATTTTAGATGTAGGTGGTCATATTTCTCGGAAACAATTCATCAAAGAAATAGGACTTGTTGGTTCTACAGAAATGGCTGTTCAGTTTATTACATCTTTATTGTTGTTACCAATTTTAACAAAAAATTTAGATGTTTATTTTTATGGTATTTGGGTTCTGATAATTACTTCTATAACATTAATCAGTATGATAACCCCTGTTGGAATGCCCTATACCTTAGTCAGATTTTTAGCGGCTGAGAAAAAAAAAGAGGTTATCACTGAAGGGATTTATTCAGCAACAATATTGGTCTTAATTATTAGTTTAGTCCCTTCAATTATTCTTTTAGCTCTATCTCAGTTTATTATCAATCTTTTATCTATCGATATGAACACGGTAATATTCATTGCTCTTCTTTTTCCAATGACAAGTATTTCGAAGATATTCCTTCATGTTTTCAGAGCATTTAAAAAGATGAAATCATACTCTTTTTTTACTCTGAGTAAGACAATTTGTGAAGCTGCGTTAATCTCATTTTTTATATTATCTGGTAGTGGTATCCAGGGTGGCATTTTTGCAATGACGATTGTAAGAGCCGTATTTTTATTATTAATGTTAACTTCTTTAATACATAATTTTGGAATAAAATTCCCGGATTTCTCTGGGATAAAAGAATATTTAAGATTTGGTTTACCTACAATTTCAACAAGTCTCTCTAACTGGATTGTTAGAATTAGTGATAGATACATAATTGGTATTTTACTGGGAGCAATATTCGTAGGATTTTATAATCCAGGCTATAGCGTAGGATACCTACTTTTTCATTTAATAACACCGATAGCATTTGTTTTGTTACCAACAGTATCAAGATTATACGACGAAAAAAAGAAAAAAGAAGTAAATAAATATCTAGAATATACTTTAAAATATTTTTTAATACTTGCCATACCTGCAGGATTTGGCATTTCGATTTTAGCTAAAAAATTATTATTGATACTTACAACCCCTGAGATAGCATCTGAGGGATATATTATAGTTCCATTTGTTGCAATAAGCGCAATCATATTCGGTTTTCATAGAGTCACCTCTGATCAGATATTGTCATTGGTTAAAAAAACAAAAACCATAGCGAAATTATGGATAACTGCTGCGATACTAAACGTTATTATTAATATAATTCTTATTCCAAAGGTTGGTATAGTTGGCGCAGCAATCTCTACAGTAATTTCCTATTCAATAATTGCAATAATAGGCGTTTATTACTCCTTTAAATTCATTAGGTTTAACATTAACGCAGTTGTAATATTAAAAAGCTTAATAGCCTCTATAATAATGTCATTAGCAATTATATACTTCGATCCAAAGGGAATCCTCAACATTTTGGTGCTAATAATTCTATCAGCGAGTATATATTTCATTATTATGATCCTTCTAAAGTCATTTAGCAAAAAAGAGTTAATCTTCTTTAAAAATCTGATATTTAATTGGAAATAAAATTATAAATTCATTCCAAGGCTATTTTATCATTAGCCAACAACAATCTACTAAGGGCATTCAACATTGGTGCTTGACCACATTTTAAATATGGAATTTTTGAAATATATACAGAGCTTATCCTGTAGAAAAAATACCCTGATTTATCCTGCATATTTTTACAAGTCCATAAAGCTACATTTTTTGCCAATTCGAAAGCATCTTCAAAACTCTTATCTTCACTCAACATTGATAGACATAAAATAGATTCACTACAGCTCTGTATATCTATTGGATATAACGATTTATTAGTAAATTTAGGTATTTCATTATTGACAAAAAAATTATTTTTATAAAAATTATATCCTAGTTTTAAGGCTTTTTTCACTTTTTTATTATTAGTCAATTTATATATGCCATAAAGGCTTCTAAGAAAGAAACCAGTATGACAATTATCAATCAGATATAGTAATTTATCAGGTGAACCCCAGTAGTACCAGGATCCATCCTTATTTTGTTGATTAAGCGAATAATTTAATGACTTTTCTGCTAAAGATAAATAATCTTCATTGTTAGTAAGATGACCCATTCTGAATAATAAATGTGAAGCGAATAAATTTGAATTATGAATATGAAAATTGTCAATTGGGGTGTAGCTGAAACAAATTTGATCTTCATCAATAAAATCGATATGCATTTTTTTAACTATGAATTCACAGATACTTTTTGCTATTTCAAGATAATTCTTTTGCTTTGTTTCTTCATACATGCTTAAAAAAGCATTTGCTATAATTGAGTTTCCTACAGTGCAAGGGATATCTTTTGGTATAAATATTCTTGTCTTCCAATCAAAAGGTCTACCCCAAGTATAATAATTATATTTTGGATTCTGGTTTTTTTCAAGCCATTCTAACAAAACAACAGCTTTTTTAAGATATTTCTCATCTTTGAAATATCTATATAAATTCAGATTCCCCTCTGAAAAAATTCCCATAGATGTAGGATAAACATGTTTTTTAATTTTGAAAAACTTTCTAGAGAAAGAAGGGGATACTCCTAAAAAATTGTTAAATAAAAAATTGACATATTTGATATCCTGAATCATAATTGCTAGTTTCGTCCCTTTAACATCGTATGGGTCAAAACCATAAAATCCGTTATTTTCAACCCATTTTTCAAGTTTAAACAGAGATTTTGTAATTGTTTCTTTTTCTTGACTATTTAGGTTTTGCAATTATATCCCTACAATATTTTTTCTAAAGATTTAACTATTTTTTTTATTAAATTGTGATTGGATTTCTCGTATTTTTTGAAGTGATCTTTTTTTGAATTTTTCACTATAAGAAGTTGTTCTTAAAAATTCATTTATAATACCTGTGAACTCTTTAATTATCTCTCCAAAAGAGGAGTCATTGATAAGATTATCCCGTTCGTATACATCATTAGTTAAATTATAAAATTCATTATTTAACTGATCTTTTTCATCATAGATTAGTTTATAATTCTTGTTTTGCAGAGAAACTAACCGTGTCCATTGATTTTTTTCTTTTCGGAGAGATTGTGAGATTACAAATTCTTTTGAGATATCGGTTATTTTTTTTCCAGAAGCGATGTTTAATATTATTGCTGGTATATCTTTTAACTCTACTAATGAAGCAGAATGTTTATCAAAATTTTTAGATTTTTTACCATAAAAAATTAGTGGGACTGAAAGCATCTCATTATACAGTTTCATCTCATGGCCAAGTCCACCATGTTCACCAAATTCTTCCCCATGGTCTGCGGTTAATATAAAAAATGAATTTTCTTTTGTGATACCGTTTTTGTGAAATATCTTAAACAGTTTTTCTATGCATCCATCTGTGTATCTTATCTCGGCATCGTATAAATCTATTAATTCTTCAACCTGTTTTTTATTTCTTATATAATGGGTTGATATCTCTGCCCAGTGTCTGGCAATGATTTTTTTATCATATTTCGGTAAATTCAGTTCCGATAAAATATGTTCTTGTGGAACATGTGGCTGGTGAATATCCATATAATGAATCCATAAAAATAGAGGTTTTTTATCATTGTAGTCTGCTAACCAGTTGGATATCGATTTATTTATTATTTCCCCTCTGATAAAAGGGAGGTTGTTGTTTTCTATTTTTTTAATATATTTTTTGTACTCTTTATCTGTATAATAACCCTTTTTTCCAAAAAGAGTTTTAAATATTTTTTTCAAAATTGGTAATTTATCCAAAAAAGGTTTTACTCTTAGAATATACTTGTTTTTTTGTTTTTCATTAGATGAAGAGATCTTCTTTTCAATTTGTTTGGACTCCTTATCTCCATCTAAAAAATCTTTAAAAATATCAAATCCTCTATGATATCCATAAAATTTAGAGAGAAAAGGGTTAGCTGCCTGGAATGCAACTGTATGATACCCATTTTTCTTCATCTTTTGTGCTATGGTTTCAACCTCATTGGGAAGGAAGTAACTTACTATGTTTTTTTCTTTACCATAAAAAACATGTTTCCCGCCAAAAATTGAGGGAAATGATCTAGGAGTTAAAGGCCCATTTGCAAATGCATTTTTAAAGACTGTGCCATCTTTACTGATTCTATCTAAAAAAGGTGTAGTATTTCGATGATAACCATAACATCCACAATGGTCTTTCCGTAATGTATCAATTGTGATTAAAATAATATTTTGAATTTTGTTAACCTCCTAGGATATTCTTATAAATTTTAGAATACTCATTTAATCTCCGTTTTTTAAGGTTTTTAATATATTGCTATAAATTCTATTTGTTAACAGATATTTTTTGCTCTCCTGATAAACTCTGTAATATGGTATTAAATCCGGGTTAAAACTTGATATGAAATAGGCCAAGTTGGGTGTATTTGCTGCCATTAAATCAATTTGTTCAATATTACTATTCTTTTCTTTGATATGTTCAAGGATTGAGGAAAGAAGATATGATACTGCTCCTGATGTCCTTAACTCTGTATGGGATGCAGCTGACCATCTATAGGCTTTATGATTATCAAATATAACAATTTCTGAACAAATTGTTTCTCCATTTGGTGATACTGCTGTTTTGATTTCTACACTGTTTTTGTCTTTTAATAATTTTAACATTTCTTTAAAGTATTTTTTGTCAACACGGGGTTTGAGGTTTTGTCTTTCGAATGTCATCTTATATAGATTATAATATTTGTCAATATCGTAGGATTCTTTGATTTTTACGCCTAGTTTTATTGCCTTTTTTATGTCTCCTCTAACCTCTTTGGATATTCTTTTTTTAATATTTCCGCTTAAATCTAGAGTATATGTGTATAAAACATTTACATCCCATTTATTCCAGATAAAGGGTCTAATATCAACAAAACTTGGTGAGTTTGTAATCTTGACTATATCAAAGTCGTTTTTTTTAAAATGTTTTGTTAAAGCCTTGATGAAATCATGTAACATGGTTTCTTGTTTTCTTACTTTTTGTGATTTTGATTTTAAAAGTAATATTCCACCATATGGTGTCATTTGCACTGTTGATGTTGCAATTTTATAAAATTTTGATTTTTCGAGATATACTGAGCACCCGCCAACAAGTTCTTTTTTTCTGAAAAACCCGTAAATTTTAAATTTTCTATTTAGTAACTTACTATTTGTTTTTAGCCACCAGCTTTTGTGAAAGATAGTGCCATAGGTTGATGATTCAACAAGATTATCCCAACTAGCATATTCATCATTGGGTATCTCCTTGATAAATATCTCTGATGGCATTTTATTACTCCCACTTTGTTTAATTATTTTTTTAGAATTATTTGGAAAGGATTTTTTTCTTCGATTTCTTTTAATTCTATGATTGTTTCATCAGCTGCATTTATTTTATAGTTATTAATTCCTTTTAGCATAATTTTTTTTGGATTTATGGAAAATAATTTTAGAAAAACATGTTTTAATTTTTTTTCTGTTTGAAAGGTCCAGATAATCTTGTTTTTTTTATTTTCTACATTTATTAATTTTAATTTGTTTCTAGCGGTCCACCAATCACTTATTTCAGATGCGGAGGTAACCCAGGCTTTGGAACGATCTATGTTTTTAATAATTTTATAATAAGTTTCACCCCAACCCGGTCTATCATCAGAGAACGAATTTGAATGCCATAACATTACACAAATCCCATTTGTTTCTTTTATTGTGTTAACTGTACTAATCGTTGAATTATAGGCTTCTTCTGAGGAGTAATCTAAGTAATGAAAAAAAGAGCCATCCATTACAATAATTGGTATTTCAAGTATTGATGCTTTTTTATCTTCTAAAAAATTATAAGGGTGATAAGGAAATGATGTACTAGCTCGGAAACCATAATGATCAGCAAAACCAAGTGTTGTATCATAGTTAAAACCAGCTTTTTCATAATTTATCCAATTATTAGAAGGATTGAACATTAGAAAATGTTGTCTAACACCATTAGCAGGTTTCCCTAGTATGTTGTCGATACTTTTTTTTTCTATTTCTATTTTTTTAAGGTTATTATAAGATTCGAAACTTGAATGTAAACCAACATCCCAGCCATTCTCACATATATTTTTTATCATCTTTTTTGTTTTCTTATCTGATATTTTATATCGTTTATTATCAGTAAAAAAATAAAATGATGATTTATACCCTAGTTCTTTTTCTAAACTGATTAAATTATCAAATGACCAGTATGGATCTGTTTCTCCTGATAAAGGAATTAAACATTCTGAGAGTTTATTGATAGCATCTTTTATTTTGAATTTTAACAGATTATTAAAAAAAGATATGATATTTTCTTTAAACCATGATGTATCCCATTTTTTTATAAAATCTACATCATGAGTTAAACAGATAGAATATTTCTTGTTTTGTGGCCAATAACATTTTTTTGTTATACAGATATTTTTTTTCTTTATTAATACCCTTATCAGTTTATCTAGTAATTTTATATAGTAATCAACAACAGGTAGTTGTAAAAAATTATTTTGAAAAGCCATACTGTTTTCTGAAGAAAAACGTTGATATTTATCCCTCTTTGTAACTATTGATTCTTCTATTCTATTTAACAAAAAAAAGGTTGACAATACTATGTCAAATCCGATTTGAATAATATGTCCTTTGTATTTTTTTATTATATTAACAGCTATTCGATCCTCTGTTTTGTATTTATATAATATTTCTCCTTGTTTAGGATCAAATGATTTACATTGATAAAAAAAGGGGATTTCTGTATTTTTATCAAAGATAAAATAGTTGATATCTGGCAGTTGATCAGCATATGTTTTTTTGTCAGAATCTATATGAATTACGCAACCGCCTTTTTTAAGGTAATTATTGAATTTTTCAAGGGATCTATTTCCCCCATAATTGATAAATATTCTATAACTCTCAAAATCTAATTTATCATCAAATGATACTATCTCATAAGGATATCCCAGGACTGAAAATAAATGTTCAAAAATATACCTAGTTTGTTTTGTGAATTTATTTTCTGTATCAATATTTATTCCAATTATCATTTTAAATCTGAATAAAGTTTAACTAATTGTTCTGATGTGTTTTTCCAATTATAAGTTGATATTGCTGCTTTTTTTCCATTTTCACCCAATATTTTTAGATTTTTGTTTTCTTTTGCATCAATTACTTTTTTTGCTAAATCTTCACTGTTACCTGCTTCAAATATGATCCCGCATTCTGTGTCGTCTATTATTCTTTTTAATGAATTAACATTGCTTACAAGAATTGGTTTTTCTAAATACATATATTGACTGAGTTTATGGGGAAACGATTTATCTGTTTGAGGTGTTTTATGATAAGGAATAGTGCAGATATCGCTGATGTTCATATAATTTATATATTCATCAAATGGGACCCACCCAGTAAATGTAACATGATCTTCGATTTTTAGTTTACTGCATTTTTCCTTTATTTCATCCTTTAGATATTTGTCTCCATCTCCTATTAATAAAAGATGGGTGTTAGAAATGCTCTTTAGAATTAGTGGCATTGAATCTATTAATGTATCAAGTCCTCTATGCCTGGAAAAACCTCCGGTATAGGAGATAATAAATTTATCATCTTTTTCATATGATTTGTTTTGATTTTGGATATTGTTTAATTCAGCTATATCCACTGTATTTTGAACAACTGTTATTTTATCAGCCGGGTATCCATCCTTAATTCTTCTGTTTTTTTCTTCTTCTACAATCACAATGAGTCTATCACTATTTTTAATAGCGAATTTTTCTTCCCATGATAAAAAATGTAAAAAGATACTATTAACAATTTTTCTTAATCCTTTCTGGTATTTTATGCTCCATTTTACCATATCTGTATAATCTTCATGGAAATCTAGGACAACTGGTTTTTTTAGTAATTTACCTACTAGACAAGAGGCATATGCAAATGGTAGATCATGAACATGTATAGCATCGATTTTGTTTTTTTTAACTGAGAGTAGGGCATTTAAAAAAATTATGTATCTGAATATGAATTTATAGATCTCCCAGCCAAATATATGATTATTTAAAAATGGGAAATTTACTCTTTGAATCTGTATTCCGTCTACTTTTTCGTATTTCTTTTGGATATTATTTTTTCTGGATATTAAGAAGATATTGTGTCCTGCTTCTATCAGTGCTTTTGTTTCTTTTTTTACTCTGATATCGGGTGGATACGTATTGTCTGATAGCATCATTAATATGTTCATGATAAATCACTGATAAAATCTTTAATATTTTCACTTGCTTTTCCATTTTTCATGCTGAGATCACCAGCTTAAAAGGATCGAATACTACATCGGCATCATCAGGAGACAAATAATTCAAACCAATATTTTTTAATTCCTCCTTGGAAAACATTTTATCAAAAACATAAACATCTAAACCAATTTCTGTTAAAAGTCTAACTAAAGCAAGATTTCTACTACGGCTAAGATTTTTTACATTATCACGAAAAGTAATACCCTTTACACAGATTTTTATTTCCTTTAAAGGTTTTTTTAATCTCATACAGGTATCAACGATTTTATCACGCCAGTATTCTATCATACCATCATTTATTAGATGAGAGTCATACAATAACTGGGATTTGTTTTTCTTACCCATTTTTTCCATTTCTTTAATTAAAAACCATGGGTAGACAGGGATGCAATGACCGCCGACTCCAGTTGATGGCATGTGAACATTACAAAATTCATGTTTTGCGAATTCTCTGGCTTCATTGAAATCAATGTTTAATTCTTCTGCAATTTTAAATAGTTCATTAGCAAGGGCGATATTGGTAAAACGATAACAACCCTCGACAATCTTGATGAATTCAGCGACTCTTGAGCTTGAAACCAATGAAAGATTTGGAATGAATTTCTTATAAATATTGAAAGCATGTTTACCGCTTTTATCATTTATTCCTCCTATAACTTTAGGAAACTCTTTTAATCGAGAAATACTGAAACCAGTCATGATTCTTTCAGGGGAATAGGCAAGGTAGTAGTCATCTGTTTTTAATCCACTCTCAGCCTCTAACCATTTTTTAGCAAGGTTCTCAGTAGTCCCGGGTGGAACCGTGGTTTCTAAAACAACGCAGTCACCCTTGTTTAATAGTTTACCAATGTTTCTGAAAGCATTCTTGAGATATTTAAAATCAGCATTATGATTTTTATCGATTAATAATGGAACAATTACTATGTATAATTCACAATCTTTAGCGTTCTCATAGATAGTGGTGGCCTTAAGATTTTTTCCTGCATGTTTCTTAATTAACGTTCCAAGTTCTGGTTCTTCAGGGAGAAGATTTTTACCGTTATTTATCTTTTCACATTTATCTGTATCAAGGTCTACTCCTATTACATTAAAACCTTTATCGGCCATATATGCAGCAATTGGCAACCCTGCACTCCCAAGACCAATGACTGCTATTTTCATGGATTATCACGATTATAATTTTGTTTACTCATTATTGATAAGTTTTAATTTATAAGCTTCAAATTTATCTATTAATTCTTTTTCTAATTCATTGGGCATTACGCTTTTTGGTTTTCCTTCGGTCACCAGAGGGAAATCGTCTAAATATTTACCCTCAATAGCATCTAATGTTGGTTTAATTAAATCTAATTGAGTTTCATATAATCTCTGATCAACATCAAAAAGTGTATCATCTTTGAAGATTGGTATTTGTTGTTGTAAGATTATCCTTCCAGCATCTACTCTGTTGTCGATAAAATGGGTGGTAACACCTTGAGGTATGTCTTTATGAATAGCCCATTTTAAATTATCTAAACCTCTGTTTTGTGGAATTAAACCAGGGTGAAAATTAATTATACCGGTGGAAAAAGCACCTATTACCTTCTTTGAGAGTATTCTTGCACCTGCGATAATCCCAATTTCCGCATTTCTTTCTTTGATTATATCAATACATTCATCTGAATTGTGTGGTACTACAAAATATGGGATACCAAAAATTTTTGCAATATTTTGTGGGTGTATGAGTTCGTTTTTTTTAACTGATATCCTGATTTTTGGTTTTGGATAGTTTAATTCTATTCTTGGAGCAGCAAGGATACAGTTGATTTTATAACCTAGTAATTTAAGTGTAACAATGAAATCCTTAGTTTTAGTATGTGGAAAATCATATGCAAAAATAGTATAGTTCATAAAATTTAGTTTCCTCCTATTTTTACAATCTTGTTTTTTTTATATGATTCTAAGCTTGCTTGTGCGATTTCTATTGCTTTCAGACCATCGTATCCATCAGCTAAAGGTTTTCTATTTTTGCTAATAGCTTGTATGAAATCGCTGATTTCGTTTTTTAAAGGTTCTTTTTTTTGTAATAATACTTGATCGAGATTATATTGAATTGGGATATCATACAAATTTCCCTTCTGTATATTTTTAAAAGAGGAAGATGAAATTAAAACAGATTGTTTAATGTAATCTACATCTACAAAGTTCTCTGAGCATGTTAATGATAGCCTCCTAATTTTCATAGGTGTAAGCCAGTTGTTTTCCAAGACTCCAGTTAAACCATTTGAAAATTTTAGCACGATATTCGCGTAATCTTCGAATTTAATATTTTTATTGAATCTGCCAGCAATTGCATAGACTGAAATAACTTCTCCGGCTAAATATCTCATAACGTCTATATCATGAATGCCGAAATCAAATATTACGCCAACATCTCTGATTCTACCAGGAAAATTACTAACTCTTTTTGAAGTAAGAGTAATAAGTTTACCAAATCTTTTTTTATTTAAAGCATTTTTCACAAAAGCTACAGCAGGGTTATGACGTTCGATATGCCCAACTGCTAATGTTAAATCATTTTTTTCAGAGAGTTTTATCAGTTCTTTAGCTTTTTTTACATCATTACATAACGGTTTTTCAATTAGAACATGTTTTTCATGCTCGAGAAAATCTTTTGCAATTTTGGAGTGTGTTATAGTGGGTGTTGCAATAATAACAGCATCAACTTTTTTTATTAGTTTTTTATAATCAAAGAAGGGTTGAACATTAAATTTTTTTGAAATTGATTTTACTTTATTTTTATCAATATCAGAAACCCCTATCAAGTTAATATTTTCTAACTCTGAGCATACTCTGACATGATTTTGACCCATTGATCCAATTCCAACTACTCCAATATCCATCTGTATTACTCACCTGCGTTTTTAATTGTTTCAATGATTCTTTCTAAATCTAAAATTGTTACATTATGATGAATTGGGAGGCTTAATACTTTTTTTGCCATCATAGTTGCAACTGGGCAATTCACCTTCTTATCATCATATGATAAATCTTTGAAAAGAGGTTGTTTATGAATTGGTATAGGATAATAAATCCCTACACCTATCCCGTTATCAGTCAAATATTGAGCTAATTCATCTCTGGATAACCTAAAGTTTTCCTCTGTTTTAATAGTATATTGATGATAAACATGATTAATATCAGGGAAGACAGACATTGGTGTTATTCCCTGGATTTTTTGTAGTTCATTATTTAAAAATTCTGCATTTTCTTGTCTTTTTTTATTCACGGTGTCAAGTTTTTCCAGTTGAGCTACACCAATAGCTGCTGCGATATTTGTCATTCTATAATTATAACCAAGAAAATCGTGAAAATAACGTTTACTTTGTCCATGATTTCTGAATTCTCGTGCTTTATCTGCAACATTTTTATTATTAGTAGTTAGAATGCCTCCCTCACTGGTGGTCATGTTTTTTGTAGGATAAAAACTAAAAGTACCAACATCCCCTATACTACCAACCCGTTTATTTTTATATATTGCCCCATGTGCCTGACAAGCATCTTCGACAACATACAAATCATGCTCTCGTGCAATGGCCATTATTTTATCCATATCACATGGTTGACCATATAGATGAACTGGTAGTATTGCTCTAGTTTTTTTTGTGATAAGATTTTCAATAGGATCAACATTGATATTGCAGTTATCATGGTTAATATCACAAAAAACAGGAGTTGCTCCCTGCATAATGATGCAAGTTGCACTAGCAATGAATGAGAAATCTGTAGTTATTACTTCATCTCCTTTTTTGATCCCCAATGATGCTAGTGCGGTGTGTAATGCTGATGTACCAGAATTTGTAGCAATAGCATAATCAACCCCGATGTATTCAGCAAATTTTTTCTCAAATTCTTCTACTACCTTCCCTTGAGCAAGCATCCCGGAATCTAAAACCTTTTTTATGTTTTCAAATTCCTTGTCTGTTATCTCTGGTTTTGCAATTGATATCAATTTTTCCTCCCACGTTTAAATTTAAACTTTTTTATATTCATCAATTATCTCTACGTAATTTTCATCTAATTTATTAGTTGTGATCTGCTTTTTATCACTATCACTTTTCTTTATTTTATATAGGATTTCTTCATGTAAATTTTGATTCGTCCTAACCATATCACTTAGAAACCCAAGTGCTATAACTTGTACTCCTACAATAAGTAAAACCGCGGTTAAAACCGCACTAGGCAAATAAGGAGTTACCATGCCTGTGGTAAGATAATGAATAAAAACTCTAATCCCAATGATAAAACCTATTGCAAAAATTAAACTACCTAGATAAAAGAAAAAACGTAGTGGCCTATGGTAGAGATACGTTCTGATTAATGTTGCTCCTCCTCTTTTTGCATAATCCCAAACACTTCCAAAAAGACGGTTTTCACCTTCTCTCTTATAAAAAGCGACAGGAACCTCCACGATTTTATAATTATGATGAAGGGCGTTAATTAACGACTCTTGAGTATATGTAAAATTTGATGTAACATTAATTCTAAAAGCCACATCACGTGTGATAGCACGAAAACCAGTTTGACAATCAGTAAATTTTTGACCTGTAACACGATTTATTACCCGAGTTGCTAAACGATTACCCCATCTTTTCGCAGGAGGCATATATTCGATATACCCCTCGAAACGGGATCCAAGAACGATATCAGCTTCATTATTCAGGATGGGTTTAATGAGTTTTGGGATTTCCTTAGGATCATATTGACCATCAGCATCAATGTTAACAATAATATCTGCACCCATTTTCTCTGTTGCTATTTCAAGGGAATCTCTATAAGTAATAGCTAAACCTAAATTATAGATATGACTCACTACAAGATCAGCACCTGCCTCATAGGCAACTTCTGCTGTGTTGTCCTTGCTTCCATCATCTAATACTAATATTTTTACATCGTCACAACAATCACGAGGGATGTTTTCGATTACTTTTCTGATATTTTTTGTTTCATTATATGCAGGTACAGTAACCACTAATCTAACCATCGACTGCATCCCCAATGTATTCTGTTTAGATACAAAATACAAAACTCCCACGAGAATAATATAAACATATACCCATCCGAAACTCTTAATCTTTTACATGTTTATAAATTTATATTTTATATGAATATAATGATAAAATTTGATTTAATAACATAAAATACTATTTCTAATAAAATGAATATAACAGTAGTTGGGGCGGGATATGTAGGATTTGTCACAGGAGTATGCTTTGCAAATTTAAAATATAAAGTTAATATTTTAGATACAGACAAAGAGAAGATAAGTAAAATAAATAAAAAAATCAGCCCATTTTATGAAAAAAATCTAGATTCCTTGCTAAAAAGCATTGATATAAACGCAACAACAGATTATAGAGAAGCTATAACCGATGCAGATGTTATATTCATATGTGTAGGGACCCCTGTTAAAGAGGATAATTCTCTAGATCTTTCTTACGTTTTAGATGCTTGTAAACAACTTATTGAATTCATGAAAAAAAATCAATTGATAGTGATAAAAAGTACTGTAACACCAGGTACCACTGAAAATGAAATCATTCCTTTTTTAGAAAAACATTCTGGTTTAAAAGAAGGAAAAGATTTTCATTTAGCTGTAAACCCTGAATTTTTACGTGAAGGCACTGCATTATACGATTTCCAAAACCCGGATAGGATTATCGTTGGATGTAAAAATCAGAATGTTAAAAAAATATTTGAAAAATTGTATGATGATTTTTCTTGCCCTAAGATGTTTACTGATCCTGCAACTGCCGAGATGATAAAATATGCTAGTAATTGTTTCCTTGCTACAAAAGTATCATTCATTAATGAAATTGGAAATATATGTAAAAAAATAAACGTTGATGTTTATGATGTAGCTGAAGGTATGGGATATGACAAACGGATAGGTAGAAGTTTTTTAAATGCAGGAGCCGGCTGGGGGGGTTCATGCCTACCAAAAGATGTTAAAGCATTAATTACTAAAGCTAAAGAATTAGGGGTTAAACCAATCATTCTAGAAAGTATTTTAGAGGTTAATGACAGGCAACCTTTTAAGATAATTGAATTATTGAAAAAACATCATCAGGATCTCAAAGGCAAGGACATCGGGATTTTAGGTGGAGCTTTTAAACAAGGAACTGATGATACACGGGAGAGTAAAGCAATACCGGTCATAAGGGAATTGTTAAAGGAACAGGCAGTAGTAAAGATATATGATCCGCAGGCAGAAAAAAATCTTAAAAAACTGTTTTCACAGGTTAAATATTGTAGTGCAGAGGAGGTTTTAGATTCACAGGCAATACTTATTCTTACCGGATGGAAGGAGTTTGAAGATCTGGAGTACAAAGGGAAATTGGTAATCGATGGGCGGAAAATTAATCAGGCTAAAAAAGAAAGCCAAACCTATGAGGGGGTTTGCTGGTAAAAAATTAATCTTTTTGAAAAAACAGAGCCAGTGTAATAGCTAGGATGGATATGATCAAAATAAAAGAACCGATTTTTATAATTGGCGCATCAAGATCTGGGACAACTTTTATGCATAGAATATTAAGTGGACATCCGGATATTGGTACAATAAAATCACCCAATATAAAAAGAAAATATCGATCTATTTTAGATGAAATATTTAATTTTTCTCCATATATCAAAGAATGTTTTGGAAAAATTTTTAATGTTAAAATAATACCTATAGAAGGTAAAAATATTTGGACGTTTAGATATTTTGATGACTCAGATGTTTTAACAGAAAAAGATTCCTCATTTTTAAGAGATTATATCGTTAAAAAAATAATGCTAAATTATTTAGAATATTATAACAAAAAACGTTTTTTAGCAAAAGAACCCTCTTTAAGTTTTAAGATCAGATATATTTCAAAACTATTTCCAGATGCGTTTTTTGTACATATCCATCGAGACGGTAGAGCAGTTGTAAACTCAGCAAAAAAAATGTGGGAGAGAGGTCGTTTGTACAGTAAGTGGTGGGGAACAAAACCTGATAATTGGAGGGAAATCAAAGAAATAAATAATTTAACACTTATTTGTGCCAACCAATGGGTTGAAACAATAGATTATATAAACAAAAATAAATCCATCCTTAAAAAAAGAATTATCGAAATTAAATATGAAGAATTAGTTAACAATTTTGAGGCTACCACCATGAAGATTTTAGATTTTCTTAATCTTGATTGTTCTAATGAGTATAATAGTTATTTAAAAAAATTAGTGCCAAAAAATATGAATTGGAAATGGAAAAAAGATTTAAAAGAAAATGAAATAAAATTATTAGATGATTTTAAAGAATTTAACAGAGTAATGTCATTACTTGGATATAAATAATTAACAGGGTTAAAGATTTAGAAAAACTAAAAAAGCATTATCAGTATTTATCAGGATGTGTATCTATAAATGAAAGGTTTAATACCCGCGGCAGGAGCCGGACAAAGATTAAAACCAATTACTTTTGCCATACCCAAAGAACTGCTTTTAGTTGGAACAAAGGCATGCATAGAACATGTTGTGGAGGCATATAAAATCGCAGATATTTCTGATATTGCAATTGTTGTCGGATGGAAAAAACATGCAATTCTTGATTATTTCGGATCTGGGAAACGATTAGGCATAAACATAATTTACCTTGTACAAGATGAAGAAAAGGGACTTGCAAAAGCAGTAGAAGCAGGGAAAAAACAGATGGATAACAAACCTTTTGCTGTTATTCTTGGTGACAATTTTTTCTATCCAAAAACATTCCTAAAAGAAATAATCGACTTTCATAATAAAGAAAAAAGTGACTGCACTGTAGGAGTATTCAGAACAGAGGACCCAAGTTCATATGGAGTTATTAAACCAGATAAAGATAATAAACATATACTGGATTTTATTGAAAAACCTAAAAAAGAAAAAGCACCAAGTAAACTTGCCAGTGCAGGTATATATGTTTTTAATCCTTGTATTTTTAATGCTATTAAAAAAACAAAAAAAGATAAACATGGGGAATATCAGCTAACTGATAGTATTAAGATTCTTATCGAGGAAAATAAGAAAGTAATGTATAAGAAGCTTAAAGGGAAACATATAGATATTGGATCTCCAAAGAGACTTAAAGAAGCAAATGATTTTTTTGTAGAACATGTAGAATGGAAAAAAATTAGTTAATTTTGTAGATATGCCAATCTACTTTATCATTTTTTCTTGGTGGAATCGCGGGGAAGTCCATATAAAAATCTTTTATCTTAGGATAATAATCAGTTAAATCATGAGTTGAGAGTAGAAAGTTTGAGCTAATATTTTTACTTGATAATTGTTCTATCAATTCATCTTTTTCGATAACATTAATCTTACCGCTAGGATACCAGAAAAACATGCTGGCATGCATATAATGCCAGTCATAAATATTCATTCCTGCACCTGAGAAACTGCTTGAACTATCTTCAATGGATATAACAGCATCAGGATGATTTTCCGTAAGCCAACTAGCTGGTTCGATAAGGCCTTGATCAGCGATATAACTATCCTTGGTTGCTAATAAACTGAAAGTAGGTAGACTTAAAACTATTGATAAGACAATTACACATGTTAACATTACATGCATATGGTTAAATGGTTCTTTGGAAGATATACTGGATTTCTTTTTTTTATTTTTAGTTTTTGCTGGTCCAAAATAATAAAAATTCCTGAGAAGGTATTTTAAAACAAAGAAACTTATAAACGGAACTCCTAGTATCAACAGTATAAACCATGAGTTTTTAGCCACATATGAAATCCATACAAGATCAATATTATTCACTGGGTTTAGCTTACCAATTATTGGTAAAAGTATATAGAACAATAATAAGAAAATAAATATCCCAGCAACTAGACAATCTGCCTTACGATTACGATTCTGTTGATATATCCATATACCAATTATTCCAAACATAAAAATCATTGGTAGCACAGGCGATATATATCTTGAATATAGATCATATCCACCTAAAATCAGATGATCAGCGGTAACACCCATCAGGAAAATTAGTGACAATAAACTGTAAAGAAATAACATAAATAATGGTCCTTTATTTCTAATTTCTAATTTTCTCCAATAAAATAATAAAAATATTGTAAAAACCAAAAAAACAATGTAACTCATTAAAACAAAATAACTAAATTCTTTCAACATTACATTGAAAAAATTATTAAAAAGTTCACCAGAGGTAAAAATTGATTGAAATCTAGTTAAATATTTTGAGATGTTGTAACCCAGAGGTTGTGAACCCCCGGAGTATAAAAGGTAAACAACAGTAATCAAAGATGGGATGAGCATTAAACCATATTTTAAAGATGATAAACGACGGTGTATGATTATTTTATAAATAAAAACTCCTAGAAGCGCGGGTAAAATGACTATACCAGTGGCTTTAATAAACAATAAAATTACAGCTGTTAAACCAGTGAGAAATGAATAAAAAACAAATTTTTTATCAAATTTATCATGTGTAAAGGTTTTAAACAAGAAAAAAACAGATAGTATAAATAACAGATAAAAAACATTCTCGCTCATTACTAGATAGGTATGTGTTAATATTGTTGGTAAACAAGCAACTATCGCACTGGTGGTTAAGGCTAAATTTTTAGGTACAAATTCTTTCATAATGAAAAAAACTGGGAAGATTATCAAAGAGGTTAAAACTGCATTAATTAGAAGCATACCATGGTATACTGCGCTCACATTATTTCCAAAGATATAAGCAGGTGCAATAAAATAGGAATAACCTGCAGGGTAGGCATGAGTTAGATGAATACTGCTATGCAGTTCACCTATAGCTAATAGATTACCCTGGGATATATCATGTGCAATTGAGGCGTAAGAAAGCTCATCGAAAAAAATCTTAGGTGTTTGGAATAGTAGACTGATAATGAATTTTAAAATTACCATTATAAAAAATATTGTAAGCAGATTCCATGTCCATTTACTAAACCTCTTTAAGAAACCTATATTTTTTATTTTAGAAATTATGGATTTACCAATACCTTTTTTGATGTGTAAATAGTAAAAACCTGCAATAACAAATATTGCTATTAACAAAAATATGCTCATCCATGTAGAACGTGAGATCCCTCCAGATGATACTTGAGTATCAACAGATGATACTGTTATCTGCCGCATATCTACATCTGTATAACCATCATCATCTGTTACTTCCAGATATGCTTTATAAAACCCGTTTTTTGAGTAGGAATATCTTGTTTCTTCTGATTTGTTGGATGACCCGTCCCATATGCCATCGCCATCATAGTCCCATTGATATTTGGTAATATATCCATCAATATCAGAACCCTGGGATTGGAAAATAATTTCTTCATCTTTGTTAATAGTTATATCCTCACCCGCATCAGCAATTGGATAAAGTTTATCAAAAGTTTCAGCTGAGGCGTTTTTGATTTTCATTGTGTATAGATTTGTGCCCTTGAGATTTTGAATTATGCCTGCTAGAGCATATCCTTCATCTTTTGTCGCTGTCATTGAAAATGCGAATAAATCTGACTTACCAGGATAACTATTGCTCCATTGTTTATATCCCTGAGAATTGGTTTTAACCATATAAAAACAATTAGAAAGCATGGATGTTGAAGAGCCTCCGATGGCAAATCCGTTGTCTGAGGTTTTTATGATGGATTGCCCGGTTTCATCATCCTTGCCACCAAAAGTCCTATTCCACATCATGTTACCATTTTCATCTGTTCTTATCAGCCACGCGTCATATCCGCCAGCACCATAGGATGAGGTTTCACCTGCGATAGTGTAACCACCGTCATCTGTTTGAACAAGAGAATACCCGTTATCATCATAGTCTCCACCGTATGTTTTATTCCACTGCATATCTCCATTTGAATCAGTTTTAACCAGCCAAATATCATTATAATCAGAATCTTGAGTTTTCGTTGTTCCAATTAGAGCAAACCCTTCATCCTTTGTTTTAATAACGCCATGGGCTTTTTCTATACCGTTATTATCATAATTTTTACTCCAGCTTATAGAATCATGGCCAGTGGTTTTCATTAGAACAAAATCATAGTTTCCTGATCCAAAGGAATCGGAGAAACCAGATATAACAACCCCGTTATCAGATGTTTTTACTAAATCTGTTGCATAATCATTACCTACTTCACTACCATATTTGTTATGGTATTGTTCCATACCTTCATTATCTGTTTTTAATAGAAGAAAATCAGCATCCTGTCGAGTTGTTTCTCTTGTATGTCCTACTAATACATATCCATCATCGGTTTGAATTAATCCATATGCTTGATCTTCCTCATCTCCTGTAAAAACCCTGGACCAAGTAAGGTTTCCTCTGGAATTTGTTTTAAGTAGCCAATAATCACTACCTTGTGAACTGAAAGAATAAGTATATCCTAGTATCGCAAATCCACCCTCAGTTGTCTGAATTATGTCTGTTCCTGAATCAAAACCTGCTCCACCATGATTTTTGTGCCATTCAACACCTGAAGGTTCTGTTCCTTCTGTTAAAGGAATATATAAAAAAAGGATAAACAACAAAAAAAGTAGTAAATAACATTTTTTTAAGATATAACCTCACCATTCGCTATTTTTTTATAGATAACATAGTTGATATTTTTATTATAGTTAAAAGATTAACTATATTTTAGAAAAAGAACTTTGTTTCGGTAAATCTTTTTTTTTAAACCATCCCAGGTTTTTATAAACCCCCCTGTTTATTCAGAGACTTGTGAGCAAAAACTTAGAAAAAGAAATCAAAGAACTAAATAAACGAATAAGCGACCTAGAAAAAATGCTATCAACACTTATGAAACCTTTAAGGAATGTTAGGGACACCGCGGATAAATATCTGAAAATCACAGGACTCATACTAGATCATGGTGGGCTCACACCTGATCTGATACTACCCGAGCTGAAGGATGATATTTCAAAAGAAATAGTAAGAGTCCTTCTGGAAAGAAAGGATCAGAACATATCACAAATAACAGAATTGGTGAGAAGTAAAAGAGGCACAGCGTCAAGACGTATAATTAGAGAAAAAATCAAAGAACTTGAAGAAAAAAATATCATACAAAAAAACCAAAGGGGATCATTATATGTTTATAGTTTAACAGAGAAAGTGATCAAGAAATGGTCACAAATGCTCGGTTTCAATATATAAAATGACCAAATTAACACATGACTAAGAAAAAAAATTTGGAGGAAAAAAAGAAATGAATAAACATGAAGGAATACCAGACCCGGAAAAAATAAAAGAAATATTGGATGTAGTAAGTGCAAAAATACCAGGGCTTTTAAAAGAGCTTAGCGGACTGCTATATAGTCCACAGAGTGCAAAACAATATGCTGAAGCCGCAGCAATTTTTTATAAAGAGTTAAAAAAAGCCGGTATGACTGATGAACAAGCATACGAGCTAACAAGCCAATATCTATCAACATTAAACCTTGGCAAAATGATGAGAAACGTCGGAGAACATCACCATCACGACTAAAAAATTCAAAACGTCGGTATCAAAAATGAACAAAGATATAAAAGATGAAAGGGAAGTAGGAACAATAAAAATATTTGGAATGCTACTCCCTAAAATGCCATCTTTAATGTTTAGATTAACCGGAACACTGATTAGACTCAAAAGTCAGGCTAACAGAGCAGGAAGAATGTTTAAAAAAGAACTAGTAAAACAAGGAATAGACAAGGAAACAGCAAACAACTTGACAGAAAACTATATGCAATCTAGCCATATTAGAAATTATATACAATACATGGGCAGATAAAAATTTGTCTGTCCCAGTTATTTATTTTGTTTTTAAGGAAAAACATAATTAAGAGTTTGTTTTTTCTCATTTTATGATTGGGGGAAACTTTCCAAATATATCCTTTCAAACTTTTTATGTTTCTAAAGAAGAAACTAACTCTCCACAAATAATAGAAATTATAAAAATTGGTAAAAAACTCAAAGAATCTAATATCTTAACTAAAGACGCATCTGCTACTATTAGCATTGGTTATGGTAGACGTGTTTTAATAAACGGTGAAGTTCAAGATTTTTCAAAAATTAAAAAAGAAGAAATAATTGAGATTGTTGATTACGACCCAATAAAAAATAATTTATTAATCATCGGCCCTGCTGAACCCACGTATAAAACACCTGTTCATTGGATGATACATCATTCAAGAAAGGAAATAAATGCGGTTGTCGAATTACAAAGCAGTGTTTTTGCTGAGAGGTTAAACAAAAAAATACCTGTAATTGATGATAAGTATCCTACTGGTTCCATCGATTTTATAAAAGAGGTTTTAAGGGGTTTAAAAGATAGTGAAAAATTAATTATAAAAAATGAAAGTGTTTTATTTGTTGGAAACAGCATTAAACAGGTTGAGGATTCTGTTCTAAAAACTATTTGAGGGTAAAGAATATGAAAGCAAATGGGAAAGATATTCGTGCACTTTGGTTTGAAAAAAACAGTATACGGTTTATTGATCAACGGAAACTACCCTACAGTCTTGAGTTTTATGTTGCAAGAAATGTTCAGGATTGTGCTTTTGCTATAAAGGACATGGTTGTCCGTGGTGCCCCGGCTATTGGTGCAGCTGCTGTTTATGGTATGGTTCTAGGTTGTAAAAATGTTGAAAGAACAGCTGAGATACTGCGTGGGACTCGTCCGACTGCTTATGACTTGTTTTATGCGATTGATTTCATGATGCAAAAAATAAGAAAGGGTGAGGATTCTCTTCAGTCTGCTGAGTTTTATGTGGATGATATTGTTGATCGTTGTCGTCGTATCGGTGAAAATGGTGAACCATTGATTAAGGAGGGTATGAAGATTCTTACGCATTGTAATGCTGGAGCGCTTGCAACTGTTGACTATGGTACAGCACTTGCTCCATTCCGTATGGCACACGATAAGGGTAAAAAGTTTTTTGTTTACGTTGATGAAACCAGACCGCGTTGTCAGGGGTTGTTAACTGATTGGGAGCTTGAACAGGAGGGTATATCTCATGCGGTTATCGCTGATAACGCTGCGGGGTATTACATGCGAAATGGTGAGATTGATATGGTTATTACTGGTGCAGATAGGATTGCTAGTAATGGTGATTTTGCTAATAAGATTGGGACTTATGAAAAAGCGGTTCTTGCAAAGGAGAACGGTATTCCTTTTTATGTTGCAGCGCCTGTGAGTACTTTTGATAACAGTATTAAAAATGGGGATGAGATAGTTGTTGAGGAACGTGGACGTGAAGAGTTAGCGATGGTTAATGGTAAAACTATTTATCCAAGTTGGACTAAGATTAGGAATCCTGCTTTTGATGTTACACCAAAAAAGTATGTTACTGGTTATATCACTGAAAGTGGTGTTGTTAAAAAATAAGTTTTAAAGGTTTTTCAGTGTTTTGAAAAACGCTTCAAATGGCCAGAGAACTGTGAAAATATCCTCATATAGAACAGGTTTTTTAAGGATATTGTTACCAGGGTCTGAATCCTCGTATGG